>Ga0209153_1000058_pt1 | contig 54265 bp, 43 predicted proteins | sample GraSoiAngelo_120_FD_185877 | JGI IMG/M metagenome (GOLD analysis project Ga0209153, IMG submission 185877) | Grasslands soil microbial communities from the Angelo Coastal Reserve, California, USA - 14_0919_09_20cm (SPAdes) (version 2) | ecosystem: Environmental > Terrestrial > Soil > Grasslands ... | reverse complement strand
ACGGTGACGGGCGCCCCGCGTTCGTGCCGTTCGTGTGGTTCAACTACCGGCGTGGCGACGGTGGCCGGTCGGAGCGGTTCAACGGGAACGTGCAGGTCACCTACCGGGTCGCCTCTCAGGTCAACACATCGCTGACCCTGAGGGCGACGCACAACGTGAACGATGTGCAGCCCCGGGGCCCGGACTCGACCGGCACGCACTACAGGTTCGCGCATCTCAACCAGAAAGAGGTGTCGCTCACCGGCAGGGTCGACTACACGGTCTCGACCACGCTCACGTTGCAGCTGTACGCGCAGCCGTTCGTCAGCAAGGGGACCTATTCGAACCCACGCGAGCTCGCGGACCCGAGCGCCGCAGCGTTCGCAGCTCGCTACAAACCGTTTGCGTTTACGCCCGGCGGATTCAACGACAAGGAGTTCAACTCGACTGCCGTGCTGCGTTGGGAGTACCTGCCCGGGTCGGCTCTCTTCCTTGTCTGGACGCAGGGGCGGCAACTTCGCGACGGCGCCGAAGGACCGCGGTCCATGGGCGGCGACTTCCGTGACCTCTTCGATCTGCATCCGAAGAACACGTTTCTCGTGAAGGCGTCCTACTGGATCAACTGGTAGGGCGTCAGTGCGCCGCCACGCCGTCCAGCACCAGTCTCACGGCGGCGTCCTTCCAGCGCTCGCGTAACGCCGGCTCGTCGGCGCCGAGCGGCGGTGCGCTCGTGGCGATCAGGGACTCGAGGCCGAGGTACGCGACCATCAACACGAGGGCCTGGGCGGCCGCGAGGTGGGGGTCGACGTCATCGCGCACCCGCCCCCGGCCCTGGCCCTCGGCGAGGAGCACGACCAGCTGCTTGATGGCCGGGGCAAAGGGACGGGCGTCGGAGCGCCCCGCCGACGTGAGCAATAGGACGAGATCGGGATGCTGGGCGAGGAAGTCGAACTGCAGCGCGAGCGCGGCGCGAATGCGGTCGAGGGGATCCCGGCCGGGGACGGGGAGATCGCTCAGCGCCCGCTCCAGCTCGGCGGCACCCTGGCCCAGCACCGCGGAAAACAGCCCGCGCTTCGAGTGGAAGTAGTAAAACAGCAGCTGCTTGTTCACGCCCGCCCGGCGCGCAATCCGGGCAACCCGCGCCCCTTCAAAGCCGCACCGGGAGAACTCTTCACCGGCCGCGGCGATAATGCGTAACGCTCGACTGTTGCTTAGCTTGGGCTTCAGAAGGCGGTTTCCTCAACCGGACGGTTGAGAAAATATACTCGTCCAATCCCCCAGCGCCAGATCTCCGGGAGTCCGCGCCAACCCGTTCTTCAGGAATTCGATCACGAGGCGGTTCACTTCGTCGGGCGCTTCTTCCTGTACCGAATGCCCCGCCTGCGGCACACTCAGAAAGGCAGCGCGGGGAATGCCGGCGGCGAGCGCGCGCCCCAGGGTGATCGGGATCAGGCGATCCGCTTCTCCCCACAGCACCAGCGTAGGAACGGCGATGTGGTCGAGTCTGCCCGCGAGCGCATCGAATCGGAACGCGCGCAACACGGCACGCAGGGCCCGCCCGTATTCGGGCTCCGCCACCGGGGCGTAGTACTGGTCCACGTCCGCGGCGCTGACCTTGCCCGGGTCGGCGTACGTGGCCTTGAGCATGCGCTCGGTGAACCCTCGGCCGCGCAACGCGAACAGCAGCGGCCCAAGCAGGGGCCAGCGACCGACTCGGAACAGCCGCGGCTCGCGCGCGCCGAGCCCCGCCGAGCCGATCAGCACCAGTCCGCGCACCCGCTCGGGGTGCGCGAGCGCGACTTCCGCGGCGATGGCTCCGCCCATCGAGTGCCCGATGAGCACGGCATCGGGGAGATGCAGCGAGTCGAGCAGGGCCACGGTGAGGCGGGCGTAGGCGGCGTTGTCGTAGCCCGTGGCGGGCTTGTCGGAGAAGCCGAACCCGCGGTTGTCGAAAGCGATCACCCGGTAGCCCGCGGCGGCGACGGGTTCGAGGTTATTGCGCCACGCGTACATCGAGGCGCCGAGACCGTGGATGAAGACGACGGGCGTCCCGTGCCCCGCGTCGATGTAGCGCAGCGTCGTGCCGTCGACCGTGAGGTAGCGGGCGGTGAAGCGGGTCCCGGCCGGAAACCGGCTCGCCTCGGGGATCGTGGGGGCGCGGCAGGCCGCAACGGCGAGTCCGCACACGAGCAACCGGTTCACGCCAGACTCCGTAGCGCCGCGCGCACCACCGCCAGGATCGCGGGGTGTGAGCTCCAGATCGCCGCCACCCCCTCCCCCGCCCCGCTGGCCGCGACCGCCTGGCCGTCGTCGATGAGCAGGATCGTGGGCGTGTCCACCGGGACGCTGGCGGCGACGAGCGTACCCGCCTCGACGGGCACGTCGCCCGCGACACGCAGCTCGAGGGTCGCGCGCTCCCGGGCGCGGCGCCAGGCGGGCAGCGACGGCCGCAGCAGCTCGGCGGCGAGTACGCCCTCCACCCGGCGCTCCGCCCGCGCCACGACCTGCATGATCAGATTCGCGGCCGCCCGGGCCCCGACAGCAGTCCGGCTCTCCGGCTCGACAGGCTCGCTGGCATCCCGCAGGGCCTGGCTCAGCCGGTCGAGGGCCTGACCCTGCTCGGCCGCGAGTTGGGCGATGAGCGCCCGGGGATCGACCGCGCGGTAGCGGGCCGGTCGCCCGGGCAGGCGGATGGCGGCGGCGCGGCCCGCGAGTCCCTCCAGCGCGCCGTAGGTGTTGGCGCGCGCGATGCGCGCGGCGTGCGCGACGGCGTAGCCGGTGGAGGGGCCCAGGCGGAGCAACGCGCCGTACACCTGCGACTCCGTGGCGGTGAATCCGAAGGGCGTGAGATTGATCGGTCCTGGCATCTTAGTAGTAGTATAAGCTACTACGCAATGCCGCTGCTAGACTATCTCGACGGCAAGCCCGAGCAGCCGGGCGATCAGTCCCAGCCGGAAGGTGGCGTCGGTTTGCCGCTGGGCCGGGCTCTTGCCGGCGCCCTCGAGCGGGAAGTAATGCGTCGTGAGGAGAGTCGTCGCCTTGGGCATGGTGCGCAGGCTCTTGGGGCTCCAGATGCCGCGGTCGTCGCACTCGCTGAAGAGGCGCGCCAGCACGCGGTTGGCGCTCGGGATCTGGCGCACCAGCCCGAGCCGCGCGAGCAGCTCGAGCCAGTAGAGGGCGAACGGGACGTCGCTCACGTGGCCCTGCGCGTCGGACCGCAGCGGGTCACCGAGCAGCTCGAAGACCGGCTTCAGGGGCTTGCGGCCGGCGAGGACGAAGAACGCCCGGCGCGGCGCGGGCACCGAGAAATAATGGCCCAGCCGCTCGATGAACCCCGCCCGCTCGCGCTGCACTGGGGGGAGGAACGCGAGCATCTCGACGGCGAAGATCGTCGGGGGATGGGCGAGCGGGTCGAGCACCGTCTTGCCCTGCGCCTTCTTGAACGGCTTTTCGGCGAGCTCGCTCCGCAGGTACTGCGAGATGTTGCTGGCGATGGTGTGGGCGGTGCCGCGCACCCGCGGATCGTCGCTGTGACCGCCGCGCGCCAGCGTGCACGCGGCGGCCTCGCGGCCCAGCCGGCGCGCCCAGCGCGCGAGCCCGAGGTCCGTGCGGGCGGGTTTCTGAAACTCGACGAGCAGCTCCAGCGCCCGCTGCGCGACACTCTTGTCGGGATCGTCCGGCTCGATGCGCGAAAGCAGCTGAAACAGAAACCGGTCCGCGTCCCGGAAGGCCCGCTCGCCGGGGGGCCAGCCCAGCTCGATCAGCCGGCGGTACTGGTACACGGTGCCCGGCTCGGTCCAGCCGTAGGGCTTGGACGCCGCCGGCGCCAGCAAATTACCGCCCCACAAGCCGTTGGCCTTCTGTTTCCGGGCGATCGCCTGGGCGGGTTTGTAGTCCAGCACCGCCTGGCGCATTGCCGCCAGCCGCTCGGCATCCCGCTCCGCTTCGGGCACCACTTCGGCATAGGCCCGGTACACGAGCGGCGGGCTCGCCGCCTCCACCAACCAGGACAGCGGCAGCCGATGGGACGCGGGGATTTCCAGGTGCTCGCTCCGAGGTGCCGGGGGGCGCGACCGTCAAAAAGCGGCGCAAACTTATGCAGGTATGTACCATTAGGCCAGAGGCAGCCGCGGCCGACCCGCCCCAACTCCGTATCGTGTTATGCCATATGACATTATGGGCATTACCCAAACTGCAATAGCTTGCACTCAAGGTCCCCCCGCTTGGGGCCGCTGGAATTCCGAGTGCGGCAGCCATCGCGGCAGCGTTGGCGCGTTCGCGACAACGAGCGCCACACGCAGCGCCACGCGCACCTCCTGCGCCATGCCGTCGTAGCGGAACGTCGGCCGGTATTCGTCACCAGGCTGGTGATAGCGCTCCCGGTTGTAGCGCTCTGCCTGGTCCTTGCCCCAGCCGGCGGGCCGACCCACGTAGTCCACGCCCGGCTCGATCGACAGCGCCGGCACGCCGGCTCGGGCGAACGGGAAGTGGTCGGAGCGGTAGAACGACCCGCGGACGTCGGGCTGGTGCACGACGCTCAGCGACTCCGCGCGCGCCGCCTGCTCGAACACGGGCCCCAGGGTCGAGCGGTCGATGCCCAGCGCGTCGATGTCCCGGGTCGCCCCACGTACATTCACCACGTCGAGGTTGAGCACGGCAGCGGTGCGCTCGAGCGAGACGAGCGGGTCGTGCACGTACGCCTCGCTGCCGAGCAGGCCGCTTTCTTCGGCCGTGGTGGCGACGAACAGCACCGTGCGTCGCGGCCGGGCCTGGCTCTGCAGCAGCGCCCCGGCGGTACCGAGCATCGCCGCCACGCCGGACGCGTTGTCCTCCGCGCCGTTGTAGATCGAGTCACCGTTCACGACCGGTCCGATGCCCTTGTGATCCCAGTGCGCCGTGAACACGACGACTTCGCGACTCAGGTCGGGGTCGCTCCCGGGGAGCCTCGCGACGACGTTCTCCGACTGGACGTGGCGCACCGCACTCGTGACATCGAGCGCGACGTGCAACCCGGTCGAGATCGGGCGGAAGTCGCGGCGGGCGGCCGCCCGCGTCAGCGAGTCGAGGCCCAGCCCCGCCTGCGCGAGGGCGGCCTGAGCGGCGTCGTGCGTCACCCACCCCGCGAAGGCGAGGCTGTGCGCGGCCGGGCGATCGAGCTTGAACTGCTCCACCGACCAGGAGCCGCGCACCACGTCCCATCCGTAGGTGGCGCTCTCGTTCGTGTGCACCAGCAGCGCCCCCACGGCGCCGTGGCGCGCCGCCTCTTCGAGCTTGTAGGTCCAGCGCCCGTAGTAGGTCAGAGCGCGGCCGTTGAAAATCGCGGAGTCCTGCAGACCGGGGTCGTTCACGAGCATTAGCAGCACCTTGCCGCGCACGTCCGTGTCCTTGTAGTCGTCCCAGCGCCACTCCGCCGCCTGGATCCCGTAACCCACGAAGACGACTTCGCCGTCGGCCACGATGTGGTCCTCAGGGCGCTCCGCCCACGCGACGAAGTCGTCGAGGTACTTGAGCGCGTGCGGCGCGCCGCCCCTGCCCCACACCAGCGATGGATGCGGCGTCATCCCGACGAGCGCCACCGGCTGGAAGTACGATCCGTCGGCGGCGCCGGGCTCGAGGCCCATCGCCTCGAACTGCGCGGCGACGTACTTGACGGCCAGGCGTCCGCCGCGGGTCGCCGGCGCCCGCCCCTCGAGCAGGTCGTCGGCGAGATACTTCACGTGCGCATCCATGGCGGCCGCGCTCGGAGCGAACGTGACAGGGGCGGGGGCGGGACTGGGGAGCGACGCCGTTGTGGCGCACGCCGCGACGGCGGCGGCGACGAGAGTGACGCTGCGCATCGGGTGCGATCCTCGTGATGGGGGTCCAAAGCAAATCCGCTTGATCCACCTTCGGCAAGGGGTCATCTTTCGCGCATGCTTCAGACGTTGCGCTCCCGGCGCGTCGAGAAACTGCCCGACCAGGTCCGCCTCGCCGGCCGGGTGTTGCTCCTCACCGTGGACCCCGACCTGGTGCGGCGGCAGCTCGAGGGAGAGGACCTCGCATGGCGTCCCGGGATCGCGCTGCGGGACGACATCTCGACCGATGAGATCACCCCCGCCTACATCTGCTATTACTACGACGAAACGCTGGGCGATTTCCCGTACCTGGGGCTCAAGTGCGGCGACGAATTCCCGATCACACGCGGCGCGGTGAAGCGCGGCGGGTTCGTCGCCGCGGTGAGCGGCAAGCGGCGCGGCAAGGGCTCCTCCCGCGAGCAGTCCCCCTATGCCGAGATGTGCGCCGGCATCAAGCTCGTGGTCGCGGAGAACATCGAGCGCATCTACAAGGAGAACTGCCAGAACCTGGGCGTGCTCACCACGACCGACTTCTCGCTGCTCGCCAAAGTGCGCCGCGGCGAGGCCATCCCGCTCAGCGCCTTCACCGCGGGCGAGGGGGAGATCACGCGGGGCATCATCGAATACGGCGGGTTGTTCAACTTCAACGTCGCCCGCCTGCAGGGGAAGGTCGTGCTCACCCCTCCCACCACGCGGCCCCGGCCGATGACGCTGGGCGAAAAGATCCTCGCCCGCCACTGGGTGGTGGATCCCGCGCGCGGCAAGGTGGGCGTGCCGGCCGTGAAGCCGGGCGACGAGGGATTCGTCGTCACCGACATCCGCTTCAGCCACGAATACGTGACGCCCATGGCCGCCATCTTCTTCGAGCAGCTCGTCGGCCAGGACGAGAAGGTCCACGATCCCGGCTCCATCCTCATGTTCCGCGATCACCTCACCTTCCTCGGCGAGGCGATGACCCCGGAGCGCGTGAAGGATGGCCTGCTCGACGTGGCGCTCCAGCTCGAAAAGAAGCAGCGCGCCTTCGCGGAAAAGCAGGGGATCAAGCTGTACGGCGAGCTGCGGCTGGGCCACCACGGTTCGGAAGCGATCTGTCACTCGAAGATCCTCGAGGGGCACGCGGAGCCCGGCATGATCATCATCGGGAGCGATTCCCACACCCCGCACGCCGGTGCGGTCGGGTGCATCGCGTTCGGCGTCGGCACGACGGCGATCTTCAATTCCTGGATAACCAAGGACGTGCGGCTCACGGTACCGGAGACCGTGAAGGTCGTGGTGCGGGGCCGGAAGCCCGACAACGTGACCGCGAAGGACTTCATGCTCGAGATCCTGCGCCATCCGTACGTGAAGAGCGGGCAGGCGATCGGCAAACTGGTTGAATACTGTGGCGATGCTGTCGAGTCGCTGTCGGTCGATGAACGCGCCACGATGACCAACATGACCGCCGAGGTGGGCGGGTTTACCGGCTACGTCGCCCCGGACGCGAAGACCGTGGAATACCTGATGGCGTACCGGGCGATGTCGCGCGGCCAGGCGGAGCGCCTGTGTGCCGAGGGCGCAAGCGATCCGGACGCCGAGTACTGCCAAGTGATCGAGATCGATGCCGGCGCGATCCGGCCGATGATCGCACTGCCCGGCGATCCGGGAAACGGGCGGGTCATCGAACAGTCGGAGCGCGTCCGAGTGGACATCGCCTATGCGGGATCGTGCACCGCCGGCAAGAAAGCGGACATGGACATGTACGCGCGCGTGCTCGAGCAGGCGGCGGCGCGCGGTGAGCGGGTCGCGCCGTGGGTGCGGTTCTACATCCAGTGCGGCTCGCAGGACGTGAAGCGGTACTGTGAAGAGCGGGGGTACCTCGAGCTGTTCCGGAAGGTCGGCGCGACGTTCCTCGAGCCCTCGTGCGGAGCGTGCATCAACGCGGGTCCTGGTGTCTCGAAGACGCGGGACGAAGTGACGATCAGCGCCATCAACCGCAACTTCCCGGGCCGCTCCGGTCCGGGCCAGTTGTACCTCGCCAATCCCTATACGGTCGCCGCGTCGGCGATCGCCGGCTACATCACCGAGTGGCAGGAGGGGATGGCGCTCGCCTAGGGTCCGCCGCTCGTTCCGGACAGGCTGGGCGAGGCAGGCGAGGCAGGCGAGGCGGGCGAGGCGGGCGAGCCGGGTGGCTCACCGCCGTTTTTCGGTCGCAGCGAGCCGCGCTGATACACGCTGCGCGGGTTCCACAGCACCCACGACGTGATTCCGAGGTCTTCGGCCGCGCGGATCTGCTCGCGGATCTCGAACGGCGTGTAGCGCGGCAGACGGCGTCCCAGGGTGAAGGCTTGCAGGAACGGCCGGATCTCCGCCGAGCCGGGCAGGGGGCGCGAGCGGTGCAGCGCGTCGGTGAGGGCGCTGCGCACGATGTGATACGGCTGGCCGTTGGGCCACGCGTATCCGAAGGCGCCGCGATAGTAATGGCTGGGATACACCATCGGCAGCACCACGTCGGCGACGCGCACGAAATCCTCCCACACCTGCCCGATCCCCAGGTCGCCCGTGGTGACCGATGCGGTGAGCCCGAAGATATCGAAGGTGACCGGCACGCCGAGTGGGCGGAGCCGGTCCTTGAGGAGCGCGACGTGGGCGCGGACCGCTTCGCGCTGGGTCACGCCCGGACGGTGGGCGGGGAAGATCGCGGTGGCCATACGCTCCCGCGGCTCGTCGGGGAAGCGCACGTAGTCGAACTGCACCTCCTGGAAGCCGAGGCGCACCGCCTCGCGCGCCAGCTCCGCGGAGTAGATCCACACCGAATCGTTGTACGCGTCGACCCACGCGATGTTGATCCGGTCGCGCCACAGGCCGCCGGTGTCGCGCTCCTTGACGGACCATCCCGGCTTCCGCTCGGCGAGCAGCGGGTCCTTGGCCACCACGATGCGGGCGATCGCATAGATGCCGTGCGCCGCGAGCGTGTCGAGCCTGGCGCGCGCGTCCTTGGCGCGGACGCAAGTATTGGCGCCGATCTGCTGCGCCGTCGGCACCGACGACGGATACAGCAGGCAGCCGGTGTCGTCCTTCACGTCGATGACGAACGCGTTCACCTCGGTCTCATCCGCCAGCCGTACCAGCTGCCACAGCTTGGGCGACCCGAACGCCCAGGCGTTGACGTAAAGTCCCTTGATGTTGGCGGCGCGCGGCAGCAGCACTTCTTCCTGCTGCACATAGCGGATTTCGACGGGGCGGAGCAGCACCTTCACTTCGTCCGCCGGCGTCGTGCTCATGACCGCCGGGGTTTGATCGAGCGAGTCGCGTGGGACGCCATCCTGCGCAAAAAGGCCGCGACTCGAGATGAGCGCGGCCAGCAAGAGAACGCCTGCCTGCCGGACCACAACCATAGGGGGCTACACGATAGGAATGGCGTGGGAATCGGACAAGAGACGTGAGTCACATCACTTGGTGGTCAACTGTAAGCTGTTGAACAGCAACGGATAAGTAGCAATGCTCTGGCCGCGATATTGCGGCCGGAAGCCGAACAGCACGACTCGGCCTTGTCCCAGCTTGACCTCGACCAGCGCCGCCCGCCCGGCCACGCGGTCGGGGTGCAATGCCCACCCCGAGAGTAGCACCCTGTCCGGCTCCGTCGGATAGCGGCCGACGACGCGGACGGCGCTCGAGTCGAGCACCTCGAACGCAGGGCCGCTCTCGTACCAGGCGATACTCTGCGACGGCATGCCGCGCGCGATCGGATCGCTCGGGTCGAGCTCCAGCCGGAAGATCGACCCGGGAGCGTAGAACTCGTCGTCGGCCACGCCTTCGAGCACGTTGCGGACCGGCAGCAGCAGTTGTTGAACGACGAAACGACTCGCGTCGTTCAGGGCGACCAGCGTGCCCCCGTCCTGCGCGAACTGGCGCAGCGCCTTCACGCCGTCTTCGCCCAGGCCGCCCGGGTACGGGGCCGGATACTCGTGGGGAACACCGTCGAGCAGCTCGTGAGGCGACTGGTCGGGCAGAACGACCACGTCCCACGCCGCTCGGAGCTTCCCCGCCCGTACCACGGAGTCGACGAGCGACGTGTAGGGCACCTTCCAGGTGTCGAACACCCAGCGCGTCCAGCCCTCGTCAATCGGCGCGGCATACGAGCGGTACAGTCCCACGCGGGGGGCGTCGGGCCCGGCGAAACGGGGATCGCTCGGGCTCGCCGTCGGTGGCTCGACAGGGGACGAGAGGCCGATGCGGAGGGAGTCGTGGGCCGGAACAGCCGTGACGCCCATCAAGAGCGGCAGCGTGTGGGCGGTGACGTCGTAGGGCGGGAGTGGCGGGCCGCCGGGATAGAGGCGCAGGTCGGGATAGCGCTGCGGCTCGAGCAGCGTTTTCGCGAACGCCGCATACGGCTGACGCAGCACCACGACATAGCTGCCGGCGGGGAAGCGCTGCCCCCCGACTGCGATGGGGTGCAGCGCGGTGCGGACCTCGACCTGGCCGCGGCGCAGAATGTCGAGCAGGGTGACGAGGCCGATGGAGTCCTGATGCTGGCGGGGGATGACGTAGGCGTACGGCCAGCCGCGCCAGCCCCGCACCGCTCGCATCTCGACCGCGAAAAAGTTCGCGAGCCACCGGTCCCGGTAACGCGCCGCGTTCTGGAGCAGGGCGTAGGCCCCGTCGGTCTGGTAGCTGACGATGTCGCGCAGCGTCCAGCGCCCGCCCGGCCAGGGGTGGCTGAAGTTCCAGGACCGCTCCCGCGGATTGAATCCGCGTGCGCGCGTGGCCAGCTGCTCGAAGGGGACCTCGATCGGCGACGCGAGATTCGCGCTGGCCGCCTCCGACAGGATGCGCACGCCGCCGTGGTAATGCTGGTAGGCGCGGGCCGGCGTCCAGGCGTCGTAGATCGCGTTGACGGCGATCCCCGTCTTCCCTTCGCCCGCCAGCTCCCACGCCATCGCCGTACCGAGGGCATTCACGCCGTCCACCAGCAGGGGATCCACGTTCGGCTCGATGGGGTCGAGGTAGGGCGGCAGGAAGAGGCGCGATCCGTCGCTGTCCTGCTGGTGGATGTCGTGGACGATCTGTGGATGCCACACGTTGTGGATCGAGTCCACGACGATCTGCGTCTCGACCTGCGTGAAGGCGTACCAGTCGCGGTTGTTGTCGTGCCCGACGTAGGCATGATAGAGCTCCGGCGGATCGCTGCCCTCGGCTGGGGTCCCGAGCGTGCGGCCGTACCAGTGGGCGACGATCGTCACCCCGTCGGGATTGAGCGACGGGACCAGCCACAGAATCACGTTATCGAGGATCGCCCGGGTGGCGGCGCCGGTGTCGCTCGCGAGCCGGTAGGCGAGGACGGCGGGCGTCAGGTGTCCGCCGACCTCGTTGGAGTGAATCCCCGACGTGATGAGGACGATGGTCTTCCCGGTGCGCAGCGCCTCCTCGACGTCCTGCGGGCGCTTCGCGGCGCGCGGGTCGGCGAGTTTCGCGTTGAGCTCCCGATACCGATCGAGCAGCCGCAGGTTCTGGGGGCTCGAGATCGCGAGCGCGATGAACGGGGCGCCCAGCGTGGTACGCCCCAGCTCGTGGAAGCGTACGCGGTCGCTCGCCTTGGCGAGGGCCTGGTAATAGCGAACCAGGGTCGGCCAGTCGGCCAGCCGCCGATCCTCGCCCGGGTCGAAGCCGAGCACCGCGCGCGGCGCCGGGATGCGGGGCGGGGCGACGGGAGCGGGCCGACGGCGGGACGGAGCCGGCGGTCGCGCAGCGGTCGGGGGGTGTTGCGCCGCAGCCGGCGCCGGGGCCGAAGTGGCGGCGAGCGCGCATAACGCGAGCAGCGGGAAGTGCCTCATGGGGGGGCCAAGATATCGAGCCGCGCCCCGTCTGACCACCGCCGTCAGGGCAGCTTGTGCAGCTCCACGCGACGGTTCTGCGCCCGCCCACTGGCGGTGCTGTTGGGCGCGACGTAGCCCGATGCGCCGTATCCTTTCGCCACCATGCGGACCGGCGGCACACCCTTGCGCGCCAGATAGAAGCGCACCGCCGCCGCCCGCGCCTGCGACAGCCGCAGGTTCGAGAACTTCGTCCCGGTGCTGTCGGTGTATCCCGCGACCTCGATCCGGATCTCCGGGTTCGCCACGAGCGACGCCGCCACCGCATCCAGCACCAGGTACGAGTCACGCGTCAGTACCGACCGACCGGTCTCGAAGTTCACGCCCCGCAGGATCAACGTGGGCCGCGGCGGCGGCGCCCCCGGCGTGGGCGGTCGCGCCGCTTCGGGCGCGAACAGCACCAGGCAGCCGTTCGCGTCCACCTGGCTTCCCGGCGGCGCGGGCGGGCACTTGGCGGGCGCGCCGGGCTGGGCGACCGGCGCCCGGGCGGCCTCGACGGGGAGCGGGCAGCCGGTCGCGTCGACCTTGGTGCCGGCAGGCGTGTTGGGGCACTGGTCAATGCCGTCGGGGACGCCGTCCAGGTCGGCATCGAGGGGACAGCCGTTGGCGTCCACGGTCGCGCCCTTGGGTGTGTTGGGACACTTGTCGAGGCCGTCCGGCACCCCGTCGCCATCGGCGTCCATGGGGCAGCCCTTGGGATCGACCGCCACACCCGCCGGTGTCGCGGGGCACTGATCGATGCCGTCGGGCACGCCGTCGGCGTCGGAATCGATCGGACAGCCCTTCGCGTCGACCTTGACGCCGACCGGGGTGTTGGGGCACTGGTCGATCCCGTCGAACACGCCGTCGGCATCGCCGTCGGTGGGGCAGCCGGTGGCGTCGACGTGCGCGCCGGCGGGAGTGCCCGGGCACCTGTCGAGCCCGTCGGGCACGCCGTCCTGGTCGGCGTCCAGCGGGCAGCCGCGCGGATCGACCACCGCGCCGGCGGGTGTCCCCGGGCAGGCGTCCTTGTTGTCGGGCACGCCGTCGCCGTCGGAGTCCTTGCGGAGCGTACCGAGATGGAGTACGGAGAGGCCGACGGTGCCGAGATAATGGGTCACCGTCTGGAAGCCGAAGCTCGAGTGCGTGCTCGGCGTGACGATCGCCCGGCCCTCGACGCGCAGGGCGATGCGATTGGTGAGAAAGAAGCGGATCCCCGCGCCCCCGTGCACGGCATTGTCGGTGAAATGGTACGGGGCGCGCGTTCCGAAATCGAGCAGCGTATACCCGCCGAGCGCGTACAGCGTGAGCCGGGGCGCGTGCAACGCATTGACCACGAGCGACGCGCTGCCGATCAGGGGCTGCAGCGTGTTGGCCGTCCCGCCCGGCGGCGTCACCGTGTACTCGGGCTGGAAGACCAGATCCCCTTCGACGCCGACGAACTTGCCCAGGGAATAGCCCAGCCGCACACCGCCGCCCGGCTTCCGCCCCAGACCGAACCCGGGGTCGTAGCGCGTATAGGAGCCGAACGCGCCGGCCTCGAACTGCCCGGGGCGTTGCGCCGCGAGGGCGCGCGCGACGAGCGCGAGCGTGCCCACGAGCACCGCGATTCGTCTCACGGGATCTGGTGCAGCTCGACCCGCCGGTTCTGCGCGCGTCCTGCCGCCGTCGTGTTGGCCGCGATCGGATTCGCGGGCCCGTAGCCCTTGGCGGTCATGCGGTTGGGCGCGACGCCGCGGGTCGCGAGATACGCCCGCACCGCTTCGGCCCGCGCCTGCGACAGGCGGGCGTTGGTCGCGGCCGCGCCGGTGTTGTCGGTGTAGCCGGCGATCTCGATGCGGATGTCGGGATTCGCCTGGAGCGACTGGGCGACGATGTCGAGCACCGTGAAGGACTCCGGCTTGAGCGCCGACTTGCCCGTTTCGAAGATCACGCCGCGCAGGATGACGGGCGTGCGCTCGGGCGTGAACAGAATCGGGCATCCGGACGCATCCACGCGCGTGCCGTGCGGCGTGTTGGGGCACTTGTCCTTGGTGTCGTCGACGCCGTCGCCATCCGAGTCCTTGAAGCGCTGACAGCCCACGCTGTCGACTTCCGCGCCGGGTGGCGTGTTGGGACACTTGTCGATGCCGTCAGGCACGCCGTCCATGTCCGAGTCGAGCGGGCAGCCGGCCTTGTCCACCATTGCCCCCGCCGGAGTATTGGGGCACTGGTCGACGCCGTCGACGACTCCGTCGCCGTCCGCGTCCGCGGGGCAGCCCCGGGCGTCGACCGTGGCGCCGGCGGGCGTGTCGGGGCATTGATCGATGCCGTCGAGCACGCCGTCGTGGTCGGTGTCGGTGGGGCAGCCGGTCGCATCGACGTGTGCTCCGCGGGGCGTGTTGGCGCAGCGGTCGAGACCATCGAGCACGCCGTCGCCATCGGAGTCGGAGGGGCAGCCGCGCGCGTCCACCGTGGCCCCGCTGGGGGTGTCGGGACAGCCGTCGCGGCGGTCGGGCACGCCGTCCCCGTCGGAGTCCGCCGCCGGGCCTCCCCCCGCGAACACCGACAGCCCGACCGACCCGACGACATGACCGGCCCAATCGGCGCCGGCGAGGCCGGTGTTGGGTGCGTAGATCCCCCGCACCTCCACGCGCAGGGCGGCGCGATCGCCCAGGAACACCCGGTCGCCCAGCGCGCCGTGGATCGCGTTGTCGGTGAAGCGGTACGGGGCGGTCTCCTCGAAATCGAGGCGGGAATACCCGCCGAGCATGTAGAAGACGTTTCGGGCGCCGCCGAAATTCAGCACGAGGCTCGCGGCGCCGACGGCCAGCGTGGCGGATGCCCCCCCCGTCCGCGGCGTGACACTCTGATAGCCGCCGTCGAGCTCCGCGCTCACGACGTTATTGAAGAAGTACGCCAGCCGGGCCCCGCCGCCCACCTGGTTCTCGAGGTTGAACACCTGGTCGTAGCGCGCCAGCGACGCGAAGGCTCCGAGCTCGAACTGGTGCGAGCGCTGCGCGTCGAGGCTGGCCGGAGCGCCGGCGAGCACCGTTGCCGAGACGAGGACGATCGCGAGCGTGCGCACCGGCGGCCGATCCCTACTTGAGGTCGCACTACGGTAACAATTCGGCCTCCGGTTCGAAACCCCGGAGGCCGTTTCCCGTGACGGGCGTCACGCCCTACTGGCGCCCGTTTTCGCCGCGCACGAACCGCACCGCCTTGGCGAGGTGGTCGGCGAGCGCCGCCAGCTCGGTGGCGCCGCGGGCCAGCCCTTCGATCGCCTGGAGCTGCTCGGCGGCGGCGGCGGCGACCGCTTCGGCTTCCTGAGTGGACGAGCGGGCGCCGCCCTTCGCCTGCTCGAGCGACCGACCGATCGTGCCCGCCCGCTCGCGGATGCCGTGCGCCAGGTCCGCGACCCGCTTGCCGGCGCGCGCCGTGCCGGAGGCGGCTTCGGCGATGCGGCTCAGATCCTTGACCCAGTCCGTCGAGCCCTGGACGACCTCTCCCAGGTCGCCGCGCAGGCGCTCGAGCAGCTGCGCCGCGCGGTCCAGGGCGCGCCGGGTATCCTGCGCCGACTTGCCCACGTTCCGGGCCTCGCGGCCGCTTTCCTCGGCGAGCTTGTGGACCTCGTCGGCCACCACCGCGAAGCCGCGGCCATGCACGCCGGCGCGGGCCGCCTCGATGGTCGCGTTGAGCGCCAGCAGGTTCGTCTGGTTCGCGATGAAGCCGATCGTTTCGGAGAACTTCTCGACCTGCTCCGCCACGTCCCGCAAGCGGCGCACTTCGCGCGCGCTCTCCTCCGTGGTCACGCCGAGGTCGGAGAGGCGGCGCACCGCCGCCTGCGTGGCGAGCCGGATCTTCTCCGTCGTCTGCTCCATCTGCGCGCCCGACGCTCGGGTCTCGTCGCCCGCGGCGGCGACCTCGCCGGCGTGCTGGGCCAGCTCCGACGCGTCGTGGGCGAGCGCGCTCACCAGTCCGGCGGCCTGCGCGGCGCCCTGGCTCGCCCGCCGCGCCGAGGCGGCGACTTCTTGGCTCGACGCATGGATCTGCTGGGTCGTGGCGGTGAGGGTCTGCATGTAGGAGGTGGTCCGGTCGGACGCGCCCACGACGGGCTGGACCGAGCCCTCGATGGCGAGCATGAGCGCGAGCTGGGGCGCCAGGAGGGCCAGCATGTCGCCGTCCGAATCGCGGTACATCGCCGGGTCCGAGTGACGCACGCTCCACACACCGACCAGCTGCGCGGCGTGGTACAGCGGCACCAGCACCTCCGATCCCGGCTGCTCCCGCCCGGGCGCCACCACCTGCTCGCGGGCGAGGGCACGCGCCACCACCGGGCGCCGCAGCCGGAGCACCTCGCCCGTGAGACCGGCGTTGGCGTCGTAGCGGAACTTGCCCCCGGCGGGCGCGGCCGTGTCGGCGATGAGCTCCATCTCGTTGGTCGCGGCGTCGTAGCGTGCGAACCCCATGTGCTCCCAGGGCACGAGCCGGCGGGCCAGCTCCTGGATGCGCGGAAAGCTCTTCGCGAGGCTGATGTCGCGCGCGATCGCTTGGCCCAGCCCCTGGATCAGGGCCAGCTCGTCCGCTCGCACACCCCGGCGGATCACCGAGAACGTCGCCGCCGCGGCGCCGGCGAGCCCGGCGCCGATCACGAGAAAGGCGGCCGTGTCGACGTTCGCGTGCATCAGCGCGAACCAGCCGAGCGCGAGACCGGCCGAGCACGCGTACACCACCGCCTCCCAGCGCGCCGTGAGCCGCGGGTCGACCCAAGCGAGAGAGCGCCCCAGCGCGAGCTCCAGGTAGAACGTCGCGTTGACGACGCAGGGGAGCAGCACGAGAAACACGACGAGCGTCGGCAGATTCGCCGTCGCGATGGCCGGGGCCCCCGTCGCACCGCCGAGTCGCTCGTACACGAGCCCTGCGACGGCCCCTCCCGCGGCGAGGTGCGCCGCGTTATCGCGCGCGGCGGCCGACGGCAGCCGGCGCAGTGCCACGTCGCCCACCAGCATCGCGATGGGGCCGACCAGGACTCCGAACGGCCAACCGCGGTCGAGCATGGCATACGCCGTCACGCCGAGGATGTAGGAGGAAAAGCCGTTCCCGGGGAGGGCGATGCCGAGCCGCCGGACCAGCGCGCCGACGATCACGAGCACGACCAGCTCTTCGGCGGCGTCCGCTCCGAGCGCCGCGCGTCCCGAGGCGTAGGTGGCGACGGCGGCGGCGATCGCCGCGACGGCGCCGAGCGCGACCAGCGCGCGTATCAGCAGGCCCGGCGACGCCTTGAGGCGGGAGAGGGAACTCATGGCAAGCCCCGAGCAAGGTCGGCCCCTTGGCACGGCGTGTCAAGCGCGACTATCGTTTACGACATGCGCATCACGATTGAATACTGCGTCGTCTGAAACTACGAGCCGCGGGCCGCCGGTCTGGCGGCCGAGATCCGCAAGACCTATCCCCACGCCGACGTCAAGCTGATCCAGTCGTCGGGCGGCGTGTTCGAGGTGGAGGTGGATGGACGCCGCATCTTTTCCAAAAAGGCGCTGGGCCGACACGCCGAGCCGGGAGAAGTGCTGAGCCTGATGCAGCAGGCCGCGCCGCCGTCGCGGTGAATCACGCACGCCGCCGACCGCGGCAGGGGACACGGCGCGGGCCCACCGCGCCTCGGCGCGACGATCCCCAACCCCTGTTGACAGTTGCCGTTAGCACGCCTGCTCCGGCGGTGGCACGGCCCTTCCAATGGAGGCCGAGCCAGGGAGGTGACCTATGAAACACATGATCTGGGCAGTCGCGTTGGCGCTCGCCCTCGGCGCCACGCCGACAGCGGCGCAGACGCGAGTGAGCGTCGCAGTCGGGTTCGGCGTCCCGCGGCCGTTCGTGCACGGCGTCGTCGTGGTTGGCCGGCCGTTCGCGTACTATCCCCCCGCGGTCGTGGTCGTGCGGCGCCCGTACTTCTACCGGCACCGGCGGCCGCTGCTGTTCGTGCGGCGCGTCTACGCGGAACGCTACGAGCATCGGCACCGCTGGGACGACGAGTACTGAGGCGACGGCGCGTAGGTCGAGCGGTGGAGCGGGAGGCGCGCACGCCTCCCGCTTTTCGTTTCCGGTCTTTCTATATTGCGATCGTGCGCTTGTCTCGCGACCACTTCCTTCCCCCCGATCCGACCGCCTTCCTCGCCGCCGAGCCCGCGACCGGGCGCGTGATCGTGATCGCCCCGACGCGCGCCGCGTGCGAGACGATCGAGCTGGCGATGGGCCTCGAGATCGACACGTTGCTCGCCCGGGAGCACGGCGACGACATCCGCCGCCTGGCGGCCTCGGGGCGCGGGTTCGGCATCGTCGCGGGGACCGGCACCGGCAAGACGCTCGCGATCCGGCCGATCGCCGCCACCGTGCTCGGCGCGCCGCTCAAGGCCGGCGTGGTGAACCGCGAGCGCGAGGCGACGCCCGAGACGCCGACGTGGAACGTCGTGATCGTCACCACGGGGATCGCGCGCCGCTGGTTCGAGGACGGGCTCATCACCGCGCGCGACACCCTGGTGGTCGACGAGATCCATCAGACCTCCGCGGAGCTGGAGCTGTGCCTCGCACTCGGGAAGCGCGCCGGCTGCCGCTTCGTATGGCTTTCGGCGACGGTCGACCCCTCGTTTTACGCCCGCTACCTCGGCTCGGTCGAGGTGCTCGAAACCCGCGCGTTCGATCCCGCCAAGTCGGCCCGCGTGCGCGTGCTGGCGCGGCAGCCGCTCGAATTCCTCGACGACCGCTTCATGAAGGGAGTGCTGCGCGAGCGACGCGGCGTCGCGGTGTTCGTGCCCACGCGCGCCGAGGTCGAGCAGATCGCGAGGGAGCTCGGCAGCCGCTGGCAGGGACTCCCCACCGCCTTCTACCACGGCGGCGAGCCGATCCGGGTCATCCGGCCCTTCCTCGACGGGCAGGTGCGACGGCCTTTCCTCCTGGCGATGACCGCGGCCGGGCAATCGGCGCTGAACATCCGCGGCCTGGACACCGTGGTCATCTACGACGCGCGCTACGCCAACGTGGTGGAGCGGGGTCGCAACGTGCTCACCCGGCTCTACCTCGGCGCGAACGAGATCCTCCAAATGGCGGGGCGCGTGCACGGGCGGGTGGACGCGGGCGAGGTCTACATCCTGAGCGACCGGGACCTGGTGTTCGAGCAGCTCCGGCCGACCCCTCCCGAGTTCCAGCTCGCGGGCGACGCGGAGCGCGTCGCCATCACGTGCGCGGCGCTCGGTGTCGATGCGCGCGACTTGGATCTCCCCGTGCCGCTCGACCGCACGGCGTATCGCGACGCCGTCGATCTGCTCACCGTGCGGGGTCTGATCGAGCACGGGCGGCTCACCCGGTACGGTCGTGAGGTGGAGGCGATGCCGGTGGAGCGGCCGTGGGGCGAGCTGTTGTACCACGCCGACGCCGAGCTCATTCCCATGGTGGCGGTCGCCGCGAACATCGAGTCGCTGCACCGCATGACGCGGGACGAGCGGGACCTGCGCGGGCTGATCGTCTCCGGCAGCGATCACCTGACCGCGTACAACGTGTACGCCGAGGCGGTCAACAAGCACGGCTATGCGGGGGAAGTGTACGGATTGCCGCGCCATCTGTTCCGCGACAGCGTCGACGCCTGGGCGGAGGGACGCGGCGTCCTCGTCAAGGCGATCGAAGACGTGGCACTGGGCACGGCGTCCGTCTATCGCCAGCTCGAGCTCCCGCTGCCCGAGCGGCTGCCGTATGCCGGCGACAAGACGCTCGGTGCCTTCGCGGATCTGGTGGCCAAGATCATGCCGTTCGACCTGGTGATCGACGAGGAGACGGCGGACGGGCGCGAGGCGCGCGTGAGCCGCGGCTCGGTGTGCGGCAGCTGGGGAGCGGTGGCGGGCACCCTGCGGTACTTCGCCGACCGCTTCGGTGTGCCCCGCGCCAGCATCGAGGGCACCGGGCTCCCCGAGCGCGCGATCCGCCGGTACGCGCGCCGCGGCGCGCCCACGGTCGTCTTCGAGCGCCAGCGGCGGCGCGAAGGCCTCATGGCGGTCCGGACGGTCGAGTACTTCGGCTTCGTGCTCGAGCGCGATGTCGAGCCGCTCGCCACCCCGTTCCCTGGAGAGCTCGCGGACGCCGCGCGGGCGGCCCTCGTCCAGGCGCTGCTCGCCGGGGAGACGCCGCACCCCGACCAGGGCCGGCTGCGGCGGGCGCTCGAGCGATTGGGGTTCTACTGGCGCCGCTCGGGCGGCCGCCTGGCGGGGACCGCCACGGACCAGGTCGCGGCCCTGCTGGGCGCGCAGCTCGCGCCCGTGGGCTCGTGGGAGGAGTTCCTGGGCACGCGGCTGACGCTCGACGTGGACGCCATGATTCCCGAGGGCGAGCGGCGCGCGCTCGATGCACTGCCATCGTCGGTGCATCTGTACGGCGACCGGGTCCCCGTGGACTACGAGGTCGAGCGCGGCGTGGGCGTCGTGCGGCTGCGTCTCAAAGAGGGGCAGGCCAAGAGACTCCAGCCGTCAGACGTGCCGCCGTTCGATCGTCCGGTGCGCTTTACCGTGCTGCGGGGCAAGCGCGAAGCGCTGCGCTCGGACTCGCTCGATGAGCTGCGTCGCGGGCTGAGCGGGCTGTCGCGCGGGGAACGGCAGCGCCTGGTGCGAGGGGGCCGGCGGGGACGGCGCCGCTAGGCCCAGGGCTCATGCCACGCTCCGTGTCACATCGACGCCACAACCCTTTGTGCCCGTTCCGGGTGGGCGAGATTGCTTCGGGCGACAACGCGCCGGCCCTGAGGGGTGTGACCTTGCGGTGTGTTGCGGGTCACTTCTTTTGGGGTCGGTGCTCTCTGGAACTTTGACCCGGGACTTCGGCTATGCTAGGACGTATGTCAGCGAGAGAGAGAAACTCCAGTCTCCCACCCCAGCCGGGGTTCGCGCCGCTCGGTCAGGCGGTGCTGGAAACGTTCGGCGAGGGGGTCGTGGTGTTCGACCCGTACGGGCGGATGCTGTACGCCAACCAGCGGGCTCGTCGCGTGATCGAAAGCCTCGGGGACGGCGCCGCCCACCGCGGTGACCACCTGCGCGAGCGGCTGATGGCGTTCGGCGGCCGGGCACGCACCCTGAAACAGGGCTCCATGGAGCTCGGCGAGGCGGTATTCCTGCCGGAGGGCGATCACGGCCACACGCTGGCCGAGCGCGAGCGCCAGGCCATCCTCGACACCCTCGAGGTCACGCACGGCAAGCTCGCGGAAACCGCGCGCCGGCTCGGAATCAGCCGTACGACCCTGTGGCGCCGGTTGCGCGCCTACGGGTTGCGACCCAACGGGCAGACTGGCCACGTGTCGGGCGCGCGCGCCTAACGGCGCGACGCCCCGCCGTTCGATCCTGGCGTCGGCGTTTCGCGCCGTCTAGCTTCCCGCTCGGCTCCCACCGTGCGGGACGCGATTGGCGGCTACGCCCTACGTCATCGAGGAATACGTCCGCTGGTCCGACGTGGACTTCGCCGGGATCATCTTCTACGGCTCCTATGTCCGCTTCTTCGAGATCGCGGAGACGGAGCTGTTCCGGGCGTGCGGCCTCGCCTACGCCCGCGTGTTCGACCGCTACGACATCTTCCTCCCCCGCAAGGCCGTCCATAGCGAGTTCTACTGGCCGGCACGCCTCGACGACCGATTGCGCGTAGCGACCTACGTCGGCCGGGTCGGCACCAAGTCCATGACCCTCAACTTCGACGTGCTGCGCGACGGCACGCCGGCCCTCGGCGCCGCCGGTTGGATGGTGCTCGTGTGCGTGGATCGCAAGCGCCTTCGTCCCGAGCCCCTGCCCGTCGGGCTCGTGCAGGCGCTCGCCCCCCACACGCTCACCACCAGCGCTGCCCGCTCCCTGCTGGGCGTGCCCTCGCCACCGGACAAGGGCGCACGCGCCTGAAGGGCCGGGGCGCCGTCGCGCTCGCACTCATCGCCCTCGGCACCGCCCGGTGCCGGGCGCGCCTGCACGAGCCACGCGTGCGTGCGGTCATGACGCGGTCCGGCAAGGACACCCTGCGGTTCGAAGCTCCGGTGCGCGCCTATCGTTGCACCGGTCCCCGCGCGCACATCGGGGGCGGCCTCCTGCTCCAGGGTGTGGACGACGGGAACGGCATCGTGGTGTGGCTGCGCACCACCGACTCGATCACCATCGGCGCCTGGCCTCTGCTGCAGCGCGGGGACACGCTGTCCCCGCGCGGCGCGACGCTCGGCGTGCGGTTCATGATCGGCGACGCGGCGCACGGCGCGCCGCTCGACAGCGGCACGGTCTGGGTCACGCGAGCCGACAGCGCGGTCGCGCTCGCGGCGCGCGGCACCGGGACCGAAACGCTCACCTCGACCCACATGGCCGTCGAGGCGACGTTCGATGCGGTGCGCGTCGGCAGGGACACCGTCTCGTGCCGGTCCCAACTGTGAGCGTGCGCATCGGGATCATCGGCACCGGGTTCGCCCGCCGCGTCCAGCTTCCGGCCTTGCGGCTCGTGCCGGGAGTGACGGTGACGGCCATCGCGAGCGGGCGCATGGAGCGCGCCCGTGAGGTGGCCGCCGAGTTCGCCATCCCGCACGCCTTCGGGAGCGGCGAGGAGCTGGCGCGCGCGAGCGACGTGGACCTGGTGCTGGTCTCCTCCACGCCCGATTGTCACGCGCGCCAGGCGATCGCGGCGCTCGAGGCGGGGAAGCACGTGCTGTGCGAGAAGCCCATGGCGCTCGATGCGCGGCAGGCGGCGCGCATGCTCGAGGTGGCGGACAAGAGCCCGGGCCTCGCCCGCATCGATCACGAGCTGCGCTACGAGCCGAACCGCCTCAAGGCGTGGCGCCTGCTCGCGGAGGGGGCGATCGGCCCCCTGCTGCACCTCGAGCTGGTGCTCCGGCCGTACCTGCGCGGCGACGGCCGTCCCCAGGCCGCCGATGCGCCCTGGAGCTGGTGGTACGACGCCGCGCGTGGCGGCGGCATCCTGGGCGCCGTCGGCTCGCATCTCATCGATCTGTGCCGTTTTTGGACGGGGAGCGAGGTCGCCGAGGTGAGCGGCCGGACGGCGACGCTCGTGCCGGCACGCGTCGACGAGCGGGGCGTACGACGCGCCGTGACGGCCGACGACTACGCGAGCTTCGTGCTGCGGCTGGCGAGCGGCGCCCTCGCGACCATCACGCTCACCACCATGTCCGGGCACGGGCCCGGCCACTTCGCCCAGCTGACCGGGCGGGACGGCACACTGGTGCTGACCGGCGAGACGCGGCTCGAAATCGGCCGTCCCGGCGCTCCGCTCGAAGATGCCAGCGCCCCCGACGAGCTGTGGGAGCGGACCACGCCCAACAACATGTGGGCCCGCTCGTTCGTGCGACTCATGCGCGATCTCGTCGCGGCGCTGGAGGGGCGGCCCGCCACCGGAACAGCCGCCACGTTCCGCGACGGCTGGGCCGTGCAACGCGTGATGGACGCCGTGCGCGCGGGCTCGGGCGGCCGGTTAGATTGACGCGTGGAGCAGACCTATTTCCGCCGCGGCTTCGGCCTCAAGGGCGACATCGAAGGCGCGCTTGCCGCCGATTACCACAGCCGGGTGGTGGACCGGATCCGCGCCCGAGGGTACGCCATCACGCTGGGCGACCTGACGTTCAAGCTCGCGCGCGAGTTCGGGTTCTGCTACGGTGTGGACCGCGCCGTCGAATACGCCTACGAGACCCGCACCAAGTTTCCCGACCGGCGTCTGCTGCTGGTGGGCGAAATCATCCACAATCCCCACGTCAACGCCAAGCTGCGGGCCATGGGGGTCGAATTCCTGCACCGGCCCGAGGGCGGTGAGTTCGACTTCGGGAGCGTCACGGCCGCGGACGTCGTACTGCTGCCGGCGTTCGGCGTCACCGTGCGGGACTTCGAGCGGCTGCGTGCGATCGGGTGCGTGCTGGTGGACACCACCTGCGGCTCCGTGCTCAACGTGTGGAAGCGGGTCGAGTCCTATGCCAGGGACGGGTTCACGGCCATCATCCACGGCAAGCACTATCACGAGGAGACCAAAGCGACGTCGAGCCAGGTGACGAAGTATCCCGCCGGGCGCTATCTGGTGGTGCGCGACATGGCCGAAGGGCAGGAGGTGTGTCGCTACATCGAAGGGGCGGTGAACGGGGAGCGGTTCGTGCGGCTGTTCCACGGCAAGATGTCCCCCGGGTTCGACCCCGATCGCGATCTCGTCCGCGTGGGCGTGGCCAATCAGACCACCATGCTCTCGGGCGAGTCGCTCGCCATCGCCGCCGAGCTCAGGAAGGCGCTGGCCAAGCGCTACGGGGACGAGGCGGTGCCCCAGCATTTCCGCACGTTCGACACCATCTGTTCGGCCACGCAGGATCGCCAGGACGCGGTGTTGAAGCTCATCGCGGAGCCGCTCGACGTGATGGTGGTGATCGGCGGATACAACTCGAGCAACACGACCCACCTCGCGGCCATCTGCCAGGAGAAAGTGCCCACCTATCACATCGAAGACGCGGCCTGCATCGATCCCGACGGCGACGCCGTCCGGTTTCGTCCCGTGGGCGCGCACGCCGAACGCCGCTTGACCGCATGGCTTCCGGCCGGCCCGCTGACCGTGGGCGTCACGGCGGGCGCCTCCACGCCCAACAACAAGATCGGTGAGACCATCGAGCGGATCGCGGCGGCGCGCGGCCTGACGCTCGAGGGAATCCTGGGCGGCTGACCCGGGGCGCCGCCCCGGGGTTAGCCGAGCCATATTTGAGGTATGTCCCTGCCCGGCTTCCATCCCGCCATTGAGCGCTGGTTCGAGTCGCGTTTCCGGGAGCCCACCGAGCCGCAGCAGCGCGCCTGGCCGCTGATCCAGGGCGGGCGGAACGCCCTGATCGCCGCGCCGACCGGGTCCGGCAAGACGTTCGCCGCCTTCCTGGCGGCGATCGATTCCCTGTTGCGCCAGGGGCTCGACGGCACGCTCAGCGACGGGACGCAGGTGGTGTACGTCTCGCCGTTGAAGGCGCTATCGAACGACGTCCAAAAGAATCTGGCCGAGCCCCTGGCCGAGATCCGTCGCACGCTCGAAGCGTTGTGTTTGCCCGACGTGGAAATCCGGACGCTGGTACGCACAGGCGACACGCCGGCGGCGGTGCGCCAGGAGATGGTGCGGCGACCGCCGCACATCCTCGTGACCACCCCCGAATCGCTCTATTTGATCCTGACGTCGGAGCGCGCGCGCGAGATGCTGCGCGGCGTCCGGACCGTGATCGTGGACGAGATTCACGCCGTGGCGCGCGACAAGCGGGGCAGCCACCTCGCGCTCTCGCTCGAGCGGCTGGAGCACCTCACGGGGGGGCGCCTGCAGCGCATCGGCCTCTCCGCCACCCAGAAGCCCATCGAGGAGATCGCCCAGTTCCTGATCGGCGCCCCTCGAGCCGCGAGTCCCGAGTCCCGATCCCCCGGCATCATCGACTCGGGCCACGCCCGGTCGCTCGATCTCGCGATCGAGATCCCGTCGTCGCCGCTCGAGGCGGTGATGGCGGCCGAGGTATGGGACGAGATCTACGAGCGGCTGGTGCAGCTGATCGCGGAGCACCGCACGACGCTGGTGTTCGTGAACACCCGGCGACTGGCGGAGCGGCTCGCACTGCATCTCTCCGAGCGCCTGGGCGCGGATCAGGTCACGTCGCACCACGGCAGCCTCTCGAAGGAAAAGCGGCTCGACGCGGAAACGCGGCTCAAAGAGGGCAAGCTCAAGGCGCTCGTGGCGACCGCGTCGCTCGAGCTGGGAATCGACATCGGCGCGGTGGATCTGGTATGCCAGATCGGCTCGACCCGCTCCATCGCGACGCTGCTGCAGCGGGTGGGCCGGTCGGGCCATCACCTGGCCGCCGTTCCCAAGGGACGCGTGTTCCCCCTGTCGCGCGACGAGCTGATCGAGTGCGCGGCGCTGCTGCGCGCGGCGCGCGAGCGCGAGCTCGACCGGCTGATCATCCCTGACCACCCGCTCGACATTCTCGCGCAGCAGGTGGTCGCGGCCGTGGCGTGCGAGGAATGGGACGAAGGCGCCCTGTACGGGCTGGTGCGCGGGGCGTACCCGTACCGCGAGCTGTCGCGCCAGGACTTCGACGCGGTGGTGCAGATGCTCGCCGACGGATTCACGACGCGGCGCGGTCGCCGGGGCGCGTACGTGCATTACGACGGCGTCAACCGGCGCCTCAAGGCCCGGCGCGGCGCCCGCCTCGCCGCGCTTACGTCAGGGGGCGCGATCCCGGACATCGGCGATTATCGCGTCGTTCTCGAGCCGAGCGAGACCTTCGTCGGCACCCTCAACGAAGACTTCGCGATCGAGAGCATGCCGGGCGACATCTTCCAGCTCGGCAACACGTCGTACCTCATCCAGAAGATCGAATCGGGCCAGGTGCGGGTGGTGGACGCGCAGGGGCAACCGCCCTCCATCCCCTTCTGGCTGGGCGAAGCCCCGGGGCGCACGCCGGAGCTGTCGGTGCAGGTGTCGCGCCTCCGCCAGGACATCGCGGGCCGGCTGGAGGATCCCCAGCGAGCGATCGCCTGGCTCGCGGGAGAGATCCCCGGCCTTTCCGAGCCCGCGGCGCGGCAGGTCGTCGAGTACCTCGACGCATCGCACAAGATCCTCGGCGTCATTCCCACGCAGCAGACGCTGGTGCTGGAGCGCTTCTTCGACGAAGCGGGTGGGATGCAGCTGGTGCTGCACGCGCCGTTCGGGAGCCGGGTGAATCGCGCCTGGGGGCTGGCGCTCCGCAAGCGGTTCTGCCGCAGCTTCAACTTCGAGCTGCAGGCGGCGGCCACCGAGGACGCGATCGTGATCTCCCTCGGGCCGCACCACAGTTTCCCGCTCGAGGACGTGTTCCAATACCTCAAGCCGGCCACCGCGGAACAGCTGCTGGTGCAGGCCATGCTCGACGCGCCGATGTTCGGCACCCGGTGGCGCTGGAACGCGACGCGGGCGCTGGCGGTGCTGCGGGCCCGCGGCGGAAAGAAGGTGCCGACGCCGCTGCAGCGCATGGAGGCGGAGGACCTGGTGGCCGCGATCTTTCCCGATCAGCTCGCCTGCCCGGAGAACCTGGTGGGCGATCGCGAGATTCCCGACCACCCCCTGGTGCAGCAGACCATCCAGGACTGCCTGCTCGAAGCGATGGACTTCCCGGGCCTGAGGCGCGTGCTCGAGGAAATGGAAGCCGGGCGCTGCCAGCTGGTGGCGCGCGACACCACCGAGCCGTCGCCCCTGTCGCACGAGGTGATCAACGCCAAGCCGTATGCGTTCCTGGACGACGCCCCGCTGGAGGAGCGCCGCACCCAGGCGGTGATCACGCGCCGCGGTCTCGACGTGAAGACGGCCGAGGAGCTGGGCCGGCTCGATCAGGCGGCGATTGACCGGGTGAGAGACGAAGCTTGGCCGGAGGCCACGTCGGTGGACGAGCTGCACGACGCGCTGCTTGTCATGGGGGTCATTCCGAACGCGGAAGTCGGAACGCGGAACGCGGAACAGCGGGCGTATTTCGAGGAGCTGGCGAAAGCTGGACGAGCGGGCACGCTATTGCTGGAACCGCGGCTGTGCGTGGCTGCCGAGCGGCTGCCGATGCTGGGGGCGGTGTTTCCAAATGTCCGCTGCGAGCCGGCCGTGGTCGCTCCCGAGCGCGACCGGGCCAGGACGTGGATCCGCGAGGACGCCGTGCGAGAGCTGGTGCGCGGCCGGCTGGAGGTCGTCGGTCCCACCACGGCCGCGGCGGTAGCGGCGGCGCTCGGCGTAGCGCAGGGCGACGTGGACTTCGCGCTCGGCGCGCTCGAGCACGAGGGGTTCGTGCTGCGCGGCCAGTTCACGCCCGGCCTCGCGGAGCTCGAGTGGTGCGAGCGCCGGCTGCTCGCCCGCATTCATCGGTACACGCTCGACCGATTGCGTCAGGAGATCGAGCCCGTCAGCGCAGCCGACTTCATGCGCTTCCTGCTCCGCTGGCAGCGGCTCACCCCGGAAGCCCGCGCCGAGGGCCCGGACGGCCTCGCCGCAGTGCTCGAGCTGCTCGACGGATTCGAGGTGCCGGCGGGCGCGTGGGAGACCGACGTGCTCCCCGCCCGCCTGGGTGAGTACGACCCCCTGTGGCTCGACGGGCTGTGTCTCTCGGGAGAAATCGCGTGGGGAAGGTTGAGCCAAACGCGGAACGCGGAAGGCGGAACGCGCAGCAGAAGGACCGGTCCCATTCGCACGACACCGGTCGCTTTGTTCCGGCGCGAGCGAGGCGCGGTCTGGCGGTCTCTGGTGGCAGAGCCCGATCGGGCGGAGCTCGCGCTCTCACACTCGGCCGCGGCCGTGCTCGGCGTGCTGGACGAGCGCGGTGCATCGTTCTTCGGCGACCTCGTGAACGCGACCGGGTTGTTGCGAACCGAGGTCGAGAAGGGGCTGGGCGAGCTGGTGGCGTGGGGACTCGTGACGGCGGACAGCTTCGCGGGTCTGCGGGCGCTGCTGGTTCCGTCGGACCGCCGCCGCCCGATCGGCGGCTTCCGGCGTCGGGGCAAGGTGGCGCCGTTCGGCGTGGAGACGGCGGGGCGGTGGTCGCGAGTGCGGAGTGCCGCTCCGCTCCCCGAGGAGCAGGTCGCCGAAGCCGTGGCGTGGCAGCTGCTGCGGCGCTACGGCGTCGTGTTCCGCCGGCTGGCGACGCGCGAGACGCTGCTCGCTCCGTGGCGCGACATCCTGCGCGCGTACCGCCGGCTCGAAGCGCGTGGCGAGATCCGCGGCGGCCGCTTCGTGGCCGGCTTCTCGGGCGAGCAGTACGCCCTGCCGGAGGCGGTGGGCCTGTTGCGCAACGTGCGGCGCGACGCGCCGACGGGCGAGCTGGTGGCCGTGAGCGGCGCCGATCCGCTCAACCTCGCCGGCATCATTACGCCGGGGGGCGTCGTGCCGGGGCTCGCGACCAACCGGATCCTGTATCGGGACGGGATTCCCGTGGCGCTCAAGGAGGGAGCGGGGAGCGGGGAGCGGTACCTCGTAGACGCAACACCGGACGAACAGGAGCGGCTCAAGTCCGCGCTGGTGCGCGGCCGCCCGGCCCCGCTGGTGCGCGCGTACCTCGGCAAGCGCAGTCTGCAGACTCGCTAGTTCCCACGTGTAACAGCCCGCGGCATGCGGGTTGCCCGCTGCGTCCCGCACGCGATATGGGCATCCCGGGCCAGGACGCGCTCGCCAGCGGCCTCGCAGGGCTCCGCTGGGAATGGGCTCTCGGCTCCAGGGGCGCGGGCTCGGTGGTGACGTGTATCCCGGGACTGTTCGCCGGCGGGTGGATCTGGGACGACACGTGGAGCTCGTTGCGCGCGGAAGGACTCAGCGCGTTGCGCCTGCGCGATCCGCTGGCGGCGCTCGACGCCGCGCGCGACCCCGTCGCCGACTCGCGACGCGTGCTCGAGACCCTGCTCGACGGGCTCGGTGTGACCGGTTCCATCATCTGCGGCAATTCGCTCGGCGCCCTGCTCGCCCTCGATCTCGCCCGGTTGCGGCCGGGTGTCGTGCACGCCGTGGTGTTGAGTGGTGCGCCCGGACTGGAAGACGGCGTGAACCTGGGCATCGGCACGCCCCGGGCGGCGACGCGCGAGTTCGTGACCCGGCTCGTGGACGTGCTGTTCTACGACCGGTCCGGGGTCACCGACGACATGATCGAGCGCACGCGGACCGTGTTCGCCGACAAAGGCCGCCTGTTCAACGTGGTGCGGGCGCTGCGCGCCGCCCGGCGCTATCCGGCGCGCGCCGCGCTCGCCGCGCTCGAGTGTCCCGTGTTGATGATCTGGGGAGCGAACGACGGCGTGACGCCGCCGGCCGAGTGGGAGCGGTACGCGGGTGGCATGGCGCGCGGTGAATTCCACGCCATCCCGGACTGCGGGCACGTGCCGATGCTAGAGCAACCGGACGAGTTCAACCGGCTCTTGCTGGACTTCGTGCGTCGCGTGCTCGAGGAGCGCCCGGCGGATCGGCCTTCCGGCGCGCCTAGTAGTTGACGAAGCCGATGGCCTGCCGGATCACCGCGCCCACCGGCCGCCCCTGAAGCCGCGCGGGACGATAGACCGAGCCGCGCACCACGCGCAGTGCTTCCGCGTCGAACGCGTGGTTCGGACTCAGCACGACGTGCGCCGACCCGGGCTCGACGTGGCCCGTGCTATCGAGCGCCGCTTCCACCACGACCGTGCCGTCGAGTCCGGAGCGCTTGCATCTCGGCCGGATAACGGATCGCTGGATGGGACACGAGCACCGGTTGCACGTCCACTGCTTCGACCGCGGTCGGGGGGGGCATGGCCGGGCCGGGTGCCTTGCTGCCGCGACGGGCCAGCCGTACGGAGTCCGCCAGGCGGCGCAGGAAGGGCGCGAGGTCCACGCCGCGGGCGGTAAGGCCCTGGTACAGGGCGAGGCCCTCGCTCAGGTCGGCACGTCCGGCGCTATCCCGCCCCGCGCGCGACGCGGCGATGCCGCGCACCAGCAGCGCGTACGACCGCTCCCCGTCCGTCGGATGGGCGAGCGCCGAATCGAGCGCCATATCCAGCAGCGTGAGCGCGCTGTCGGGTCGCCCGGCCGCCAAGTGAGCGCGGGCCGACCGCACGAGCTCCGTCGCGCTCAGCCGCGGTGGCCGCACGTCCACGCCCATCTGTACCATGACGCGCACGGCGGCGCCCTTGCGGCGACCGACAGAGAACTGGGAGGCCAGCATCATTTGTTTCACGGCTTCGTTCAGTCCCGAGTCGGGCGTCGAGAGCACCTCGACCGAAGCGGCCTCCACGCGCCCGGTCGTATCGACGATGGCGGCGAGTTGGACGACGCCCTGAACGTGGCGGCGCAACAGGCCGCGAGGATAGTCGACCGGCGGGCCCGACAGGCGTCGGGGCGGTTCGTCCACGCTTCCCGAGGCGTAGAAGACGCGCGACTGGCTCGACAAAAGCGCGGGGCAGAGCAAGAGCAGCCAGGCGACGCCGCGGAGCCACCTCATGGCCGCGTCAAGTCGACGCTCACCACCGGGAGATCCCAGTGCGCGGCGAGGATCTCGAAGCGGCGCTGCTCTTCGCGCCGGAACGTGTCCTGGTCGGGGAACAGGCGCTTGAGCTCGGCGTCGGGAAACGCGTCGTGCGGGGCCGCTGCGTTCTTCCATACGATCGTGACCCGATAGTCCCAGCGGCCGTCTTCGGTGCCGTGAAAGCGCGGTGCCTCCGCGGTGACCTGCTGCGCGTGGCCGAGCTCGATCTGACGCTTCAGCACCGGAAAATGGTTCTTCTTGAACAGCCGGATGAACTCGTCGGCAAAGCCCCAGCGGACCTTGTAGTAATACTCCACGACGAACGGCTCGCTCGCGCCTGCCGGCGGCGCCTGGGCGCTGCCCAGGGCCGGCGCCGCGAGCAGCAGGGTGAGAATCGCGTACCGCAGCATGTCTGTCTCCCTTCAGCGATTCCGAAGTCGCGACCAGGCGTGACGCGCCAGCTGGCGTAGCATGCCGGATCGCGCGGACCGGGCGATCGACTTGAGGTGCACCTCCGGGAGCACTCTGTCAAACCCGGATAGCCGCTCGGCGCGGTTCCGGTACCACGCCAGCCAGCCGAACAGCCGCACGCCCCAGTACAGGGAGTGTCTCGTCGCGGCGCCCACCCCCAGTACGCCCATCGCCTCGAAAAAAATGCCGTCCACGGCGGGACGCGGCCGGTCCTGCTTCCAATACAGCCAGTCGTGGATGACGGCGGCGTTGCCGTAGCGGCCCCACTTCGGCAGCACGATCCACAGCGGCCGCGGCACCGTCGCGAAATCGGTTTGAAACCCGATCGCCACGTCGATGCGGTCGCCGCTCCCCTCGGCCCCCACCTCGTAGCCGAAGTCGCGCATGATCACCCAGGTGGTGCCGTCGGCCAGGGGAGAAACGAGCATGATGTCGGTGAAGCGGCTCACGCCGTCGGCTGCTTGAGCTTGTCCAGATAGAGCTTGCGGACCTTCGCCACCTTGGGCGCGATCACCGCGCGGCAATAGCCCTGGTTGGGGTTCCGGCGGAAGTAATCACGGTGGTACTCCTCGGCAGGGTAGAACGCCTCGAGCGGCCTGAGCTCGGTCACAATCGGATCGTCCCACACCGGCTCGGCCTGGAGGTCGGCCATGACGCGCTGGGCCGTGGCCTGCTGCTCGGGGGAGTGGTAGAAAATCGCCGAGCGATACTGGGTGCCCACGTCGCCGCCCTGTCGGTTCAGCGTGGTCGGGTCGTGAATCGTGAAGAAGACGTGCAGCAGCTCGTCGAACGATACGACGGCGGGATCGAACGTGATCTGCACGACTTCGGCGTGGCCGGTGGTGCCGGTGCACACGTTCTCGTACGACGGGTTGGGCACATGGCCGCCCGCGTAGCCGGACTGGACCTGCTCGACGCCTTTCAGCTGCTGGAATGCCGCTTCGAGGCACCAGAAGCAGCCGCCGGCGAGGGTGGCGGTTTCGTGTTTGGCCATGACGGAAACTTAACCCCAATCTTTGGACTCCGGCGCGACGCGGCGCATGGACTTGAGAAAAGCAAACGCGGAACTCGGAAGTGGGAACGCGGAACTGTCGGGCTCGCCGTTCGTTCCGCGTTCCGCGTTCCGCGTTCCGACTTTGAGACCCCGCGCCTCTTCCGCGATCACGTTCACCGTCCCGTCGTCCTTGGCGAGCTTGCCCCGCACCCACAAGAGCGGCTCGCCCCGGATCGCCGTGCGATAGCGCTCGTACACGTCGGGCCGCACGATCACGTTCACCATCCCCGCCTCGTCCTCGAGCAGCACGAAGATGAACCCTTTGGCCGTCTCGGGCCGCTGGCGCGCCACCACCAGCCCCGCGACCTCGACCATCGTCGCGTGCTGGCGGCGGGAGAGCGCGTCGCTCTGCACCACGCCCGGCGGCAGCGCCCCCCGGAGCAGCGAGAGGGGATGGCCGCTCGGTGCGAATCCGAGGACCGCGTATTCGGCGAGCAGCCGCTCGTCCGCCGCGAGGCCGCCGAACCGGAGCCCCTCGTGGGGATGGTCGAGCGCCAGCTCGAGCTGCCGCCGCACGCGGGCGTCCGAGTCGCGTGCCGCCTCGGGCGGCAGCCACAATCCCACTTGCCACAACAGCTCGCGCCGGGTGAGCCCGAAGCAGTCGCAGCCTCCCACCCAGACGAGATGCTCGATCGCGGTGCGCTTGAGCTGGGGCGGCGCCCGGCGCGCCAGGTCGCCGACGCTCGTGAACGGGCCACGCCGCTCGCGCTCGAGCACGAGTTCGGTCGCCGTCTCCTCGCTCCAGTCCCGAACAAACCCGAGCCCCACTCGCACGGCATATCGTCCCCCCTCTCCCGAAGGGAGAGGGGGACAGGGGGTGAGGACGGTGCACCACACATCACTCCCGTTCACATCCGGTAGCTGAATCTCGACCCCGTTGCGCCTGGCGTCTCGTCCCAATGCATCGAGCGAGTAGAATCCCATCGGCTGATTGTTGAAGAGCGCGCAGTAATACTCGGCCGGGTGATAGTGCCGGAGCCACGCCGACTGGTAGGCGAGCAGCCCGAACGCCGCGGCATGCGACTTGGGGAACCCGAACTCGGAGAAGGCGATCACCTGGGTGAACACCCGCTCGGCGGTCGCCTGGGGAACGCCGCGCGCCGTCGCGCCGTCCTGGAACTCCTCCCAGAACTCCGCCATCAGCTCTCGGCTCCTGCGCCGGCTCATCGCGCGCCGTAAGGCCTCCGCCTGGCCCGCCGTGAATCCCGCGAGCGCCTGGCACACCTGCAGCACCTGGTCCTGATAGAGGATCACGCCGAGCGTCTCCGCGAGCGCCTCCCTGAGCAGCGGGTGGTCGAGGGGCGGCTCGTATGCCCGGCCGGCTTCGCGGGCGCGGCGCTGGTCCTCGCGACGCCGCACGTACGGATTCACCGCGCCGCCCACGATCGGGCCCGGACGCACGATCGCGACCTCGACCGCCAGGTCCTCGAGATTCCGGGGTCGGGTGCGCCGCAGCATCTGGATCTGCGCCCGGCTCTCGATCTGGAACAGCCCCACGGTGTCCCCCCGGCAGATGCGATCGTAGACCGCGGGGTCGGCGAAGTCGATGCGCGAGAGATCGGGTGGCGTGCCCTCCTGCGCGGCGACCAGCTCGACGCACTCCTCGACCAGCGACAGCATGCCGAGCGCCAGGAAGTCAATCTTGATGAAGCGCGCGTCGTCGCAGGAATCCTTGTCCCACTGACACACCACCCGGTCTTCCATCGCGGCGCGCTCGAGCGGCACGATCTCGACCAGGGGCCGGCTCGAGATGACCATCCCGCCCACGTGCTGGGAGATGTGCCGCGGCAGCCCCGCGATCTCTTCCGCCAGCTCGCACAGCTCCTTCCAGAGCGGCGTCGTGGTCCGGCCCGCGAAGCCCGGCAATTGCTCCAGCTCGTCCGCCAGGCCCCCCGACCGCCGGTCCGCCAGTCGTGCCACCTGCTCGATCTCGCCCGGCGGCAGGTCCAGCGCCTTGCCGATCTCGCGCACCGTCGAGCGCAGGCGGTAGGTGGGGAACGAGCACACCAGCCCGACGTGCTCGTCGCCGTACCGTTTGTAGACCCGCCGAATCAGTTCCTCCCGGATCTCGCGCGGGAAATCGAGATCGATGTCCGGCACCGAGGCGAGGGTGTCGTTCAAGAACCGCCCCAGAAACAGCCCGTTCGCGATCGGATCGATGTGCGACAAGCCGAGCAGATAGCACACGATCGACGACACCGACGAGCCGCGCCCGCGGCCGGGCAGCAGATTGGCGTGCGCCCGCCGGCTGCCGCTGCGTACGTCCGCCGCCACTTCGCGGGCCAGGTCGAACAGGTCGTGATAGACGAGGAAGAACCCGCTGAGTCGATGGTGTTCGATGAGTGTCAGCTCTTGTTCGAGCCGCCGCAGGGCATTTTCCCGGTGGTTTGAGCCCGGAGCATAGAGCTCTTCGAGCTTCGCCCGGCACAGCTCGGACAGGGCGCGCGGGGCGGGCGTGAAGTCCGCCCCCCGAAAATCGGGGAAGCTGTACCCCAAGTCGCGCGTCAGGTCGAAGGCCCTGCAGCGTTCCGCGATCGTGGCTGTATTGGCGACAGCATCGAGACAGTCACGGAACAGCCCCTCGACCTCTTGCGGCGGCCGCAGGAAGAACTCGCTGTTCGCATGGCGCACGTTGTGGCAGCCGTCGAGCGTGGTGCGGTGCCGGATCGCCACGAGCACATCGTGCAGCCGGTGCCGCTCGCGCTTGTGATAGTGCACGTTGCCCGACGCCACGACGCCAAGTTGCACGGAGTCTGCGATGTCCTTCAATGCCAGCGTGAGCGCGCGATCGCCGCGGACGTAATTGCGCTGCAGCTCGACGTAGAAGTTCTCCCGCCCGAACACCGCGCGGCACCGCTCCGCGAAGCGACGGGCCGCGGCCGGGCCGTCGCGCCGCAGCACGGTGGGCAGCAGTCCATTGCGGCATCCCGACAGCACGAGCAGCCCCGCGTGCCGCGCTTCGAGCGAGGCGAAGTCGAGTCGCGGGTCGCGCCGGTCGTCCCGGCCGAGATGCGCCTCCGTAATCAACCGGCACAGGTTCGCGTACCCTTCGGGCGTCTCCGCGAGCACCGTCACGTGAGAATCGTCGAGCAGCGTCAGCTCCGCGCCGGTGATGGCCTGCAGGCCGAGCTTCTGGGATTCTTGCGCGAACGCCATCGAGCCGTACAGCCCGTTGTGGTCGGTGAGGGCGAGCGCGGGGTAGCCGAGCTGCGACGCGGTGAGCGCCAGCTGCTCGGGGAGGGAAGCGCCGTCGAGGAAAGAAAACGCGGAGTGGCAGTGGAGCTCTATGTACATTAAAGTCGGAACGCGGAAGGCGGAACGCGGAACATTTCAGGCGGGCTTCTGCATCCACCACTCGCCCGTCGATTCATCTTCGAATAACACCACCCGCCGGCCGCCCTCGATGATCACTTCCAGGTACCGACGATGGATCGGCGCTCTCCACCATTCATCGTCGATCCGCCAGATCTCGCCTACGTCTTCGACGACGCGCAGCTTGCATCCCGCATCTCGCATCCCGACAGGCAGCCCATTTTCATCGAGCTCCACCTCCACCCGCTGTTGAACATTGAGTGCCCGAAGTCTGTCCGCTTTGCTCCGCGTTCCGCCTTCCGCGTTCCGCGTTTGTTCACGGTTCATAGTCGATCAACGCATAGCGCCGCTCGGGGAGGCGGGACCAGGGCTGTACCTCGATCACGTGGTAGAGCAACGAGCGCTTGAGCCGGAGCTTGATCTCCTGGGCGGCGGTGCGGAGCGCGCGGCGCCGCCCGGCGCGCGCCGCGGCGTGCGCGTCGCGGGCGAACAGCTGCAGCTCGGCGGTGCCGGCGGCGAACGCAGTGAACTCGACCACCAGCCGCTCCACCGCGCCGGCGGGCGGCGACCGCTCGAGCTGCGTCTCGAGCGGTGCCGTGATGCGCTCCCGATCTGCGGACGGGTCCTTGAGCGTCGCCTCCGCCAGCCAGGACGCACCGTGCTCGAGCTCTGCCCGCACGCGCACCACCTGCACTCGCCAACCGCTGCGGCGCGGATCCCCGAGCGCGCGGTCGACGAGCTTGTCGATCGCGTGGACGAGCAGCGCTCGCTCGCCGACGGGGGAAAAGAACGTGAGCGCGGCGACGATCGGCTCCGGTGCGACACGCCCCACCACCGGCTCGGCAATCCGCCCCGCCGCGAGTCGCCACAGTAGCCGGCCGGCGCGGCCGAACTGCGACACGACCGCTTCCTCCGGCAGCGCGGCGAGCGCGCCCAGCGTCCTGACGCCGAGCTGCCGCAGGCGCCGATACGTGTCGGAGTCGAGCGGCAGCACGGCGAGCGGCTGGGCGGCGAGAAACTTCGCCTCCCCGCCCACCGGCACGATCACCGCGTCTCCAAGTTTTGCGCGCGTCGCGGCCACCCAGGAGATGAACTTCCCGCGGCCCCAGCCCACCCGAAACGCGGAACGCGGAAGTGGGAACGCGGAACAGGCGAGCGAACTTTCCTCTACTGTTCCGCGTTCCGCGTTCCGCGTTCCGCGTTTGATCGCTTCAATGATCTGCTCTACGCTGCCGTACAGTCTTTCCAGGCCATCGGTGCCCACGAACACCCTCCCCAGCTCCGCCGGCTCGATCACTGGGCTCACCTGACCGAGCGCCGCGAGCAGGCGGGAGAACTGCGCGTCGTAATGCACCGGGTCGGGCTCGCACAGCTTGAGTGCGGGACACAGCCCGATCGCCTGGCTCACAGTCATTCCCGGCTTCACCCCGGCGTGCCTGGCGAGCGGCGACACCTGCCACACGCGGCGGGTATCGTCGGATCCCACCAGTGCCACCGGAAGCTCGGCGAGCTCGGGCTGCCGGGCGGTCTCGCAGCGCAGCGCGAACAACGGGATCCAGCAGCACGCGGCGCCATCGCTCGTGAGATGGGGTGTCCGGGTCATTTTTTCCAGTCGACAATGGGACCCGAATATATCCCGAAGATCGAGCTGACCGCAAGGTGGTTACTGGATGGATAACTTATTGATAAATTTTGACTTCCATGGCCAGCCGCAATCACCCCGATCTCTTCGACGACATCGGCGCGCTCCCCCCGCCGCCCGCTGACCTTGTAGCACTCGGCAGTCGCATCCCCGCGAGCATCAAGTTCGGCACTTCCACCTGGACCTACGACGGCTGGACCGGCGACGTCTACCATCGCGCCTACCGCGGCCCACAGCCGGCCCGGCGGCTCGAGGAGTACACGCGCTACCCGCTGTTCCGCACGGTGGGGATCGACAGCGCGTTCTACGAGCCCCCGTCCGAAGACGTGCTTGCGGCCTACGCACGGGCGCTCCCTGCCGGCTTTCCCTGCGTGAGCAAGGTGTGGGACCGCATCACCGCCCGGCGCTTCAACCAGGACCCACGCTGGGGCAACCTCGCGGGTCAGCGAAACCCCGATTTCCTGAATGCCGCGCTCTTCAAGGAGGCGGTGCTCGAGCCCTACGCGCGCGCGTTCCGCGACCATGCGGGCGCGTTCGTGTTCGAGTTTCAGGCCATGCGGGGAAAGGACCTGCCCGAGCCCGCGCACTGGGCGGACGAGCTCGACGCCTTCTTGCGGCAGCTGCCCGGGGACTTCCGCTACGCCGCCGAGCTCCGGAATCCGGAGCTCCTGACCGACCTGCACGGTGCGGTGCTGGCGCGACATGGCGTGGCTCACGTGTTCAATTCCTGGAACGAGATGCCGGGGATCGGCGAGCAGCTCGAGCTGCCGTGGACGTTCCCGGCCGGGTTCACCGTGGCGCGCGCGCTGCTCCGCCCCGGACGGGCGTACGCCGACGCGGTGAAGCTGTTCGAGCCCTACGAGCGGATCCGCGATCCTCAACCCGAAGTCCGCCACGACCTGCTGCGCCTGGTCGCGGAAGCGCTGCGGCGACGCATCGAGGCGCTGATCCTGGTCAACAACCGGCTGGAGGGGAACGCGCCGGGGACGATCCGGGCGCTCGCCGCCGCGCTGACCGGAGATGAGGAGTGACCGGCGGGCTGCGTCCAGTGCTTGCGACCTTTGCGAATGCCTGCTACGGTACTTACTGTGTAACTCCCGCGGAACCGCACAAACTGCACGCTGCTGGAGGGGCGCTTGAGGCCCGGTCGCCGGGGCGTCCCCACCCTTCCTGTTCCCCTGCTGCGTGACGCCGTGGCACGCGAGACGGCCCGGCTGTCGCTGCGGCGCGCGGCTCGCGAGATATCCATCAGCCCGAACGGGCTGCGCAACTTCCTGAGCGGCTCTGCACCCCGCAGCGCCACCCGCGCCAAGCTCGAGCGCTGGCTGGCTGACCAGGGCCGCACGTCGCGGCCCCCCAACGTGGGTCAGCTCGTGCGCCTGCTGAACGAGCTGTCGGGCGACCTCGCCCCCCACCAGACGACTCAGCTGGGGCGTGAAATCGCCCGCCTGCTGGCCGAGGCGTACGAGGCGCGGCGGCTCTCGCCGCCCCGTTGGGTGCAGGAGCTGCTGCGCCAATATCGATCCTCCCGCAGCAAATCCGCGGACGAAGTCGCCTGACGCCGCCGCTTCCCGGGGCCTTGCTCCCAGGGGCAAGGGGGTATATCTACAAGTGTTCGGTTTGTGCAGTTGTTCGGAACCCCGGAGTGACCGCGTATGCCAGGTGCCGGTTGAGGCAGGCCGGTGCGCGCCATCCCAGAAGCAGCCCCCGGCCCCCGGCGACTCGCCCGAGCTTGCCCGCGTTGCCAGTGCCCCTGCTCCGGGATGCGATCGCACGCGAAACCGCGCGCCATTCGGTGCGACGCATCGCGCGCGAGGTCTCGATGAGCCCGAACGGGCTGCGCGACTTCCTGCAGGGGGCCGCGCCGCGCAGTCCCACGCGCGCCAAGCTTGAGCACTGGCTCGCCGGCCGCGGACCGGTCACGCGACCGCCCAACATCGGGCAGTTCATACGCCTCCTGAACGAGCTCTCGCGCGACCTGTCGGCGAGGCAGACCATGCAAATGGGACGGCAGGTGGCCGACCTGCTGGTCGAGTCGTACGAGGCCCGGAGTCTCTCCGTGCCGCCCTGGGTGCAGAATCTGCGCCGGCACTACGAGGCACACGACAAGGCGGCCGGCGATGTCGCCTGACCCCCGAACGCTTCATTTGCGATGCACGGCGCGTCGTGCTATATCACATGTGCGTTTTGTGCAGTTCGTCTTCTGACGTGGTGTAACGATGGCAGCGAGCCGGCCAAAGCAGGCGCAGCCCACGCGGCCACGATCGCGTAAGGCCTCCGAGATCGTCGCGCTGGTCGAGCAGCTCAGCTCCGGCCTCGGCAGCCACGACGGCGTTGTTCTGGGTCGTGGCCTCGCGCGGCTGCTGGCGGAAGCCTACCAGGCCCGCGGGCGCGCGACCCCTGCCTGGGTCGAGCAGCTCACGGCCTATTACGGGATCAATCGGAAGTCGTAAGCCGCCCCTGTCACAGGCCGAGCGCTCCCTGCGCCGGCGGTAACCGTCTCGTATAACGGTCGCGCATCCCCTCGTTCTCCGGAAACCCGAAGCGACGCTGCAGCCGCCGGACGCGCCGGCCGAGCGCGGCCGCGTAGGGCCGCGGCGCGCCGCTGGCGCCCGCGTAGGCGCGCCGATACCGCTCGCTCAGCTGGGGAAAGTGGGCGTCCACCACCGGCAGGAACCGCTCGCGCACCGCCGCATACAGCCGCAACGGGCCGGCGTGAACGAAACGAGCGCCGGCCTCCCGGGCCGCCTGGAAGAGCGCTTCCAGGTGGGGAACGTCGTCCGTGATCCCCGGGAGGACCGGCGCCACGATCAGTCCCGCGTTGATGCCCGCCGCCGTGAGCTTCGTGAGCGCCCGCAGCCGCGCCGCTGGCATCGGCGAGCGCGCCTCCAGCCGTCTGATGATCCCAACGTCCACGGTCGTGAGCGACACGTGCACCTGGAGGTCGCTCCGCTCTCCGATCCGTTGCAATACGTCGATGTCGCGTGCGACGAGCGGGCTCTTGGTGATGATCCCGATATTCAATCCCTCGCAGCGCGCCAACCGCTCGAGAATCCGGCGGGTCACGCGGAAGCGCCGCTCGCCGGGTTGATACGGATCGGTCGCGGTCCCGATCACGATAGGCGCGGCCGGGCGATCAGACGGACCGGCTGACCGAAGGTACCGCTGCAGATCACGCTCGAGCGCGCCCAGCAGCCCTTCCTTGACGAAGATGCGCCGCTCGAACGCCTCCCAGCCGTGCGGTCCGCGAAAGTCGCGGAACTCGGGGTCGGAGAGTCTCCCCGCGTCGTGCGCCCGCTCGACCACGTAACGGTGCGCGTAGCGCGCGTAGCAGTACGTGCAGCCGAACTCGCAGCCGACATAGGGATTGAGCGACCAGAAGTCCACGCCGGTCTGCTGCGGCGAATTCAACACCGAGCGGGCCGCGAGCGACACGAAGCGCGTGCCCCGCAGCCGCTCGTCCAGAACGGCAAGGGCGGACGGACGAGCCGTCGGACCAGCGGACGGTAACAACGGCAGCTGCGTCAGCCGCATCGCGCCCACCCGCATTGCACGCACACCAGGCATCCCGACTGCCGCACGATGCCGGCGCCGCAGTCGGGGCAGGGCGCGCGCTCGGGTGGAGGAGCAGCTTCGGTGTTTGTTCGGGCCATGCGTCGGCAATATGATCCGCCGGCAAGCTTACGGCAAGAGGCCTGAGCCGTTAGTCTAAGCCGATGGACAACAAGCGGATAGCATTCCAAGGGGAGCCCGGTGCCTACTCCGAGGAAGCGCTCTTCCTGCTCGAGCCCCGCGCCCAGTCGCAGCCGTATCGGGAGTTTCGGGACGTGACGCAGGCGGTGGTGGATGGCCGCGCCGATCTCGGATTGCTGCCGATCGAGAACTCGCTGGTCGGCTCGATCGCCACGAACTTCGATCTCATCGCCGAGTCCGGGCTCGCGATCGTGGGTGAGGTCGTCAGCTCGGTGCATCACTGCCTGCTCGGTCTGGCGGGCGCGTCGCGCGATTCGCTGCGGCGCGTCTTGTCGCATCCGGTGGCACTGGCGCAGTGCGAGCGGTTCCTGCGCGAGCTTGCGGGCGTGGAGGTGGTGGCGTTCTACGACACGGCGGGCGCGGCGGCGGAGGTGGCGCGGCAGCGCGACTCCTCGCTCGCCGCGATCGCGGGTGAGCTGGCGGCGCGGCGCTACGGGCTGACGATCATGGCGGAGCGGATCGAAGACGAGCCGCACAACCAGACGCGCTTCCTGCTCGTTGCGCGGGAGCCCCGGTCACCGCCGCCCGGCGTGCCGGCGAAGACGACGCTGCTGCTCAAGCTGCCGCACCGGCCGGGCACGCTGGCGCGCGCGCTCGCGCCGCTCGCCGCGGCGGGGCTCAACCTGACCAAGCTCGAAAGCCGTCCCGACCGCACGACTCCGTGGGAGTATCTCTTCTATCTGGACATCGAAGCGCGGGCGGCGGACCCCGCCATGGCGGGCGCGATCCGGGATCTCGAGGCCCAGGGGGCGGTGGTGATCGTTTTGGGCGACTATCCGCGGTTCACGCCGCGCGCCTGACCATCGTCCGCCAGCCGAAGTACACCGGTACGCCGATCAGCACCAGTCCCAGGCCGAGAAAACTGTACGTGCGCGTGGCGTCCTGAGTCAGCAGGTCCACGGCGATCACGCCGGTGGCGATCACGTACAGCGCGGGGAGCCAGGGATAGGCGGGGGTGCGGACCGGCCGCTCCGCCGCCGGCCGCTTGACCCGCAGCGCGAACAAGCCCACGGCGGTCAGCATGTAGAACACCAGTGCCGCGAAGATGACGAAGTTCAGAAGCTGGGTGTAGGTGCCCGACAGGCAGAGCACGCCGGTCCACACCGCCTGGACGACCAACGCCACGGCGGGGGTCTTGTAGCGCGGGTGCAAGACGCCCGCGGACTTGAAGAACAGGTCGTCGCGCGCCATGGCGTAGTACACGCGCGCGCCCGACAGAATGAGGCCGTTGTTGCAGCCGAACGTCGAGATCATGATGGCCGCGGCCATGAGCTTGAGTCCCGGCTGGCCGAGGATCGCCTGCAGCGCCGCCGTGCCGACCCGGTCCTGGGGTGCGGTCGCGATGGCGGCGGCCGGCAGCACGCTCAGGTAGGCGACGTTCGCGAGCAGGTACAGCACCGTCACGATCAGCACGCCCGCTCCCATCGCGACCGGCAGATCCCGCTCCGGATGGGTCAACTCGCTCCCGGCGAAGCCGACGTTGTTCCAGGCATCCATCGAGAACAGCGAGCCGACCATGGCGGCGCCCACGGCGCCGAGTCCGACCGCCACGCCGCCCGTGGCCCAGAAGTTGCCGCCGAAGTTCGCCGCGACCGCGTCGGGGTGCCGGCCCACCGTGAGTCCGAGCAGGATCAGCGCGGCGAGCGCGGCGGTCTTGACGGCGGTGAGCGACGTCTGAATCAGCGCCGCGGTGCGCACGCCACGTACGTTGATCCAGGTGAGCAGCGCCACGGACAGGACGGCGACGAGGCGCTGGGGCGAGAGGCCGACGGCGACGTCGCCGATCGGCTGGGGAAAGTGGACCGTGGACCCGAGGAACACGTCGGGCGAGAGGCCGGGCCAGAACACCGCGGTGAAGCGCGCGAACGCCACCGCGACCGCGGCGATGGTGCCGGTCTGGATCACGACGAACAGTGTCCAGCCGTACAGGTAGCCGAACAGCGGCGAGATCCCTTCGCGCAGGTAGACGTACTGACCGCCCGCCTTGGGGAACATGGCCGCGAGCTCCCCGTACGACAGCGCGCCCATCAGCGTGACCACGCCGGACGCGGCCCAGACGACCAGCAGCAGGCCGGGGGCGTGCACTTCGCGGAGGATCTCCGCGGAGACGATGAAAATGCCCGACCCGATCATCGACCCGACGACCAGAGCGGTGGCGTCGAGCCGGGAGATCGCCTTGACGAAATCGACCTGCGGCTGCTGGGTGGTGGCCATTGGCGAGGTAACCTAGTGGCTCCCGCGCGGGGCCGCTATGTTGGGTGACGACGGACTCCCCCCTTATACGAGAGAAACGGCCGTGCGCCTGTTGCCCCGGGAAGAAGAGTTCTTCGACCTGTTCGTGGCGGTGGCCACGCGGAACAAGGAGGCGGCGCAGCATCTGCGCGACCTGTTCGCCGCGCCGCCCGAGCGCCGCATCAGTCACGTCGAAGCGATCAAGCGGCTCGAGCACGAGGCCGACCAGGTCACCCACGAGGTGGTGAATCGGCTGGACCGCACCTTCATCACGCCGCTCGATCGCGAGGACATCCACCAGCTCGCCTCCGACCTGGACGACGTGATGGACGTGATCGACGGGATCGCGCGCCGCTCCCAGATCTTCCACCTCGGCGTCGCGCCGCAGGGCGTGAACCAGCTCACCGAAGTGATCCAGCGCATGGTGGGCGTGCTCGCCGAGGGCGTCGGCCGCCTGAAGAAGGGCGACGACGTGATGCGCTTCTGCATCGAGGCGAAGAAGCTCGAGGAAGAGGGCGACGCGATCTACCATGAAGCCCTCGGTCGCATGTTCGAGACCGAGCGGGACGCGCTCGAAGTGATCAAGTGGAAGGAGATCTACGACAACCTCGAGCGCACGCTCGACGAGTCGGAAGACGTCGCTAACGATCTCGAGTCCATCACGATCAAGCACGCGTGATGCACGCGTCCGTGTGGTTCGTCCTCGCCGTCGTCGGTATCGCGCTGTGCTTCGATTTCATCAACGGTTTCCACGACGCGGCGAATTCGATCGCCACCGTCGTGTCGACCCGCGTGCTCTCGCCGTCCGCCGCCGTGGTGTGGGCCGCAGCCTTCAATTTCATCGCGGTATTCCTGTTCGGAACGGCCGTGGCCAAGACGATGGGCAAGGGGCTCGTGGACCTGGCCACCGTGGACGCCACAGTGATATTGGCGGGGCTCGGCGGCGCCATCATCTGGGACATCATCACCTGGTGGCTCGGGCTCCCCACCTCGTCGTCGCATGCCTTGATCGGCGGCTACGCGGGTGCGGCGGTCGCGAAGGCGGGCTTCACGGCCCTTCTGTTCCCCGGCAAATGGATCTCGACTCTCGTCTTTATCGTGGTGGCGCCGCTGATGGGCCTCGTGCTGGCGCTGGCGCTGACGGTGGCGTTGTCGTGGGCCCTGCGACGCTCGCTCCCGCGCAAGGTGGACCGCGTGTTTCGCGTGTTGCAGATCGGCTCGGCCGCCGCGTACTCGCTCGGGCACGGATCCAACGACGCACAGAAAACCATGGGCATCATCGTCGGCCTGTTGGTGGCGGAGCAGCAGGTCGTTGGGATCGGCGCCCTCGCGGCGTCCCCCCTGCACCTCACCGATCCCAACACCGTACCTGCCTGGGTGGTGGTGGCGTGCGGCGCGGCGATGGGGTTGGGCACCGTGACGGGCGGGTGGCGCATCGTGAAGACCATGGGCCAGCGTCTCACCAAGCTCACGCCGTTCGGCGGCTTCTGCGCCGAGACGAGCGGCGCCATCACGCTGTTCATCGCCTCCCACTTCGGCATTCCGGTCAGCACGACCCACACGATCACCGGCGCCATTTCCGGCGTGGGCGCGGCGCACCGGCTCTCGGCCGTGCGGTGGGGCGTGGCCGGGCGGATCGTGTGGGCGTGGATCCTCACGATCCCCGCCTCGGCGGGGATCGCGGGATTGACTTACCTGGTGCTGCGCGCGCTGGCCTAGCGCGGTTCAGGGCTGCGCGTTGGCGAGGTCGGTGACCGCCGCGGCCAGGCTCCGCACCTTGCCGGCGTCGGCCGCGCCCGCCGCGTCGCCGCCCAGCTGTGTCGCCAGTTGCGTCAACGCGTCCCGCCGCTCGCGCCCGGACAGCTTTTGCGCGCGATCGAGTGCCTGCCGCACCGCCGCTACCCGCTCGGGAGCCAACCCATGGGACCGGGCGAGTTGGTCCACATACGCGCCCGCAACGACGAAGCTCGGCGGCCAGACGATGCGCGGCTGATCTTGCGTGTTGAAGTAGTCCCAGTGCACCAGCTTTGCGGCCTCGATCTCGTTGTTCGAGAGGAACCCGCTCGGCACGAGCTCCAACACGTCGAGCCCGCGCGCGATCTCCGAGCTGTAGATGTGCCCGTTGTACCAGTACGCCGACCACGATCCAGCGCCGACGCCGTTGGTTCCGTCCATCGGGCCGCGATCGAAGAACGCGATCTCCGTGGGATGGGCCGCGTCCGTCCAGTCGAACACGGAGACGCCGCCCTGGTACCACGCCTGCGCCATGATGTCGCGTCCGGGGACTGGGATGAGCGAGCCGTTGTGGGCGACGCAGTTCTCGAGCTCGGTCTGCGGCGCCGGCAGCTTGTAGTAGCTGCGGAACGTCATCCGCTTGTCGTCCAGCGTGAAGATCGCGTCCGCGCCCCACTCGTGCCTGTCGGTGACGCGGCACTTGGGCCCGCCGCCGCCGCCCCACTCGTCGGTGAACAGCACCTTGGTCCCGTCGTTGTTGAACGTCGCCGAGTGCCAGTAGGAGAAGTTCGAGTCTGACACCGCCCCGATCCGCCTGGGGTGCGCCACATCGTGGATGTCGAGCAGCAGCCCGTAGCCGGCGCAGGCCCCGCCCGCCAGCCCGATCGCGGGGTAGGCGGTGATGTCGTGGCACTGCTCGGGTCCCGGGCGCGCCGTGTTCGGCGTCCCCGGCTTGGGCGCACCCACGATCACATCGACGATGCCCTGGATCGCCGCGCGCAGCGCCGCGCTGTCGGCGGCGGTCGGCGCCCCGGTCCCATGGCGTACCCTGACGACGCTGTCGAGCATCGGATTGATGAAACCCGGTCCCAGCACGTATTCCAGGCCGTTCACCGCGGCCGTGAAGCCGCCCTTGGCGCGCGCCTCGGCCGCCGCCTTGGCCGACCGGGCGACGTCTTCCGGCGCCTCGGCGTGCGTCGGGGGCGCGGTGAGCGAATCGAAGATGCGGGGCGAGCTCACAATCGCCGCCTGCTGCGGGGCGGCGAGCGGCACCTTGATGACCTCGATCCGGAAGCGGGCGCTGTTGGGGCTCGAGTCCGGCGAGGCCGCCACGCAGCCCGGGAGCTCGGTGGGCGAGCGCACGGGCGCCGCGCCCGAGATGTAGACGTAGACGTTCGTCGTGTCGTTGGGGTCGAGCACCACGGAGTGTGTGTGCGAGCCGCGGCACGTCTGCACGTTGGCGATGTACTTCGGATTCGCGATGTCCGAGATGTCGAAGATCCGCAGGCCGCGCAGCCGATCGGTGCTGACCGAATCGTGCACGCCCTGGGTGCCGCAGTCGAGCCGGCCCCCCATCCCCTCCCCCGACACGAACAGCAGGTTCTTGTAGACCGACACGTCACTCTGCGACGCGGGACAGAGATACCCCACCTTCAACGTCGGCGCCGCGGGGTTCGCAATGTCCCACACCTGGAAGCCGTTGTAATTGCCCTGAATGACGTAGTTTCGGAAAAATGCCAGGTCGGAGTTGGTGACGCCGACGAACTTCTCCGACGAAGGCCGGTTCACTACCAGCCGCAGATTCCACGTCGCTTGCGCGGCGGGGGTCACCTCCAGTACCCGGCGGTTGGCACTGTCGACACGCACGACCCCGGCCCGCAGGCCCACCCGAGGGTCCGGACTGGGAGGCAGCGTCGACAGGTTCACGCCACCCGACGACGCGCACGCGGCGAGACTGAGGCCTCCGATGACACGGGCGAGCGCGCACAGTGGACGTTTCATAGCACCATCCGGTGAGGGTGGACGCATCAGCGATTGAGGTGCTGCGACAGGAGGTCGGCGAGCATGCGCTGCATGCGCTCGATCTCCGTGGTCTGATCGGCGAACACATTGGCCGCGAATCGGAACGCGGGCTCTTCTTCTCCCGCCCCGCGCGAGCCGAACAGCTGATTCACCATGGTGAGGGCACCCTGGTGATGCTGGATCATGTACTGCAGGAACAGCCGGTCGAACTCCCGGCCGCGGGCGTGCCCCAGCCGCTCGAGCTGGGCGGCGTCCAACATCCCCGGCATCAGCATCGAGGAATCCATCCCCGACATCATCATGTGCGAGCTGTCGGCTTGGGGGACGGGGACGGGCTCATGACGGTCGTGGAGCCAGCGCTGCATGAGCACGATCTCGTCACGCTGGCCCACGACGATCCGCTCGCACAGCGCGCGCACGGCGGGACTCGCTGCGTGCGTGGGCGCCCAGCCGGCCATCAGCACCGCCTGCGCATGGTGCCGGATCATGCCGGACATGAAATGCACGTCGGCTGCCGTGTACGGTGCACCACCCTGGGCCGTGCCCTGGGCGGCCCCGCGTACGGCGGGGCCGGCGCACACGAGGACGACGCAGACGACCCGTGGGAGTTTGGTCACGTTACGGCAATGGATAGCCCGATTACGGCCGTTGCGCGAGTGCGGTTTCTGACAGAGTTCTGACAGAGACTCACAGGCCTAAAGCCTCCACCACGGCCTGCGCGATCGCGGCGTCCTGCACGCCCACCCCGGTGAGATCGGCCACGGTGATCTCGTCCGGGGTCTCCCGCCCGGGACGCCGGCCAGCCGCGAGATCACCGAGCTCCGCGTACACCCGCTTGCGCGTGGCGACGCCAGCGGCGACGGCGTGGTGCAGGTTGCCGTAGCGCTCCGTCTGGGACACGCGATCGGCCACCAGCTTGTCGGCGCGCGCCAGCAGCGCGGGCTCGAGCTCGATCTTCTCGGGGCTCCCGGTCCCCACCGATGTGACGTGCGTACCGGGCGCCACCCACGAATCCCTGATCAGCGGGGTCGTGCTGGCGGTCGCGGTCACGATCACACGGGCGTCACGCACCGCGCTCTCGAGGGCGGGCGCGATGCGCGTCTCCACCACCTGCGCGAGCTCCCGGGCGAGCTGCCCGGCGCGCTCGGCCGTGCGATTCCACAGCGTGAGCCGGGCGAGGGGCATCTGAGCCACCATGGCGCGCGCCGTGAGCCGGGCGAGGGCCCCCGCGCCCACCAGCAGGGCCTCGTGCGCGCCCCTGGGCGCGAGATACTTCAGCGTGAGCGCCACGGCGGCGGCGGTGCGGAAGTCCGTGAGATAGCCGTGCTCTTCGAGCAGCAGCGCCGGCACCCCCGTAGCGGCGTCGAGCAGCAGAAACAGACCGTCCCCGGACGGCAGGCCGCGGGCGCGGTTCTCGTAGAAGCCCGTCGCCACCTTGAGCACGATGTGGCGCGCGCCCTTGAGATGCGCTCCCTTCACGTGTACTTCCGCCCGCTCCGCCGGGAGCTCCACCACCATCGGGTCGGGGAGCACCGCCTCCCCCAGCGCGAGCGCCCGGAAGCCCCGCTCCACCGCGCCGACCGCCACGGCGAACGAGACCTTGTCCCGGAACGCCTCGAGCGGCACGACGCGCATGTCAGTCGGTGAACACGCGCTTCAGGCCCCTCTCCGTCTCCGCGAGCGCCGCCTCGAAGTGGTGCAGCTCCTCGCCGAATCCGAATCGTATGTGGTGCGGCAGCCCGAAGTGGTCCCCCGGCACGAGCAGCACGCCGTGCTCGGCCCGCATCTTCTCCACCAGGTCGAGGGCGCTGATCCCCTGGCGATACTTCACCAGGCAGATCGCTCCGGCCTGCGGGGCGTGCCAGCTGAACGTGTCACCGAAGCGCTTGAGCCACTGCTCGATCACCGGGTAGTTGGACCGGAGGATACGGCGCGTGCGCTCGAGCACTTTCTCGCGTACCCGCGGCTCGAGCGCCACGGCGGCGAGGTGATCGCTCGCGCCCGCCGGCCCGATGGTGGTGTAGTCGTGCCGGGCCCACGCTTCGCCGGAGAACCCCGGTGGCCCCACCACCCAGCCGATCCGCAGGCCCGGCAGGCCGTACGCCTTCGAGAGGCCGTTCACGACGATCACGCGCTCGTAGCTGCCCCAGAACGACGCGGTCGCGGGCCCCTCACGCTCCGCACCCTGGTACACCTCGTCCGCGAGCAGCCAGGCACCCACCTCCGCCGCGCGACGCACGATGGCCTTTCGCATCTCCCCCGAGAGCACGTGTCCCGTCGGATTGTGCGGATTGGTCACGACGACCAGCTTCGTGCCCGGTGCGATGGCGCCCCGCATTTCCTCGAGCGCCGGCTCCCACTGCGCCTCGGCGCGCAGCGCGAAGCCGCGCACGTCCGCCCCGAAGTTCTGCGCGAGCCCCCAGGTCTGGAGATAGTTCGGCAGCATGACGGCTACACTGTCGCCCGGCTCGATCAGCCGCCAGCAGACGACGAAGTTCGCTTCGGCGCTGCCGGTCGTGACCAAGATCTGCTCGGGCGACACGCCCGGGTACAACGCGGCGATCCTGCTCCGCAGCAGGTCGGTGCCGTTGGACTGACTGTAGCCGAGTCGCACGTTGAGCAGAGGCTCCGGAGACGCTCCCGCCAGGTCGAGCAGCTCCTGAATCGAAAGCGGATGCACGCCCGACTCGGATAGGTTGTACCGCACCCGGTTTTCCCAGGTGCTCTGCCAGCGCTCCAGCTCGAAGGGGACGAACCGCAAGTGAGTTCTCCGTTGTCAGTCGTCAGTCGTCGACCGCCAGTAAACTGAGGTCCGCGGGCCGTTCCAGCCAGTAATCGGGCGCGAGGTCCTCGAGGTGGGACCGGTCGAAGGGTCCCCACAGCGCGGCGGCGGTTTTGACGCCGGCCGCGCGGCCGCATTCGATATCGTGGCGCGAGTCGCCGATGAACACGGCGCCCGTCGCGGGCCGGTGCAGCCGCTCGAGCGCCAGGCGCACCGGCTCGGGATGGGGCTTGGGGTGTGTGACCTCGTCCGCTCCCACGACCACGTCGAACGCGTCCTCGAGCGACGCGCGCACGAGCCCCCGGATCGCCCCGCTCCGCATCTTGCTCGTCACGAGACCCAGGGGGCGGCCCCGCTCCCGCAGCGCCCGTACCGCCTCGACGATGCCGTCGTAGGGCCGCACCAGCTCGTCGTGGTGCGCGAGGTTGTACGCGCGGTACGTCGCGACCATCGCGTCGATCTCGGCCGGGTCGTCGGTGAAGCGACGGAACTGCACCCACAGCGGGGTGCCCAGCCCCGCCATCCAGATGTCGTCCGCGGGCTCATCGCCGCGGTGCGTGCGCATGGTGTGGCGGTAAGACCGGAGGATCAGCTCGATCGAGTCGATAAGCGTGCCGTCCAGGTCGAACAGGAAAGTCGTGAGCGCCACGCCGGAAGGTAACTTTGGGAGGCCCCAAACCGCATGCACCATTTCGAGACCGTCCTCGCGCTACTGGCATCACGAGTGAGCCCTCAGCCGAGCACGAGCGCCGCCTCCAGCAGAACCGTGGGAGGATCGGGCACGCCCCCGAGAGGCGCCAGCCGCTGGTGCCACGCCAGCACGTCCCGCACCGTCAGCGGTGCGCGGCGCCCGAGCAGCTCGTCGAGCAGCACCTCCTCCCCGGCCGTCATCCCGAGCGCCAGCCGCGACACGAGTGCATCGAGGCGGGCGAGCTCGGTGTGGCGGCCCCGCGCGGCGGCGCGGCGGGCGGCCGCGAGCACCCAGGGGATGAGCCGCCGGGTGAGCCGGTCGCGGTCGGCGGCGCGCCACTGGGCCCGCTCGATCGCGTCGAGTCGGCCGCGCACGAGCGGCGCCGCCCGGCGGATCGCCAGCTCGAGCCCGGCGCGGTCGAGCGGCACCGGCCGGGAGCCCGCGGCACGCTCGAGCAGCTCGGTGGCCCGCGCCGGATCGCTCCGCACCGCGCTCGCCGTCACGACCACGGCTTCCACCTGATCTGCAAGGCGCACCAGCAGCACCACCGCCCGCTCCGCGGCGGCGACCGCGGCGCAGGCGCCGGACGCGGCAGGCTTGCCGGCGTGTGCTGCGAGCTCCTGCAGCCGGTCGCACCAGTCGAACGCGGCGGCCGTGCCGCCGTGCGCCAGCTCGATCTGCGCGGTACCGGTCTGCCACTGCGCCCGTGCCTTGGCGAGCCAGCGGCGCTCGATCGCGAGCGCGCCGGCGAGCGAGGGCGGCGGGAGGAACGTCACCGTCTCGATGTGAGCGTGCGGCGAGCCGGCGCGATCGATCCGGCCCACGCGCTGCGCCAGCCGGGCGGGGCTCCAGGGCACGTCGTAGTGGATCACCCGCACGGCATCCTGGAGGTTCAGCCCTTCGCTCAAGAGATCGGTCGCGAGCAGGACATCGGTCTGGAGCGCGGCCGCGGGCCCGGGGACGCCCTGGGCCGCAGGTGCGAACGCCCGCAGCACGTCCGCCCGCGTCGACCGCTCGCCGCCGAACCACCCCCGATCGCCCATGACCGCGGCGACGCGGTGGCCGTGGAGGCGGCGGAGCAGGTGCCGGACAGTGGCGCGCGGTTGCACGAACACGATCGTCTTGCCGCCGCGCCCGGCGAGCATGCGCGCCAGCGCGTCGGCCTTCGGGTCGGGGCCGGGCACGGCGAGCCGGCGCAGGCCCTGCACCGTCTCGCGGTCGGCATCACTCACCGTGCTCGTGCCGGCAGGCAGGATCAGGGGGAGGAGCGCGAGCTGCAGATCGTCTTGCCCCGTGGGGAAGAGCCGCCGGAAGTCCCGTCGGGTGAGTGAACGACCCTGCACCGTGGCGGCGAGGCCGAGCTCGAGCCATTCCTCGTGACGTCCCAGGCTCGCGCGAAACGCGGGCAGGCTCGAGGCGAGCTGCGACAAGAGCAACAGCCGGAACAGGGCCGCCGCCTCTCCACCGCAGTCGAGCTGGACGATGCCGGCGACGAGCCGCTCGAGCAGCGCATCCGACGCTGCGCCGATTCGAACCACCGCGCCGCTGGCGCGTGCCGGGAACGAGAGCGTGACCGGGCCGGCGCTCCAGCCCGTCCGCGCCCGCTCGCGCGAGCGGGACACACACAACCGGGCGGCGGCGGCCCGCAACGCCGCGGGGTCCGCGTCCCGGTCGCCCCGCGCCGCGCAGCGTAGTGAGGGAACGCCGAGGGCCGTCAGCGCGTGGTCGCGCAGGAACAGCCGCAGCAGGTGGCACAGGTCGCCGACGCGATTGTGGACCGGTGTGGCCGTGACGAGCAGGACCTTCGCACGCACCACGAGCCGCGCCAGCGCGCGGTAGCGATTGGTGCCGGGGTTGCGGAAGCGATGGGCCTCGTCGACGACAAACAGGCGGCAACGGGCGGCAGAGGGCGGCAAGGGGCGGCAACGGCGCATGCTGAGGAACTCATGAGTGACGATCGGGGCGTCGCTCTCGTACCGCTCCAACAGGCCGCGCCACTGGTCCACCAATACGGCGGGCACTACCAGGGCGAATCGTTCTCCGAACGCGAGCGCGACGGCCAGCGCGACGTACGACTTGCCGAGGCCCGGCGCGTCGGCGAGCAGCCCCCCGCCGTAGCGCACCAGCAGAGCGCGCAGCCGCTCCGCGGCGGGGACCTGGTGCGGGGCGAGCCACGCCGGCCACGGCGTCCGCCCTTCTGACCCGAGCGGCGCCAGGTCGAGCAGCGCCCGCGCGCCGAGCGCCGCGACCGCCGCCGGCGCGTCGACCGGCCCCGGTGAGAGCAGGCAGGCGAGCGGCTCGGGGAGCGGGGCGAGGTGCTCAGAGAGGATCCGGGGCGGCTGCCAGTGCACGGCGGTCGGCGGCATCGAGCTGGTACAGGTCCGCGATCACGTCGTCGTCGGACTCGCCGCGCCGCCCCTGGTCGGCGAGGGCGCGCCACACCGCCAGACTGGTGACGGGCAGCGGCAGGCCCCGCACCACGCGGGCGTTGAAGCGCCGGAACCCGCCGCGCGCCGGATCGGCGTGCAGCCGCGCCAGCGCCGTGAGCCAGCGCGAGTTGAACAGCGCCGCGAGTGCGTATGCGTCGTCCAGCTCGCGCGTAGCGATCCCGTACACGGTGTTCAGCGGCACGAGCTCCGGGGCGGGCACCACGGCCGCGAGCCGGCGCGCGAGATCGGGCCAGACCACGCGGCAGGGCGCGTAGGCGAGGGCTGTGCGAAACAGCTGCCAGGCCGGCCCCGCGCGGTAGTCGCTGCGGCGGCCCAGCCGATCCAGGTGCGGTGCGAGCGCCGCGGCGAGCTCGGGCGGCAGGCGGGCGAGCGGCCGGCCGTCGGGCGCGTGGGTCCACAGCAGGTGGATGCGGGGCGTGGCGCGCCACGGCCCCAGATCGCGGCCCCGGACCGCGGGTCGGGTGGCCGCGCCGGGTTGGGCGCTCAGAAACACATCGTCCGCGCCCGTCTTTACGCCGAGCTGCGGTCTCCACCGCTCGCCCACTCGCGGGCAGCTCGCCCCGAGCTGCCGCGCCACCCGGACCGCGTCGCGCGCCAGGATCCACGGGCCGTCGCCGGCGAGTGCGCGCTGCGGGATCAAGGGTGTAGTGCTCCTCGCCCCGAGGGCCGTAGCGACCTGCTCGCGCCCCGTCGGCTCGGCTCGCGTGGTGACGAGCACCATGGGATACACCGCCGCCGCGAACGCACTTCCCGCCGGCATCGGTGCCACGCGCTCGACCCGCGCGCCTTCGGCCAGTCGGCGGCGCAGCGGCTCGGCATAGCCGCTCGAGGCGAGCTTGGCGGGAACGAGCAGCGCGGCGGTGCCGCCGGGCGCCGCCAGCTCGAGCGCGCGCTCCACGAAGGCGACGGCCAGGTCCGGCAGATGGGCGAACCCGCGGCCCCGCGCCGGTCGCCACGTCGCGTACCGTGTGGTGAGCGCTTCCCGCACGCGCACGGGGACCCGCTCGCCGCGCACCCACGGGGGATTTCCGGCCACGAGGTCGAACCCGCCGCGCGCCAGTACATCGCCGAAGTGCGACTCGAACGCGAAGAACGGTGCGCCGCCTTCGCGCTCGAGCCGTGCCGCGGCGGCTCGCAGCTCACGCCGGCTCGCGCGCAGCCGCCGCAGCAAGGCGCGCTCGTCGGTCGTGAGCCCTCGCCGGCGGCCGAACAGGTCGCGGTCCTTCGCCGCCGCGATCAGCTCCCCCCCGCGCCGCTCCAGCGCCGCCACCGCCGCCCGAAACAACCCCCGGGCGAGCGCGGCCTCGGCCCGGGCGAGCGCGGCGAGCGCGTCCCGCTTCGCCGCACCCGCCAGACTGAACAGGGTGCGCCGGGCGCTGCCCAACCGCTCGAGCTCGGGCCCCGGGGCAGCGGGCGCCGGCGCGCAGCCCGGCGCCCGGGCGAGCGGTGCCGGGTCGACGAGCGCGTCCCCCTGGCGCACCTGCCCGTCCAGGTTCGGTAGCGGCGCGATGGCG
>Ga0209153_1000057_pt1 | contig 54351 bp, 51 predicted proteins | sample GraSoiAngelo_120_FD_185877 | JGI IMG/M metagenome (GOLD analysis project Ga0209153, IMG submission 185877) | Grasslands soil microbial communities from the Angelo Coastal Reserve, California, USA - 14_0919_09_20cm (SPAdes) (version 2) | ecosystem: Environmental > Terrestrial > Soil > Grasslands ... | reverse complement strand
TGTCGCGCAAACCGGCATCGTCGCCGAGCTCCGCCGCGCGGTGCACCTGCGCCAGGAACAGGCCGTCGCAGAACCCTGGTCCATCCGCGAGCATCGATGCAAGCCATTCTCGCAACGACGCCACCTCGGTGATATCGCCCGCCTCCACCGCCCATTCGATGCCGCTGGAATAAGAAAAGCTGCCTACCGGAAATGATGGCGAGAGCCATGTCAGGAGGCGATAGAGCGCCGCCGTCTCGCTCTCGCTCATCCCGCTCCGATCCCGCGCGGCATGCGGCTCACTTGTGGTCATGAGCATGGGAATGGTCGTGCTGGTGCTCGTGGTCGCAATGCCCGTCATGGTGGTGATGATCGTCGTGGTGATGACGGTGATCACCGTGATCATGCGAGGAATGATCGTGCGCGGCGTGATCGGTGTGGCCTTCCTGAGCGTGGCCATGCCCGGCGCCGGCATAGGCGCCACCTTCGGGATCGAACGGCGCCTCGATCTCGATGACGCGCGCCCCCAATCCCTTCACCATCGCCTCGATGACGTGATCGCGGCGGATGCGCAAGCCCTTGCCGATGATCTGCGTCGGCAGATGCCGGTTGCCAAGGTGCCAGGCGATCCTGATCAGATGATGCGGATCGTTGCAGCGGATTTCGAAAAGCGGCTCCGGTGCCGCCACCACCTCGATCAGCCTATCATCGTCGAGCACCAGGGCGTCGCCGCCGCGCAGCGCGACCGCGTTTTCGAGATCAAGCAGAAACTCAAGTCCCCGCGTGCCGGTCATCGCCATCCGCCGCCGGTGCCGGTCATCGAAATTGAGCACGACGGTATCGGCCGGCGCTTCGCTCCAGCGATGCTGCTCACGAACCTTGGTCGCGCGGATCATGGGAGGACACTCACAGTTTTTCGACCTTGCCGTCGCTGATGATCTCGATCACCGTCGGCGATACCTTGAGCGGCGCGGAGTATTCGCGCCAGACTTTCATGTGCGGCGCCCTTCCGTGTGCGTTGAGGTCCTCGCGGCTTTCCCAGCGCTCGACCACCACAAACAGGTTGGGATCGTTGATGCTGGTGTGGCTGTCATAGGAGAGACAGCCTTTTTCCTTGCGCGTGGCCTCGATGCATTCCTTGGCGCCCTTGATGAAGGCATCCCGCAGTTCCGGCTTCACTTGCGAGGTAGCGATGACATAGATCATGGCCCGGTCTCCCGTTTTCTTGTTCAGCGCACATCAACCTTTTCGGGGGTAATGACTTCGATCAGCGGCGGCGCGGTCATGCATTTGACGGCAACCCGGCCGAAGGTCTTCATGTGCTCGGCGGCGCGGTGCGGCACCAGCGCTTCGGCATTCTCCCATTGCTCGACGAACACCATTTTGGTGGGATCCGTGACGCTTTCGTGCAGATCATAGGCGATATTGCCGGGTTCTTTATGGGTTTCCTTGATGCAGGCGGCGGCTGCCGCAATGAATTCGGCGCGCGTTTCAGGCTTCACGGTCAGCGTGGCAATAACGTAAATCAATTTGGTCCTCCCGGCGTTTTGTTCTGGCTGGACGTGCCGGGAGCGAGTTTAGAACATGAAATAGCGCTGCGCCATGGGCAGCACCTCGGCCGGCAGACAGGTCAGGAGCTCGCCATCGGCGCGCACCTCATAGGTCTCGGCGTCGACCTCGATCTTGGGGGTGGCATCATTGTGGATCATGCTCTTCTTGGAGATGCGGCCGCGGGTGTTCTGCACCGCATAGAGCTTCTTGCCGATGCCGAGCGTGCGCGCCAATCCCGACGCCACCGCTGCCTTGGAGGTGAACACCACCGAGGAAGCTGTCAGCGCCTTGCCGTAGGCTGCGAACATCGGCCGGTAATGCACCGGCTGCGGCGTCGGGATCGAGGCGTTGGGATCGCCCATGGGAGCCGCCACGATCGAGCCACCCTTGACGATGCAGTCGGGTTTGACGCCGAAGAACGCCGGCGACCACAGCACGAGATCGGCGAGCTTGCCCTTTTCCACCGAGCCGATCAGCTTTGAGACGCCGTGTGCGATCGCGGGGTTGATGGTGTATTTGGCGATGTAGCGCTTGACGCGGAAATTGTCGTTGTTGCCCTTTTCTTCCGGCAACGAGCCGCGCTGCTTCTTCATCTTGTCGGCGGTCTGCCAGGTGCGGATGATGACCTCGCCGAGCCGGCCCATGGCTTGCGAGTCCGACGACATCATCGACAGCGCGCCGAGGTCGTGCAGGATATCCTCCGCCGCAATGGTCTCTTTGCGGATGCGGCTTTCGGCGAACGCCAAATCCTCGGCGATAGTGGGGTCGAGATGGTGGCACACCATCAGCATGTCCAAATGCTCGTCGATGGTGTTGCGGGTGAACGGTCGGGTCGGATTGGTCGAGGACGGCAGCACGTTCTTCAATCCGGCGATCTTGATGATGTCAGGCGCATGGCCGCCACCGGCGCCTTCGGTATGGAAGGCGTGGATGGTGCGGCCCTTGAAGGCCTTGATTGTATCCTCGACGAAGCCGGACTCGTTCAGCGTGTCGGAATGCAGCATCACCTGCACGTCGTAATCGTCGGCGACCGAGAGGCAGTTGTCGATCGCCGCCGGCGTGGTGCCCCAATCCTCGTGCAGTTTCAGCGCGCAGGCGCCGCCCTTGATCATCTCCACCAGCGAGGCCGGCCGCGAGGCGTTGCCCTTGCCGGAAATGCCGAGATTGACCGGGAACGCGTCGAACGACTGGATCATCCGCCCCATGTGCCAGGGGCCGGGCGTGCAGGTGGTGGCAAAGGTGCCGTGCGAGGGGCCGGTGCCGCCGCCGAGCATCGAGGTGACGCCCGACATCAGGGCGTGCTCGATCTGCTGCGGGCAGATGAAATGGATGTGGCTGTCGAATCCGCCCGCGGTGAGGATCTTGCCTTCGCCGGCGATGACGTCCGTCCCCGGGCCGATCACGATGCTGACCCCGGGCTGGATGTCGGGATTGCCGGCCTTGCCAATGGCGCTGATCAAACCTTCCTTGATCGCGACGTCGGCCTTTACGATGCCCCAATGATCGACGATCAGCGCATTGGTAATGACGGTATCGGCGGCGCCCTGCCGATTGGTGACTTGTGACTGCCCCATGCCGTCGCGGATCACCTTGCCGCCGCCGAACTTCACCTCCTCGCCGTAGGTGGTGAAATCCTTTTCGACCTCAATGATGAGATCGGTGTCCGCCAACCGCACCCGGTCGCCGGTGGTGGGCCCGAACATATCGGCATAGACGGAACGCTTGATCTTTACAGACATTTCAGCCCCATTTCCCCTTCGCCGTCAAAGCACTCTGCTCGCTGCTTTGACGGCCTCATCAAATTCTGCATCGAGCCTGGCGTTGGTGCCGCGGCATCCCGCGACGACTTTTTCGGAGAAGGCGACATAGTCGGCGAGATCGTCGCGCTGCTTCTTGTTCGGCCGCTTCACGATGCGGGCGCGGATATTGCTGATCTTGTCGGCGATCTTGATCAGCTTTGCGCCCGGCGATTTGTGCGGAGCGTCCTCGATCTGCTTTTGCCGGCGCTGCGCTTTTGGCAGATTCATGTCGTCCGTCACCTCGGCGACCAGGGACGCTACTCGCTCGCCGAATTTTCCCGCCAATTCCTTACGCGTGGTTTCGGTATCCTCGACGGTGTCGTGCAGCCAGCCGGCCGCCACCAGCTCGGCATCGTCACCATTGGTTGCAGTGGCGAGTAGGTTTGCGACCTCGGCAAGATGGTTGATATAGGGCTCGCTGCCACGGCCCTTGCGCCGCTGGCCCAAGTGACGGCGTGCCGCCAGTTCGGCGGCTTCGGAGACAAGGCGAATTCCCGCGAGCATCACTTCACATCTTCCGCTTAATGCGACGCGCACCGGTGGCAGGGTTCCCTCCCCCCTTGCGGGGGAGGGAGCCCAACCGTCGTGCTTGCATCGCCAAGACTCATAGCGTGAAGAATCACAGCTTTCCCATCACGTCGCCGCGAAAACCGTAGATGGTGCGCTTTCCGGCGAGCGCGACGAGCTGCACGTCGCGGGACTGTCCCGGCTCGAAGCGCACGGCGGTACCGACCGCGATGTCGAGCCGCATGCCGCGTGCTTTCTTGCGATCGAACTTCAGCGCCGGATTGGTCTCGAAGAAATGGTAGTGCGAGCCGACCTGGATCGGCCGGTCGCCGGTATTGGCAACTGTGAGCGTCACGGTCTTGCGGCCGGCGTTGAGCTCGATCTCGCCGTCCTGGATGAAGAGTTCGCCGGGGATCATCGTCGGCTCCTATCTGATCGGCTCGTGCACGGTGACGAGCTTGGTGCCGTCGGGAAACGTCGCCTCGACCTGGATGTCGTGGATCATCTCGGGGATGCCCGGCATCACCTGCGCCCGGGTCAGCACTTCTGCACCGGCCTGCATCAGGTCGGCCACCGTCCGGCCGTCGCGGGCGCCCTCGACGATGAAGTCGGAGATGATCGCGATCGCCTCCGGGTGGTTGAGCTTGACGCCGCGCTCCAGCCTTCGCCGCGCCACCATGGCGGCCATCGAAATCAGAAGCTTGTCCTTTTCGCGGGGAGAAAGATTCATCCGGGCACTCTAATGAGTTTGACTGATCTATTTTAGCTAAGCCAGAGCCGCGGCAGCGCCGAAGACGAGGCGCGGCCGAGCACCGTCATCATGTCGGCGCGAAGCCGCGCCGCATCTTGGGCACAGAAGCGCGCCATTGCAAATCCATTCCAGGCGGAGATGCCAACCTCGCCGGCGAACACGTCGGCGGCTTCTCGGATCCGTTCGACCAGGGCCTGCTCGCCCGGCACGATCAAGACCGTGCCGATCGCCACGCCACCCTTTGCGATCGCGGGTCGCTTAAGCTTTTCGCCGATGTCGCCCTCAAGCCGCACGGTCTCGGCGAACACCAGCCTGCCACCGCGCCTCACCCGCCAGCGATCGACGAATTCGCCGCTTCTCAGGCGCTCGCCCATCGCCGCGCGGCCGAACAACACGATTTCGCAGAGCAGGAGCGAAGAGCCTTCGGCCAGATCGATGTCGATCCGCCGCGACATCCGCGCCCGGTCGAACAGGATGGTTTCCTGCGGCAGCCAGGATAGATGCGCGCGCGCAGCAAGCCTCAAGGCGATATTGAGCTCGGCCGCAGGGCCGGCCGCGCGATAGACCTTTTCCGCCGCCGCCGTGGTCAGCGTCAGCCGCGCGCCTTCGCCCGCCGCGATCTCGATGTCGAAGCGATCGCCGCCGGCGATGCCGCCCGCGGTATTGACGAGCACTGCCGAGAGCCCGTCACCTTCGGGCGACGGAAACCGCACGCGCAGCGAGCCCGACTCGTGCAAACGCCTGCGGCGCGTAGTGCCATCCTGAAGCTGCACATCGAAAGAGACGGCGCCCAGCGCTCGGTTGGCCGCGAAGTCCGCCGAAGATGCGTTTGAGACTTCGGTCCGCATCGATTTCCCCGCTCGGCCAGCCGCGCCCGATATTATAGCTATTATAGCGCCATCTGGCGGCTGATTTCGCTCGCGTCGAGACCCGCGCGATCGCAGGCATATTTCACCGCGCCGCGGTCCATGACCGCGAAGCTGTCACCGAGTTCGCAGGCAAAGTCTAGATACTGTTCGACCAGCACGATCGCCATGTTGCCGAGATTGCGCAAATAGGAGATCGCCCGTCCGATATCCTTGATGATCGACGGCTGAATGCCTTCGGTCGGCTCGTCGAGCAACAGCAGCTTCGGCCGCATCACCAGCGCACGGCCGATCGCGAGCTGCTGCTGCTGGCCGCCGGACAAGTCGCCGCCACGGCGCCCGAGCATCGATTGCAGCACCGGAAACAGCGAGAACACGTCATCCGGAATATAGCGGTCGTCCCGTTTCAACGGGCCAAACCCGGTCTTGAGATTTTCCTCCACCGTCAGGAGCGGAAAAATCTCGCGGCCCTGCGGCACAAAGCCGATGCCCTTTCGCGCCCGCTCGTAGGGCCTCAAGCCGGTGATGTCGGCGCCGTCGAAGGTGATCGAGCCGGAGGCAATCGGATATTGCCCGACCATGGCGCGCAGCAGCGAGGTCTTGCCGACGCCGTTGCGGCCCAGCACGCACATCACCTTGCCGGGTTCGGCCTTCAGCGAGACGCCGCGCAAGGCCTGCGCCGCGCCGTAATAGAGGTTGATATCTTTCACATCGAGCATGGCTTCAGCGTCCCAAATACACTTCGATCACCCGCTCGTTCGACGAGACCTGGTCGATGGTGCCTTCGGCGAGCACGGTGCCTTCGTGCAGGCAGGTCACCTTGACGCCGAGCTCGCGGACGAAGGTCATATCGTGCTCGACCACCATCACGGTCTTTTCCTTGTTGATTGCCTTGAGCAGCTCCGCGGTCTGATGGGTTTCGACGTCGGTCATGCCCGCGACAGGCTCGTCGACCAGCAACAGCTTCGGGTCCTGCGCCAGCAGCATGCCGATCTCGAGCCATTGCTTTTGGCCGTGCGACAGGCTTCCGGCCAGGCGGTTGCGCGCCTCAGTCAAGCGGATGGTTTCGAGCACGCGCTCGATGCGCTCGGTCTCGGGTTTGCTTTCGCGCCAGAACAGCGTGCCCTTGACGCTGTGATCGACGTTGAGCGCGAGCAGGAGATTGTCCTCGATGGTCTGGCTCTCGAACACCGTCGGCTTCTGGAATTTACGGCCGATGCCGAGCTCGGCAATGTGCGTCTCGTCGAGCCGGGTCAAATCGGTGACGCCGTCAAACAGCACCGTGCCCTCATCCGGCTTGGTCTTGCCGGTGATGATGTCCATCATCGTGGTCTTGCCGGCGCCGTTCGGGCCGATGATGGCCCGCATCTCGCCGGGCTCGAGCGCCAGCGACAAATTGTTGATGGCGTGGAAGCCGTCGAACGAGACGTGCACGCCGTCGAGATAGAGCAGTGCGGAAGTGGCGCGGCTGTCCATGACGTTCATGCGCTCACTCCGCCGGGTTCGGTTCGCTGACGCCGTCTTCGCGCGCGGCGCTATCGGCAATTGCCGGCAGGCGCTGTGCCTTCCACGGCTCCCACCAGGCATTGAAGGTGCCGACAATGCCCCTCGGCAAGAGCAGCGTCACCAGGATGAACAGCGCGCCCAGCATGAACAGCCAGTACGGCGCCAAGGGACCGGACGTGAAATAGGTTTTCGCGTAGTTGACGACGATGGCGCCCAACGCTGCGCCGGTCAGCGTTCCGCGGCCGCCGACCGCGACCCAGATCACGGCCTCGATCGAGTTGCCCGGCGCGAATTCGGATGGGTTGATGATGCCGACCTGCGGCACGTAAAGCGCGCCGGCCACGCCGGCCATGCAAGCCGACAGGGTGAAGACGAACAGCTTGTAGGATTCGACGCGGTAGCCAAGAAAGCGCGTGCGCGATTCCGCGTCGCGCACCGCAATCAGCACCTTGCCGAGTTTCGAGGTCACTACCGCGCGGCAGATCAGAAAGCCAATAATCAGCGCCAGGCAACTCAGCGTGAACAAGGCGGCGCGAGTGCCGTCGGCCTGCACGTTGAAGCCCAGGATGTCCTTGAAATCGGTGAGGCCGTTGTTGCCGCCGAAACCGAAATCGTTGCGGAAGAAGCCGAGCAACAGCGCGTAGGTCATCGCCTGCGTGATGATCGAGAGATAGACGCCGGTGACGCGGGAGCGAAACGCGAGCCAGCCGAAGCAGAAGGCAAGCAAGCCCGGCACAAGGATGACCATCAGCGCGGCGAACCAGAACATGTCAAAGCCGTTCCAGTACCACGGCAGCTTCGGGTAATTCAAAAACACCATGAAGTCCGGCAGGATCGGATTGCCGTAGACGCCGCGACTGCCGATCTGGCGCATCAGGTACATGCCCATCGCGTAACCGCCGAGCGCGAAGAACGCGCCGTGACCGAGCGAAAGGATGCCGCAATAGCCCCAGATCAGGTCGATCGCGAGCGCCAGAATGGCGTAGCAGACATATTTGCCGAACAGCGCCACCAGATAAGTCGGGACCTGGAAGGCCGAGCCGGCCGGCAAGAGCAGGTTCGACAGTGGGATCAGCACACCGAGCGCGGCGACGACCAGGATGAAGATGGTCGCCGCGCGATCCAGCGAGCGCGTCAGCACGTGCGGCATCATGCTTCCACCGCCCGCCCCTTGAGTGCGAACAGGCCGCGCGGGCGTTTCTGGATGAACAGGATGATGAGCACGAGAATGGCGATCTTGCCGAGCACGGCGCCTGCGACCGGCTCGAGGAATTTGTTGGCGATGCCGAGCGTGAAGGCGCCGACCAGCGTGCCCCAGAGATTGCCGACACCGCCGAACACCACCACCATGAAAGAGTCGATGATGTAGCTCTGGCCGAGATTGGGGCTGACATTGTCGATCTGCGACAGCGCTACGCCGGCGATTCCCGCGATGCCGGAGCCGAGCCCGAAGGTCAGTGCATCGACGCGCGAGGTCGCAATCCCCATCGACGCCGCCATCCGGCGGTTCTGCGTCACCGCGCGCATCTCAAGCCCGAGCGCGGTAAAGCGCAGCATCGCGAGCAGGATCGCGAATACGGCGAGTGTGAAGCAGAGGATCCAGAGCCGGTTATAGGTGATCGTGATCTGTCCGAGGTCGAACGCCCCGCTCATCCAGGAGGGGTTGCCGACCTCGCGGTTGGTGGGACCGAACATGGTGCGTACGGCCTGTTGCAGCACCAGCGACAGGCCCCAGGTGGCGAGCAGGGTCTCCAATGGGCGGCCGTAGAGAAAGCGGATGATGCTGCGCTCGATCAGAACCCCGATGGCGCCCGCGATCAGGAAGGCCAGCGGCACCGCCATCAGCAGCGAATAATCGAACAGCCCGGGAAAGCTGGTGCGGATGGTTTCCTGCACCACGAAGGTGACGTAGGCCCCGATCATCACCATCTCGCCATGGGCCATGTTGATGACGCCCATCACGCCGAAGGTGATGGCAAGACCGATCGCCGCAAGCAAAAGCACCGAGCCGAGCGACAGGCCGTACCAGGCATTCTGCACGCCCGACCACAGCGACAGATAGCTCTGGATCGCGGCGATTGCGGCTGCTGCGGCCTTGGCGACCGCGGGCGGCTGGTCGCCGCCGATGTCGTTCAACAACGCCAGCGCCTCCTGGTCGCCGCGCGCCTTGATGGTGGCGATGGCCTCCAACTTCTCGGCCTCGGTGGCGTCGGATTTGAACAGCAGGATGGCTGCGCGCGCCTGCGAGAAAGCGAGCTTCGCGGCCTTGTTGGTTTCCTTGGCGAGCGCGCCATCGATGACCGGCAGAAATGCCTCGTCATGGGACTTGAAGACCGATTGCGCAGCCGCGATCCGCTTGGCGGGATCGGGCGACAACAACGTCAACCCGCCGAGCGCGGCCTCGACGGTCCGGCGCAGACGGTTGTTGAGCCGCACCGCGCTGGCGCTGTCGGGAACGCTTGCGACCGGCGCGCCGGTTGCGGCGTCGAGCGACTTGCCGTCTGCCCCGGTGACATAGACTTTCTTGCTGTCGGGATCGGCCATCAGCCGACCGTCCTGCAACGCGCTGATGATGGTAAAGGCGAGCGGATTGCCCGATGTCGCTATCGCGCCGACCGCTTCCTCGGTGTCGGAAAAATCGTCATTGGCAAACTTGCCGACCGCGTCTTCGAACGCCCCGGCGAATGCCGGCAGCGCGAACGCGATCAGGACAATCGACAGCGCAAGCGCGCGAAGACGTGTGAGGATGTTGGCAGGCACTTTAACTACCCCGGCAGAAGTAGGGAGAAGGCGGCAGCATCGCCGCCTTCTCCGGTCGTATCGCGAATCAGGAGCCCTGACCGCCGCACTTGTTGGTCTTGACGTTGTAGTTGCCGCACTTCTTGCCGACCCAGTCGCCGATCAGGTCCTTGGAGCCTTCGAGCTCCTTCGACCATGCGTCGCCGGCCACCAGGCCCGGGGTCTTCCACACCACATCGAACTGGCCGTTGGCCTTGATCTCGCCGATGAACACCGGCTTGGTGATGTGATGGTTCGGCAGCATCTTCGAGATGCCGCCGGTCAGGTTCGGAGCTTCGGTGCCAGGCAGCGCATCGATCACCTTGTCGGCGTCGGTCGACTTCACCTTCTCGACCGCCTTGACCCACATGTTGAAGCCGATGACGTGCGCTTCCATCGGGTCGTTGGTGGTGCGCTTCGGGTTCTTGGTGTAGGCCTGCCAATCCTTGATGAACTTCTCGTTCGCGGGCGTCTTGATCGACTCGAAGTAATTCCAGGCGGCGAGATGTCCGAGCAGCGGCTTGGTGTCGATGCCAGCGAGTTCCTCTTCACCGACCGAGAACGCAACCACCGGAATATCGGTCGCCTTGATGCCCTGGTTGCCGAGTTCCTTGTAGAAGGGAACGTTGGCGTCGCCGTTGATGGTCGAGACCACCGCGGTCTTCTTGCCGGCCGAGCCGAACTTCTTGATGTCGGCGACGATGGTCTGCCAGTCGCTATGACCGAACGGCGTGTAGTTGATCATGATGTCTTCCTGCTTGACGCCCTTTGACTTCAAGTAGGCTTCGAGGATCTTGTTGGTGGTGCGCGGATAGACGTAGTCGGTGCCCGCCAGCACCCAGCGCTTCACCTTTTCGTCCTTCATCAGGTAGTCGACGGCCGGGATCGCCTGTTGGTTCGGCGCAGCACCGGTGTAGAACACGTTGCGCTCGCTCTCCTCGCCCTCGTACTGGACGGGATAGAACAGGATGCTGTTCAGCTCCTTGAACACCGGCAGCACGGATTTGCGCGACACCGAGGTCCAGCAGCCGAACACGACCGCGACCTTGTCCTTGGTGATCAACTCACGTGCTTTTTCGGCAAACAGCGGCCAGTTCGAGGCGGGGTCGACGACGACGGCCTCGAGCTTCTTGCCGAGCACGCCGCCCTTCTTATTCTGCTCATCGATCAGGAAGAGGATGGTGTCTTTCAGCGTCGTTTCGCTGATGGCCATGGTGCCCGAGAGCGAGTGGAGGACGCCGACCTTGATGGTGTCGTCGGCCGCTTTGGCGCCTGTGAAGCTGGTCAAGCCGAGGATCAGCCCGGCGGTCGCCGCCAGCCAGCGACGACGGCTAACAGGCGTCGCTTTATCGTGAGTGGTTTGAATAGGCATGAGCTGTCATCTCCCTGACGCAGGCGTGAAAAAACGCTGCGACGGCCCCCGCGGCCGCCTGCGTTAACGGAATCGCAAGAACCATGCCACCGTCACCGAATGACATAAGCAAATGACTTCGTTAGGGATTCTTGCCTCGCGCACAGACCCGGCGTGGGGTATTTGCCTAGTTTATAGACAGAAAAAATGTATGCTTTTTCGGCAAAATGAATAATTTAGGGGCAAATTCGGCCGATTGTCTAAATTTCCGGCATCAATTCATTTCGCATCGCAGCGTCATTCTAGCGGATTACACCTTGAAAGCGCCCCGTTCGTGTTCCATATGAGCGTCAAGACCTTGATGATTCATCGAATCAGGTCATTGCGAGCTGCGTGTTCTAGGCCCGTCGAACGGGTTTCTGGCTTGCCCTTTCAGCTAACCAACCGACGCCCCAAACACGCGGGTTGTCTCTGACACCTGCGCGCTCCTGGCCGACATTGCCGGGCGCCTGCCTTTTGATATGGAAAGACCTCCTTTTGACCTCCTTTCAGGATTTCGGCCTCGCCGATCCCATCGCTCGTGCGCTCAAAGAAGAAAGTTATCTGACGCCCACGGCCATTCAGGCTCAAACCATCCCCCTAGCCCTCGCCGGCCGTGACGTCGTCGGCATCGCCCAGACCGGCACCGGCAAGACCGCAGCCTTCGCCCTTCCGATCCTCAATCGTATCCTGCAGAACCGCCTCAAGCCGCAACCCAAGGCCTGCCGCGTGCTGGTGCTGAGCCCGACCCGTGAATTGTCGGGGCAGATCCTGGACAGCTTCAACGCCTATGGCCGCCACATGCGCCTGACCTCGGCGCTGGCGATCGGCGGTGTCCCGATGGGACGCCAGGTCCGCTCGGTAATGGCCGGCGTCGAGGTGATGGTGGCGACCCCCGGCCGGCTGCTTGACCTCGTCCAAAGCAACGGCCTGAAGCTCAACCAGGTCGAGTTCCTGGTGCTCGACGAGGCCGACCGCATGCTGGACATGGGCTTCATCAACGACATCCGGAAGATCGTCGCCAAACTGCCGATCAAGCGGCAGACGCTGTTCTTCTCGGCGACGATGCCAAAGGATATCGCGGAACTTGCCGAACAGATGCTGCGCGACCCAGCGCGCGTCGCTGTGACCCCGGTCGCCTCCACGGTGGAGCGGATCACTCAACGGATCATCCAGGTCGATTTCGCGGCCAAGCCTGCCTTCCTCGCCCAGCTCTTGAAACAGGAAGCGGTCGGCCGCGCATTGGTCTTTACCCGGACCAAGCATGGTGCCGACAAGGTGGTGAAGAGCCTTGCCAAGGCCGGTATCAGCGCCGACGCCATTCACGGCAACAAGTCGCAGAACCACCGCGAGCGGGTGCTGGCGGCGTTTCGCACGGGCGATATCCGTACCCTGGTCGCCACCGACATCGCCGCCCGCGGCATCGATGTGGATGGCATCAGCCATGTGGTGAATTTCGATCTGCCCAACGTGCCCGAAACCTACGTCCATCGCATCGGCCGCACGGCGCGGGCCGGCGCCGACGGAATCGCGATCTCACTGGTTGCGGGCGCCGAGGAGCTCGCCTATCTGCGCGATATCGAACGCCTGATTCGTATCGCGTTGCCCCGGGAAGACCGCCGCACGCCGGGTCACGGGCCAAGTCATCGTGACGCGGCCCCTGCACCGGCGCCGCATCGAGGTGGACGGCCGCACGGCCATACGCATGGTGTTCGCGCACATGATGCCGCGCAGGGGCCGAATGGGCCTCGCCGACGCCACCGTTCAGGTGGTAATAAGGGGGCTCCACCAAGCAACCGGCAGGAGCCGCAGCGGCCGCCACATGGCGGCGGCAAAACCGAAGGGATACAAGGCGTTGCTTTTTTGCATCGCGAAAGCCGTCCAAAACAACGGCCCAATCGCAACCAGCAACCACGCTAGCCGTCGATCGACCTGGAGAACCACATGGCTAAAGAAGAGCTGATCCAGTTCGAGGGACTGGTCACCGAAATCCTCCCCGACGCCCGTTATCGCGTGCAACTCGATGCCGGGCACGAGATCGTCGCCTACACCGCCGGCAAGATGAAAAAGAACCGGATCAAGACGCTGGCGGGCGACCGGGTGACGATCGAGATGTCGCCCTACGACCTCGAGAAAGGGCGGCTGATCTTCCGTCACAAGGACGAGCGCCCCAGTTCTTCCGGCGCACCGCGCGGCGGACCGCCCCGCGGTGGCCAATTCCGCCGCCGTTAGAGCCTGATCCGGAACAAGCCCGCTCGCACTCGGACAGCGGGACAGGAACCGGTTTTCCGAACAGGCCATGCACTAGCAAAAAGATGAGATCATGATCCGATTCAACCGGATCATGATCTGGTCCGGGCTGCCTCCAAACGCGCATGGGACAACACCGCGTCCTTGCGCGGGCGGCCTCACGATGGCGCGGCTCCTCGCCGGATAAAAAAATCGTGCACGTCAGGATTGTTTTGGAGGCCTGCTTCCAATAATATAACGGCCATCGATTTTCGGCCGGACGACATTAGCTATCCACCGGTACAGCCGGTTCAGGCGCTGACGACCCTTCCAAAAATTCGATCTCACCAGCCCGCCACAAGTGGGTTTCGACAGTTGATATCTGAGAAGGGACTATCCCGTGAGCATGGGAACCGTGAAGTGGTTTAACGCAACCAAGGGCTACGGCTTCATCCAGCCGGATGACGGCGGCAACGATGTGTTCGTGCATATCAGCGCCGTCGAGCGTGCCGGACTTGGAACGCTGCGTGAAGGCCAGAAGATCTCCTACGAGATCGTGGCGGATCGCCGCTCTGGCAAGTCTTCGGCCGACAATCTGCGCGCCGCCGGCTAACGATTTCCGCCGGGCTGCGGCCTGACGGAAATCCCGCCTCAACGAGACCAAACGAGAAAAGGCCGCGCTGACCGCGCGGCCTTTTTTATTTTGGGCGCCGTCGTTCGCGCGCGGCGGACAAAATAATCATGTTGGGCAGGGGGGCGTAATGCCCGTAGGGGTCGGCTGATAAACGACGCAGGCCGCCTGCCGCGGGCGGGTGTAGGAGACATCCTTCAGATTGAGGCCGGCCGCCGGCATCAGATTCGCAAAGTTGATCGTGGGCGTGAAGAGAACCCCGACCTCGCTGAAGATCAGATATTGACCGGGAAGGATCGCATGCGTCACTGGATCAGTGACAATCAGACCTGCCGGCACAGGAACCGTTGTATTAAGTGCTCGCGGCGCGCTGCCCTTACTCCATTCGGCGCGCCCGACGCCTGTCGCAGGGTCGATATATATTTCGGTGATCGTCGCGCTGACGGCCGGATAGAGCGGCGGAATATAGGGCGTCATGATGCCGTTGGCGGCGGCAAAAAAGTTGGTGAAGTCAGCGTCAAAGATTCCCGCCGGCGGCGATTGCGACGTCAGGTCCGACAGCGTGCGTGCCATCAAGGTGACCTTGCGATCGATCGCCACCGCCAATGAAAACTCGACCGTGCAGAAGAACAGCACCAGCACGACCGGCGCGATCCACACGAATTCGGCGGCCGCAACGGCGCTGCGATCTTCCAGCATGTCGCCTGCGCAACGCCGCGCGCGAAGCCAAATCTGCGATACCGTTTTCATGGCGCCGCTCATGGGCAAGATCCGTTATAGGGCTCGTTCTTGAAGGCAGCGGTTGCGGACAACAACCGCTTGTGGCCGGTCAGGTTCGAGATGTCGTAGCCAAGACCGGTGATGAACAGCGGCCATTGATAGAACATCCTTACCACGACGATGTCGCACGGGCCGCCGGGTTTGAATTGCATGTTGTTGATGAAGTTGCCGGCGTTGTCGATCTGACTGTTGATCGTCACGTTCTGGAAAGAGCTATACTTCTGCACGTCGAGGTAAATGCCGTTCTGGCAATCGAACAACACGTCGGCGAGAGCGTTGGGCCGAGTGGCGCTCGAGCAAACGTAGTTCAACATGAAATTCGTCGCATCACCCAAATGCGACCCGTCATCGCCCGCGGTCTGTGCCTGGCCGGTCGCGATCAAACGCGCGGCATCCTGATTGACCGTCTCCAGCACCTGGCCGGCAAAGAAAATGATCGCCGTCTCGACGATCGCACCCAGCAGCGCCAGGAATATCGGAGCGAGCAGCGCAAACTCGATGGCGGACGTGCCGCGGCGGTTGCGGCAAAACCAGCGCCATCTAGTTCTGACGGAGACCGTTGAAACGGCTGGCGGCATCAATAAATCCCCGGGGGCAGGAACAGCGTCAGCGCGAATAATAGGCGAGATTCATTGTCGAATGCTTGTGCCCGGTCAGGACAGGCCGCCCGCTCGCATTAACGGATCGTTAACCACAAGCCGCGGTTGGAGCCGGGCTAAAGCGCGATGAGATTGGGTCGAATCATCATCGCGCTTGAGGTTTTTTATTGAGCATCATCTTTTCGGAAAACCGGTATCCACTTTTCCGGATGATGCTCTAGCCGCCCGCACCGGGCTTGCACAATGGCGTGCAGGAAAGCACCTCGCGGTCGTCGCCACGAAACACGGTGACGAGCCCGTCCGATTCGTCGTTGCGCGGGGCGGTCGGCGCATGGGCATCAACCATGCTGCGCAACGCGAGCGAGAGCGTTCCGGCCTGGCGCGCCCGGGCCAGAGTCCCGGCCTGCGCAGGCCTCAGCTCGAGCGTCGCGGTCTTGCCGACGACCGAATTCTGGCCGTCCTTTTCGCGGGGGGCCTGATCGATGGCAAGGACGCGGATATTTTCCAGAATGATTTCGGAGGTAATCGTATCCTTGCCGTTTGCCGCGTTCTTCTGTCGCTTCGACAACAGCACGTCGACGCGGTCGTTGGGAAGGATGAAGCCGCCGGCACCCGTTTCAGGAGAAATTTCGGTCGAAACCGCGCGCATGCCGCCCGGCAATACCGCTGCCATGAAGCCAGAGCCATTGGTCTTGACCAGCTTCGGTTCGCGGATCGGCTCGCCCGCAATGAAAGGCGATCGCGCGATCGATCCGGTAAGCTGAGTGGTGGCGTCCGGGCGATCGCTGCGGCGGATGAAATTGTTGCTGGCCGTCGCCGCCGGCCAGGTCTGCCATTGCACGTCGTCCGGGCCGACCGATTGCCCGAGCCCAATATCCGACTTCGCCACCAGAACATCGACCGTTGGCAATTGCGCCACCGGCTCGACCGCAACGGTCCTGTTGTCGGAGCCGCTTGCGAGGTAGGCGGCAACGCCGCCCGCGGCGATAGCGATGCCCAGAACCACAATACGCGCGGTTTTCATACGCCCTACTCTTTACTTTGTACGCTACTCGGTTGGCTTCGAAGTCCCGCGAATCCTTGATAGATGCACGGCAACTCGGCGCCAAAAGACTCGGCTAATCTGCCTTTAATAGATGAACGAACTGCAAAAGCGGAGCCGACAAGGCGATCAATGCGTCATCACCTGGTCAATTGCCGGAACGGATAGGCCAGTTGCCCGACGATCTCGGCCGGGATCGCGGCTTCGTCCTTGCCGTAATGATCCGGAAGTTCGCTTTCCGGCATCCGGAAGGTCCCGAACAGAATGTCCCAGATCGGAAAAGTGCCGGCGAAATTGGTGTTGCCGCCCTCCCCCAGCGCGGTGTGATGCCAACGGTGGAATACCGGCGTCGCCAGCACGTATTTGAATGGACCGAGCGTCCAGTTCAGGTTGGCGTGCACGAACGCGGAATGGAAGGTGGTGAACGGCCCGACCCAGAGCATGATGTTGGGCGAGATACCCGCCATCAACAGGATGACGTCAACCGCAATCGTGCCCAGGAACAGGTTCACGGGGTGAAAGCGCGCCGCCGAAATCCAGTCCAGCTCTTCGGAGGAATGATGGATCGCGTGATATTTCCAGAACCCGCCGCCATGAAACATGCGGTGCAGCCAGTACAGCATGAAGTCGGACATTGCCAGGAACAGCAGCGCTTGCAGCCACAATGGCAGCGTGGCGAGCGGGCCGTGGCCATTGTCGTAGAAGGCGATCAGCTCGTCGGCGTCATGGATGTTGAAGACGACGCCGGCGCCGAGCACAAGCAGCCCGATACGGAATACGCGCGCGAACACAGGAACTATGAACCAGTAGCAAATGTCGGTGACGAGCTCGCGCTTGCGCCACCACGGAATGCCGGGATTGCAGGCCCAGAAATGGCTGAGGACCGAGAAGACGAGCGCCAGCCCGATCGTGATCGGGACCACCTTTTCGATCGTCTGGCCGAGCATCTCGATGACTTCAAGGGGCAGATTGGACATAGGCGCCTCGCCGGATAACTCTTCCAAGAGGTACCCCTTGCGCACTTAAGGAGCCGTGAACGGAAAGCAGCCGCGGCGCCTGCCGTCTCTAGGATCTACGCGGCCGAAACCGCTATCGAATTGTAATGAAGGGCTTAATGCCAAATTTACTGTGCTCAAGAAGAGCCCGTTCCGGCGCTGTTTACGCGATCGAATTAACTGTGCCGCAATCGTCCGATCCTAGGGTGGCGCCATGGTCACGGTGCTGAGAACGCCGGCGAGACCAGACCCTAGTTCGACCAGCCACGTGTACATGGAGTTACCTGATGAAGAACCTTATTGCGCGTTTCGTGAAGGATGAGTCCGGCGCGACCGCCATCGAATACGGCCTGATTGCAGCCGGCATCTCGATCGTGATCATCACCGCCGTCAACAGCATCGGCTCCACGCTGAACTCAAAGTTCACCGCGATCAACACCTCGCTGAAGTAAGCGAGGATTGCGACCGAACATCAGGGGCTCCGGCCAGTCCGGAGCCCTTTGTTGTTCTTGGACTGGTGTATCGCGTATGCGTAAAGCGGATTCCGTTCCTGCCACGGCAAGCAAGGCATTGCCGCCACCCGGCGACGCAGACCATGCACCGGTGCAACTGGTTTGCCTGGCGCTGGCGCTCTCCGTTCTCGTGCTCGGCTGGCGCATCGCCAGTATCTGGTGAGCGTCGGATGTTTTCCGATTGTTTAGCTCTTGCGGCTACAGTTCGGTCATGCCCCGATCCCGCGCGGGCCGTACGGCGTTTGTAATCCCATGATCCTCGATCTTGTACGCCTTTCGCTGTTTCCGGCCCTGATGGCGTTCGCGGCCGCCAGCGACCTCCTGACCATGACGATTTCAAACCGGGTATCGCTGGCGCTGGTCGCGGGCTTCCTGGTGGTTGCGCTTGCGAGCGGCATGGGCCTCTCGGACATTCTGCTGCATGCCGGCGCAGGAAGCGCCGTGCTGGCGGTGGCCTTTATCTGCTTTGCCATGGGCTGGGTCGGCGGCGGCGACGCCAAAGTGGCAGCCAGCGTCGCACTTTGGTTCGGCTTTGCCGATTTGATGAACTATCTCATGTATGCCTCGCTGTTCGGCGGCGCCTTGACGCTGTTGCTGCTTCAGTTCCGGCAATGGCCGCTGCCCTATCCGCTAACCGGGCAGGCCTGGCTGCTCCGCCTGCATGACAAGGAGACCGGGATCCCCTACGGCATCGCGCTCGCGCTCGGCGCGCTGATGATCTATCCGGAGACGGAATGGGTCAAAGCGATCGACCTCGCCCACTTCGCGATCCGTTGATCGCAAGTAACTCTCGGTTAAGGCAATTTCCTCACGCTCCATTAACCATGCTTTGACGAATAGCTGGTCAACTCCCATCACAGCGACGGAAGCGTCGCAGCGTAATGTGGAAAGTGAAGCGTATGAACACCGCACGCATTATCGTGCTGACCATCGCACCCGGTGCCGGCGGCTTTGCCGCACATGTTGCGGGCGGGTCCGACAACGCGCCAGCCCCGATCGAGCCGGCTGCGCGATTGCAGACGGCAGGCGTGCTTGCCGCAAGGTCCGACATCGGGCTCGGCCGGGCGGTCAAGCCCGAAAGGACATCGGCATGAAATTGGGGCCAAATCAGACGAAGATGCGGACTTTCATGGTCCGCGCCCTGTCGTTTTCGGCGGCCGCTGCGCTCACGCTCAATCCGGCTTTGACGCCCGTGGTGGCGAGCGACTATCGCGTCGCGGCGCCGGTTGCGGCCGACGGCGAGCTGAATGCGCATTTCCTTTCGCTCGGCATCGGCAAATCGATCGTGGTCGACCTGCCGCGCGAGATCAAGGATGTGCTGGTCGCCGATCCGAAGATCGCCAACACCATCGTCCGCTCCTCCCAGCGCGCCTATATCATCGGCGCTGCGGTCGGCCAGACCAACATCGTGTTTTTCGATGCCGCCGGCCAGCAGATTGCCGCCTATGACATCGCGGTGAAGCGCGATCTGAACGGTGTACGCGCTGCGCTGAAGCAGACCCTGCCCAATTCCGACATCCAGATCGACGGCCTCGGCGATGGCGTCGTATTGACCGGCTCGGCGGCGAGCCCGGTCGAGGCGCAGCAGGCAGCCGACCTCGCGGCCCGGCTCGCAGGCGGCCCCGATAAGGTCGTGAACTCGATCACCGTCCGCGGCCGCGACCAGGTGATGTTGAAGGTCACGCTCGCCGAGGTCCAGCGCTCGATCATCAAGCAGATGGGCATCGATCTCAGCGCCAGCATGAACTATGGCACCGCGGTCGTGAAATTCAACAATGCCAACCCGTTCACTGCAAACAGCGCGGCGCTCGTTCCCAGCAACGCCCTTACCACTTCGTTCGGCGCGACGCCGTCGGTCCAGGCGACGCTGCGCGCAATGGAAAGCGCCGGTGTGGTGCGCACGCTCGCCGAACCCAATCTGACGGCGATCTCAGGCGAGTCCGCGACATTCATCTCAGGCGGCGAATTTCCGATTCCGACCGGCGTGACCTGCCAAACGACGACGTCGGGCGCTATCGGAAATTGCGTCCAGACGGTCAGTTTCAAGAAATTCGGCATCTCGCTCAACTTCACGCCGGTGGTGCTGACCGAGGGGCGGATCAGCCTGCGGGTGATGACCGAAGTGTCGGAAGTCTCGACCGAAAACGCTTTGACCGGCGGCGCCGGTGGAACGACCATACCCTCGATCAAGACCCGCCGCGCGGAAACCACGCTGGAAATCCCATCGGGCGGCGCGATGGCGATGGCGGGCCTGATCCAGGATCAGACCAAGCAGGCGATCAACGGATTACCGGGGATGTCGCAATTGCCGATCCTCGGATCGCTGTTCCGCAGCCGCGACTTCGTCAACAACCAGACCGAACTGATGGTGCTGGTGACGCCCTATATCGTTCGCGCGGTGGCGCAGAAGGATTTGTCGCGGCCGGATGACGGATTCGCAGCGACGTCGGATCCGCAGGCCGATTTGTTGGGCAGTCTCAATCGCATCTACGGCGTGCCAGGCCGCACCGAACCGCCGGCCCGCAATTATCGCGGCGCTTACGGCTTCATCACTGACTGAGGCGGGACAAGGACGAGAACGATGACAGTCAGAACATCCTTTGATCGCAGTCGCGCCGTGCGCATGGCGGCGGCGCTGGTCGGCGTTGCGGTTGCGCTCGGCGGCTGTCTGCGCACCGGCGAAGAAGTGACAACGGCCAGCATCCCCGATGACTATCGGCTGCGTCACCCCATCGTCATCGAGGAAGCCAATAAATCCATCGTGGTCTTTGTCGGCCAGGGACGTGGCGGGCTTTCCGCCGAACAGCGCAGCGACGTGGTGGGCCTGGCAGGGAGCTGGCTGCACGAAGCAACCGGCGCGATCAACGCGGACGTCCCGGTCGGCACACCTAACGCACGCATGGCTGCGGATTCGATGCGGGAAATCCACGTGCTGCTCGCCGCCGCCGGCGTGCCGCCGCGCGGCATTGTCGTGCGCCAGTATCATCCGGAGAACCCGCGCCACATGGCGGCGATCCGGCTCAGCTATCCGAAGATCACGGCCGAGGCCGGGCCCTGCGGCCTATGGCCCGAAGACCTCGGTCCCTCGATCAAGAACAAGAGCTATTTCGAGAACAAGCCGTACTACAATTTCGGCTGCGCCTCTCAGCGCAACATGGCGGCGATGGTCGACAATCCCGCCGATCTCGAGCAGCCGCGGCCCGAAACGCCGTCCTATACGATGCGCCGGAGCACCGCTTTCGAGAAATATGGCAAGGGCGCGCAGACCGCGACCACTTATCCCGAAGCCGACAAGGCTAAACTCAGCGATGCAGGCAAATGATCAGCTACGCTCGCCAGAACTCCGACGGACGGCCTGAGCTCGCAGCGCCGCTGGCGGACGACCATATTGCGCCGGCACCGCGCGTGTCGGTGCAGGCCTTCTGCGAGACGGTGGAGACCGCGGCTGCCGTGCAAACGGCGGGCGACGACCGCCGGCTCGACAAGGCGCACCTCAAGATTCAGATGGGCGGCATGGCAGCCGCGGTCGAGGCCTATCGTTCCGCGCCGACGCCTAACGTGATTGTGGTGGAAGCCGATAGCCGCAACAATATCCTGGCCGGCCTCGATCAACTCGCAAGCGTATGCGACGCCGGCACCCGCGTGGTTGTGATCGGCCGCATCAATGACGTTTCGCTGTACCGCGAACTGGTCCGCCGCGGCGTCAGCGACTACGTCATTGCGCCGGTCGGCACGCTGGATGTGGTGCGCTCGATCTGCAATCTGTTCTCGGCGCCGGAGGCAAAATCCGTCGGCCGCATCATCGCCGTGGTCGGCGCCAAGGGCGGTGTCGGTGCCTCCACCATCGCCCACAATGTCGCCTGGGCCATCGCTCGCGATCTGGCGATGGATTCCGTGGTAGCCGATCTCGACCTCGCCTTTGGTACTGCGGGCCTCGACTACAATCAGGATCCTCCGCAAGGCATTGCGGACGCGGTATTTTCTCCCGACCGGGTCGATACCGCGTTCATCGACCGCCTGCTGTCGAAATGCACCGACCATCTCAGCCTGCTGGCGGCGCCGGCGACGCTGGAGCGGGTCTACGATTTCGGCGCCGATGCGTTCGACGCGATCTTCGACACGCTGCGCACCACGATGCCCTGCATCGTGCTCGACGTGCCGCATCAATGGTCGGGATGGGCCAAGCGCGCCCTGATCGGCGCTGACGATATTCTGATCGTCGCCGCGCCCGACCTCGCCAATCTGCGCAATACCAAGAATCTGTTCGACCTGTTGAAGGCGGCGCGGCCCAACGACCGGATCCCGCTTTATTGCCTCAACCAGGTCGGCGTGCCGAAGCGGCCCGAGATCAACGCCAGCGAATTCGCCAAGGCGATCGAGAGCCAGCCGATCGCGTCTCTCCCGTTCGACCCGCAAACGTTCGGCTCGGCGGCCAACAACGGCCAGATGATTGCCGAACTCGCCGCCAACCATCGCACCACCGAGATGTTTCTGCAGATCGCGCAGCGGCTGACCGGCCGCAGCGAGACCAAAAAGCCGCGGGGGGGATTCCTGTCGCCCCTGATCGAGAAGCTGCGGGCAAAATAGAGCGCCCCCCTGGAGTAGTATCGTGTTTGGTAAGCGTAGCGGATCAGAGAACGATGCGAGGGTGACGCGGCCCGCCGCCGCCCCGGAGCCTGCTCCGGCGCCCGCGGCTCCGCGCGCCCCGGCACCGCCCACGGTTTCCTCGCCGCCGCTTGCGCCGGCCAAACCACCGCCGCCGCCCGCGCCGGTGCACGAAACGCGCCGCTCCGACACCTACTATCAGGTCAAGGCGACGATCTTCGGCGCGCTGATCGAGGCGATCGACCTCGCGCAGCTCGCCAAGCTCGACAGCGAGTCGGCGCGCGAGGAAATCCGCGACATCGTCAACGAGATCATCGCGATCAAGAACATCGTGATGTCGATCGCCGAGCAGGAAGAGCTGCTCGACGACATCTGCAACGACGTGCTCGGCTACGGCCCGCTCGAGCCCTTGCTGTCGCGCGACGACATCGCCGATATCATGGTCAACGGCGCCGGTACGGTGTTCATCGAGGTCGGCGGCAAGATTCAGCGCACCGGCATCCGTTTCCGCGACAACCAGCAGCTGCTCAATATCTGTCAGCGCATCGTCAGCCAGGTCGGCCGGCGCGTCGACGAATCTTCGCCGATCTGCGACGCCCGCCTTGCCGACGGCTCTCGCGTCAACGCCATCGTCCCGCCTTTGGCGATCGACGGCCCCGCGCTCACGATCCGGAAATTCAGGAAGGACAAGCTGACGCTCGATCAACTTGTCAAATTCGGCGCGATCTCGCCGGAAGGCGCGGAAATCCTGCAGATTATCGGACGCGTGCGCTGCAACGTCTTGATTTCTGGCGGCACCGGCTCCGGCAAAACCACGCTTCTGAACTGCCTGACCAACTACATCGAGCACGACGAACGCATCATCACCTGCGAAGACGCGGCCGAATTGCAACTGCAGCAGCCGCATGTGGTGCGGCTGGAAACCCGCCCGCCGAACATCGAAGGCGAAGGTCAGATCACGATGCGCGAACTGGTGCGAAATTGCCTGCGTATGCGTCCCGAGCGCATCATCGTCGGCGAAGTCCGCGGACCGGAGGCGTTCGACCTGCTGCAGGCGATGAACACCGGCCACGACGGATCGATGGGGACGCTGCACGCCAATAATCCGCGCGAAGCCTTGTCGCGCTGCGAATCGATGATCACGATGGGCGGCTTCTCGCTGCCCTCGCGCACCATTCGCGAGATGATCTGCGCCTCGATCGACGTCATCATCCAGGCCGCCCGCCTGCGCGACGGCTCGCGGCGCATCACCCACATCACCGAGGTGATGGGCATGGAAGGCGACACCATCATCACCCAGGACGTGTTCCTTTACGAACTGCTCGGCGAGGATGCCAACGGCAAGATCATCGGCCGCCATCACTCTACCGGTATCGGACGGCCGCGGTTCTGGGAACGCGCACGCTATTACGGCGAAGAGAAGCGGCTTGGGGCGGTGCTGGATGCCGCCGAAGTAAAGGCGAGCTGAGAGGGGCACCATGAACATGCAAGCGCTCGCATTGGCTTCGCTGGCAGCCGTCGCGATCGGCGGCATCGCCTGGGTCTTCCTCTACCCGCTGTTGTCGGGAGAGAAGAAGGCCGAAAGCCGCCGCGCCACGGTGGCAAAATCCGAACCTGTCGCCCGCAACGTCGACAAGAACCAGCGCTCCCGCCGCGAGCAAGTCGAAGGGACGCTGAAGGATCTTGAGGCGCGTCGCGCGAAGGAAAAGAGAATCCCGCTCAGCGTCCGCCTCGCCCAGGCCGGCCTCAACTGGTCGACCCAGAAATTCACCGTGGTTTCCGCGGTGCTTGCCGCGGTGATTTTCGCGGCCGCAATGCTCGGAGGCGGCGGATTGCTGGGCGCCACCGGCCTGGCCTTCGCCGGCGGCTTCGGCCTGCCGCGCTGGGCGCTGGGCTTTCTCAAGAAGCGCCGCGAACAGGCCTTCCTCAAGGCGCTGCCGGACGCCGTCGACGTGATCGTTCGCGGCATCAAGGCCGGTCTGCCGCTGTTCGATTCGATCAAGGTGGTCGCAGCCGATGCGCCCGAGCCACTCAAGAGCGAGTTCCTGGCAATCATCGAAACCCAGGCGATCGGCATGCCGCTCGGCGAGGCCTGCGGGCGCCTGTTCGAGCGCATGCCGCTGCCGGAGGCAAACTTCTTCGGCATCGTGGTCGCGATCCAGCAAAAGTCCGGCGGCAACCTGTCCGAGGCGCTCGGCAATCTGTCCAAGGTGCTGCGCGACCGCAAGAAGATGGCGGAGAAGATTCAGGCGATGTCGATGGAGGCCAAGGCTTCGGCAGGCATCATCGGCGCGATGCCGCCCGCAGTGATGACCATCGTCTACATAACGACGCCTGATTACATATCGCTGCTGTGGACTCATCCGACCGGCCAATTGATGTTGGTCGGCTGCGTGATCTGGATGACCATCGGCATCTTCGTAATGAAAAAAATGATCAACTTCGACTTCTGACGGTGCAGCATGATGGATTTCCTGGTCACCAAGCTCCACGACGCACATTTCATGACCATGCTGCTGGCCGCGATCGCGGTGAGCGCGACCGCCTACACGCTGATCCTGCCGCTGCTCGTCGGCGAGAACCTCGACAAGCGCATGAAGGCGGTGGCAAGCGAGCGCGAGCGCATCCGGGCACGCGAGCGCGAGCGTCTCTCCAGGACCGAAAAGGTGTCGCTGCGACAGACACCGAAGCAACTCGTCTCCAAGGTGGTCGAAGACTTCAACCTCACCAAATGGCTGGCCCAGGAAGCCGCCCGCGAAAAGCTCATCATGGCGGGCTATCGCGGCCAGGCGCCCTATGTCACGTTCCTGTTCGCGCGCATGGTGACGCCGATCGTGCTATTGCTCGGCGCGGTGCTCTACGTGTTCGTGATCTCGCATCTGGAGAAATCGATGCCGGTCAAGATCGGCATCTGCCTCGCGGCCGCCTTTCTCGGCCTGCAGGCGCCGATGCTGTTCCTGAAGAACGCGATCGGCAAGCGGCAGCTTTCGATCAGGCGTGCTTTTCCCGACGCGCTCGACCTGCTCTTGATCTGCATCGAGTCCGGCATGTCAATCGAGACCGCGTTCCGCAGGGTCAGCGTCGAGATCGTCAGCCAGTCGATCGCGCTGTCGGAGGAGTTCACCCTGACCACCGCCGAACTATCCTATCTGCAGGACCGCAAGGTCGCCTACGAAAATCTGGCCAAACGCACCGGCCTCGAAGGCGTCAAATCGGTCTGCCTGGCACTGATGCAGTCGGAGCGCTACGGCACGCCGCTCGGCCAGAGCCTGCGCGTCATGGCGCAGGAAAATCGCGATATGCGCATGAACGAGGCCGAGAAGAAGGCGGCTGCGCTGCCACCAAAGCTGACAGTGCCAATGATCTTGTTCTTCCTGCCAGTGCTGTTCATCGTCATCCTGGGGCCGACCGGCATCAAGGTCGCCGCGATGATGAAGTGAGGCGGCCGGCGACGGTAGCTGCCGTCCCGGTCAAACGCTCGAATCCTGGTCGACAGGGTTAGTTGTTCCGGCCGAGAGCCGCTACCGGGATCGAGCCGTGGCCAGCGCGCGGATCATCCTTCCGGCTCAGCATGTCTTTCAGATAGGCGACGTTTGCCGCCGCTTCGTCCGGCGGCAGATCGGCCTTGACGATGGTTTCGGCCTCGGCGAAGCGGCCCTGGAGGCCGACCACGAGACCGAGATTCTGCCGCACCCGCGCGTCCGCCCGCGGGCTGGCATAGGCCTGGCGGAGCGTCTGTTCCGCCTTCGGCAGGTCGCGCGACAGCATGTAGGAGAGCCCGAGGTTGGAAAGCACCGACGGTTCGTCGGGCGCGATCTTCAACGCGCTGGCGTAATAGGCGCGGGCTTCCTCGTGCCGGCCGAGCTGATCGAGCGCGGTGCCCTGCACCGAGAGAATTCGCCAATCCGGATTGTCGGGCGTGTGCGCGCGGCTGAGAACGTCGAATGCCTGCTGGGAATTGCCATTGTCGGCGAGCGCGCGGCCCCACGCGGCAAGCAACACCTTATTGCCGGGATGAGCGATGGTCGCCTGCTCAAGCACGGCGGCCGCCTGCGCGCGCTGCCCATTGGCACGCAGCGCCTGGCCGTAAGCCAAAGCGGCCTCGGCATCCTTGGGATTGGCACGGTAGCGATCGCCCATCATTTCCGTCGCGGCTTGCGGATTGGCATTGGCCGGCGTCTCGGGCTTGGCGGTGAGCGCTCCAGTGACGTCGGACATGGTCTGGCAGCCGCCGAGGCCAGCGGCCAAAATCGCCGTCACGGCCACGGATGCGAGGTGCCGGGCAAGACTGAACTGAAGGCGCATAGCACGTGACTCACGGGCGAATTAATCAAGCCGAACGCGCCAGCAATAGACTGTTAACCCTAACGACAGGTTAATTTGCCCTCCACGCCGTGCCGCGGTCCCGGCGGCAAAGCCGATCGGGAGCGCGAATCAATATTCGATAGCGAGCCGCTTGCGGATCTCGTCGACGCGCTTGTCGAGCGCATCAAAGCGCGCATGAAGCCCGCGGTCGTGGAGATAGAAAATATAGCCGCCGGCAAGAAAGCCGAAAATCCAGTGGTGGCTCTCGACGTAGACCAGCACCGCTTCGATCGCGTGACCGACAAAAGCAAAAACACCTAACACAGCATCCATCGCATTCCCCCGCTGGAGACAATGACCTTTTGATTGGTAGAGGACCGGCGCCGGCGGCCGATAGTCCCGCACTCGCCCAACTGTGATGCTTGCGCAGGTAAGCGTAGAGGGAACCCGTGCCGGTCTCGGCGAGCAAGGTTTTGAGCGCCATGTCTATCATGATCTCCCAGCATCGTGTAGGGGCCGGGCGCTTCGCACCTCACCCGAAGAGATTGCGGGCGCGGGAAAACTCTGCGAAGTCTGGTGCCTCCAGGCTATCCATCGAATGAAGAAGACGAGCAGCATGCCATCCGTGTTCGAGACTGCGCCCGCCACATCGGCCATTCCCATTACGTTTGTGACCAAATCGACATGGCAGGCGATTAGCGCGGAGCTGCCGGCCGAGGGGCGGCAATTCGCCTCGAGCAACGGTTTTGCCGGCAAGCCTGGCGCGTGCCTGACGCTGCCGGCCGCCGACGGACAAATCGCCCACGTGCTGTTCGGCCTCGAGGAAGCAACCAGCAGGTCCCGCGATCTATTCAGGCCCGGCGCATTACCGGGCCTGCTGCCGCCGGGTGTCTATCGCTTCGCCAACGCGCCGCACGACACCCGACTTGCCGTGCTCGCCTTTGCACTTGGCAGCTATCGCTTCAACCGCTATCGCAACGCCGATCTACCCGGAGTGAAGCTGGTGCCGCCGGAGGCAATCGATGGGGCAGACATCGCGCGGGTGGCTGACGCTGCGTGGCTCGCCCGCGATCTCATCAATACGCCGTCCAACGACATGGGGCCGGAGGAACTGGCGCTGGCCGCGGAACGATTGGCAGGACGCTTTGGCGCCAACTTCAACTGCATCGTCGGCGACGATCTCGTGACGCGGAACTTTCCGCTGATTCACGCCGTCGGCAGGGCCTCGACCCGCGCGCCGCGCCTGATCGATTTCGCCTGGGGCGATGATGCACATCCCAAGGTGACGCTGGTGGGCAAAGGCGTCTGCTTCGACACCGGAGGACTCGACCTGAAGCCTTCCGCCGCTATGCTGATCATGAAGAAGGATATGGGCGGCGCCGCCAATGTACTGGCGCTGGCGCAGATGGTGATGGACGCCAAGCTGAAAGTGCGCCTGCGGGTTCTGATCCCGGCGGTCGAAAACGCGGTCGCTGGAAATGCGTTCCGCCCGCTCGATATCTTCAAATCGCGCAAGGGCGTGACCGTCGAGATCGGCAATACCGATGCCGAGGGACGACTGGTCCTGGCCGATGCGCTGGCGCTTGCCGACGAAGAGAAGCCCGACCTTTTGGTCGATATGGGAACGCTGACGGGGGCGGCGCGGGTCGCGTTGGGACCGGACTTACCTCCCTTTTACACCAACGATGACACGCTGGCAGAGGACGTCGCGCGATACGCCAAAGGGGAGAACGATCCACTGTGGCGAATGCCGTTGTGGCCGCCTTATGATAGCTGGCTCGATTCCAAAGTCGCCACTATCACCAACGCGCCATCGGGGACGTTCGCGGGCTCGATCACCTGCGCGCTTTTTTTGCAGCGCTTCGTCGAACACGCCAAAAGCTGGCTGCATGTCGATATCTATGGCTGGACGCCATCGGCAAAACCCGCGCGGCCGGAAGGCGGCGAATGCCAGGCGGCCCGCGCAATCTACAAACTCCTGGGAGAGCGCTATGGATGATCCGCGCCTGACGCCAGCGAGGGGCGACCTCGCCGCCAAATATCTCGAAGGCAAGGTGAATGCTGAGCGCTTTGTCGAAGGCGAGACGTTCGAGGTCGTGGCGGCCATCGCGCCATTGCGCGAGGCGCCAGCCGCCGATGCCATGCTCCTGACCCAGGCGCTGAAAGGCGAACGCGTCACCATCTATGACCGCAACGAAAGTGGTTTTGCGTGGGGCGAATTGAACAGTGACGGCTATGTCGGCTGGCTACCGGTTTCCGCCCTGGCCAAGCCGGCCACTGCTGCGACCCACAAGGTCACCGCCATCAGGACGTTCGCGTTTCCCGGCCCGTCGATAAAACTGCCGCCCACCGAGACGCTCCCGCTGGGCGCGATGGTGACAATGTTGCGCGAAGACGATGCCTTCGCCGTCACCCCCGAAGGCTGGTATCTCCCGAAGCAGCACCTCGCCGGACTGGACCACCGCGAGCCGGATTTCGTCACAGTCGCGGAACGCTTCGTCGGCACGCCCTATCTGTGGGGCGGCAAGAGCAGTTTCGGCATCGATTGCTCCGGCCTCGTGCAGATATCATTGAATGCTGCCGGTATCGGCTGCCAGCGCGACACGGACATGCAGCAGGATAGCCTTGGCCGGCAACTCGATGCAGCGGAATCAAAGAACCTGCAGCGCGGCGACCTGATCTTCTGGAAAGGTCACGTCGCGATCGCCCGCGACGCCCTGACCATCGTCCATGCCAATGCCTATCACATGGCGACGGTGATCGAACCGGCCTCCGACGCCATCGCGCGCATCAAGGCCACAGGCTTCGAGGTGATCGCGATCAAGGGACTCTAAAGCGCGATGAGATTAAGTTAGATCATCATCGCGCTTTAGGTTTTTGATTGAGCAAGATCTTTTCGGAAAACCGGTGTCCACTTTTCCGGATCATGCTCTAAATTTCGACCGCACCTTCGGGCGCAGCTTCGTTGCGGAAGGCGGCGGCAAACAGCGCGCGGGTATAGTCGGTCTTCGGTGACTTGAATAACTCCGAGGCCGGCCCCTCCTCCACCACCTTGCCGTGACGCATCACGATCAGATGGCTCGCCAATGAGGCGACCACCCGCAAATCGTGCGAGATGAACATGTAGGTGAGATCGCGCTTGCGCTGCAGCTCGCGCAACAGATCGACCATTTGCGCCTGGAACAGCATGTCGAGCGCGCTGGTCGGCTCGTCCAGCACCACGAAATTCGGCTCCAGCACCGCCGCGCGCGCGATCGAGATACGCTGCCGCTGCCCGCCGGAAAATTCGTGCGGATAGCGAAACCTTGTTTCCGGATCGAGGCCGACGTCCTTCAGTGCCTTGATCACGCGCGCTTCGCGCTCGTCCCTCGAAAGCGAACGCTGATGCACGCTCAAGCCTTCGGCAACGATATCGCCGACCGACATGCGCGGGCTCAAAGAACCGAACGGATCCTGAAACACGATCTGCATGTCGCGGCGGAACGGCCGCATCGCCTTGAACCGCAGGCCCTGGATATTCTTCCCCAGGAAGACGATCGGTCCGTCGGAGGAGATCAGCCGCAACAGCGCAAGGCCAAGCGTGGTCTTGCCCGATCCGGACTCGCCGACGACGCCGAGCGTCTCGCCCTTGCGTACCGCAAGGCTGACGCCGTCGACCGCCTTGATATGTCCGACAGTAGAGCGCAGCAGGCCGCGCTTGATCGGGAACCAGATTTTCAAATTTTCGGCCGAAATCACGATCGGCGATTCCGGCCGTGGCGGCGCCGGATCGGGCTTCGGTTCGGCTGCCAGCAGCGCGCGCGTGTAGGGATGTTTCGGCGCGGTAAAAACCTGCTCCACCGGACCTTGCTCGACGATCTTGCCGCCGTTCATGACGCAGACCACATCGGCGATGCGGCGCACGATGCCGAGGTCGTGGGTGATGAACAACAGGCTCATGCCGAGGCGGGCGCGGATTTCCGCAAGCAGCGCCAGAATCTGCGCCTGCACGGTGACATCGAGCGCTGTTGTCGGCTCGTCCGCGATCAGAAGGTCGGGCTCGTTGGCCAACGCCATCGCGATCATGACGCGCTGCCGCTGACCGCCGGACAATTGATGCGGATAGCTTGCAAGCCGGGTCTCCGGATCGGCAATGCCGACCTGGGTCAACAGTTCGAGCGTGCGCTCCCGCACCATCGAACCAGAGATAGCGTTGTGAAGATGCAGGATTTCGCCGACCTGGGACTCAATCGTGTGCAGCGGATTGAGCGAGGTCATCGGCTCCTGAAAGATAATCGAGATGTCATTGCCGCGAATGCCCCGGATGGCGTTTTCCGACAAACCGAGCAGCTCGCTTCCCTTGAAGCGGATACTGCCGGAAGGATGCGACGCGGTCGGATACGGCAGCAGCTTGAGGATCGACAGCGCGCTGACCGACTTGCCGGAGCCGGATTCGCCCACCAGCGCCACGCACTCGCCGCGCTTGATCTCGAACGAGATGCGGTCGACCGCCACCGACGTCCCGCTCGGCTGGTGAAAGGTCACCGAGAGGTCGTGGACGCTGAGCAGCGGCTGGTTGGTGGCATCCATCAAGAAAGCTCTTGGATCAGTCTAGACAAGTTTTCAGCAACGGGTGATAGCACGGAATACCCATTGGGTAGTTTCAACCGCGAGTCGGCAGAGAGAACTGTCCGGCAACCGGAGCGGATTGCGGTTACTACATGAATTGCATCCGGAAGCTTGGGCATGCCAGCGTGTTCCCGATATTTCGCCGTCTCGATCAGAATGTCTCTGCTTACGGGGCGCAAATCGAACATGCGGCTCCAAACGATCATATTGAGATAGCTTCGTCGCCGTACGCCAGACACCCTCGGCAATACTTCGGCAAGCGTTAACTCGCTTGTGACCCCAATTGCTCGATTAGCTCGAAACAAATCGAAAAGCTGCCGAAGAGGGTCTGCGATATCGGCGCTTCCCTCAATCGCATAGATGAAAACGTTTGCATCGAGATAGAGACGGGGTATCTCGTCTTCGTTAGTCATCCCACTGATCTCGATCGCGACCCAACTCCTTGTCAATCTCTTGGGCCGTCTTGAAGGGGGGCGCGCGTAGCGCCCATATCTCATCGAGGCTCATCGCAGTTTCCGATTCCTCTTCGACAATGGTAACCGTGACCGTCGAAGACGGGTCTACGCCGGCCCGTAGATCCTCGGGCAACTTGGACGCTGGATAGTGCTCGCGAATAATCTTGTTCATGGCGCACCTCTATTTGGTCGAGACCATACCACAAATTCACCGAAACGTCTTGCGCGGATCGAACGCGTCGCGCACGGCTTCGCCGATGAAGATCAACAGCGACAGCATGATCGCGACCGAGAAGAAGCCCGTGAAGCCGAGCCACGGCGCCTGCACATTGGACTTGCCCTGCGACAGCAATTCGCCGAGCGAAGGCGAGCCAGGCGGCAAGCCGAAGCCGAGGAAATCGAGCGCCGTCAGCGTCATCACCGAAGAGGATACGATGAACGGCAGGAAGGTCATGGTCGCGACCATGGCATTGGGCAGCAAATGCCGGAACATGATCACCGCGTTGGAGACGCCGAGCGCGCGGGCCGCCTGGATGTACTCGAAGTTGCGGCCGCGCAGGAATTCCGCGCGCACCAGGCCCACCAGCGAAACCCATGAGAACAGCAGCAGAATGCCGAGCAGCACGAAGAAGCCCGGCACCAGCACCGAAGACAGGATCAACAGCAGATAGAGCGAGGGGATGGCGGTCCAGATCTCGATGAAGCGCTGGAAGCCCAGGTCGATCCAGCCGCCGAAAAAGCCCTGCACGCCGCCGGCGGCGACGCCGATGATCGACGAGATCAGGGTAAGGCTGAGGCCGAACAGCACCGAGATGCGGAAGCCATAGATCAGCCGCGCCACCACGTCGCGGCCCTGATCATCGGTTCCGAGCCAGTTATATTCGAGGTCGCTGCAGCTCGTCAGGTGCTTTCGCTGCACCACGTCTTTGCATTCCGCTTCCGTCAGCATCCAGGTCGGCTTCGACGGCGCCGGCGTCGGCAGATCGAGGTTATGCGTATCGTAGGAATAGCGGATCAGCGGCCACACGATGACGCCGCCCTTGTCCGCGATCAGCTTCTGCAAATAGGGATCGCGATAGTCGGCCGCGGTCTCGAAGTCGCCGCCGAAAGTGGTCTCGGAATAGCTGACGAACGCCGGAAAGTACAAACGCCCGTCGAACTTGATCAGAAACGGACGATCGTTGGCGATCAGCTCAGCGAACAATGAGACAAAGAACAGGATCAGGAAGATCCAGAACGACCAATAACCCCTGCGGTTCGACTTGAAATTCCGCCAGCGTCGCCGATTGAGCGGAGACGGGGCGAACGCGTGCTGCGTGATCGGCACGATTTCGCCGAGCGGCGACTGCGTCTTGGTTTCGATCGGCGGCGGCGCGATGATCGTCATCAGACCTCCCGCGCTTCGAAATCGATCCGCGGATCGATCCACATGTAAGCGAGGTCCGAGATCAGATTGACCACGAGGCCGAGCAGCGAAAAGATGAACAGCGTTCCGAACACGACCGGATAATCCCGATTGAGCACGCTCTCGAAACCGAGCAGGCCGAGCCCGTCGAGCGAGAAGATGGTTTCGATCAGGAGCGAGCCGGAAAAGAAGGCGTGAATGAAGGCACCAGGAAAGCCGGCGATCACGATCAGCATGGCGTTGCGAAAGATGTGGTTATACAGCACCTGGCGCTCGCCGCAGCCCTTGGCGCGCGCGGTCATCACATATTGCTTGCGGATCTCGTCGAGGAACGAGTTTTTCGTCAGCAGCGTCATGGTGGCGAATGCGCCCAGCGCCATCGAGATCAGCGGCAGCGTGAGATGCCAGAAATAATCCAGGATCTTCCAGTACCAGGGAAATTGCGACCAGCCGTCCGACGTCAAGCCACGCAGCGGAAAGATATTGAAGAACGAGCCACCGGCAAACAGGATGATCAGGAGGATGGCAAATAGAAATCCCGGGATCGCAAATCCGATGATGATCACGGCAGAGGTCCAGGTATCAAACTTCGAGCCGTCCTTGACCGCCTTCTGGATGCCGAGCGGGATCGAGATCAGGTAGGTCAGCAGCGTCATCCAGATGCCGAGCGACATCGAGACCGGCAGCTTCTCCTTGACCAGTTGCAGCACGCTGACATCGCGGAAATAGCTTTTGCCGAAGTCGAAGCGCGCGAAATTCCACAGCATCAGCGCGAAACGTTCCGGCGCCGGCTTGTCGAAGCCGAACTGCTTTTCCAGGCTCTTGACGAAATCGGGATCGAGCCCCTGCGCGCCGCGATACTTGGAATTGACGGCGTCGCCGGATGCGCCGACTTGACCGCGATTGCCGAAATCGCCGCCCGCAGAGCCGGAAATCCGCGAGGTGCCGCCGGTATCGGCGCCGGAGAGCTGCGCGATGACGCGCTCCACCGGTCCGCCCGGCGCGAACTGCACGACGACAAAGGACACGAACAGGATGCCCAACAAGGTCGGGAACATCAGTAGGATGCGGCGGGCGATATAAGCGCTCATGGTCTATTTCGCCTGCTCGGCCTGGGCCGCTTTGTTAGGGTCGGTCCACCAATTTTCCGGCGCGCCGACGCCTTGTGCGTAGCGCGGCGGCCTCGGTGGGTGTGCGAACTGATCCCAATAAGCGATCGCGTGCGTGGTGCGATACCATTGCGGTACCCAATAGCGCCCCGCACGGAACACCCGGTCGAAGGCCCGACAGGCGACCGTCAGATCGGCGCGATTGTCCGCGCCGATGATCTTTTCGATCAGCGCGTCGATCGCGGGGTTGGCGATGCCGGCGAGGTTGTAGGACCCTTTGGTGGCGGCGGCCTGCGACGAGAAGAACGGACGCATGCCGTCGCCGGGCGTCGCCGACATCGAAAATCGCTCGATCGTCATGTCGAAATCGAACGCTTCCACCCGGGCCCGGTATTGCACGGCATCGACAACCCTTAAGGTGGCCTCAATCCCGAGCGTGCCGAGGTTCTTGATGTACGGCGCGTGGTGCGGTTGCAGCGACGGCTCGAAGGCCAGAAATTCAATCCTGAAAACCTCGCCATTCGGCAGCAGCCGCTTGCCGTCCTTGATGACGAACCCCGCTTCCTGCAGCAACTGCGCGGATTTGCGCAGCAGCGCGCGGTCCTGACCGGAACCATCCGAGACCGGCGGCACGAATGGCTCGCCGAACACCTCGTCCGGAAGCTGGCCGCGAAACGGCTCGAGCAGCGCGAGCTCTTCCGGCGACGGCGGCCCGTTCACCATCATGTCCGAGTTCTGGAACGGCGAATGGGTGCGTGTATAGGCACCATACATGATGGTCTTGTTGGTCCACTCGAAATCGAACGCGTCAATCAGCGCCTCGCGGACGCGCGGATCCTTGAATTTGTCGCGGCGGGTATTGATGAACCAGCCCTGCGCACCCGATGGGGTCTCGTCGGGCAATGTCTCCAGCTTGACGCGGCCATCCTTGACAGCCGGAAAATCATAGCGCGTTGCCCATATCCGCGCCGTGAATTCCTCGCGAAACAAATAGCTCTTGGCGGTAAATCCCTCGAAAGCGACGTCTCGGTCGCGATAGAATTCGTAACGCACGATATCGAAATTATAGCTGCCGCGCACGACCGGAAGATCGGCGGCCCACCAATCCTTCACCCGCTCGAATTCGATGTAGCGATTGGCTTCGAATTTTCCGACCTTGTACGGCCCCGACCCTAACGGGATATCGAGCGTCGATTCGTCGAAGGGGCGCGTCGCGTAATAGGCTTTCGAGAATATCGGCAGGCCCGCGACATAGAGCGGAACGTCGCGTGCGCGCTTTTCGGCGAAGGTGACCACCAGCGTCGATTCATCAGGCGCTTCCGCCTTCACCATGTCGCGCATCTGCACCATGATCAGCGGATGGCCTTTGGTCTTTAACGTGGTCAGCGAGAAGGCCGCGTCTTGCGCGGTCAGTTTCGAACCATCGTGGAATTTCGCCTCCGGCCGCAGCATAAAGCGATACGTCAATTTGTCGGCTGAAATCTGCACTGATTTGGCCACCAGGCCGTACATCGCGTCGGGCTCGTCATTGGCGCGCACCATCAGCGGCGCGAACGTCATGTCCATGCCCTGAGCGCCGTCGCCCTTGAGAATGTAGGCATTGAGGGAGTTGAAGGTCTGGTACGACTGATTGTAGGCTCGCACGGAAGGAATCAGCGAAAACACTCCGCCCTTCGGGGCCACCGGATTGACATAGTCAAAATGATGGAAGTCGGCGGGATATTTCAAATCGCCGAATACTGAAATGCCATGAGCCTCGGTCCCGGCCTCGGATGCGCTCGCGGCCCGCAGCAGTGGGGCGCTCAACGCGCCGATACCAAGGCCGAACAGGTGCCGGCGGGAGAGCAGCGCCATGCGCAAGATATCCTTCAAGAGCGCTTGCCGATCCGGCCCGCCTTCTCGGCATCGTACCACCACAGCGCGGGCAGGCCCGAGCGGGCATATTTAGGCAGATCGGCGTGGCTGAACCGGTCCCAGCGGGCGTAGCGTGAGAAAGGATAAGTGAACTGCGGCACGACGTAGAAATTCCACAGCAACACACGATCCAGCGCACGGGTCGCCGCCACCAGGTCCGCGCGATCCTTGGCGAATATCACCTTGTCGATCAGCACATCGACAGCAGGATTCTTGATGCCGATGGTATTTCTCGAACCGGGCTGATCGGCCATCTGCGATCCCCAGAATTCCCGCTGCTCGTTGCCCGGCGACAGCGACTCACCCCACTGATCGATGATGATATCGAAATCGAAGCTGCGCAGCCGGTTTTGATATTGCGCATCGTCGACAACGCGGACCGAGGCCGTGACGCCGATCCGCTCCAGCGAAGGCTTGTAGAACAGCGCGATCCGCTCGGCTGCCGGATCCTGCACCAGGATTTCGACAGTGACCGGCTTGCCCGCTGGATCGACGAGCTTTCGATCGCGAACCTCGTAGCCGGCTTCTTTCAACAACCGCACGCTCTCTCTTAAGTTAGCGCGCACGGCCTCGGGGTTGCCGCCGACCGGGTTCTGATAGGGCGTGGTAAAGACCTCGGTGGGCACCTTGTCGCGCACGGTGTCGAGGATTTGCAGTTCCTCGCCTTGCGGCAATCCTGAACACGCAAGCTCGGTGCCTTCGAAGTAGCTGTTGATGCGCTTGTATTGGCCGTAGAACAGCTGTTTGTTCATCTCCTCGAAATCGTAGGCGTAATTGAAGGCGCGCCGCAGCCGCGCGTCCTTGAACTGGTCGCGCCGCAGATTGAGCGCAAAGGCCTGCATCCTCCCGGAATCGTTGATCGGGAACTCTTCCTTCAAGACCCGCTTTTCCTCGACGGCCGGAAAGTCGTAGGCCGTCGCCCATTGCTTGGCCGAGTTCTCGCTGATCCAGTCGGCCTGGTCGGCCTTGAACGCTTCCAGCGCGACCTGGTTGTCGCGGAAGAATTCGAAGCGCAGTTCGCCGAAATTGTTTTGTCCGACCTGCGCCGGGACGTTGGTTCCCCAATAATCCTTCACGCGCTCCAGCGTGACCGATCGACCCGCGCTGAATTCCTTGATCCGATAGGGGCCGGACCCCAGCGGGGGCTCCAGCGTCGTCGCCGAGATGTCGCGCTTCTTGCCCTGGCCGTCGGTGCTCTCCCAGTAATGCTTCGGCAATATCGGCAGCTCGCCGACAATGGTCGGCAATTCCCGATTTCCCGGAGAGTCGAAGGTAAACTTGATCTCGCGGTCGCCGGACTTTTCGGCTTTCGCAACGTGGCGATAGTATGAGGCGTAAAACGGACTGTTCTTCTTCAACGCCTCGATTGAAAAAATCACGTCGTCCGGCGTTACCGGCTTGCCGTCATGCCAGCGGGCCTCGTTGCGCAGGCGATAGGTGACCCAGGAGAAATCGTCCGGATGAGAGGCTGCTTCGGCCAGCAAACCATATTCGGTGGCGACCTCGTCTTGCGCCCGCGTCATCAGCGTTTCGTTGATCAGGGCGGCGGCGGGCGCGAGCGAGCCTTTGACGCCGGAGACCGCGACATTGAAATTATCGAAGGTGCCGATCGAAATCATGCGCGCGACGCCGCCCTTGGGCGCATCCGGATTGACGTAATCGAAGCGCTTGAAATCGGCGGGGTATTTGATGTCGCCAAACAGCGACAGCGCGTGCCGCCAGGCCGGCTCGGACTGGGCATGCGCGGGAGCCATCGCGGCAACGCCTGCCATACCACCAAGAGCCGGGGCCATCGCGGCCAAGGCGCCGCTTTGCAGAAGGTTTCGTCGGGTAATCGCCAAAGGGGAGAATCCTGTTGCTGTGGGGCTAGCGGAGTTTGGAACCCAATATAAGGCAACGGCTCGGCAAATTATGTTGCTTTTTCCTCATGATACTAGCCCCGATGCGGCGAAAGGTCCCGATAACAAGACCGCGAGCCCTGCGCCTCATGCGAAAACGGCCAGGCATTGCCTGGCCGCTTACAGGGAATTTGTCCGAGGCCGCGACTATTTCGCCGCGGTCGGCAGCGGAACCGGGCTATCCGCCAGCTTGTGCAGATAGGCGATCACGTCGGCGCGCTCGCTGTCCTTTGTGATGCCGGCAAAGCCCATCGCGGTGCCCGGAACGAAGGCCTTGGGATTGGCGATGAACTGGTTGAGGTCCTGATCGGTCCAGGTGCCGCCCTTGGCCTTCATGGCAGCGGAGAAATTGAAGCCGCGGCCCTCACCCTTCTTGTCGCCGACGACGCCATAAAGATTCGGGCCGACGCGGTTGGGACCGTTCTTTTCAAAGGTGTGGCACGCCTGGCACTTCTTCGCCGCGGCCTCGCCCTTTTCAACGGAAGCCGTCTGCAGCAGCTTCTCGATCGGCTCGGATGGCGGCGCGGCTTCCTTGGCGGCACCGCCCGCCGTCTCTTCCTTCACCGCGATTTCGAGACCCGGCTTTTGCGGCATTACGGGCGTAAAAATCGCACCGGCGGTGAAGCTCGTGACCAGGAGTACAAGGCAGGTGCCGAGAATGGCGCCGAGGATTTTGTTAAGTTCGAAGGAGTCCATTTCGGATCAGGCTCCAGGCCGGAAAAGGTCGATTCGGCCGGAGGAAACGGCCCGCGGGAAGAGCCTCGGGAATCGGCTTTTCGCGCCGCACCCGAGCCACGTTGAGATATCGGTTTGCCCGTGCTCTGGCAACCCGTATAAACGCGCCGACTTTCACCCAATCCCCATTATTTCCGGCCCGTTGTCGAACAATCTCCGACCAGACCTCCGATGAGCAAAACCCGCACTTTGGTGCTGATTCCAGCCCGCATGACCTCGACGCGCCTGCCGGACAAGCCGCTTCTGGATTTAGCCGGGCTGCCGATGATCGTGCATGTGCTGCGCGCCGCCGAGGCCGCCCAAATCGGCCGCGTGGCGGTCGCAACCGACACACCGCAGATCGCCGCCATCGTAACATCCCATGGTGGGGAAGCGGTGATGACGCGCGCCGATCACCCGTCCGGCTCGGACCGGATTTACGAAGCTCTCGAGAAGCTCGATCCGAGACGTGAGGCCGAGATCGTGGTCAATCTGCAGGGCGATTTTCCGACCATTGCGCCCGGCAATATCCGCGACGTGCTGCCGCCGCTTTCCGATCCCGAAGTCGACATCGCGACGCTTGCCGCGGAGATCCATGCCGAGGAAGAGAGCTTGAATCCGAACGTGGTCAAGGCGGTGGGTTCGCCGATCGGCGAGCGGCGGCTACGCGCGCTGTACTTCACCCGCGCCACCGCCCCTTGGGGGGATGGGCCGCGTTACCATCATATCGGCCTTTATGCGTATCGGCGCGCGGCGCTGGAGCGGTTCGTGGGTTTGCCGCCCTCGCCGCTGGAGCAGCAGGAAAAACTCGAGCAGCTCCGCGCGATGGAGGCGGGCATGCGCATCGATATCACCATCGTGGACAGCGTGCCGCGGGGGGTCGATACCCCGGCCGACCTCGAAACGGCCCGGAATATCCTTTCAAAACGCTGATCGGCTGATACAAGGCGCGCCATGAGCAAGACGACGACCAAGAAACTGAAAATCGCCTTCCAGGGCGAGCCCGGCGCGAATTCCCATATCGCGATCGTGGAAGCCTATCCCAACGCCGAGCCGTTGCCCTGCCCGACGTTTGAGGACGCGCTCGCCGCGATTGCCACGGGCGAGGCCAGCCTCGGCATGATCCCGATCGAGAACTCGGTGGCGGGCCGCGTCGCCGACATCCATCATCTCTTGCCGCAATCGGGCCTGTTCATCGTCGGCGAGTGGTTCCTGCCGATCCGCCACCAATTGATGGCGCCGCGCGGCGCCAGGCTTGCCGGCATCAAGACGGTGGAGAGCCACGTCCATGCGCTCGGACAATGCCGCCGCATCATCCGCAAGCTCGGCGTCAAGCCGATCGTGGCGGCCGACACCGCCGGTAGCGCGCGCGATATCGCCGAACGCGGCGACACGAGTGCGGCGGCGATCGCCTCGAAGCTCGCCGCAAACATCTACGGCCTGGATATTTTGGCCGAGGACGTCGAGGACGAGACCCACAACACCACACGCTTTGTGCTACTGGCGCGCGAAGCCGAATGGGCGAAGCAGGGATCGGGACCGCTGGTCACGACTTTTGTTTTCCGGGTGCGCAACCTGCCCGCCGCGCTCTACAAGGCGCTCGGCGGGTTCGCCACCAACGGCGTCAACATGACCAAGCTCGAGAGCTACATGGTCGACGGCAATTTCTTCGCCACGCAATTTTACGCCGACGTCGACGGCCATCCCGACGACCGCGGCCTCGCGTTTGCGCTGGAGGAGTTGAAGTTCTTCTCGCGCGAATTCCGCATCGTAGGCGTCTATCCCGGCCACCCCTTCCGCGCCACGTTTAGCGAGAAGCCGGAGTAGATACCGCGCGTACCCACGTCGTCATGGCCGGGCTCGTCCCGGCCATCCACGTCTTTCTTTGTCCCGGAAGCAAGGACGTGGATACCCGAGACGAGCCCGGGCATGACGTGGATAGAGTGTCTCCGGAAACTCACGCCGCCACTTTCTTCCCCAGTCCGAACGCATCCGCGAGCAGGTTGTAGGACTTCTTGCGCGCGTCGTGATCGTACACGGCCGTGATGATCATCAGTTCGTCCGGCTGGCTTGCCGTCATCATCGGCTGCAGCTTCGCCATCACGGTTGCGGGGCTGCCGACGAACAGCCGCGAGCGGTTGCGCGCGATCGAGGCGCGCTCGGCGTCGGTGTAGGGATAGGCCAGCGCCTCCTCGACGCTCGGCAGCGGCAGATATTGCCCGCGGTCGCGGCGCAGGCGGTTGAGATCCATCGATGAGGCGAGCTTTTCGGCCTCGGCATCGGTCTCGGCGGCAACGGCCGCCACAGCCAGGATGCCGTGCGGCGTCGCGCGCCAGCCCGACGGCTTGAAGTGGTTGCGGTAGTTGATCATTGCTTCAACCGCGTCGAACGACGCAAAATGATGCGCAAACGCAAAGCCCATTCCGACTTGCGCGGCGAGCTCCGAGCTGTAGTCGCTGGAGCCGAGCAGCCAGATCGGCGGCAGCGGCGCATCGTCAGGCATCGCCACCACATTGTTGTAGGGATGGCCAGGCGGGAAATCGCGGGTCTCCCACAGCGTCAACTCATGCAGCCGCTCGAGGAAATCGTCGCCCCCTCTGGCGTCGAGCCGGCTGCGCAGCGCATGGGCGGTGGCACCATCGGTGCCCGGGGCGCGGCCGAGGCCAAGATCGATCCGGCCGGGAAACAACGCCTCCAGCATCTTGAAACGCTCGGCGACCACCAGCGGCGCGTGGTTCGGCAGCATCACCCCGCCGGAGCCGACGCGGATGTTGTTCGTCACCGCGGCGATCTGCCCGATCATCAGATCGGGTGCGGGGCTTGCCACCGACGCGAGATTATGGTGCTCGGCGAGCCAGTAACGGACATAGCCGAGCGCATCGACATGCCGTGCCAGGTCGATGCTGTTGCGCAGCGCCGCGGCGGGCTTGGTGCCTGACGTGACGACGGAGAGGTCGAGGACGGAAAGCGGAATCATGGCAGCGAAGCTAATTCGCGATATCCGCCCCACAAAGACCCGTCCGCGCAGGGCAGAGGCGCGGCGGCAACGGCCGGGACCGCTGGCTCTCAACGCGGACAAGTGGGACATGTGTAAGGCCGATGTCAAAGATTTTATTCTGCCCACCAGCTATGACATCCGACATAGTCCTCGATAAATTAGCCATTTTCACTTAATTTATTGGGTTTTCGAGAGATCTGAGGGCGCGCAGAGCCGTTGCCCACCCGATCGATATTTGATCGAAAATACGAAGCCATCATGGGTAATTGGGCTATTTCCCACCATGGATGGGCTGTTTCGGGGACCCGGTTTGACCTATTTTACGGTCTCCAAGGCCAAGCCTGACCTTGAGCGAACCGTGCGTGGAGTCTGTGGTGCCATGACTGAAGTTGCCTCGCCATCGCCCGACGGGCACCGCGCGCCCAAAACTCCCGCGATCTCCTTCGAGTTCTTCCCGCCGAAGACCGAGGAGATGGAACGCAATCTCTGGGACACGATCAACCGGCTGGCGCCGCTTGCCCCGAACTTCGTGTCGGTGACCTATGGCGCCGGAGGCTCGACCCGCGAGCGCACCCATTCCACCATCGCCCGCATCCTGACCGAGACCAGCCTGACCCCGGCCGCGCACCTGACCTGCGTCGATGCGCCCCGCGCCGACGTCGATGACGTGGTGGCGCGCTACCATGAGGTCGGCGTCCGCCACATCGTGGCGCTGCGCGGCGATCCCGCCGGCGGCATCGGCAGCGCCTATGCGCCGCATGCGGAAGGCTATCGCAGCTCGGCCGATCTGGTCGCCTCGATCAAGCAGGCGCACAGCGATATCGAAGTCACGGTGTCGGCCTATCCCGAACGGCATCCGGAAAGTGCGAGTTTCGATGCCGACATCGACATGCTCAAGGCCAAGGTCGATGCCGGTGCTGGGCGCGCCATCACGCAGTTCTTCTTCGACAACGATCTCTACTTCCGTTACCTCGACCGCGTTCGTGCCCGCGGCATCGAAATCCCGATCGTGCCGGGGATTCTGCCGGTGCAGAATTTCAAGCAGGCCGCGAACTTCGCCAAGCGCGCCGGCGCCAGCATGCCGGATTGGCTGGCGCAAAAATTCGAAGGCCTCGACGACGACGCCGAGACCCGCAAGCTGGTGGCGGCGGCCGTTGCCGCCGGCCAGGTGCAAAAACTCGCCAAGCATGGCGTCGATACCTTCCATTTCTACACCATGAACCGCGCGGACCTCGTATTTGCGATCAGTCATCTGCTCGGCATCCGCCCCAAGAGCGCGCAGAAGGCCGCCTGATGAAAATGCCTGTTTCCGCCAAGCGAACTGCGCTGCTTGCGGCCGCCCGCGAGCGCATCCTGGTGCTCGACGGCGCCATGGGCACCATGATCCAGGGCCTTGAATACGACGAGGCCGCGTTTCGCGGCCAGCGCTTCAAGGATTTCCATCGCGACGTCAGGGGCAACAACGATCTGTTGATCCTGACGCAGCCGAACGCGATCGAGGACATCCACGCCGACTATTTGCGCGCCGGCGCCGACATCGTCGCCACCAACACCTTCTCCTCGACCGCGATCGCGCAGGCCGACTACGACATGTCGGACCTCGCCTATGAGCTCAATCGCGAAGGCGCAAGGCTCGCGCGTGCCGCCGCCGCGCGCGTCACTACCGAGGACGGCAGGCCGCGCTTTGTCGCCGGCGCCATCGGGCCGACCAACCGCACCGCGTCGATCTCGCCTGACGTGTCGAGTCCCGGCTACCGCGCGGTGACCTTTGACGACCTGCGCAAGGCCTACGGCGAACAGGTCAACGGCCTCCTGGACGGCGGCGCCGATCTGCTTCTGGTCGAGACCATTTTTGACACGCTCAACGCCAAGGCCGCGCTGTACGCCATTTCCGAAATCTGCGAAGCGCGCGGCATCGACGTGCCCGTAATGATCTCCGGCACCATCACCGACAAATCCGGCCGGCTGTTGTCGGGACAATTGCCGGAGGCGTTCTGGAATTCGGTGCGGCACGCGAAACCGATCACGATCGGGTTCAACTGCGCGCTCGGCGCCGAAGATCTGCGCGCCCACATCGCCGACATCGGCCGCGTCGCCGACGCACTTGTCTGCGCCTATCCCAACGCCGGGTTGCCCAATGAGTTTGGCCAGTATGACGAGACCCCGCAATATATGGCGCGGTTGATCGGCGAGTTCGCCAGAGACGGGCTCGTCAACATCGTCGGCGGCTGTTGCGGCACCACGCCCGATCATATCGCTGCGATCGCCGCCGCCGTCGCGCCGCATAAGCCGCGCACCGTTCCCGTGATCGAACCGCGGCTGCGGCTGTCGGGGCTGGAGCCGTTCGAACTAACGCCGGCGATCCCGTTCGTGAATATCGGCGAGCGCACCAACGTCACGGGCTCGGCGCGATTCCGCAAATTGATCACCGCGGGCGATTACCCCGCCGCGCTGCAAGTGGCGCGCGACCAGGTCGAGAACGGCGCGGTCGTTATCGACGTCAACATGGACGAAGGCTTGCTGGATTCGGCGAACGCGATGACGACCTTCCTCAATCTCGTCGCCGCCGAGCCGGACATCGCCCGCGTGCCTGTCATGGTGGACTCGTCGAAATTCGCCGTGATCGAAGCCGGCCTGAAATGCGTGCAAGGCAAGCCGGTGGTGAACTCGATCTCGATGAAGGAAGGCGAAGCAAAATTCATCCACGAGGCCAAGATCGCGCAGCGCCATGGCGCCGCCGTGGTGGTGATGGCGTTCGACGAGAAGGGCCAGGCCGACACCTTCGCGCGCAAGACCGAGATCTGCCGGCGCGCCTATGACGTCCTGGTCAATCGGCTCGATTTCCCGCCGGAAGACATCATCTTCGATCCCAATATTTTTGCCATCGCCACCGGCATCGAAGAGCACAACAATTACGGCGTCGATTTCATCGAGGCCGCGCGCTGGATTCGTCAGAACCTGCCCGGCGCGCATATTTCCGGCGGCGTCTCCAACCTGTCGTTCTCGTTCCGCGGCAACGAGCCGGTGCGCGAGGCCATGCATTCGGTGTTTCTCTACCACGCGATTCATGCCGGCATGGACATGGGCATCGTCAATGCCGGGCAGATGATCGTCTATGACGACATCGATCCTGAACTCCGCCAAACCTGCGAAGACGTCATCCTCAACCACGACGCGGGCGCCTCCGAGCGGCTGCTGGCACTGGCGGAGAAATTCCGTGGCAAGGGGAAGCAGGCCAAGGAGACCGATCTTGCCTGGCGCGAATGGCCGGTCGACAAGCGATTGAGCCACGCGCTGGTGCACGGCATCACCGAACATATCGAGGAGGATACGGAAGCCGCGCGAAAATCCGCCGCACGTCCCCTCGACGTCATCGAGGGCCCGTTGATGGCCGGCATGAACATCGTCGGCGACCTCTTCGGGGACGGCAAGATGTTCCTGCCGCAGGTCGTGAAATCGGCGCGCGTCATGAAGCAGGCGGTCGCCTACCTGATGCCGTTCATGGAGGAGGAAAAGGCGCGCAACCTGGCCAACGGCATCGCCGGCGACGGCCGCAGCGCCGCCGGCAAGATCGTGATGGCGACGGTGAAGGGCGACGTTCACGACATCGGCAAGAACATCGTCGGCATCGTGCTGCAATGTAACAATTTCGAGGTGATCGACCTCGGCGTCATGGTGCCGGCCGCCAAGATCATCGAAACCGCGAAGACCGAGGGCGCCGATATCATCGGGCTCTCCGGCCTGATCACGCCGTCGCTCGATGAGATGAGTTTTCTCGCCGGCGAGATGGAGCGGCAAGGCTTGAAGCTGCCGCTGCTGATCGGGGGCGCCACCACCAGCCGCGTGCATACAGCCGTGAAGATCGACCCGAACTATCGCAATGGCCCCGTGGTGCATGTCAATGACGCGAGTCGCGCGGTGGGCGTCGCCTCCTCGCTGATGTCGGCGGAGCGGCGCGAGGCCTATGCCGCCGAGGTGCGCGCCGAATACGCGAAAATTTCCGCGGCGCATTTCCGGGCGCAGGCCGACAAGAAGCGCTTGAGGCTTACGGACGCCCGCGCCAATGCGGTGAAGATCGACTTTGCGAAGACGCCGCCGAAGCGGCCGGCGGCCCTGGGCGTCAAGAGTTTTGACGCCTATGATCTCGCGGAATTGGCTGAATACATCGACTGGACGCCGTTCTTCCAGACCTGGGAGTTGACCGGGCGTTTCCCCGCCATCCTCGACGACCCGAAAGTCGGCGAAGCGGCGCGTTCGCTGTATGACGACGCCCGCAAGATGCTCGATCGCATCATCAAGGAAAAATGGTTCACGGCACGCGCCGCCATCGGCTTCTGGCCGGCGAATGCCGATGGCGACGACATCGCCGTTTACGCCGACGAGGCGCGGGTCAGGAAGATCGCGACCTTCCACACGCTGCGCCAGCAACTGGAGAAGCGCGAAGGCCGTTTCAACGCCGCGCTGTCGGATTTCGTCGCACCTCGTGCCTCGGGCGTGCCGGATTATATCGGCGCGTTCGTGGTCACCGCGGGGATCGGCGAAGATATCATCGCCGACCGCTTCAAGAATGCCAATGATGATTATTCCTCGATCCTGTGCAAGGCGCTAGCCGATCGCCTCGCCGAAGCGTTCGCCGAGCGGATGCATGCGCGCGTGCGGCGCGAGTTCTGGGGCTACACCCCGGACGAGGCGCTTTCGCCTGAAGACCTGATCCTGGAAAAATATCAGGGCATCCGCCCCGCGCCCGGCTATCCTGCACAGCCCGATCACACCGAGAAGAAGACGCTGTTTGCGCTGCTCGATGCCGAAAAGACTGCGGGCGTGAAGCTGACCGAGAGTTTCGCGATGTGGCCGGGCTCGTCGGTTTCCGGGCTCTATTTCGCAAGTCCCGAAAGCTTCTATTTTGGCGTCGGCAAGATCGAGCGCGACCAGGTCGAGGACTACGCCGCGCGCAAAGGCATGACATCCGCCGAGGTCGAGCGCTGGCTGGCGCCGATCCTGAACTACATCCCGGCGCAGGATCGTCAGGCGCAAGACCGCGCCGTGAAAGAGGCGATGCCGGCGCAGGCGCAAGCGCGCGCCACACCCGCCAACGATGCGGCGCCGGAAGAAGTCGCCTCGCACCCGCCGGGCTGCACCTGCGCGGTGCATCTGGCGTGGCGGAAGAAGAAGGTGGGCGCCGGGTAGTTGTCGGATTGATCCAAATTTCAAAGAGCCGTCATTGCGATCCAACGGGTCGCGCGAATGCGCGCCCGATGACAGGCTCCGCGAAGCAACCCAAAGATGCAATCGGGACAACAGCTCTGGATTGCTTCGTCGCCGCGCTCCTCGCAATGACGTGGCATAAGCCGGCGCTTCCCGCGGCGTGAGTGCGCCCGAGCTGCTGCAAGAAGGATGTCCCTCGAAAGACAGAGGGCGCAGGGAAAGCCGGGTGCTCAGCAAGCACCCGCAGCCTCGCACGCAAATGGCGGATTACGCCTTCGGCTAATCCGCCCTACGCAATGATGACGACCGCGTGCGTGAGTCAATCCCCGCTCGGCGGCGCCAGCGGCTGTGCGATCTCCTGAAACTCCGGCAGCGCTTCGCAGCGCGCGGCGTGCAGGGCCAGCATCGGATAGCGCACCTCAGTGAACAGTTGCGGATGAGCTTCGCTCGTGAAGCGCAGCGCGCAGGCCGCCGCGATATCGGCGTGTCCAATGCGCTCGCCGAAGCAGTAGGGACTGCCAACCGCGGCGCGCTCCTTTTCCAGCACCTCCAACACATCACGAATCTGCGCCTGGCACCGCTCGACCCACATTTTCGACGGTTCCTTCCGCAGCACGCGCTCATAGAGCAGGCTGACGCCCTTGTCGGCGAGCCCGGTCGAAAGCGCGCATATCTTCAAGGCGCGATAACGCGCCGGTCCGCTGGCTGCGATCATCGCTTTTTCCGGCCCGACCAGATCATCGAGATAGTCCAGGATCGCCGTGCTCTCGATCAGGGCCTCGCCGCTGTCGAGCACGAGCGTCGGCACCCGCCGCAGCGGATTATAGGGCGCGATCTTCTCGGCATCGCCGAAGGTCGACCACGGCCGATGCTCGAAGGCGATGCCGTAAAGCCGCATCGCAATCGCGACGCGGCGGACGAAGGGGGAGTCGTATTGGCCGATCAGGATCATGGTTGTTGCCCTACATGCGTTTCATAGGTCTTGCAACTGACGACCATACACTTCTAGATTGAATGACAGGGCAGGATCATGTTGTCCAGTCAGCCGAAGTTTCATTTGGGAATTGGGGGCTATGAGAGGATCGTTGATTGCATTGGTGGTAGTCTCGATGCCGTGTGGCGCGCTGGCCCAGAGCGCTCAGGATTGGCGATTGTGCAAGGCGGTTGACGCCGACCATCTCGTCATTCCCGCCTGCACGCGGCTGCTTGAATCGAGCGGTCTGCCCCAGGACAACCGCGCCATCGCCTATGCTCTTCGCGGAGCGGCGCATTGGCGGCAGCGCGATTTCGACGAAGCGATTGCCGACGAGAACGAGGCGATCAAGATCAATCCGAACATCGCCAGTGCGTATACGACACGCGGCGCGGCCTATGGCAGCAAGGGCGACCACGATCAGGCACTCACCGATGACGGCAAGGCCATCGAGATCGATCCGAACAACGCACCGGCCTACAACAACCGCGGCGTCGCCCGCGGGAACAAGGGCGATCCGGACGGCGCGATCGCCGATGTGACCAGGGCGGTCGAGATAGACCCAACATACGCTGGGGGCTTCGTTTCACGCGGGGTCCTGCATTCAAAAAGACGCGAGCCGGGCCTCGCCCATGCCGACTTCGACAAGGCGATTGAAATCGAGCCCAAAGGCGGCTTCGACGGTTATCGCGTGCGCGGCATGGCGTTTGTGCTCAAGGGTGATTACCGCCATGCCATCGCCGATTACAGTCGCTGGATCGAGATCGATCCGAATTGCGCGTTTGCCTACGCGCTTCGCGGAGAAACCTATCTGCGGAACGGCGACGAAGAACATGCCTTGACCGACGAGAGCAAGGCGCTCGAGATCAACCCCAGATCCGCCGACGCACACCGGATCCGGGGAACCATCTACCGGGCCAGGGGCGACCAGGCGCGCGCCGTCGCTCACCTCTCGGCCTGGATCGAGGCCGAACCGAACAACGGCCGCGCCTATCAATTGCGGGGACAGGCCTACACGGACAAGGGCGATTTTGATCGCGCGATCGCCGACTTTACCAGAGAGATCGAGATCGAGCCCGATAACGCCGACGCCTATCGCTTCCGCAGCACAGCTTATGCGAGAAAGCAGAACCACGATGCAGCGCTCGCCGACTATAACCGGGCGATCGAGATGACGCGACGCAAAATACAATCCGGCGATCGCCCGCTGCAGTAGGGTGCTTCGCGACAGCGGGCGGGGTTGTCCCTCCGCACCGCCGCGCGGATAGGCGGATGGGAGCAAGCGGCAAATCGCCGAGTGTCACTCCCCCTCGTCGCTCGCCAACACGCCCTTCACCGCTCTTGCCCAGCCCTTGAGTTTCCGCTCACGCGTGGCCTGGCTCATCGCCGGCTTGAAGCGGTGCTCGAGTCGCCAGTTGTCGGCGAATTTTGCGGGCTCGGGATAGACGCCGGCCTGGAGACCCGCGAGATAGGCGGAGCCTAGCGCGGTGGTTTCCTGGATCATCGGGCGATCGACCGGCGCGTCGAGCAAATCGGCCAGGCGCTGCATGGTCCAGTCGGACGCGGTCATGCCGCCGTCGACGCGCAGCACGACGTTGGCGGCCTTGGCCTCGGGCCAGTCGGCGCGCATCGCCGCCCACAGGTCATAGGTCTGGTAGCAGACGCTCTCCAGCGCGGCATGCGCGAGCTCGGCGGGGCCGGTGTTGCGCGTCAGCCCGAACAGCGCGCCGCGCACGCGCGGATTCCAATAGGGCGCGCCGAGGCCGACAAAAGCCGGCACCAGATAGACCGATTGCGTAGAGTCCGATTGATCGGCGAGCGGGCCGGTCTCGGCCGCCTGCTTGATGATGCCCAAGCCGTCGCGCAGCCATTGCACGGAAGAACCGGCGACGAAGATTGAGCCTTCGAGCGCGTAGGTGCGCTTGCCGTCGAGCTGATAGGCAATCGTCGTCAGCAGCTTGTTCTTCGAGACAACCGGCGTCGCGCCGGTGTTGAGCAAGGCGAAGCAGCCGGTGCCATAGGTCGACTTGATCATGCCGGGCGAGAAGCAGGCCTGCCCGATGGTGGCGGCTTGCTGGTCGCCGGCTATGCCTGCGATCGCGATCGGCCCGCCGAACAAATCAGCGACGCTGTCGCCGAAATGGTGCGAGGAGTCTTCCACCTCTGGGAGCATCGAGCGCGGCACGCGCAGGATTCGCAACAGCTCGTCGTCCCACTCGCCGGTGTGGATGTTGAACAACAGCGTGCGCGAGGCGTTGGTGGCGTCGGTCGCGTGCACCTTGCCGCCGGTCAGCCGCCACAAGAGATAACAATCGACGGTGCCAAACAGCAATTCGCCGCGCGTCGCGCGCTCACGCGCGCCGGGCACATGATCGAGCATCCATGCGACCTTGGTGCCGGAGAAATAGGGATCGATGATCAGGCCGCTCCTGGCCGAAATCGCCGGCTCGTGGCCTTCGTTCTTTAACCTGGCGCAAATATCGGCGGTGCGGCGGTCCTGCCAGACGATGGCGCGGTGCACCGCCTTACCCGTGGCGCGGTCCCAGACCACGGTGGTTTCGCGCTGGTTGGTGATGCCGATCGCGGCGATGTCCCTGGCCTTCAGGCCTGCCCTCTCCAGCGCATCGCGGCAGACCATGACGGTCGAGGTCCAGATATCCTCCGGCTCGTGCTCGACCCAGCCGGAGGCCGGGAAATGCTGCGGGAATTCTTGTTGTGCGCTGGCGGCGATCGAGATGTCGCTGCGAAACACGATGGCGCGCGAGGATGTGGTGCCCTGATCGATGGCCAGCACGAAGGACATGATGTGGTTTCCTGGCGTTTGCTTCCCGGGTAGTGTTTGCGCCAAGGCAAGCGGATTGGGGATGGTTCGTCAATATCCGGTCGCCGTGCAGCTCTTTCTTCCTTCTCCCCTTGTGGGAGAAGGTGGCGAAATCGAGCGGAGCGAGATGAAGCCGGATGAGGGGTCTGCATCCGCAGAGAGAGACCCCTCACCCGCCTTCGATGCTTCGCATCTCAGGCACCCTCTCCCACAAGGGGAGAGGGCGAAGAAAGATACACCGCCACCGTCGTCGCCCCGCCTTCGACGGCGTCACACCAACCCGCCGCTCTCGGTGACGCGGCGCAGATGATAGTCGGTGTCGCCAAGGGTGTTCTCGATGATGGTCAGCCGCTTGAAGTAGTGGCCGATCTTGGCCTCCTGGGTCATGCCGATGCCGCCGTGGAGCTGGATCGCCTGCTGGCCGACGAATTTTGCCGACTTGCCGATCTGCACTTTCGCAGCCGCAACCGCGGTTGCGCGCTCCCTGGCGTCGTCGAAATCGCTCGCCATGGTCGCAAACATCGACATCGAGCGGGCCTGCTCGACCGCGACGAACATGTCGGCGGCGCGGTGCTGCAAGGTCTGGAAGCTGCCGATCGGCACGCCGAACTGTTTTCGCGTCTTGAGATATTCGACCGTGGTCTTGAGCGACTCGTCCATCGCGCCAACGGCTTCCGCGCACATCGCGGTGCGGGCTTCGTCGACCACGCGCTCGATCAGCGGAAGCGCGTTTTCAGGATCCCCGATCGCGGCATCGGCGCCGACCTCGACGCCGGTGAAGGCGATGTCGGCGGCATGCAAGCCGTCCTGGGTCGGATAGCTCTTCCTGGCAACGCCTTTGGCGTTTGAAGGAACCAGGAAAACGCCGATGCCGTTTTTGTCGCGCTGGCCGCCTTTGGTGCGTGCGGTCACCAGCAGGGTGTCGGCATTCTCGCCGTTGATCACGACGAATTTTTCGCCGTCGAGCACCCATCCCGCGCCCTTCTTCTTGGCGGAAGTGACGACGTCATTGAGATCGTAGCGCGAATTCTTTTCGAGCTGCGCGAACGCAAAGCTCTTGCTGCCGTCGATGATGGCAGGGATGTGGGCGGCCTTCTGCTCGGCCGAGCCGCCGTGGCGCAGGAAGCCGCCGGCGATCACCACAGTGGGCAGATAAGGCTCCAGCAGCAGCGCTTTGCCGAGCGCCTCCATCACGATCATGGTCTCGACGGCGCCGGCGCCGAAGCCGCCGTCGGCTTCGGCAAAGGGAAGTCCGAGCAGGCCCTGCTCGGCGAGCTTGCTCCAGATCGCCTGGCTCCAGCCGCCCTTCTCCGCCATGTATTTCTTCCGCGCATCAAAATCGTAAGCATCGCTCAGCAGCCCGTCGACGCTCTCTTTAAGAAGCCGCTGCTCCTCCGACAAATCGAAATCCATGTTTCTTCTCTCCAGAAATCAACGGAGGAAGGCTGTTGCCCCTGCCGCTGCCAACTCTCCGTCGTCATCCCCGCGAAAGCGGGGATCCAGTAAACACAGCCGCCTTCGTAAGCACGATCGCCGCGGCGTACTGGGTCCCCCGCTTTCGCGGAGGACGACACTGCTGTTGTGATTTACTTCTTAAAGGCCCAGCACCGCCTTGGTGATGATGTTGCGCTGGATTTCGTTGGAGCCGCCGTAGATCGAGACCTTGCGGTTATTGAAGTAGCTCGGCGCGATCTGCGCGGTCCAGTCCATCGCTTCGTTGCTGCCGTCATCGCCATGCTCGTCGTAAGGTGCGGCGAACGGCCCGATCACTTCCATCAAGAGCTCGGTGGTGGTCTGCTGGATTTCCGAACCCTTGATCTTCAAGACCGAGGATGCCGGGTTGGGCTTGCCTTTGCCGTGCTTGCCTTCGTCGGCGACGACACGCAACTGCGTCAATTCGAGCGCCTTGAGTTCGATCTCGACGGCGGCGAGTTTCTCGCGAAAACCCTGATCCTGGATCACCGGTTTGCCGCCGGATTCGACTTTCGAGGCCAATTCCTTGATGCGGCGGATGCGCTCCTTGGAGACGCCGACCCGCGCGATGCCGGTGCGCTCGTTGCCGAGCAGGAATTTGGCGTAGTCCCAGCCCTTGTTCTCCTCGCCGACCAGGTTCTCGAGGGGCACCTCGACGTCGTCCAAAAAGACTTCGTTGACCTCATAGCCGCCGTCGATGGTCTGGATCGGACGCACCGTGATGCCCTTTGACTTCATGTCGACCAGGATGAAGGAAATGCCGGTCTGCTTCTTCGCCGCGGGATCGGTGCGGCAGAGGCAGAAGATCATGTCGGCGTATTGCGCGAGCGTGGTCCAGGTCTTCTGGCCGTTGATGACGTACTTGTCGCCCTTGCGCTCGGCCTTGGTCTTGAGCGAGGCGAGATCGGAGCCGGAGCCCGGCTCGGAAAAGCCCTGGCACCACCAGTCGTCGACATTGGCGATGCGCGGCAGGTAATGCTTCTTCTGTTGTTCATTGCCGAAGGTATAGATCACGGGACCGACCATGCTGACGCCGAAGGCGAGCGGCGCCGGCGCCGGATACATCTGCAATTCCTCGTTGAAGATGTAGTGCTGCACCGAGCTCCATCCCGTGCCGCCATATTCCTTCGGCCAGTGCGTCACGCCCCAGCCCTTCTTGTTCAGGATGCGCCACCAGGCGACCATCTCGTCTTTGCTGAGATGACGGCCCTCGACCAACTTTCGCCGGGTCTCGGGAGGTACGTTGTCGCGGAAAAATGCCCGCACTTCCTCGCGAAACGCGATTTCTTCCTTGCTGAAAGCGAGATCCATCGGATCCTCCTGTGAGCTGAGTAAAACCTCTAGCCTGACGCGACGTGTTGTTGCCTTGGTTGCGAGCATTGCTGCCGACGCAGTTCATGACGCGACAATTTGCCGACCGGCGTGCGCGGCAATTCGTCGACAAACTCAAGTGCCGCGGGAAGCTCATGCTTGCCGAGCTTGCCGGCGAGGAAGCCGCGCAATTCATCCAGCGTGAATGGCTTCGCATCCGCGCGCAGCTTGACGAAGGCTTTCGCCGCCTCGCCGCGGTACTCGTCGGGGACGCCGATGACGATCACTTCCTGGACCGCGGGGTGGGTATAGATCGCCTGCTCGATCATCTGCGGATAGACGTTGAAGCCGCCGGAGATGATCATGTCCTTCTTGCGATCGACCAGGTAGAAATAGCCGTCCTCATCCATGTAGCCGATATCGCCGGTGAGGAAGCGGTCGCCGACAAAAGCTTCCGCGGTTTCCTCGGGCCGGTTCCAGTAGCCCCTGGTGACGTTGGGCCCGCGGATGCGGATTTCGCCGACTGCGCCTGATGGCATCGGCTTCGTTGGATCATGGAGCGAGACCACGTCGATCTCGATACCCGGCAGCATCAAGCCGATCGAGCCCGGCTTGTCCGGCCCTTCCTTGGGATGAGCGGTG
>Ga0209153_1000056_pt1 | contig 54361 bp, 53 predicted proteins | sample GraSoiAngelo_120_FD_185877 | JGI IMG/M metagenome (GOLD analysis project Ga0209153, IMG submission 185877) | Grasslands soil microbial communities from the Angelo Coastal Reserve, California, USA - 14_0919_09_20cm (SPAdes) (version 2) | ecosystem: Environmental > Terrestrial > Soil > Grasslands ... | reverse complement strand
AACTCGCGGCCGGTCTCGCGCGCCACCGCATCCTTGTAGCGGCCGACCAGATCAACCCAGTCCTCGGCGCTCAAGTCGGTGTCGAGCGAATAGCCCTGGCTGTCCTTGAAGGTGTCGAGGATGTCCTCGAAATGATGGTGCTCGAAGCCAAGCACGACGTCGGAATACATCGTGATGAAGCGGCGGTAGCTGTCATAAGCAAACCGGCGGTCGCCGGACAATTCGGCCAGCGCCTCGACCGTCTGATCGTTGAGGCCAAGATTGAGCACGGTATCCATCATGCCCGGCATCGAGGCGCGCGCACCGGAGCGCACCGAGACCAACAGCGGATTCTTGGCGTCGCCGAAGATCTTGCCAGTCAGCTTGCCGACATGGTCCAGCGCCTTTTCGACCTGGCCCTTCAATTCCTTCGGATAGGTTTTGCCGTGCGCATAGAAATAGGTGCAGACCGAAGTCGGAATCGTAAATCCGGGAGGCACCGGCAGACCGAGATTGGCCATCTCAGCCAAGTTGGCACCCTTGCCGCCGAGCAGATCGCGCAAGCTGGCTTTGCCCTCGGCCTTGCCATCGCCGAAGGTGAACACCCATTTGCCGGACTTCACGGCCTCCAGTGCTGGCTTGCTCGTGACTGGCTTGCCCGCAGGTTTCGCGGCCGGCTTAGCCGCGCCCTTCTTCAGCGCCGTACGGGCCGATGGCGGCGGCGCGACCTTTGCCCGCACCGGCACGGAAGATTTTGATTTCGCTGCGATTTTCTTGGGTCTAGCTGCGGCTTTGGCCATGGCTGACTGACAATCCGAAAGAGAGAGGGGACGCGCGCCTTACACCATTTTGGGCGGGCCTGCGCAAGCCACAGGGTTCCGCTTTTTGAGCGCTAGATGTGGAGCCATCGGAGCAATCCGAGGCCGATCAGGCCGTTGACGATCAGAAACAGCGCGACAATCAGGTTGAGTAGCCGCGGCATGATCAGGATCAGCGCGCCGGCGATGATCGATATGATTGGTGAGATATGAGCGACACTAAGGGTCATTGAAACGTCTCCGCGACAGCAATGTTGGGAAATGTCGATTCGAGGGTCTCGCATCTTAACGTCGCGCGCGGGTTTTTCGAATAGCAGACGCCCGCGGCCTCAATGAGTTCCACCGGTGCCGGATTGGCCGCGAAAATTGCCCAAAATTGCCGTCGATGAGATCGCCTTTGCCGGGAACGATGCGGCGCCCGATGCATTTGCATTCTTGGTGTGCCGGCGCGAGGACGCCTATGGTTTCACCATGGTGAAAGGCGAGCCCCTTCTGGTCGAGCCGGCCAGACGGCGCATCGTTCAGGTGATCGAGTAAATGAGATGTCCGGCTCGCCGCGCAGTCCAGCGCCAGGCTTGAGCCGGATGTGAAGGCCCTGCCCGGTCTCCCCCGCCCGGGCGGGGCTTTTCCTTGTTCTAATCCTGTATCTTGGAAAAATCGGCGACCGCGCGCGTAGCGGCGCGGATTTCGTTGAGCAGTTTCAGGCGATTTTCGCGAACCAGCGGATCGTCGTCGTTGACCTTGACCTTGTCGAAGAAGGCATCGACCGCCGGGCGAAGTTTCGCCATTGCGCTCATGGCGCTTTCAAAGTCCTCATTCATCACGGCAACGCTGGCTTCCACCTTTAGCAGGTCGATCGCGTCGGCGAGCGCCTTTTCCTCCGCGAGGCTATAGAGCGCGGGATTCGGTGCGCCCTCAAAAGTCCGCTTGTCCCGCTTTTCTTCGATGGCGAGGATGTTGCTGGCGCGCTTGGTACCGGCGAGCAGGTTCTTGCCGTCGTCGGTGTCGAGGAACGCTGCGAGCGCCTCGACCCGACGCGCGATCATCAACAGATCATCCTGGCCTTCCGGCGCGAACACGGCGTCAACGAGATCGTACCGCGCGCCCTGCTCGCGGAGTTGGACTTTTAAGCGGTCAGCGAAGAAAACGAGAAGATCGACACTACTGCTTTGAACTTGACGACCGGCCCATCCAACCATTGCCGGGCCGGTCGTATTAAATGCTTTGGCATGTGTTTCGAATATGTCTATCAAATTCATCCTGTGTCGATTTTCGATCAGCAACCTGATTGCCCCCAGCGCAGCTCTGCGTAAAGCATAGGGGTCTTTCGACCCCGTAGGTTTTTCGTCGCAAATCCAAAATCCAACCAGCGTGTCGATCTTGTCGGCGAGCGCCACCGCAATCGAAACAGGTTCGCTCGGCACCCGATCAGTGGGCCCCTGCGGCTTGTAATGTTCTTCGCTGGCAGCAGCGACAGCCGCATCCTCGCCCTGCGCCAGCGCGTAATATTTTCCCATCAAGCCCTGCAGCTCAGGGAATTCGCCGACCACCTCCGTGAGCAAATCCGCCTTCGCCAGATGGGCGGCGCGTTTGGCCCTCTCGACGTCGGCGCCGACCAGCGGTGCGATTTTCCCCACGAGGCGCTCGATTCGCTTGATGCGCTCGCCTTGGGTGCCCAGCTTCTCGTGAAACACGATGTTATCGAATTTCGGAAGGCGATCTTCCAGCCTCGTTTTCAGGTCGGTCTCGTAGAAGAACTTCGCGTCGGAAAGTCGCGCGCGGATCACGCGCTCGTTGCCCGCGACAATCGCCTTGCCGCCGTCGCTCGCTTCGATGTTGGCGGTCAGGATGAACTTGTTGGCGAGCTTGCCCGTTTTGGAATCACTGACCACAAAGCATTTCTGGTTGTTGCGGATGGTGGCGCGAATGACTTCGCCAGGGATCGACAGGAATTCCTTGTCGAACGATCCCATCAGCACGACGGGCCATTCCACAAGACCCGCGACCTCATCGAGCAGCACCTGATCCTCAACCAGCTCAAAGCCTTGCGCGAACGCCAACTGCTTGGCGTCCGCGAGAATGGTGTCTTTCCGCGCTTGCGGATCGAGCACGACCTTGGCGGCCTTCAGCTTCGCCTCGTAATCCTCAAAGCGGCGCACCGAGATCGCCGCTGGAGCCATGAAGCGGTGACCATAGGTGGTCTGGCCGGCTTCGATGCCGTCGACCGCAAACTTCACGATATCGGGCTCTTCGGTCTCCAGTCCGAAGGTCGCGGTGATCGCATGCAGCGGCCGCACCCAGGACAGTGCGCCGGGTTTTGCCGAGCGTTGGCCCCAGCGCATCGACTTTGGCCACGGAAAAGTCCGCACGATGACAGGCAGCATGTCGGCCAGCACATCAAGCGTGGCGCGGCCGGGCTTTTCGATAAGCGCGATATAGAAGTCACCTTTTTTCGAGTCGCGCTGGATTTTGGCCTCATCGATCGAGGCCAGACCGGTAGCCTTGAGGAAACCAGCGATCGCAGCGGCCGGCCCGCCCACGCGTGGCCCCCTGCGCTCTTCTTTCAAATCCGACTGGCGCACGGGAATGCCGTGCACCGTCAGCGCCAGCCGCCGCGGCGTCGCGAACGCTTTCGCGCCCTCATAGACCAGGCCCTCGGCGACAAGCTTGTCGGTCACCATGCGGCGCAGATCGTCCACCGCCCTCGCCTGCATGCGCGCCGGAATTTCTTCGGAGAAAAGTTCGAGCAGAAGGTCGGGCATCAAGCCGCCCCGCCCGCTTCGGTGTGTACCCAGGCTTCGCCGCAGGCTTTCGCCAGCTCGCGCACGCGCATGATGTAGCTCTGCCGCTCGGTCACCGAGATCACGCCGCGCGCATCCAAGAGATTGAAGACGTGGCTGGCCTTGATGCACTGATCGTAGGCCGGCAGCGCCATCAGATGCTCTGTACGGTTGCCCCCGTCACGCCAGCCGGCCGCCAGATATTTCTTGCAGGCCTCCTCGGCCATCTTGAACTGCTCGAACAGCATCGCGGTATCCGAGAATTCGAAATTGTGCCGCGAATATTCCTGTTCGGCCTGCAGGAACACGTCGCCATACGTGACGCGCTCGGCCCCGTCGCGGCCATTGAAATTGAGATCGTAGACGCGGTCCACGCCCTGCACATACATCGCAAGCCGCTCGAGCCCGTAGGTGAGTTCGCCCGCGACCGGCGCGCATTCGACGCCCGCGACCTGTTGGAAGTAAGTGAACTGCGAGACTTCCATGCCATCGCACCAGCATTCCCAGCCCAATCCCCACGCGCCGAGCGTCGGGCTTTCCCAATCGTCCTCGACAAAGCGAATGTCGTGCAGATGCGAATCGACGCCAATCGCCGCGAGCGATCGGAGATAGAGCTCCTGAATGTCCGGCGGCGAGGGTTTGAGGATCACCTGGAACTGATAATAGTGCTGCAGCCGATTGGGATTTTCGCCGTAGCGGCCATCCTTCGGCCGCCGCGACGGCTGTACGTAGGCCGCGTTCCAGCGTTTGGGGCCGAGCGCGCGGAGCGTAGTCGCCGGATGGAAGGTGCCCGCCCCCACCTCCATGTCGTAAGGCTGCAGGATCACGCAGCCGTAGTCAGCCCAATAGCGCTGCAGCGTCAGGATCAGTCCCTGGAACGAGCGTTCCGGACGCATATGGGCGGGAAGGGAATCCATCGTCAGAATCGGTCTCGCGGGGGGCCGGTAAAACGCGGGACCGTATCGGCGGGGAGGCGGGGAATCAAGCAATGGCCGCCGTAGACGCGGCCAAATTCGGCGAAAACCCGGCTCGTTTCAGCCCGGGCGATAGGCGCCGGTGACGGGGTCGCGCCGCAGCGTCGGAATCTCGCTTGATCCGGCAGCCTCGGCGACGCGCGCCAAGCGGGCCTCTTCCAGCTCCTGGTTGATGCGGACTGCAGTTCGATACGCCCAGCGAACCACGGCGAGCCCACCCAAAACGCCTGCGAATGCAATCAGCGGCATCGCTCGATCCTTGTCGTTCATAAATCTGCGCCCCTAGCCCACATTGTCGCGCAAGCCAGCCGCCCCCGCAATCACACTTCCGAGACCGGGGCGGGACTAAATGGCGCGGGACAACGCGCGCTCAAAACCCGAATTTGGCCCAAATGGCCCGGCTTTCCAGCGCCGAAATCAGCCCTTCCGGCAACCCCGCGATACCGTCCAGCGAGCCGAGCGCATCGGCGCCGGCCGACCTGCGACCGAACAGGCCCGACAGCATGCCCCTCGCCGGCGCTATCAGCGGCGTCTCTACCTTGTCGCCATAGCGGGCGCGCAACGTCGAACGAAGATCGCCGATCGCGTCGGCCAGCCCCAACGAGACCGAAGTTTCTCCCGCCCAATACTCACCGGTGAACAGCACGTCGTCGCCGCCCTTGAGCCGGCTTCCCCTGCTCGCCTTCACGAGCGCGATGAAGATCGCATGGATCTCGCGCTGGATCGTCTTCAGGCGCGCGACATCCTCGCGGTTTTCCGGCAAGAACGGATCGAGCATCGCTTTGTGCTCGCCCGCCGTATAAAGCCTCCGCTCGACCCCGACCTTCCTGATCAGTTCCTGGAATCCGAAGGAGCCGCCGACTACGCCGATCGAGCCCAGGATCGACGACGGATCGCAGAAGATCTCGTCGCCCGCGCAGGCGATCATGTAGCCGCCGGACGCTGCGACATCCTCGACGAACACCAGCACGGGCAAGTTCTTTTCCGCAGCGAGTTGGCGAATGCGCAAATAGATCTGACGCGATTGGACCGGCGAGCCTCCGGGCGAATTGATGACCAGCGCCACCGCCTTCGCGTTCCTCATCGAAAAGGCGCGCTCCAGCGTCCTGGCGATACCGGCCAGCGTCATGCCGGGGCGCAGCGGCGTCACCGCGCCGATCACGCCCGATAGTCGGACCACCGGAACCACCACAGTCCCTCTGCGCAGCCGCGCCGGAACCACTGCCATCAGCCTATCGCCGAGATCTGACAGCCCTGCACGATCAACTTTTTGTTCCAGCATCCCGTTACCTCGAATTAACCATTTTTTATCACGCCAGTGTCATTGAGACGACTGGAACAGCTTTTGCTAGGCGGCCGTTGTGGCTGCAATGGCGCAGCGGAGAATGACATGAAAATCTATCTGCTGATGCTGCTGATCGGTACCCTCCTGACCGCAATTCGCTTCACCTCGGTGCCCGAACAGCGTTCGGAAACGCTTCCGCAGTAGATTTTCCTCCCCCAATCGGTTCCACGCTCGTGCGGCGCGGCGATGCTTCAGGGCATCGCCAGCGGCAATATTCCTTTTCCAGCCAACACGTCTTGTACCTGTTTATTAGGCACGGCTGACTCATCATTGAGCATCAGCCCCCTGAGGAGGCGGGTTGGCGCCTTGCCGCCCTTGGTGGCTCGAACCAGCAGGCGAATTGCGGGCGACGTTGCGTCACCATGAACCGGCAGAATTGCAAGGCTGCCGAAGCCGCGATCGAGCGCAGTCAGCACTTCCGCAAGGCCATCGGCGCGCCAGAGCAGCGTCAGCATGCCCTGAGATTTGAGAACCCGGCGCGCCGCGCGAACCCAATCCTCAAGCGTCGCCGCCGTCGCTGCATGCGCCATCGCCCGCGCCATATCGGGCGAGAGGCGATGCCGCGCGGGATCGTTGAACGGAGGATTCATCAACACAACGTCGACGCTGTCAGGCGCAAGACCTGCTGCGGCATATTGGCCGGGCGCAGATGTCACGTCGAGCGTGATGACGTCGGCAGCGATCGCGTTCGATGCCGCGTTGCCGCGCGCCAGTTCGGCGAGCTCGGGATCGATCTCCACCAGCAGCAGTTGGATGGCCGGCACGCGTTTGGCAAGCGCGAGGCCGGCGGCGCCGACACCGGCGCCGAAATCCACCACGCGATCACCCGATCGCGCTAGTGTCGCGGCCGCCAGCAGCATGGCGTCGTGTCCGGCACGATGGCCCGATTTCGGTTGCCGCAAGCGCAGTTGTCCACCGAGGAATGCATCCTCGGTGGTTTCGCGGAGGCGCTCAGTCATCGCTGCGCAATTCGTGGGCGAGGCCCGCATCGGTGAGAAGCTGGCGCGCCTGCCTGTTGTCATCCTCGTGCACCAGGATACGACGCGGCAGCACGCCCAGCGATCCCTCGATGATGCTCATATTTTGATCGAGCACCAGATGATGGATGTTCGCGCCATCGAGCAGCGCGCCGATGGCCGAAACCAGCACCATATCGTTGGTCCGGACCAATTCCCGCAACTTGCGTTCTCCTTCGCCATTGCCGCCTGCGACGACGGGGCCGATGTCAACCGCTTGCCGCGCCGCGCAGCACTTTCTATTGTCCGGACCGACATTAGCAAATGTGGAGACCGGCGTGGCGGTTATTGTACCCTTCGAGAGCCCCTCGAACGCTTCGATCGACCAACTGCTCGGTCTCGTGGCATCGGACATGGAGCGCGTCAACACCACGATTCTGTCGCGAACCGGCTCGGAAGTGACCATGATCCCCGAGGTCGCCAACCACCTGATCTCCTCCGGGGGCAAAAGGCTGCGTCCGATGTTGACGCTGGCGATGGCACATCTCGCCGGCTATTCTGGCGACGGCCATATCAAGCTCGCGGCCTCGGTCGAGTTCATGCATACGGCGACCCTGCTGCATGACGATGTGGTCGACGAAAGCGAACTTCGGCGCGGCAAGCTGTCGGCGCGGATGTTGTGGGGCAACGAAGCGAGCGTATTGGTCGGCGATTTCCTGCTCGGCCAGGCGTTTCGGATGATGGTCGAGGTCGGCTCGCTGCGCGCGCTCGACATCCTCTCCTCGGCTGCCGCGACGATCGCCGAAGGCGAAGTGATGCAGCTTGCTGCCGCCAAGAATACCGCCACCACCGAGGATGAGTATCTTGCCGTGATCCGCGGCAAGACCGCCGAATTGTTCGCTGCCGCCTGCGAGGTCGGTCCTGTCATTGCCAACCGCCCGAAGGCGGAGCAGACCGCATGCCGTTCGGTCGGCATGAATCTCGGCATCGCGTTCCAGCTTGTCGACGATGTGCTCGACTACGGCGGCAAGGCCGCCAAGCTCGGCAAGAACATCGGCGACGATTTCCGCGAGGGCAAGATCACGCTGCCGGTGGTGCTGGCGTTCCGCCGCGGCAATGACGGCGAGCGCGCTTTCTGGATCAAGGCGCTGGAGCGGGGCGAGATTGGCGAGGACGATCTCGATCACGCGATCGGCTTGATGAGCAAGCACCGCGCCCTTGAGGATACCGTCAACCGCGCCCAGCACTACGGCGCGATGGCCGTCGACGCGCTGGCGCTGTTTCCGGCCTCGCCGATGAAGAGCGCGCTCGAACAGGTGGTGGCGTTCTGCCTGGCGCGGTCGCATTGAGGTCGTTTCAACCTCGCCCCGCTCATGTCCGCCGAAGCCCGCCTTCGGGGCGAAGGCGGATGCGGGAAGAGGTCGGCGCGAAGCGCCGGTGAGGGGGAATCACCGCGCACATTCATCTTTGGAGTTTGCGAAGGCGGCCCCACCCCATCCCCGCGATGAGCGCGGGGAGATCGGCAGCCGTCTAGCTCAACACTCCTGCATGCACCCACCATTGGGGGTGATCGAGCCGTATTTTCTGCGCTCCACGCTGCGCCTCGGCGGTGTTTTCGTAGATCGCAAAACATGTCGCGCCCGAACCCGACATCCGCGCCAGCCAGGCCCCATTGGTGGCGTTGAGCGCCGCAAGCACCTCGCCGATCACGGGCTGGATGCGCGTGGCAGGCAGTTCGAGGTCGTTGGAATTTTCAGCGAGCGCCTCGACCCAGTCTTCGAGCGATGCACCATCTTGCGGCCAGGCCGACGACTGCAGAACGTCGCTGGCGCCAACCAGGAGTTCGCCGCTCCGCAAGCCGAGCGCGGCAAACACGTCCTTGGTCGCCACCGGAACGCGCGGATTGACGAGTACGCAAGGCATGATCGGCAGGCTCAATGGCAACAGGCTCTCGCCGACGCCGGTCATGTCGGACGCACGCGAGACCAGGCAGACCGGCACGTCGGCGCCGGTCAGAAGCGCAACCTCGCGCAGGCGCGGATCGTCGGGCGCAAGACCATTGAGCCGCGCCAATAGCCGGAGCGCCGCAGCGGCATCGGCCGAGCCGCCACCGATGCCGGCCGCAACCGGCAGAACCTTGTCGAGGGTGAATTCGCCCAGCTTCAGGCCGGGCACCCGTTCGGCCAGCAACCGCGCCGCCTTGAGCACCAGATTGTCCGATGTCTCGCCACAGTCGCCGGCGAGTGGACCAGTGGTTATCAGCTTCAGCTCCGCTCCAGGCGCGAGCGTCAGGCGGTCGGCGCAATCGGCGAACGCCACCAGGCTTTCGAGATCGTGATAGCCATCGACGCGGCGGCCAATCACCCGCAGGGTCAGATTGACTTTGGCACGTCCCTCCTCGACCAGCGGCATTCCCCCCAAGCCCTTTGATCAGCCGCCCTTGCCGTCTTCCTTGCCGTCGTCCTTCTTCTTGTCGGCGGCAGCGGCTGCGGATGACGGATCATCCGGCAGTCCGTTTTCGATCTTGGCCTCGATCTTCGGCAAGTCGTCCGGCTCGGGCTTCAGGTCGCGAGCATGGGCCCACTGGAATTTTGCTTCCAGCGTCCTGCCGACGCGCCAGTAGGCGTCGCCGAGATGATCGTTGATGGTCGGATCCTCGGGCTTGAGATCGATCGCACGCTCCAGATTCTTGACCGCTTCCTCGTAATTGCCGATCCGGTAATAGGCCCAGCCCAGCGAATCCACGATATAGCCGTCGTCCGGACGCTGCTCGACGGCGCGCTTGATCATCTTCATGCCTTCGTCGAGGTTGACGCCCTGGTCGATCCAGGAATAGCCGAGATAGTTCAGCACGTGCGGCTGTTCGGGCTGCATCTCGAGCGCCTTGCGCATATCGGCTTCCGCCTTGTTCCACTGCTTGGAGCGCTCCTCGCAGATGCCGCGGTAGTAGTAATAGACGCTGTTGGCCTTGTCGTTATTCGGGGGCAGCACGTCGATGCCTTGCGAATAGGTCTGGGCACAGTCGGCAAACTTCTTGCGGCCACGCTCGATATTGCCGAGCGCCATGATGGCCTCGAGATCCTTCGGATCTTCCGCGGTAACGTTCTTCAGGATCTTGATCGCTTCATCGCTGCGGTCCGCGGAGTCCAGATCGGTCGCGAGCTGGATCTGCGCGTTGCGTTTTAGCGGCGAGTTCGCCGGCACGCGCTCGTAGACCTTGATCGCCATCTGAGGCTTCTTCACCGATTCATAGAGATCGGCAAGCGACAGCAGCGCCAGCGGATGATTGGGCACGAGATGCAGCGCAAGCTGCAGATAGACCAGCGCGAGATCCTCGCCGCCGCGGCGCGTCAGCGAGGCGCCGATGCCATAGAGCGCTTCGGCAGCACCGGCCTGCGGCGAATCCACCAGCGGCGGCATCTTCTTGCCGGCCTTGGTCTCGCGCAGGCCTTCCAGCACCAGCGGGTGCCGCGCGAGCTTCTTGTCGAACGCCTGGTAGATGCCGGCGGCGGCGCTGTCATCCTTGTTGCGCGACAGCCAGCGCGCGTAGGATTCGGCGACGCGCAGCATGGAATCATCGAGCTTGTAGGCCCGCTCGAAGCGGGTGCCGGCGTCCTTTTCCTTGCCCGCAAGGTCGAGCATCATGCCGGCGTGCAGGTCCTTGAAGATCGGATACCACTCCGGACCGGTGAGCTTGTCGATGCTGGCGACGGCCGCCTTGGTGTCACCGGCGCCGTAGATGGCCCAGCCCGACAACAGCGTGGCCACCAGGTCGGTGATCGGCCCGCGGATCGACTGGTTGATGTTCAACTGCGCGGCGGCATATTTCTTCAGCTTGAGATCCTGTACGCCGACGACAAGACGCGCGACCCGGTTGGATTTGTCGACGGTGAGGATGCGCTCGGCAAGCTTGACGGCCTCGTCGATGTTGCCGTCGGCGACCGAGGAGATGAACGCCCGATCCAGCAGCTCATTGTTCTTCGGATCGGTGCGCAGCGCCGACAGATAGAAGGCCGAGGCGGAGTTGGCGTCGCGCTCGACGCTGGCGTGACGGGCGGCCAGATAGCTGCCCGACGTGGTCAGCGATCTCAAATCGTTCCGGGTCGGAAACTGCGCCGAATTATCCGAGGGATGATCGGGCGTCTGCGCGCAAACTGCACCGGGTGCCGTCAGCGCGGCGAGAGCGAGGGCGGCAACGGTCCAGCGATTGAAACGAGTTGAAAGCATCACGGTTCGCCTAGCTCCAGAATTGAACGGCAGGATTCCTGAATGCGAACCCAAGCGGCGGCATCAAGGCAAGCGACAATGCCGCGTTTGGCGCTCAACCGCAAGGATACGCGCGAGGATACGATAGTCGATCGATCGATAGAAGGGCCCCAAAACGCCAATTTGGGCCCGCTGGTATCCGCCTAACGCTTGCACTGTGGCGGTATCGTGACCGGCTCCCTCAGCCGTCGTGGTCGTCACATTCCTTTGGAGTCACAAGGGGGGACTCGTAGTCACATGGCCTCGTAGTTGGGTCCGCCACCGCCCTCCGGTGGAACCCAGGTAATATTGCCGTTGGGATCCTTCACGTCGCAGGTTTTGCAGTGGACACAGTTCTGGGCATTGATCACGAATTTGGGACTGCCCCCCTCCTCCACCCATTCATAGACGCCGGCCGGACAATAACGATTTGATGGCCCCGCATAGACATCGTGCTCGGAGGTCTTCTGCAGGTTCATGTCAGCGACCTTCAGGTGGACCGGCTGATCCTCTTCATGGTTGGTGTTGGACAGGAACACTGACGAAAGCTTGTCGAACGTGATCCTGCCGTCCGGCTTCGGGTATGAAATCGGCGTGTGCACCTTCGCGGCGTCCAACGTATTTTGGTCGGGCTTTGCATGCGACTGGGTGCCGAACAGCGAGAAGCCAAGCGTGTTGCACCACATGTCGAAACCGCCCAGCGCGACCCCGAGGATGGTTCCGAACTTGGACCACAGCGGCTTGACGTTGCGGACCCGATGCAGGTCCTTGCCGACAGCGGAATCGCGCCACGCATTTTCGTATTCGACGAGTTCATCGTTGGCGCGGCCGGCGCCGAGCGCGCCTGCAACGTGTTCGGCGGCGAGCATGCCGCTTCCCATCGCGTTGTGGACGCCCTTGATGCGCGGCACGTTGACAAAGCCGGCCGCGCAGCCGATCAGCGCCCCGCCGGGGAACGTCAGCCGCGGCACCGACTGATAACCGCCTTCGGTGATGGCGCGCGCGCCGTAACCAAGGCGCTTGCCGCCTTCGAACAGGTTGCGGATCGCCGGATGGGTCTTGAAGCGCTGGAATTCGTCGAACGGCGACAGATATGGATCATCGTAATTGAGATGCACGACGAAGCCGACCGCCACCCGATTGTCGTCGTAGTGATACAGGAATGAGCCGCCGCCGGTCGAATTGTTCAAGGGCCAGCCGAACGAATGCTGGATCAGGCCCTTCTGGTGTTTCGCCGGATCGATCTGCCAGACTTCCTTGAGCCCGATGCCGAACTTCGGCGGCTCGCTGTTGGCATCGAGCGAGAATTTCGCGATCAACTGTTTAGCGAGGCTGCCGCGGGCGCCCTCGGCAAACAGCGTGTATTTGCCAACAAGCTCCATACCGCGGGTATAGGAGTCCTTGTGGGAGCCGTCCTTGGCGATGCCCATGTCGCCGGTCGCAATGCCGCGCACCGCGCCCTTTTCATCGTAGAGCACCTCGGCTGCGGCAAAGCCCGGGTAGATTTCGATGCCAAGCGCTTCAGCCTTCGGCGCCAGCCAGCGACAGACATTGCCGAGCGAGCCGACATAGCAATGATGATTGTTCATCAGCGGCGGCATCATGAAGTTCGGCAGCCGTATCGCGCTTCCCGCCGTCATCCAGTAGAAGCGATCGTCCTTGACCTGCGTCTTCAGCGGGCAATCGGCGTCCTCGCGCCATTCCGGCACCAGCCTGTCGAGCGATACGGGATCGATCACCGCGCCGGACAGGATGTGCGCGCCGACCTCGGAGCCCTTCTCGACGACCACAACGCTAAGATCGGCATTGAGCTGCTTCAGCCGGATCGCAGCCGACAGGCCCGACGGTCCGGCGCCGACGATCACGACGTCGAATTCCATGGATTCGCGCGGCGGCAATTGGTCGGTGCTCATGATGATCTGGTCTCCGCCCGGTCGAAACGGCTTTGCGCTCTGGAGGCCGTTTGTTTCCGATTTTTGCAGGGAGGACAACCATGGAAATCGACCGTCAGGCGTTTCGGAACGCCGCGATCCATCCTAGATTGGCTTGATGGCCTCCCTACCCGATCCCGTTCCTAATGTGCAGCAATTGCTGGCCTTTTATCTGGAGGCCGGCGTCGACTGTGCGCTGGCGGAAGAACCGGTCGACCACCTGGCCGATCCCGATGCCGCGCCCCCTGGGCGCGAAGCGGCACCAGTTCAGCCGGTTCGTACAATTGCTGCCATGCTTCCCACAGCCCGCATCGAGGCGGCGCCTGCGCCCGAAGCCGCGATTGCCTTGGCGCGGGAAACCGCGCGGACCGCGCCAACGCTGGAGGCGTTGCGCGGACTTTTGGAAAAATTCGACGGCTGCGCGTTGAAGCACACCGCCACGCGCCTCGTATTTGCCGACGGCAATCCGAACGCGCGCGTCATGTTCGTCGGCGAGGCTCCGGGGCGCGAGGAAGACCTCGAAGGCCTGCCCTTCGTGGGACGGTCGGGCAAACTGTTGGACCGGATGATCGCGACGATCGGGCTGGACCGCAGCAAGGCCTACATCGCCAATGTCATTCCGTGGCGCCCGCCCGGCAACCGCACGCCGACACCGCAGGAAACGCAGATTTGTCTTCCGTTCATCCAGCGGCAGATCGAGCTCGTCAACCCGGATATCCTGGTGACGCTGGGCAATCCCTCGACCCAGACCTTGCTGTCAACGCGCGAGGGCATCATGCGAACCCGTGGACGTTGGTTCGACTACGATACCGGCACCCGCGTTATCCGCGCGATGGCGACGTTCCATCCCGCCTATCTCTTGCGCTCGCCGTCCTACAAACGCATGGCGTGGCAGGATTTGCGCGCGATCGCCAAGGCGCTGGAGCAAGCAGGCTCCCCCTCATCTTGAGAGTCTGCCTTTTTCGGTCAGACTCCCTTTTTTCGGTCAGACTCCGAGGTGTCGGAGCTTAAGGCGTCTTCGGCCGTACGATCGCCCAGCCGATCCGCAGCAGCGGCTCGCGGCCGGTCACCAGCCATTCGAACGCGCGCGGTACTTCCGGCACCAGGCCGGGGAACCGCAGCGCGAGTTCGGCCGGCGGCGTTCCAGCGGTGTCGGATGCGCGCCAGACCACGACGCCGCCGGTCTCCTTGAACCTGGCAAAGGTCAGCCATGGCGTTCGCTCCGGCGTCGCCTCGAGCAATAGATGCGGGCGGCCGGTATCCAGCGCGATCAGGCTCGCGAGCTGCGGATCGCCGGTCACGGCGCGCAGCCGCTGATTGGTCCGCCGCTCAAAATTGTCGCCGAAGAAACGCGCGATTGCTGTTGCCGGCAGCGAGGTCGCGACCTCGCCGTTGCCGGTCCAGGGCTGGAACAAGCTCACCGCAATCACCGACAGCGCAGGAGCTACGACGGCAGCCGCCCAAATCGAACGCAAGATGCGCTGGCGCCGCAACTGGATCAGATCGCCGGTCGCGACGATCATGGCCAATCCCGACATCAGGAGCGCAACAGCCGAACCGCCGACGACGTGATCGAGGCCGAACAGGCCGGAAATCAGGCTGCCGGCGAGCGCAGGGGCGATCGCAAAGAAATAGACGAAATTGGCCGCCAGCGGCTCGACCGGCGGGCGATAGATGATCGGGGCTTCTTCCGTTTTGCTGCCGAACCAGCCGGAATTAAGCGCCACCAGCAGCAGCATTCCCGATACCGCCAACAGCAGGCCAACGAGCAGCCAAACCCAGTTCAATGCTCTCGTGCCGAGCTCGGCAACCGCGGGCAGCGGCGGCACGCCGAGGGCATCGGCGCGGATCACCCAGATCAAATAGGGCAACGCCAACACGACAATCACGAGCAGCGCAAACAATGGATCCAACGACAACAGCGTGCGCCGCCCGCGCTCGGTTGCCACCGCAAATCCCGCGACCAGCATCAGCAAGACAATCCCTGCGGACGTAGTCAACAGCAACAGACCGGCTTCGATCGACCATGCAAACCACACGTTGCGCCGGTTCTGGCCGATCAGTTGCCACGAATGCAACAGGAGCAACACCCAGAGTGGACGCGCAAGCACCGCCGGGCTGAATTCGACGCCGGGCGAGCCGAACGCGGTGATCGTCATCGTCAGCAGCACCGCGAGCACGGCCTGCTGTCCGCCGACGATGGTGCGCGCCAGATGATAGAGGGTCCAGAAGGTCGCGACCGAGCAAATCTGCGCCAGCACATAGACGCCGAACATGTGGTTGCCTGCGGCGCGGAACGCGATGTCGGCGAGCCAGAACGCCAGCGGCGGGCCGAGATCAGTGCCGACCTGATATTCACGGCCGAAAGCGAGCACGATGGCGAGATCGCCGGGCGGACTGCGATAGAACACGAGCGGCACAAGCAGCCACAGCGCTGCCTGCAACAGCACCACGATCCATACCACCAGCCGCGGCCGGGCACGGATCAGTTCGATAACCAGGGAAGTGAAACGCATGAACCGTCCGAAATACTCAAGGCCAACGCCAAGAACCGGCGCTAGAAGAACCGGCGCTATTGGATCTCGAACGTGTGATAGAATGCGTGAGCCGTTGAGGCAACTCTGTCAAATCGCGGAGGAAACGTCGACATTGATTTGCGTTTCCGCAAACAGGTCAGGTTCTCGCTTGATCGTCCACGGCTGATGTTTTTCCCGGGCCGCTATTACGGGTGCGAAGAAGCTGCGGTGATGTACCGAGGGACCTAACCGGTCCAACGCCTCCAGATGTTCCGGCACGCTGTAACCCTTGTGGGACTCAAAGCCATATCCCGGGCAGTCCTGCGCCAGCGCGCACATCAGCCGGTCCCGCGTCACCTTGGCGATAATCGATGCGGCGGCAATCGACATTACCAGTCCGTCGCCGCCGATCACCGCGTCGCAGTCGCAAGCCGTATCGATGCGGTCGCGGCCATCGACGAACACATGTTTGGGCGTTTCGGGCAGCGCAGTCACGGCACGTGCCAGCGCCCACAGCGAGGCGCGCAGGATATTGTCGCGGTCGATCCGGCCCGGCGAGCCAAACGCAATGGCAAACGAAGACGTCGCGCAGATCTGTTCGAACAATTCCTCGCGCCGCTCCAGGGTGAGCCGCTTTGAATCGTCGATCCCTTTGGGAATCCGCTTCGGGTCGAGGATGACCGCGGCAGCGACCACTGGACCCGCCAGTGGCCCACGCCCGGCCTCGTCGCAGCCGGCGACCGGCCACACGCCGCGTTTGATCAGCGCGCGCTCGCGGCGAAAGCTCGGCGGCGCCACCGCAATGACGCCCGCGGGCAGCTTGGTCTGATCCTTGGCGGGCTTTTCTTTGGCGGACTTTTCACGAATCATGCGCGGGATCGTGCTGATCCCAAGCCCCCAGCGCAACCGGGAACTCGGGGCAATTCCCGTTATTCCGTCCCGGCAATCGGGCAAGTGAACGCGTCTATCTTCTCCGACCTCGATGTTGGGTGCGACCACGACCTCCCAAGGATGGCCGTCGAGATCGGCAAAATAGCCCGAGTAGCCGCCGTAATCGGTCTTATGCGCAGCCTTTAACGGCGATGCGCCGTTCGAGATTGCGAAATCGATGGCCTGATCGACTTCCTCGGTGCTGTTGCAGTTCCAGGCGAGCGTGACGCCGCGAAAGGCTTTTGGCCGCGGGCTTTCCGGCAGCGCGACATCGGCCGCAAGCTGATCCCAGGGAAACAGCCCGATCACTGTGGCGCCGGTCTCGAAGAAGGCGACGGCCTCGCCCGTCGCGCGAAATTTTCGGACGAAGCCCAGCGCCTCATAGAACGCGATGCTGACGGCCATGTTGTTGACACCGAGCGTGATGGCGGTGAACCGCGGAACCGGAACCGGCCTTTTCGCACTCATGTTACTTCTCCGTCTGCTCTCGCTCCGTCCTTCTCTTCCCCTAGAACAGGCTAAGCTGTTCCCCGCTGCGCTTCGGCTTGGCAAAATGGTCCGTGGTCAATTTCGAACGCCGCTTGTTGAGCCCGAGTTTCTCGCAGGCGATCTCGAAGCGCCGGCCGATCATCCAGGCCATCGGACCCGTGCCCTTCATCCGCGTTCCCCACTGCGAGTCGTAATCGCGCCCGCCGCGCATATCGCGGATCAGGGTGAAGACGTGGCGATAGCGGTCGGGGTAATTCGCCATCAGCCATTCGCGGAAGAGATCGCGTACCTCGAGCGGCAACCGCAACAGTACATAACTCGCTTCCTTGACACCCGCATGCGCAGCCGCATCGAGGATGCGCTCGATCTCGGCATCATTCAGTGCCGGGATCACGGGGGCGACCATCACCGTGGTTGGAATTCCGGCCGCGGACAATTGCCGTAAGGCCTCGAGCCGCCTTGGCGGCGTCGGCGCCCGAGGCTCCATGGTGCGCGCGAGCGCGGGATCCAGCGTCGTCACGGAAAGTGCGACCTTGACCAGCTGGCGATTCGCCATCCGCGACAGGATATCGATATCGCGCGTCACCAGCGCCGACTTGGTAACAATCCCGACGGGATGGCCGGCGCGTTCAAGGACTTCGAGGATGCCGCGCATGATCTTGTGCTCGCGCTCGATCGGTTGATACGGATCGGTGTTGGTGCCGATCGCGATCATGCGCGGTTCGTAGTCCCGAGCCGCCAGCTCCTTTTCAAGCAGCGCCGGCGCATCCGGCTTGGCGAGCAGCTTCGATTCGAAATCAAGGCCCGGCGAAAGACCGAGATAGGCGTGGGTCGGCCGCGCAAAGCAGTAGACACAACCATGCTCGCAGCCCCGATACGGATTGATGGAGCGGTCAAAGCCGATGTCGGGCGAATCGTTGCGGGCAATGACCTTGCGCGAGGTATCCAGCGCCACCGTGGTCTTGAAGGGCGGCAATTCGTCGAGACTCTGCCAGCCGTCGTCGAATGCGACCCGTGCCTCGGCCTCAAACCGGCCGCTGGCGTTGGATTGCGCGCCACGTCCGCGCCGCCGCTCGCGTTCGATCGCAACCGCAAGCTCGGGAAAGGCAGAAGGCGCACCCGCCGGTTCGGAGGGCGCCGTGACCGGCGGGTGCTTGAGGGCATGAGAGGATGCTCGGCTCATGGACAGAACATAGCACGCTGATAGAACAAATCAAGAACATCGATTTAGGAAATCCACAATGGAGGGACAATCCGCGTGCAACAAAAATCGGCAGGCAAAAGGCTGTCTTCAATGTGACAAGGTGATAACAGTGCAGCGTTTTTCACCCGCTTGAGCCAACCAAGCCTGCTACATGATGTTAAGCGTCATTATTCCGACCGAAGGTGTGGAGCGATCCGCTGTCGCAACTCTTGCGGCGCTGGTGCCGGGCGCGGCCGCCGGCCTGGTGCGCGAGGTGCTGCTGGTCGACCGCTCCGACTCCGGCGTCATCGAACGCGTCGCTGACGTCACGGGATGCCGGTTCCTCCCGTTCGAAGGAACGCGCGGCGCAGCGATGGCCGCGGGCGCCCGCCAGGCTCGCGGCCCGTGGCTGATGTTCCTGCATGCTGGCGCCGTGCTCGATTCCGGCTGGATCGAAGAAACCAGCCAATTCATCCAGCGCGTTTCCGACAGCGGGCGCCCCCGCGCCGGTATATTTCGCTACGCCCGATCGCCCTACGCCGATACGCGACTCTGGGACGGCTTCAAATTTATCGCCCGCCTGATCGCGGGTCCCTCGGCACAACAGGGCCTGTTGATCGCGCGCGACCATTATGAGCGCCTCGGCGGCTACGCCCCGGATGCCCGCCGTTCCGAAGCAAGGCTGCTCCGCCAGCTCGGCCGCTCCTCCCGCACTCAGCTGCGCAGCCGGATCATGGTCGCCTGACGCCGAGCCCAGATCCAAATCGCGAAAACAACCCCATGCAAAGTAGAACGCGCCCGGCTTCGCATCGAAATATACTTGCCAAAGTCAAATAATTAATTGACAATGGCAAGTATTGAGGTGTGCTATCTCCCAGAACGAGCCCAATAGCCAGATCGCGGCGGTTCGCGCCTTCAACCGCTTCTACACCCGCAAGCTCGGCGTACTCGACCAACATTTGTCGAAGAGCCCGTTCTCGCTGAGCGAGGCGCGCGTGCTCTACGAGCTCGCCCATCGCGACGACCTCGCGGCGAAGGAGATAGGAATCGAGCTCGGTCTCGATCCCGGCTATCTCAGCCGCATCGTCCAGAATTTCGACGAGAAGGGGCTGATCACGCGCAAGCCCCTCGCCTCCGACCGGCGGCAATATCGCCTTGGCCTCACCGCCAAGGGACGCCAGGTCTTCGCCAAGCTGAACCAGAGCTCGCAGGAAGAAGTCGCGGCGATGCTGGCGGCTCTCTCGACCGACGAACGCGGACGGTTGACCGGCGCGATGGCCACGATCGAAAATCTGCTGGAGCCGCCGGAGCGCACGGGTGCCTCCTTCCTGCTGCGCAGCCATCGTGTCGGCGACATGGGCTGGGTGATCTCGAAACAGGCCATCGCCTATGCCGAGGAATATGGCTGGGATATCAGCTACGAGGCGCTGGTCGCCGAGATCTGCGCGCAGTTCATCAAAAACTACGACCCGTCGCGCGAGCATTGCTGGATCGCTGAGGCAGGCGGCAAGCCACTCGGATCGATCTTCCTTGTAAAAGCCTCCGACGAGCTCGCCAAGCTGCGGCTGTTGCTGGTGGAGAAAGATGCGCGCGGGCTCGGCGTCGGGCGGGCGCTGGTCGAGCAATGCGTCCGCTCCGCGCGCGAGAAAGGCTACAAGAAAATGACGCTCTGGACCCAGAGCATTCTGGTTGCTGCGCGCGGCATCTATCAGCGCGTCGGCTTCCAGCGCGTGGCCGAAGAGAAGCACCACAGCTTCGGCGTCGATCTCACAGGCGAGACCTGGGAGCTGAAGCTTTAGACCGAAGCGCCCTTCGCCTTGGGGCGCCGCAAATGTTCGTCCAGCCGCGGCATGATCTCGACGAAGTTGCACGGCCGCGTGCGGTAGTCGAGCTGCGCGGCCAAAATGCCGTCCCAGCCGTCACGGCAGGCGCCGGGCGAACCGGGCAGGCAGAAAATAAAAGTGGCGCCGGCGACACCGGCGGTGGCGCGGCTCTGCACCGTGGAAGCGCCGATCTTGGCGTGGCTCAGCATGTGGAAGGCGATGGAAAACCCATCCATCCGCTTTTCGAACAGCGGTTCGATCGCTTCGGGCGTCACGTCGCGGCCGGTAAAACCGGTGCCGCCGGTGGTGATGATGACATCGACGCCCGCATCCGCAATCCACCGCTTGACGATGCCGCGGATCGCGTCGACGTCATCGGCGACGATCTCACGCGCCGCGAGATGGTGACCGGCCGCGGTGAGACGTTCCGCCAGCGTCGAGCCCGACTTGTCATCGCCAAGCGAGCGCGTATCCGAAATCGTCAGCACCGCAATGTTGAGCGGCACGAATTGTTTTGTCTGGTCGATCGTTGACATTCACTGCGCACCAAACGTGTTGCAGGCTTGCACTGTACCCTGCTGATAACCGGTCATGAACCATTGCTTGCGCTGCGCGGCGGAGCCGTGGGTAAAGGAGTCGGGCACCACCCGCCCGGTGGCTTGCCGCTGCAGCGTATCGTCGCCGATCGCGGACGCCGTCGTCAGCGCCGCGTCGATATCACCGGCCTCGAGGAAGTTCGGACGTTTCTTCGCCTCGCGATTGACCCAGACGCCGGAGAGGCAATCGGCCTGCAACTCGATCCTTACCTGCAGCGCGTTGGATTCGGCCTTGCTGCCGGCCTGCTGCTGCAACCGCGTCACCCGCGGCAGGATGCCGAGCAGGTTCTGCACGTGATGGCCGGCTTCATGGGCGATGATATAGGCCGCGGTGAATTTGCAGGCGCTGCCCGAACAGCCACGAAAGCGGGTCTCGACTTCGCGAAAGAATCCGGTGTCGAGGAAAATCTGCTTGTCGGGCGGGCAGTAGAACGGCCCCATCGCCGACTGCGCCATGCCGCAGCGCCCGCCGTTGGTGACGTTGCGGAACAATACAATGCGCGGACCCGAATAGGATTGCCCTGAGGCCTGGAAGATCTCGCTCCAGCGATCGTCAATCTCGCCCAAGATGCCGGAGATCATGCTGCCCATCTCGTCGGTCGGCGCGCCGGCCTTTGTGGTTCCTGATCTGCGATCGGTCTGATAGGTCGGCGCCTGCCCGCCGCGATTGAGCATTTCGGCGCCGCCGATCAGGATGCGCGGGTCGATGCCGAACGCGTAGCCGATAAGGCCGAGCACGATGATGGTGCCGATGCCAAGTCCGCCGCCGCCACCGATCGGAAGCCCGAGCCCGCCACCGCCCATTCCGCCGCCATCGTCGCCGCGCCGGTCCTCGATGTCGTCGCTGCGGCGAAAATCATCGTAACGCATGGCAGCTTCCTCTCATCCCTGTCGTTTGCGGGGCGCGATTTAAAGGCTTCGCGCGCCTCAAACGTAGATTTCCCGTTGGCGTAATCAATAACCCGCCCGGCAAAAATTGCCTAGCAATCCATGCCTACCAAGCCGCTCACGATAACCCGGTGTTTACCTCGGCACGTCAAGGTAGCGCCAGTCGGTTGTTTAGTCCCGCGTCGCCGACAGCGTCGCCTGAGTCAGAGTATTTGAGTCATGGTTGTGTCGCGTCGCGGGGCGTCTGCAAGGGCGCCCCGCACTAACTTTGAGTCAAGAGATCATCGCATCATCATAGGCGATTGCGTCGCCGAGATGTCTAAATTGCCGGCCGGTTCGGTCGATCTGGTATTCGCAGACCCGCCTTACAATTTGCAGCTCAAGGGCGATCTCAAGCGCCCCGACGAATCCCATGTCGATGCTGTCAACAATGACTGGGACAAGTTTTCTTCGTTCGCGGCTTACGACGATTTCACCCGCGCGTGGTTGCTCGCCTGCCGCCGCGTCATGAAACCGTCCGCGACCTTGTGGGTGATCGGCTCCTACCACAATATTTTTCGTGTCGGCGCGCTCATGCAGGACCTGGGCTTCTGGGTTCTCAACGACATTGTGTGGCGCAAGACCAATCCGATGCCGAATTTCCGCGGTCGCCGCTTCACCAACGCGCACGAGACCATGATCTGGGCTGCGCGCGACGAGAAGGCCAAAGGCTATACCTTCAACTACGAAGCCCTGAAGGCCGCCAATGAAGACGTGCAGGCGCGCTCCGACTGGCTGATCCCGCTGTGCACCGGCGAGGAGCGCCTTAAAGGCGCCGACGGCAAGAAGGTTCATCCGACCCAGAAGCCCGAAGGGCTGCTCGCCCGCGTGCTGCTGTCGTCGTCAAAGCCGGGCGACCTCGTGATTGATCCCTTCAACGGCACCGGCACGACCGGCGCCGTGGCAAAACGTCTCGGCCGCCGTTACATCGGCTTTGAGCGCGACCAGGCCTATGCGGCCGCGGCCGAAGCGCGCATCGCCGCGGTCGAGCCGCTGCCGGAACCAACGCTCGCGCCGTTCATGACCGCGCGCGAGGCGCCCCGCGTCGCGTTCGCCGAATTGATCGAGCGCGGCATGATCCTGCCAGGCGCGAGATTAGTCGATGCCAAGAAGCGCCACGGCGCGCTGGTCCGCGCCGACGGCGCCATCATGCTCGGCGACAAGGTCGGCTCGATCCACCGCATCGGCGCGGTGGCGCAAGGCGCTGCCGCCTGCAACGGCTGGACTTTTTGGCACATCGAGACCAGGAACGGCTTGAAGCTGATCGACGAGCTGCGCGCCGAAATCCGCTCCGGGATGGCGGCGGGTTGAGCTTTTCCGCTCACCAATCCTCACGAACTCGTCGGTTGCGCATGTTGCAAAATTTGAGCAAGGAGATGAACCCCCGCGGCGGCCGCGCCGCGTTCCGATTTTTCTCGGGCCAACAAAAGGATAAAGGGAGAACCTGATGCTCAAATTCTACTTCAACGGCGCGCCCAATCCCAACAAGGTCGCGCTGTTTCTGGAAGAGTCCAGCCTGCCTTATGAATTGGTGCCGGTCGATACCCGCAAGGGCGATCAGTTCAAGCCGGAATTCCTCAAGGTGAACCCGAACGGCAAGGTGCCGGCGATCGACGATGACGGCGTGTTCGTATTCGATTCCAACGCCATCCTGCTCTACCTCGGCGAGAAGACCGGCAAATTCCTGCCGCCCAACACGCCCAAGAGCCGCGCGCAATTGCTGTCATGGCTGATGTTCGTCGCCACCGGCCTCGGTCCTTATTCGGGACAGGCGGTGCATTTCAAGACTGTGGCGCCGAAGGAACTGGAATACGCGCACAACCGCTACCAGTACGAAGCCCATCGCCACTACAAGATCCTCGACGATCATCTGGCCAACAGCCGCTACATGGTCGGCGATGGCTATACGATCGTCGATATGGCGTTCTGGGGCTGGGCGCGGCTCGCGCCATTCGTGCTCGGCGACGATGGCTACGCGAAATATCGCAACGTCAAGCGGCTGGTCGACGAGGTGTCGGCGCGGCCGGCGGCAGCGCGGGCGATTGCGCTAAAGGACAAGTTCACCTTCAAGACCGAGATGGACGAGGAGGCGCGCAACTTCATGTTCGGGCACCTCAAGACCAGGGCGGCCTGATCGGGCTTTCGATGGTGAAACGGCGCCCGTCGCGGGCGCCGTTTTCGTTTCAATCCTCTAACGCCGCGACCGCCTCGATCTCGATCAGCCAGCCCGGCTGCGCCAGGCGGCTGACGACGACCAGCGTGCTCGCCGGCGGGCTCTCCACATTGACATAGCGGTTGCGGATTGCCCGCAGCTTCGGCACTTCGGCCTGATCGACCGCGGCCACGAGGTAGATGTTGAGTTTGACGATGTCGGCCATGGTGCCCCCGGCCGCTTCGACGGCGATCTTGAGATTGCGGAAGACCTGTTCGACCTGCGCCTCGAAATTGCCCTCACCGATCAGCTTGCCGGACGCGTCGCTCGAGACCTGGCCGGCGAGATAGACGATCGTCCCGCGATTGACCTTCGCGATATGCGAATAGCCCGCCGGCGGGATCAGGGTCTTAGGACTGATAAATTCCTTCGATGGCTTGCCCATGTCGGTCTCCCTTGTCACTTCAGCCAAAACGGTTTGTTGATCTCGTCTGCTATCTCCGACCAACACCTACCAATATCCTGCAATTCGCGTTGGGTCATCGCCGCAAGCAGGCGCCGCACGCGAAGGCGTTCTCGCCAGACCCGGAACAGCGCAACAGCCTTCCGCGTGGTGGCCAATATTGGGCGCGATCGCGGTTGGCGGTGGCGCCGGTCGGCCGCGCAAACACCCCGCAACGGCTCAACCCGCGGCGCGTCTTTGCGCTTCGGGAAACGGCCCCAGCGCCTTTTCGGTCAGCACCGAATCGCAATATTCCCTGACCTCCTTGATCATTCCGTTCTCGAGCCGGAACACCAGGCAATAGTCGTTGTCATACCGCGCGCCTGTTTTGGTGAGGTTGTTGCCCTTCGCTTCGACCACCACGTGGTCGCCGTCGGCAATGAAACGATGCGCGATAGTCCGCGACCGCTCGACCAGCAGCGAACGGACGTGACCATGAAGATCATTCAAGATCGACTCCTTGCCGGTGAAGGTGCGCGACCACGAATATTGCCCGGTCACCACCCATTTGGCGTCGTCGGCCAGGCTCGCAATGAACAGCGAGCGGTCGCGCACCGCGGGATCGGGGTTACCCGCGGCGGCAAAGATCGCTTGCATCAGTTTCTTGTTGGCTTCGGCGCTCATGGCTGTTTCTCCATCGATTGCATTTCCGCCGCCCATCATTGCCGCGCCCATCACATTCTTCCAATCGATAATGAATATGATATATATTCATCTCATGAATTTGAATTCGCTTGACCTCAATCTGCTGATCGCGCTCGACGCGCTGCTCAAGGAAGCCAATGTCAGCCGGGCGGCGATGCGGATCGGCCTGTCGCAACCTGCCGCGAGCCACGCGCTGCAGCGGCTGCGCGATTTGATCGGCGACCCCTTGCTGGTGCGCACCGGCGCGCGCATGGAGCTGACGCCGCGGGCGCAGGGGCTGCGAGGGCCGCTGGCGCAGGTGCTCGATCAGGTGCGCGGGTTGTTCGTCCCGGAGGATTTCGACGCCGCGCGAAGCGAACGGCAGTTTCGCCTGATGATGCCGGATCTGGCGGTCGAACTCCTGATGCCGTCACTGATGGAGAAGATCACGCAAGCCGCGCCGAATGTCCGGATCGACGTGGTGCCGTGGCGCGGTTCGGCCATCTTCACCGCCGAGTTCGCGCGCACCATCGATCTCGTGATCTCGATCGGCAATGCGTTCAGCGGATTTCACCGCCAGCGGCTATACACCGACAGGGACATGCTGGCCGTGCGCCGTGGTCATCCCGCCGGCACCAAGCTGAAAAAGCGCGATGCGTTCGTAAATGCGAGACATGTCGCGGTCGTCGGCCGCGGCCAAGCCGAAGACCTCATCGATACCTGGCTACGTGGCAAGGGCATCGAGCGCCGGATCGCGCTGGTGGTGCCCGGCTACATCCAGGCCCTGCATGTCACCGCGCGCACCGATCTCGTCGCCTTCGTGCCGCGCCGCCTGATCGCCGCGCTGTCAAAGCAATTGTCGCTTGTTTCGGTCACGCCGCCGCTCGATCCCGGCATCGATGAGCAATTCATGTTCTATCCGACCCGCGCCCAGATGGACCCCGGTTCGATCTGGCTGCGCAAGCTGATGCTGGAAACCGGACGCGAGCTGGACCGCGACAAGCGCCGCGCCGCTTGACGCCGACTCAGCCCTGCTGTTCGGCCAAGGCCCGGCGCACCGCCGGCCGCTCCGCCATGCGCTTGCGATGATCGGCCACCTTCGGCAGCGCCGCGAGATCGACGCTGTCACCCTCGAGCCACTGCGCGATCGTAAACAGATAGGGATCGCAGATGGTGTAGGTCTCGCCCATCACCCACGGCCCCCTGAGCATGTCGCGTTCGATCAGCGCAAAGCTGGCGCCGACGCTTTGCGGCACCATCCGCTTCATGTCGGCGAACGAAGCCTCGTCGGCCGCCCAGCGATAGCCGCGCCCCTTGTGCGCATGCGCCACGTGGACCGTCGAGCACAGATAGCTATTGAAGGCCTGCGCTTGCGCGAATGCGAAGGCATTGTCGAGCGGCGCCAGTTTCGCCTGCGGAAAGCTCTGCGCGATGAAGGCAAGCATGGCGGGCGTCTCGGTCAGAATGCCATGATCGGTCACCAGCGACGGCACGCGCCCCTTTGGATTGATCGCGAGATATTCCGGGCTGTTCTGCTGATTGGTTTTGAAATCGACCTTCGCGGTCGTATACGGAGCGCCGGCCTCCGCAAGCGCAATATGCGAAGCGAGCGCGCAGGTGCCGGGTGCGTAATAGAGCTTGAACATGTTCGATCCTCACGGGGATGCCGGAGGTTAGCGGCATCGTGTTCCGCCGTCCATCCTCCCTGCCGGCCCTCCGCTCGGCTCGGCGCAGTCGTCACGAACGCCAGAACGGCTTGGAAACTTCGTGGGCGATCGACGCCCAGCAGGTTCCCATGTCCTGAAGCTCACGCTCGCTCCGTGCCGCGAGCTCCCGCCGGGAGCGGGCGCGCGCTCGCCAAATCTGAATGATCGCGAAAATCTTCCGAGCCGGAACGACCAGCGACGTCATCGATGCTCTCGATCGACGATGAAATTGCTGCCCGCTCTCGGTATATGTCACGAGTGTCGCTCCTGACGTTTGCCTTCGATGTAAATGCTGACGATCGTATCGTCGGCGGGCTCGTGTTCGGGGGCAACCGGCGTGAGCTGGGCTTGAATGCACTTCCACGCACCGTTCTCGAACAGATACGTATCGGTGTACATTGTCATCCCGGTCATCTCTTTTCCATCGCGGCGGCGCGTGTGCTTGTTAGTGGCGCGCACAAGCGCAACATTGCCGATGATGGTAATGAGCTCGTCGCGGACATCCCAGTAAACGATGACCTTCGGATCGAAGGCGGTTGCCCAATACGTCAGATATGTCGCGCGATCCCAACGCTGGCCCGTCGGCCAGATGTTGATGAAGTCGGGATGCAGAATGGCGTCGTGCGAGGGCACGTCGTTGGTCACGAAATTATGGATGAAGCGCGCGTTCAACGCACGCAATTCGTTCGTCGTTTCGTCCGATGGATGATTGCGATTGGCGGGTTGCATTGTCATCTCCCGATTTGTTCAGAGTGCCAGTTCGCGCGACTTCTCCGCCGTGGCGCCGTCCGCCGGATAGAAGCATTCGATCTTCAACTGTTGCAGCGCGGCGTCTGTCGGCATGGCGAGCGTCGTAAATGTGGAAAAGAAAGCGAGGCGAAGGTCGCCTTTCCGGAGCTGCATCGTCATGACCGGAGACGATCCAGCCGGATTGCGCGGAAGTCTCCATTCAGACGGCAGGCCCGGATAAGCCATGATTTCATCGAACAGTTGCGCCGCAATCCTGCTGCCCTGCGCGACTTCGCGATGGAGGATCTGAATCATCTGGCCGGCAAACTCGTCCCAGTTCACGATGAACTGTCGCAGGCCTTTTGGATGGAAAACGACGTGCATCGCATTATTCGCAAGGCCGGATTCCATTTCGTAAGCGTCCCAAAAATGCTTGAACACGCGCCCGGACGCTTTATTGCGAATGCGGACGTCCCAACGTCCATCAATGACAATTCCGGGATAAGGCTCCTGTTGTCGAAGAATGAAATCCAGCGCCCGGCGAACGTGCTGCAAATTGTCGGCCGCCAATCCCCGATCGCCATAGGGCGGCATAAAGCCCGCCGCGGCGTGCAAGGCATTCCGCTCGTCAAGCGGCAGATCTAGCGCGTTTCCGAGCAGTTGCACCATCTCGCGGCTCGGCTGCGCCCGTCCGGTTTCCAGAAAGCACAGATGCCTAGCCGAAACATTTGCCTCGCCTGCCAGTTCGATCTGGGTGAGACGGCGGACGTTGCGCCAATGCTTCAGCAAGCTGCTGAAATGTCCGACAGCGACACTATCAGAGATCAAAATTTGGGAGCTCATGAGGTCAGCCTAGGCTCTTAGATCAGAAGATCAATTACCTCCGACGTAAGTCGCAACGCGCGGAAATCGAATGTAGGTCGGAGGTTTTGCGCGCTATCGGGTAATCTTCGCGGTCTCGACGAGCCGCGCGCTGGTTGTCGCCGTGGCGAGCACGGTGCCATCCTCCGCCCCGAGCTTGCCCTCGACGAAGGCGATGGTCTTGCCGAGCTGCGTCACTTTGGCCTCGCCTGTGATCGGTCCCGGCTTGGCCGGCGCCAGAAAGTTAACAGTCATGGTGATGGTCGCGGTGTAGAGCTTGCCCCCGGTCATGACGAAGACGGCCGGGCCCATAGTGTCGTCGAGCATCGCCGAGAGGATTCCGCCCTGCACGAAGCCGGCTGGATTGCAAAAGTCTCTTTTGCCGTCGAAACCGATGCTGATCCAATCGTTTTCGGGGCGGGCGTCGAGCAGGTGCCAGCCGAGCAGCTTGGATGATGGCGGGGAAGCGAGATCGTCGAGCGCGGTCTTGATCATGATAGGCCTCCGTCCGGATACTTCCCTAGCGCAGGGCTGCTGACAGCGTGGTGTCAGGAGGCCACAGCGCTCGACCGCGCCGAGAGCATAATCCGGAAAAGCGGGCAGCGGTTTTCCCTCGCGACAAACGCGAAACGCGTTTGCGCGGAGATCACGCTCTAAAGGTCCAAGCCATGCGCGATCGCCTTGCGCATCAGGTTTGGCAGCGCTTCATCCGCCAGCGTCGCGATCGGCACCCAGCGCATTCCATGTGGCGCGTGCGTGCGGGCGGCAACGCTCGCCGTATAAACCACAAGCTCCAGCGGGAAATGCGTAAAGACGTGGGTGACGACGCCGACCTTGCGATGCCAGCGCACCACACCTCTCAATAGAGGCGCCTGCCTCAGTGCGGCCTTGTCGTCCTGTCCGGCGAGCCAATCCGAGCCCGGCACTTCGGTCATGCCCCCGAGCAGACCCTTTTCGGGCCGCGTGCGGACCAAGAGCTCCTCGCCGCGGGTAACCACGAACGCCCCGCCACGGCGCAAGGCGCCGGCCTTCTTCGCAAGCTTGCGCGGGAACGTGTCTTGATCGCCGCGCCCGCGCGCCACGCAGCCGTCGTTCAACGGGCACAGCGCGCAGGCCGGTTTCTTCGGGGTGCAGATTGAAGAGCCCAAATCCATCAGCGCCTGCGCGCTATCGCCCGCGCGAGACTTCTCGTCGCCCGCGCGAGACTTCTCGTCGCCGGCGCGAGATCCGCCAAGCAGCGTGGTCGCCAGTCGCTGGATCAGCGGCCTGGCCTGCGGCAGAGGCTCTTCGACCGCGAACAATCGCGACACCACACGCTCGATATTGCCATCGACCGGCATGGTGCGGCGGTCGAACGCAATCGCTGATATCGCGGCGGCGGTGTAGGGCCCGATGCCGGGCAGCGCGCGCAAGCCCTCTTCGTTGTCCGGAAACACGCCGCCATGGTCACGCAACACCGCGACCGCACAGGCATGCAGGTTGCGTGCGCGCGAGTAATAGCCAAGCCCGGCCCACATCCGTAAGACATCGTCGAGCGAGGCGTGTGCCAGCGCGGCGACATCGGGCCAGCGCGCCAGGAATTTCTCGAAATAGGGACCTACGGTTTTGACCCCCGTCTGCTGCAGCATGATTTCCGACAGCCAGACCCGATAAGCATCGGCGCGTTCGCCCGCTACCGGCCGCCACGGCAGCCGCCGGCGATGGCGATCGTACCATTCAAGCAGCAGCGTGGGGCGGTCGATGCCGTCCAAGGCTGCGGCTTCAGTTTGCTTGATTGCTCTCGAGGGGGGCACATCTTCATTCTAGGACCAGAATCGAGACAGAGCCATAGATTGCGAACTATAACGCGTTGCGTTATAGTCGACCATGATTCAGAGCTTTGCCGATCCGGAAACCGAGTTGGTCTGGTCCGGCCGGCGGAGCCGAAAATTGCCGTCGGATATCCAGAACGTTGCGCTGAGAAAGCTTCGTCTTTTGAATCAGGCCCGGGGAATCGGCGACCTTCGGGTTCCACCGGGTAACCGCCTCGAACCGCTCAAGGCTGACCGGCAAGGACAACATTCGATCCGAATCAACGACCAGTGGCGAATATGTTTCGTGTGGGATGAGGGGGGACCGGCGCATGTCGAAATCGTCGACTACCACAGCTAAAAGCGGGCTACTCCGAAATCCGCATCCCGGCGAGATTCTGCTGGAAGAGTTCCTCAAGCCGATGGGCCTCAGCCAGAATGGGCTGGCGCGCGCGGTTCATGTTGCGCCGCGCCGCATCAACGAGATTGTGCTCGGAAAGCGCGATATTACGGCGGATACTGATCTTCGGCTCGCGCGCTATTTCGGTCTGTCGGAGGGATTCTTTTTAGGACTACAGATGGACTACGATCTGATGCAGCGGCGACGTGAGATCGACCGGGATTTGAAGGCGATTCGGCCCCGCGCGGCATAATTGCAACCGCCTCGATCTCAGGCGGTGCTATAACAACTCATGGCAAAGCCCGGCCCGATCTCGGCAAAACCGCTCTCCGTCCTGCTCAGCGACGTGTTTTCAGACGCTTATGCGAAACAGGGATTTGCCGCGCGCGAACTGGTGACGCGCTGGGCCGAGATCGCCGGTCCCGAGATCGCGGCGCATTCGGAACCGTTGAAGATGCAGTGGCCGCGGCCGGTCGAGGGCGAGAGGCAGGAACCGGCGACGCTGGTGCTGCGCGTCGAGGGCCCGATGGCGTTGGAGATCCAGCACAGCTCCGATGTGATCCTGCAGCGTGTCAACCGTTTCTTCGGCTGGAGCGCGGTGGGGCGCCTGGCGTTGCGGCAGGCACCGTTATCGCGCCGGAATCGGCCTGCTGTGCCGCTCGCGCCGGACCCGAAGTCAGTCGCGGAAGTGGCGGAAACCCTGTCCTCGGTCGAGGACGCGGAATTGCGCGCGGCACTGGCGAGGCTTGGTGCCTCGATCAAGCGAAATTGAGCCTCTCGCCAAGCCCGGCCGTGGCCACTCGCCATTGCAACGATGGTCGTTTCAAGCTAGCGAACGGCTCGTTCGTTGGGAACTTTGGGCGTGGAAGCGCCGATCGGGAGCAGACCGTTGATCATCACGCGCCGCGCCTTCACGACCGTCCTTTCGCTGACCGGGCTTGCCGCGTTTGCCGGCTGGTCGCCGTTGCGGCTGATCACTGGCGCCATGGCGCAAAGCGCGGCCGATGTCGCCAAGCCGATGTCGTTGCCCGACATGGCGCTTGGCCCGGCCGACGCCCCGGTGACAATCACCGAATACGCCTCGATGACCTGCCCGCATTGCGCGGCCTTCAACGCCACGGTATTTCCGAAGATCAAGGCCGAATATATCGACACCGGCAAGATACGTTATGTGTTCCGCGAATTCCCGCTCGACATCAAGGCCGCCGCCGGCGCGATGCTGGCGCGCTGCATCGCCAAGGACGATGCCGGAAAATATTTCACGGTCGTCGACCTTCTGTTCCGGCAGCAAAACGACTGGGTGGTGAAGAACACCACCGACACCCTGACGCGGATCGGCAAGCAGGCCGGCCTCAGCGCGCAGGCGGTCGATGCTTGTCTGAAGGACCAGGCGCTGCTCGACAAGATCACCGCCGACCAGAAATACGCCGGCGAGGTGCTCAAGGTCGATTCGACGCCGACCTTCTTTGTCAACGGCGAGAAGATCAAGGGCGAAACCTCGTTTGACGAATTCGACAAGAAGATCAAGTCGTTCCTGAAGAGCTGATTCGGGGCTGGGATTCAGACGCTCCCCTAAGTCCAACAAAAGGCTTGATAAATCCCTTGGGAAAAGCCGCCGGCTGCGGTTGCCCTTCGCCCGCGGCATCGCCATTGTTGCGCCCCGTGAGGCGCATAAGCGACTCGCCCCCCACACTGACATTGCCTTCTATGGTATTGTCCCGGCAGGGAGATTCGCGCCCTGCCAACAGAGAATCGTGCTTATGAAGCTCACGCGCCTTCGCCTTCAAGGTTTCAAGTCGTTCGTTGAACCTACCGATTTTGTGATCGAACCCGGACTGACGGGCGTCGTCGGGCCGAACGGTTGCGGCAAATCCAACCTGGTCGAGGCCTTGCGCTGGGCGATGGGCGAGACGTCGCACAAATCGTTGCGCGCCGCCGACATGGACGCGGTGATCTTTGCCGGTTCCGGCAACCGTCCGGCACGCAACCATGCTGAAGTGGTGATGACGATCGACAATGCCGATCGCTCCGCGCCGGCCGCCGTCAACGATCGCGAGACTCTCGAGATCTCCCGCCGCATCGAGCGCGAGGCAGGTTCGGTTTATCGCATCAACGGCCGCGACGTCCGCGCGCGCGACGTGCAGATCCTGTTTGCCGACGCCGCCACCGGCGCGCGTTCGCCGGCGCTGGTCCACCAAGGCAAGATCGGCGAAATCATTCAGGCCAAGCCCGAACAGCGCCGCCGTGTGCTGGAAGATGCCGCCGGCGTCGCCGGCCTCCATGCTCGCCGGCATGAAGCGGAACTGCGGCTGAAGGCGGCCGAAACCAACCTCACCCGCGTCGAGGATGTGGTCGGACAGCTCGCCGGACAGATGGACGGGTTGAAGAAGCAGGCGCGCCAGGCGATCCGCTACCGCGAAGTCGCCGCCAAGGTGCGCAAGGCCGAGGCGATGCTGTACCATCTGCGCTGGGTGGAGGCGAATGCCGACGTCGCCGAGGCCGCCCGGCTCCACGACCTCAACGTCCGCGACATGGCCGAGCGCACCCGCGAACAGGCGGAAGCCGCGCGCATCCAGGCGATCCGCGCCTCCGAACTGCCGGGCTTGCGCGAGGCGGAAGCCCGCGCCGCCGCCGGACTGCAGCGGCTGACCAATGCACGCGAACTGCTCGACCGCGAGGAAGAGCGCGCCAAGGAACGCGTCGCGGAGCTCGATCGCCGCCTGACGCAATTTTCCGCCGATATCGCCCGTGAGCAGCAGCAGACCTCGGATGCCGAGATCGCGCTGCTGCGGCTCGACAACGAAGACGCGGAACTCAAGGAGGAGATCAAGTCGCGCGTCGAGCAGCGCTCCGGCGTCGATGAACGCGTGTCCGCAGCCGAAGCGACGCTCGCCGATGCCGAGCGCCTGTTTACCGAGCTCACCACTGCGCTCGCGGACCTCACCGCCCAGCGCCATCAGCTTGAGGCGAGCGTCCGCACCCACCGCGACAAGCTGGCGCGGCTCGATCAAGACATCGCCAATGTCCAGGCCGAAGTACACAAGCTTGCGGAGGAAACCGGCAGTCTCGGCGACCTCGCGGCGCTCGCGAGCGCGGTGGAGACCGCCCAGCAAAATCTCGCACAGTCCGAGGTCGCGGCACAGGCGAGCGAGGCCGGGCACGTCGCCGCACGCGCAAGGCTGGATGCCGCCCGCAATCCCCTTAACGAGGCCGACAAGCGGGTGCAGCGGCTCGAGACCGAAGCGCGTACGATCTCGAAGATCGTCAACGGCGAGACCAAGAATCTCTGGCCGCCGATCATCGACGGCGTCACCGTCGCCAAGGGTTACGAAAAAGCGCTTGGCGCGGCCTTGGGCGATGATCTCGACGCCCCGGTGGACCCATCGGCACCGATGCGCTGGACCAACGCCGGCGTCACCGACGGCGATCCGGCGCTGCCGGAGGGCGTTGAAGCGCTCGCCGCGCATGTGCAGGCACCGTCCGAACTGGCGCGGCGTCTCGCCCAGATCGGCGTGGTCGCCAAGGAGCGCGGCGCAGAGCTGGTGTCACAATTAAAGACCGGCCAGCGGCTGGTGTCGCCGGAAGGCGACGTCTGGCGTTGGGACGGCTTTGTTGCGGCCGCACACGCGCCGACCGGCGCGGCACGGCGTCTCGCAGAGCGAGCGCGCCTGGTCGATATCGAAAACGAGTTGGAGCAAGCGCGCAGCGACGCTGCCGCCAAGCGTCAGGCGCTGGAAACCGCCGAGGCGGAATTGAAGGCCGCTGCATCTGCCGAGACCGCCGCGCGCGATGCCTGGCGCGCCGCACAGCACGAGGCCGACGCCACGCGCGAGCGCCATGCTTCGACCGAACGCGAGATCAACCGCCATGCGGCGCGAAAATCGGCGCTGTCGGAAGCGCACAGCCGCCTCAATGCCGACCTCACGGAGGCCTATGCTGCGCACCAGGGCGCGACCGCGGCGCTCGCCGAATTGCCACCAAGCCTCGACGCCGAGATGCGGCTTGCCGAGGTGCGCACCGACATCGACGGCCACCGGCACACGGCGGTGGCCGTGCGCGCTGAGGCGCAGGCGCTGGCGCGCGAGGCCGAACTCGCCGACCGCCGCGTGCAGGCAATCCTGGCCGAGCGCAATGAATGGCAAAGCCGCAAACAGAGCGCGGTCTCGCAGATCGCGACCATCGAGGCCCGCCTCGCCGAGGTCAAGGCCGAGCGCGCCGGGCTCGACAATGCGCCCGCGGTGTTCGCCGAAAAGCGCCGCGCTCTGATCAGTGAAATCGAACAGGCCGAAAGCGCCCGGCGCTTGGCCGCCGACGCGCTGGCCGCGGCCGAGACCGCGATGGCGGAGACCGACCGCGCCGCCAAGGCCTCGCTCGAGGCGCTCTCCAGCGCCCGCGAGGCCTGCGCCCGCGCCGAAGAGCGCATGGAAGGTACGAGGCGCCGCCTCGGTGACGTCGAGCGCGAGATCCACGACATGCTCGAAGTCGAGCCGCAAGCGGTGGCCGGGCTCGCCGAGATCGAGCCGGGCAAGGAGCTGCCGCCACTTGGCGAGATCGAGGAGAATCTCGAAAAGCTGCGGCGGGATCGCGAGCGGCTTGGCGCAGTCAATCTCCGCGCCGAGGAGGAACTGCGCGAGGTCGAAGCCCAGCACACCACGCTGACCACCGAGCGCGACGATCTGGTGGAGGCTATCAAGCGGCTGCGCCAGGGCATCCAGAGCCTCAACCGCGAAGCGCGCGAGCGGCTGTTGACCTCGTTCGAAATCGTCAACGGTCATTTCAAACGGCTGTTCGTGGAATTGTTCGGCGGCGGCGAGGCTGCGCTGCACCTGATCGAAAGTGACGACCCGCTCGAGGCCGGGCTCGAGATCATCGCCAAACCGCCCGGCAAGAAGCCGCAGACCCTGTCGCTGCTCTCGGGCGGCGAGCAGGCGTTGACCGCGCTGGCGCTGATTTTTGCGGTGTTCCTCACCAACCCTTCGCCGATCTGCGTGCTGGACGAGGTCGACGCGCCGCTCGACGATCACAACGTCGAGCGGTTCTGCACCCTGTTGCACGAGATGACCGCTTCGACCGAAACGCGCTTCATCATCATCACGCATAACCCGATCACGATGGCGCGCATGAACCGGCTGTTCGGCGTCACCATGGCCGAGCGCGGCGTGTCGCAACTGGTCTCAGTCGCGCTTGAAGAGGCCGTAAAAATCCTCGATCAGGACGTGGCGTAAACCCTTGATTCCCTCTTCCTTGTGGAAGAGGGAAAGAAGATGACCGCTCCCTCTTTTCCCACTGAACTCAAGGCAGCCCTCGATGCCAGGCTGCAAGGCCTGTCGCGCGGCGAACTCGCAGCCCGTGCCGCGCTGATCTCAAGAACCTATCGCGATGGCGGCGGCTCCGGCGCGATCAGGTCCGAGGCTGACGCGCTGGCCTATGCGCTGGCGCGGATGCCGGCGACCTATTCCACCGTCACCGCGAGCCTGAACGCACTCCGCGCAATCAGGCCGGACTTCGCGCCCCAAAGCCTGCTCGATCTCGGCGCCGGCCCCGGAACGGCCGCCTGGGCCGCCGCCGAAGCCTTTGCGTCGCTGCAGATCTTTACGATGATCGACACCAACGTTGCGTTGCGCACGCTGGCGCTGGATCTCGCACGCGGCAATGCGCAGCTGAACAATCTAGAATACGCAAAGGGCGATGCCCGCGCGGCACTCGCCGAGGCCGAACCAGCCGACCTCGTGACCGCGAGCTACCTGATCGGCGAACTGGGCGAGCGGGAACGCCAGCCGCTTGCAGAGGCGATGTGGGACAAAACCCGCGATACGTTGCTGGTGGTCGAGCCCGGCACGCCTGCAGGCTACGCGCGGATCATCGCGTTGCGCGAGCAGTTGATCGTCGCGGGCGCCCATGTTGCCGCGCCCTGCCCGCACGACGGCCGATGTCCGCTCTCCGCACCGGACTGGTGTCATTTCTCCCAGCGCCTCCCCCGCTCGCAGGCGCACAAGCAGGTCAAGGGCGCGGAGCTTCCTTTTGAGGACGAGAAATTCAGCTATGTCGTATTGTCGCGAGTACCAGTAGCACAACATCCCGCCCGCGTGCTGGCACAGCCGGTGGCCAGCAAAGTCGAAATATCGGCGAAACTCTGCACCTCAAACGGTCTCACCACCGCAAAGATACCGCGCCGCGACAAAATCTCGTATGCGCTGGCAAGGCGCTGGTGCTGGGGCGATGCGGTGATGAAGGAAAGTTAAACCAGCCCGTCCCTTTAACCCTGAACTATTGTCCTCTTACATCAGACCAAGGAGATATTCACCTCAAGGGCGCCCCTGCCGCAGGCTCCGATTTTGGTTTACGTTCGCTGAGCCCTCGCTGTTCCCACCAGGAGTTCTTTGCCATGTCGTCCGGCTGGATCATTATCGGCGTCATCGTCATTCTCGTGCTGTTCGCCTTCGGCGCGTATAACCGTCTGGTCGCGCTCGGCCAGCGCGTCAACCAGGCCTTCGCTGATATCGACGTGCAGCTCAAGCAGCGCCACGACCTGATCCCGAACCTGGTCGAGACGGTGAAGGGCTATGCCGCGCATGAGCGCGGCACGCTCGATGACGTGATCAAGGCGCGCAACTCGGCAATGTCGGCACAGGGGCCGGCCCAGGTATCGGCCGCGGAAAATCAGCTCTCCGGAGCGCTCGGCCGGCTGATCGCGCTGTCGGAGGCCTATCCGGATCTCAAGGCCAACGCCAACTTCCAGCAATTGGCGAGCGAATTGTCCGACCTGGAAAACAAGATCGCGGCCAGCCGCCGCTTCTTCAACAACGCGGTCCAGGAATACAACACCGGCATCCAGCAGATGCCGGCCGCCTTGTTCGCCGGCATGTTCGGCTTCACCCGCAAGGATTTCTTCGATCTCGGTACCAGCCGCACCGAAGTCGAGGCAGCGCCGTCGGTGAAATTCTGACCGAAAAAGCCTTCCGGCGGAGCAGCCATGGCCGCGTACGGTCTTTATACGCACATTGCGTCGAACAAGTTCCGCTCGATGCTGCTGCTCGCCGGTCTGTTCGTGCTCGTCTATGTGATCGTCTACGCCGGCGCGCTGATCATCGAGGTGTTCAATTATGGCGGCGCGCCGGCCGACTATTATCTCAGGGTAGCGTTCAGCGACGTGATCAGGACGCTTCCCTACTCGACCGGGGCGGCCGCGTTGTGGATCGTAATCGCCTACTTCTTCCACCAGTCGATCATCGATGCGGTCACCGGCGGCGAGGACGTCACCCGGCAGCAGCAGCCACGGCTCTATAATCTGTTGGAAAATCTCTGCATCTCCCGCGGCATTCCAATGCCGAAGCTGAAGGTCGTGGAAAGTGACGTGCTGAATGCCTACGCGACCGGGCTCAACCAGAGGCAATATGCCGTCACCGTGACGAGCGGCCTGTTGAACGCGCTCAACGACCAGGAGATCGAGGCCGTGCTCGGCCACGAACTCACCCACATCCGCAACGGCGACGTGCAGATGATGGTGATTGCGGTGATTATCGCCGGCGTCGTCGGCTTCTTCGCCGAATTGTTCTTCCGGACGTTCTTCAACTTTGGCAATTACGGCTGGGGTTATGGCCGCGGCTCCTCATGGTCGTCTTCGTCCTCGTCATCTTCTTCCTCGGATAGCGGCAGCGGCGACAGGAAGAGTTCGGGCGGCGGCGCGATCGTCATCATTATCGTCGCAGTCGTGCTGATTGCGCTCGCCTGGGCTTTGTCGCAACTGGTGCGGCTGGCGCTGTCGCGCTCGCGCGAACTGCTTGCCGATGCCGGCTCGGTCGAGTTGACCAAAAACCCCGATGCCATGATCTCGGCGCTGCGCAAGATCGAAGGCCGCGGCGAACTTCCCGGCGCGACGTCGGCGGTGATGGAACTGTGCGTCGACAACCCGCGCGAAGGTTTTTCCGATCTGTTTGCGACCCATCCTTCGGTGGAGTCGCGGGTGCAGGCGCTCGTGAGGTATGCGGGCGGGCACTACAAGGGCCCGCTGGCCTTGCCGATGCACCCTCAAGACTACCCTCAAGTTGGGCCAGACGACCAGGTCGCGCAGCCCGGCGACGGCCAGACCCAGCCGCCGGCCGGACCCTGGGGAAGCCCAACCGATCCCGCCGGCGGGTCACCGGATTCCCCACAAGGCGCGCCGCCGCGGCCTTGGGGCAACCCCGCCGGCCCGTGGGACCGCCACTAACATTTCACGAAAGCCCGCTATGTTGATGAAATCACCACGAATAGTCGCCTCGGCGGCTTAAGGAATTTGAATTCTCCCTTGTTTCTGCCATGTTCGCACCCAAAGCAGATACAGGACTTGCCGGTCGCCTGCCGCGATCGGGGGCGCGGTTTAAGGAAATTCCATGGCGAAGCCGGTAGTGATTGTAGTGGGTGCTGATAAGGGCGGGGTCGGCAAGACCACGGTGTCGCGAACGCTGCTGGATTATTTCAGCGCCAACAACGTGCCGACCCGCGCGTTCGACACCGAGTCCCCGCGCGGGACGCTCAAGCGCTTCCACCCTGACATCACCGAGATCGTCGATATGACGACGACCCCGGATCAGATGAAGATCTTCGATACGCTGAACGCGGTCAGCCCCTCCGTCACCGTGATCGACGTCCGCGCCGGACTGATGTCGCCCTCTCTGGTTGCGCTGCGCGATATCGGCTTTCTCGACGCGGCGAAGTCGGGACAAATCACCTTTGCCGTGTTCCACATCCTGGGTTCCTCGATCGCCTCGCTCGACGAAATCGCCGAAACCGCGAATTTCATGACCGGCGCGAAGTATTTCCTGGTGAAGAACTTCATCAACAACACGAGCTTCTTCGAATGGGACCAGTCGACCTACAATTCCTATTTCCACCGCATCAAGGACGCCACCGACCTGACCATCCCGAAACTCAACGAAATGGCTTTTGAGCAGGTCGAGGTCGCGTCCGTGCCGTTCCTCAAATTCGTCGCCAACAAGGGCATCCACGACGACCCCGCGAATTATTCGTTCGTGCTGCGCGGCTATGTCCGGCACTGGCTCGCCAATGTCTGGAGCGAGTTCGACCGCATCAAGCTGACCGACCTTGTCGGTGGCGGCAAATCGGTCCTGCGCGGCGGCGAAAAATAAAATACTTGCCTCGGCCGAGGTGATTGGGCTGGATCGGGCCGATATTTCGCCTGATATAATCTCCAATGCCCGCGACTCCCGTCTATATCATCTGTTCGCCCCGCCCGCAGGTCGGCAAGACGCTGATCGCGCGGCTGCTCTGCGAATTCCTGCTGCTCAAGAACGGCAATGTGGCGGCCTTCGACCTCAACCTGAAGGAGCCGTCGCTGCTCGAATATCTGCCGCACGTCACCGAAACCGCCGATGTCATGGACACCTTCGGCAAGATGCAGCTGATGGACCGCGTCATCGTCGATGACGGGCTCGGCAAAGTGATCGATCTGGGCTTTCACGCCTTCGACGAGTTCTTCAAGATGTCGGAGGAGATCGGCTTCATGAAGGAGGCCAGGAGGCGCAACGTGGCGCCGATGGTGCTGTTCGTTGCCGACAACGACCGCGTTTCGGTGCGCGGCCATGAGATGCTGCGGCATCAGATTTCCCCCGCCAATTTCATCACGGTCGACAACGAATATGTGGTGCGCGGCGAATTGTCCGAGGCCCTCACCCAGGGCCACACGCTCCGCCTCAGTGCGCTGCCACTATTCCTGAAGACCTATATCGACCGCCTGACGTTCTCGTTCACCGGCTATCTGCGGCAGGAAAGGGATTCATCGACCGAACTGCATCAATGGATCCGCAGGAACTATTTCAGCTTTCGCGAGATCGAGATGAGCTTGATCTTGCAGCGGTCGTGAAAGCCGGGTGCTCAGCAAGCACCCGCAGCCTCGCACGCAAACAAAAAAAGCGCGCGAGCGTAGTCGCCACAGGTTCGCCGAAACAGTCCGGCCTTCCCTGCGCAATGGTTTACGGCTTATTCCGCGCTCTCCTCGGCGACCAGGCTTTCTTGCCACCGTCGCCTGCGGATCGCTACCCACAGACTTGACGCCAGCGTCGGGGCGTCAGGAAGAGGATTCGCTTTGACACCTGCAAGCGAGTCTTGCCTCTTGTTCCTGAAGGTGAGCTCCTTTTACTCGGCTTCACCCGCTCACCTCATGCGCGCAGGCCGGCAGCTTCCAGGATGAGTTGCGTGATTTCATCAGGTTGAGAGATAAGCGACAGGTGACTCGCTTTAACCTCGATGGTCTTGGCACCCATGCGCTTGGCCATGAAGCGCTCGAGGTCCGGATTGATCGTGCGGTCCTCGGTGGAAACGGCATAGAAACTCGGCTTCGATCGCCACGCCGCATTGGTGGTCTTTCCGGTGAGCAGCGCCTTGTGGAACGGCTCCTGCACGGCATAGAGCACCTTGGCTTTGGCTGTCGGCAGGTCGCCCGCAAAATCGCGCAGGAAGGCTTGCTCGGAAAGGCGACCTTCGTCACCGTCGAAGACGATGCCTGCGGTTGCGGGCGGCGTCGGATAGCTCTTGGCGAGTGCCGTGTAGTCCTCGCCCGCATCCGGCGCCCGCGCCGCGACATAGACCAGCGCGGAGACGTTCGGATGCACGCCTGCCTCCGTGACGATCATCCCGGAGAAGGAATGACCGACCAGAACCGTCGGGCCATCCTGCCGCGCCAGCACACGCTCGGCGGACGCAACCGCTTCGGGCAGCGTGGTCAGCGGGTTCTGCACGGAGGTCGCGTTGAGGCCGGCCGTCTGCAATCGCGCGATCACCTCGGACCAGCACGAGCCGTCGGCGAACAGTCCATGCACCAGCACGACGTTGCGGGCCTTTACTGGCGTTGAATTTGCGGCCATGCCACGCGTGGAGATCAGCGAAGCTGCAGCACCGCTCACGAGGGCAGCGGAAAAAGCGCGTCTGTTCATCATCATGATATCTCTTCCTTCAAGGATGGGGGTATCTGGTTGCATGGCGTGGGCGGCGCAGAGTGGCGCGGCCGGTTGAGATTTTGATCTCTTGTCGTCATTCACCGCCTTTCTGCCGCCCTGATGCGAGCGCCGGCTCGTTCAAGATTGGAGCAGCGCGTCGACCTCCGGCGAACGCACGACGGTGCCGTCACGCACAAAGGCTTCGTGGTTGTTGTTGATGGTGTCGCGGTCGTAGAGGTAGTTCACCATGATGCCGAAGGATTCCTGCATGCCGCGTGGCGCGTTGTTGCCGAGCCAATTGATTCGTTCGAGCCGCGCGCCATTGCCGAGGTGAAAACGCGCGACGGGGTCGATGCGTATCGAGGGCTTCCGTGTCAGATAGCGGGCGCAAAGCCGCAGCAAGGGCGCGCGCAGCTTCTCGCTCCGCGCCGGGTCATTCCACCAGCCATCGCGTTCGAGTTCGAGCAACAACGCCGCGTCGGGATCGCTTCCGGTCGCAAGCCGTTGACCGAGCCAGCGCCGCAACCCCGGTACAGGCGACAGGGTGGAAAATTGCTTGAGTTGCGGAAACTCCGCCTTGAGCTCCTCGACCACCTGCTTGATCAGGAAATTGCCGAACGATATGCCGCGCAGGCCGTCCTGGCAGTTGGAGATCGAATAGAAAATCGCGGTGTCAGCGCGCGCAGCTTGCGCCCGTGCGGTCTCTTCATCCGTCTCCCGTGCGAGCAGCGGCGGCATGGCTGTGGCCAGCCCCTGCACCAGTGCGACTTCGACGAAGATCAGCGGCTCGCCGGGAAGCGCGGGATGGAAGAATGCGAAGCAGCGGCGATCGGACGCAAGCCGCCGTCGCAGATCGTCCCAGCCCTTGATCTCATGCACCGCCTCATAGGCGATCAGTTTTTCCAGCACCGCAGCCGGGGACCGCCAGTCGATCCGCCGCAGCTCGAGAAAGCCGCGGTTGAACCACGAGGCGAAGAGATGCCTGAGGTCGGCGTCGAGCAGCTTCAATTCCGGCTCGTCACGCAGATGCGCGGTGATTTCACTGCGCATCGCGATCAGCACGCCGGTGCCCCCGGGTGCCATGTTGATTCGCCGCAGCAATTCCTGGCGGGGCGGATCGGCGACCCGCGCGAGAGCGGCTGCGGCTTCCGCCGTCCCATCGGCGAGATAGCGCTCCGCCGCCGCGCGCAGCGCAGCTCTATCGGGCTGAAACTCCGTCGCAAGATAGCGCTGGAAGCTGTGTCGGTCGCCCGCATCGAGGGCGCCCAGCACGCGGTGCAGTTCGCATGCGATCTGCGCGCCGGACGCCTCGCCGCGTTCCGATAGGAGTGTCGCAGCCAGCTGTTTTGCGCGATCAGCCGGCGCGGGCTTCGCGTTCGACCGGCCGCTTGAGGTTTGCATGTTCGGGCTCATAGTTGTTTCCCGTCTTCAACGTGGAGAACCGTAGCGGGGGCGGAATCTCGCCGGCTGCGCGTAAAGTCCGCCTGACGCCGTCACGAGGTCGTCGATGGATTGGGCCGCGAGCAAGTCGCGAGTTGCGGTGTTGACGTCGATCCCGAGATCGGATGGGAACATCACGATGCCGCGGCGGCGAAGGCTGTCGCTCGTTTCGGACGGCTGTCGCCTCCCGAACTCGGTATCGCCGGCAACGGCGCGCAGGGCCGCTTCGCGCTCCTGCGGCGAGCGGCAGCGCAAGAGGTTGGCCACGCCACGTTCGGTCACGACATGGGTGACGTCGTCGCCATAGATCATCACCGGCGGCAGCGCGAACCCGGCCGAGGCTGCGAGGTCGAACGCGTCGAGCCGTTCGACGAAGCTCGGTGCGCCATTCGGCTGATGGGTTTGCACCATCTGCACCACAAGCTTGCGTCCGCGCAGGCTCTCGCCGGCTTCCTGACCGGCGCGCAGCCAGGTGGGACTGTCGTGGCGGCGGCCACGCGGGTCGGCGCCCATATTGGGCGCCCCGCCGAAGCCCGTGATCCGGTCCTTCGTCGCCGTCGAGCTGTTGCCCTGCGCGTCGATCTGCAACGTGCCGCCGACGAAGAGGTCGCAGGCATATTGTCCGGCGACCTGTGCGAGCGCGCGGTTGGACCGCAGATTGCCGTCGGCGCCAACCGGGAAGATCTCGGCGCGGTTCGAGACATAGCGTTCCATGCCCAGCTCGGAGCCGAAGCAATAGACGCTGTCGACGAAGCCGGCTTCGATCGCAGGGATCAGGGTCGGGTGCGGATTCAGCACGAAATGGCTGGCGATCTTGCCCTTCAGTCCGCGCTGGGCGGCATAGGTTGGCAGGATCAGTTCGATCGCCGCGGTCGCATAACCGATGCCGTGATTGAGCCGCTGCACCTGGTAGGGCTCGTAGACCGCCGCGATCGCCATCATCGCCATCAGCACGTTCTCGTTCCTGATCTTGGCGGGGTCGCGCGTGAACAGTGGATCGATCAGATAGGGCTTCGGGCTCGGCACCACGACATCGACCCAGTCGCCGGGAACGTCGACCCGCGGCAGCCGGTCCACGATCTCGTTGACCTGGGCGACGACGATGCCGCCACGAAAGGCCGCAGCCTCGGCGATGGTCGGCGTGTCTTCGGTATTGGGGCCAGTGTAGAGGTTGCCGTTGCGATCCGCCTTGTCGGCGACGATGAGCGCCACGCGCGGCGTCAGGTCGACCAGCATGCGAGCATAGAGTTCGAGATAGGTATGGATCGCCCCGATCTTCACCGTCCCGTTCGCGACCAGTTCGGCGAGCTTGCGGCTCTGCGGTCCCGCAAAAGAGAAATCCAGCCGTTTAGCGATACCGCGCTCGAACACGGCGAGATGGTCGGGCAGTGCCAACACGGACTGCACCATGTGCAGGTCGTGCACCCGCGCAGGATCCACTTTCGCCAGGGCGGAGGCGAGAAAATCCGCTTGCTTCTGATTGTCGCCTTCGAGCGTCACGCGGTCGCCCGGCTCGATGATCGCTTCGAGCAACTGCGTCGCGCGGTCGGCGGGGCAGACTTTTCCTCTCGTGCCCGTGACCACGGCAGCCCGTGCGAGACGGGAGGCGCGATCAGCGCCGCGTCGTGATGTGTCTAACATGATGGGTTTCCTTCGCTGTCCTTGAAGCGAAAGGTAGGCGGCCGCCATTGATTACAAAAACGACATTTTATAATATGATTGATCGTAAATCAGGATCAATCGCATGCTGGATTTCGAGCTATTGCGCACCTTCGTTGCCGTCGCCGATTGTGGCGGTTTCCACCGCGCCGCGGAGCGGCTCAACCTGACGCAGTCGACGGTGAGCCAACAGATCAAGCGGCTTGAAGTTGAGACCAAGCGGCCCCTGTTCCGGCGGACGACGCGTAGTGTCGCACTGACCGACGATGGCGAGATGCTGCTGGGCGACGCGCGTCGTCTGTTGCAATTCGAGGAAGCGGCCCGTCATCGCCTGGCGGCGCCTCGGCTGTCTGGCACGGCGCGGCTCGGCGTGGTTGAGGAGGTCGCCGGCGGCTCGCTGCCTTCGGCGCTCGGCCGCTTCGCCAAGCTCCATCCGGGCGTGAAGCTCGAGGTACAGATCGGCGTCAGCGCGGAATTGATCGAGCAACTCAATGCGGGGCGGCTCGACATCGTATTCGCGAAGCGTCCGCTAGGAACCTCCAAAGGGCGCCTGGTGTGGCGCGAGCCACTGGTCTGGGCTGCGGCTGACGGATTCAATCTTGCTCCGGGTGCGGCGCTGCCGCTGGCGCTGTATCGCGAGCGATCCGTTTCGCGCGAGGCGGCGCTCGCCGCGCTCAACGACAACGAACTGACCTGGGAGATCATTTATACCAGCCCGAGTTTGACGGGCGTGCGCGCGGCAGCGCTTGCGGGCCTCGCCATCACCCCGCTTCCTGCCAGCGCCCTGATCGCGGGCTTGCGCATTCTCGGCGTGGAAGAGGGGCTGCCGGCTCTTCCTGACCTTGAGTTTGCGATTTACGAGAAGGCGCGCCCCGACAAGGCAGCCGCGGCACTGGCTGCGGTTCTGCAGACGCTTGCACAGGGCCCGTCTCGCCCGGCGATTTGAGATGAACCCGGCACTACAATCGTCGAGAGTAGGCTCTGGGTCAAAAGCGCCGCTGACCGAACGGCCGCTTCTGGCGCGCAAAGCGGCCATCCAGTAGAGCCTGGCGCCCAACCGAGGCAAAATTGAAAATCAACGCATGTGTTCCTCGCCGGGCAGTCGCGGCAGGCGACAAAGCGGGCACGGGTCTCAGGCTCATGTCATTCAGTCGGCGAGTGTCGGTCGCGGAACCGCTCGGCCATCCAGTCTATGAATACTCGCAGGCGCGGCGACAGTTGCCGCGTGTGCGAGTAGAGGACGTGGACGGGCAGCGGCGACGGCGGAAAGCCAGCCAGCACCTCGACCAGCGCGCCGCCGGCAAGCTCGGAAGCGACACGATAGCGCGGCACCTGGATCAACCCGAGGCCCATGCAGGCGCACGCAACGTTGGTCTCTGGACCGGTCACCGTCACCATCGCCGGCAATTTCGGCTGGTACGCGTTGCCGGCGGCGCCGAAGACCAGCGGCACGATGTCGCCGCTGTCGGGCGATAGGAATCCGACCATCTCGTGACCTGCGAGATCGTCGGGCGTTCGCGGCATGCCGAAACGGCTGAGATAATCAGGGCTGGCGAAGGTCCCCCTCTCGAGCAGCGCCAGTCTGCGCTTGATCAGCGGACTGTCGCTCAGCTCACCGGCTCTTAGGATGCAGTCGAAGCCTTCGCGGATCATGTCGAGCGGCTGGTGGACTTCGCTGAAGTGCAGCCGGATGTCGGGATATTGCTGCCGGAAGCGCGGCAGGCCCGGCAACAGGAAATAGCGCGCCTGGGTACCGTGGACGTCAACACGAACCAACCCCGACGGCTTGGCGCCGACGAAGGCGCCCTCCGCATCCTCCATGTCCGCGATCAGGCTCACGCAGCGCTGGTAATAGGCCTCGCCATCCAGGGTCGGACTGACCTGCCGTGTCGTGCGCTGCAATAGCCGTACCCCCAACCGCGCCTCCAGTCCCTTCACGGCATCGGTTACCGAGGATCGCGGCAGGCCAAGATCGTCGGCGGCTTGGGTGAAACTGCGACGTTCCACAATGCGGGCGAAGACGCGCATGGCGTCGAAACGGTCCATTGTTCGAACTTTCGAATGATGTTGTCGAAAGATGCATGATTATCCGCGTCATGGGAATGGGCATGTTGTCTCCATCCGGTGCCGATGACCGGTGCCCCACCCCAAGGAGACGGATCATGACCAACCAAACCAATCGAGTTGCCATCGTTACCGGCGCCTCCGGCGGAATCGGTGCCGCGGTCGCCGAGCGGCTGGCGAAGGACGGCTTCACCGTGGTGGTGAACTATGCCGGCAACAGCGCTTCCGCGGCGGCGGTGGTCGCCAGGATCGAGAGCGCTGGCGGCCGGGCCGTGGCGGCTCAGGCCGACATCTCGGATGTCGCCGCCGTGGCGCGCATGTTCGACTCGGCTGAAACCGCGTTCGGCGGCGTCGACGTGCTGATCAACAATGCCGGCATCATGAACCTGGCGACCATCGCTGACAGCAGTGACGCGCTGTTCGATCGCCACATCGCGGTCAATCTGAAGGGCACGTTCAATACCCTGCGCGAAGCGGCCCGCCGCCTGCGTGACGGCGGCCGGATCGTCAATTTTTCCTCTAGCGTCACCAGCCTGCTGCAGCCGACCTACGGCGTCTATGCCGCCACCAAGGCGGCGGTCGAGGCCATGACCAGCATTCTCGCCAAGGAGTTGCGCGGCAGGAACATTACGGTCAACGCCATCGCGCCCGGGCCGACGGCGACCAAGCTCTTCCTCGACGGCAAGCCACAGGAGGTGATCGAGCGTCTCTCCAAGCTGGCGCCGCTGGAACGTCTCGGCCAGCCGCAGGACATCGCCGACGCGGTGGCCTTCCTCGCAGGCCCGGACGGCGCCTGGATCAACGGCCAGACGCTGCGCGCCAATGGCGGGATCATCTGACCCGCATCCCCCTTCAAACTTCAACACCCTGACAATGGAGATTCCATCATGAGCAAGAAGATCATTCTCATCACCGGCGCTTCCAGCGGCTTCGGCCGACTGACGGCCGAAGCGCTCGCCAAGGCCGGAAACACCGTCTACGCCTCGATGCGCGACATCGCTAGCCGCAACGCCAAGAATGCGGCCGAGATGGCCGAGACCTCGAAGCGCGACGGCGTCGACCTGCGGGCGATCGAGCTCGACGTTCAATCCGAGCCGTCGATCGATGTGGCGGTCAAGAAGATCATGGCCGAGAGCGGCAAGATCGACGTGCTGGTCCACAATGCGGGTCACATGATGTTTGGGCCTGCCGAGGCGTTCCTGCCCGAGCAATTCGCGGTGCAGTACGACGTCAACGTGCTCGGCACGCAACGCGTCAACCGGGCCGTCCTGCCGCACATGCGCGCGGCGAAACAGGGTCTGCTGCTCTGGATCTCGAGCAGCAGCTCCGCTGGCGGAACGCCGCCCTATCTCGCGCCCTATTTCGCGGCCAAAGCGGCGATGGACTCGCTGGCCGTCCTCTATGCGCGCGAGCTGTCACGCTGGGGCATCGAGACGACGAACGTCGTGCCGGGCGCGTTCACCAAGGGCACGAACCACTTCGCGCATTCCGGGCGTCCGGCTGACGAGGCGCGGGTCGCGGAATATGAAGCCGGCCCCTACAAGGGCTTCGGCGAAGAGGTGTTGAAGGCGTTCGCCGCGATCGTCCCCGACGACGCCGAGCCCAGCGGCGTGGCCGACGAGATCGTCAAGGTCGTCGACATGCCCTTCGGCAAGCGCCCGTTCCGGATCCACTACGATCCGACCGAAGACGGCGCCAACGTCGGCTTCACCGTGCTCGACCGCCTGCGCGCGGAGATGCTTCATCGGGTCGGCCTCTCCGACCTGCTGAAGCCCAGCGTCCTCGTCTAGTCATCCCTGCGGCCGGGCCGGCTCGCAAAGATCCTACGTGGACCGGCCCATTGGCAGCAGTGACGGTCGCGCTCGCCGCAATAAAAGGACGGCAACGTGACTAACGTGGATGCCGTCGAACTATTTCGGCATAGCGCAATCTACGACTTCCCGAGAAGTTCGAGTTAGTCACCAATCTGAAGACCGCCAGAGACTTGGGACTGACCGTCTCCAATCAGTTGCAATTGCTAGCCGACAAGGTGATTGAATGATGTTGTCGACGTGGCGGTTCTCCGCCACAACGCCAGCATCACGGTGCGGGGTTGTGTCTCGGCGCCCTTACCAGAACCACGCCGGAAGCGTCACTTCTTGATTCCCATAGCGTATCACCGGCACCACGGGCGGGCCGTATGAATCGACCCGGTCGTCCTCAGGGCGATAACGATATCGTGGAACGATATAATAATCCCAGTAAGGCCTTACCACGGGCGTGACGACAAGCCTCTGCCGTGGTGGTTCACGAACGACCTTGGCTGTTCGCGCTTGAGCTGCGCCACTAAACGTCCCCTGCTCACACAGCACCAGGGCCATTCCGAGAGCCCACGCTGCGGTCAATATCCTCATGCCTCGGCCTCCTTGCCACAGAGGCAAATTAACGAGCTCAGGCGGCTTGTTCAAGTCCGGCTGCGCGCGCTTAAGAGCAAACGGACGCCATTGCACGAACCGGACCAGCCGGGCGGGTCAGATGATGTCCGTTGATCGGGGCAGATCGGAAGTCGCCGACAAGGGATCAAACCGCGCGAATGGGGCGGAGCGGAAATTATCTGCTCTTTCCGGGTATTTCGCATTTTGGACCTAGCCGCGCATTTGTCACCCGCTCCGGCGTATTTGGCTTCCCTCGGGGTTGTTGTAGGCTCAGAAAAACCGGCCCGAACCTAGGGGCAGCAATGAGGCGGCGCGAATTCATCGGTCTATTGGGCGGAGTAGTTGCCGCAGGGTCGCTTGCCGCGCGCGCCCAGAACTCCGATCGCATGCAACTTGTCGGCGTGTTGATGAACAACGCTGAGGACGATGCAGAAACCAAGGCACAGCTCGAAGCGCTCCTGCAAACACTTCAAGGGCTCGGGTGGTCCGAGAGCCGCAACCTTCGTGTCCACGTGCGCTACGCTGCTGACAGGCCAGATCGATATGAGGTGCTCGCAAAAGAGCTGGTTGCCTTGCAACCCGATGTCATCTTCGCCTATACCACGCCGATCGCCACGGTGCTTCGGCTCGAGAGCCGGACCATTCCAATTGTATTTGCCCAGGTATCCGATCCGGTCGGTTCCGGCGTCGTCGCGAGCCTAGCGCGACCCGGCGGCAATCTAACCGGCCTGCTGCTCTACGAAGAGGGTATCGCCGGGAAGTGGGTTGCAATGCTCAAGGAGATTGCGCCGAACCTCAAGCGCGCGGCTCTGCTGGCAAACCCGAAGACAACTCCCTACGAATATTTCGCGCGCTCGGCAGAGGCCGTAGCGGGGCCACTTGCGATCGAGCTCGTGCCCAGCCTTGTCGAAAGCTCTGCAGATATCGAGCGCGTAATCGCGGCTTTTGCCGGTCCTGATCGGGGATTGCTGGTCTTGCCGAGTGGTACGACGACCTTGTACCGCGACATGGTGATAGCGCTCGCAGAGAGGTATCGCTTGCCCTCTGTTTATCCTTTTCGATTCTACGTAACCGCCGGCGGTCTGATGTCCTACAGTACGGACCTCGTAGATCAATCCAGGAAGGCAGCGATGTATGTCGATCGCATCCTTCGCGGCACAAAGCCTGCCGAGCTTCCCGTGCAGGCACCGACAAAATACTTGACGACGGTCAACCTGAAAACGGCGAAGGCACTGGGCCTTGACGTACCGCCTTCTCTGTTGGTGCGCGCCGACGAGTTGATCGAATAATCTGGCTGACGTCCGCTTGTGGGCACGAAACGGACTAGTCGGGCCGGTCTCGGATATCCGCCGATCGGGGAAATATCGGGAATTGCGCGCCGGGCTTTAAACCGATGCGATTGACCCCACCTAAGTCATTGCTTGGGCGGCTTGTCCTCGACCACGGGGTGAGTGGCAGGAACGAGAGAATGCAAATCAAACGCTGGAAACGTTTCGGCCTGTTGGCGTCTGTTGTTTGGTTGATTGTGGGCGGTCTGCTGTTGTCCTGGAACGAAACCTGGATCGCCGCTTGGAGACTTTACTGCTTTTTTTCGGCCGACCCTGCGTGCGTAGGCACTACTGTCTTCCTCGTGGCGCACTGGGATGCGGTCGCAGGTATCGTGATCTTGCCGCTTGTCCTGGCCTGGCTCGTTGCCGAACTCATTGCCCTGATGCGGCGGATACAACGATCCAGGCGCGGCGTCTAAACGGGAATAGCGGCCCGCAGCCGGCACGAAAAGAGCGACGCGCTGGCACGCTTCGGACCTGCCTGCCGATCCTGAGAATGTCTGCCATTCGACGTAGACCGGAGACGAGCGGCGCAGGGTCGGAGTGACGCGATTACCCGAAGCGGACTTACCACGGCGGCAGAATAACCCAGTAGTGATGCCTTGGTCGCTTACCTTCGTGATACGATTCCATGAAAAGACCATCACGGGATGGGCATGGAAAGATACGGAGCAGGATCGATCGTTGTCTCCGACTATGACCCCAACTGGCCGGGCTTGTTCGAGCAGGAGCGCACCAGGATCAAGGATGCTCTCGGCTCGTTCGCTTTGGCCATTGAGCATGCAGGCAGCACGGCCGTTCCAGGTCTCCCATCGAAGCCCATCATCGACCTGTTGGTTGGTGTACCGAGCCTTGAAGAGGCAAAGGAACGATGCATCGAGCCGATTGAGGCACTTGGCTACAATCATATTCCGGAATACGCGTCATGGCTTCCTCGCGAGTTGTTCTTCCGTAAGGGGCCTCCAGGACCGTGGACCCACCATCTGCATTTGATGGAGCCATTCTGTCCTCGTTGGGAGGCACTTCTGGTGTTTCGTGATTATCTTCGCGCACACCCCGAGGCAGCGCGCGCTTACGCCGATATCAAGCGGGCCCTTGCTGCCTCGTCAAAAGACGACATCGAAGCCTATCGAAACGGAAAAGACGCTTTCGTCGAACAGACAACAGCCAAGGCTCGTGCATGGCGCGCGGACGCAAGAGAATAGCAGCGCCGGATTAGGCTTGCTGCGTCAGAACCAGTTTATCCCCTCGTCCGCGCTCTTGCGCGCATCTCGAAGGATGAGGCCGAAAGAAGGCACCGGGGCCTCGTGGTTCTCCCGGCGATGCGAAGCATCGTCCGGAGACCGCGTCCCGCTTTCGACAGACGAAAAATACAAAAACAAAAAATACGAAAACAACTGTCTGTGAAGTCCGCTCCATGCCAATTTCTGGTAAACATCACGGCCTTATGAGGGTCCGCCTGCACAACAACCAAGAACTGAATAGAAGCAGGAGGCGTGCGCAAAAATTAGACTACCGAACAGATCGTGGAATGAGGTCTGTCAGCCTTCCTGACGCGATTCGATCGTGCAGGAAGGTGAAGCGGTTGATGCAGGCGAATGGAAGTATGTTCCGGCTTGCACCGAACCAGGCATCAGAAGCTTAAGAAGAGCGAGGGACGATCATGATCAAAGTGAAGATTAACGGCCAAGAACAGAATTGGGATGGCGACCCAGATCTTCCACTACTTTGGTTTCTCCGTGATGAGGTGGGCCTGACCGGGACCAAGTATGGCTGCGGCGAGGCGCTGTGCGGTGCGTGCACCGTCATGGTCGACAAGGAGGCCACGCGCTCCTGCATCACCTCGATGTCCGACGTGGTCGGCCGCGAGGTCACCACCATCGAAGGCCTTCACCCGGCTGGCGATCATCCGGTTCAGAAGGCTTGGCGACAACTCAACGTCCCGCAATGCGGCTATTGCCAGGCCGGCCAAATCATGCAGGCGGCCGCGTTGCTGACACAAAATCCAAAGCCGTCCCACGATCAGATAGTTGAAGCGATGTCCGGCAACATCTGCCGCTGCGGCTGTTACCAGCGCATCGAAAATGCAGTGCGTCTCGCATCGACGGGGGTGTGACCATGACTATCAATACGAACCCCAAAAAACTCCGCGGCTTTGAACAGTTCATCAATGTCAAGGTCGAGAACGTTTCGCGTCGCAGCATCCTGAAGGGCCTCGGCATCGCCGGCGGCCTTGTGCTCGCTGCTCCCGTGATGTCACGCCCCGCTTTCGCCGCCTACAAGACCGGCGCGAGCGAGATGCCGCACGGCACCGTCGTCGACCCTCGTGTTTTCGTGTCGATCGCCCCGGATGGCATGGTTACGATCGTCGCACACCGTGCCGAGATGGGAACAGGCGTCAGAACCAGCCTGCCATTGATCGTAGCCGAAGAAATGGAAGCGGACTGGTCGCGCGTCCGAGTCCAGCAGGCCCATGGCGACGAAGTCAGATACGGCAACCAGGATACCGACGGATCGCGCAGCACACGGCACTATCTGATGCCGATGCGCCAGATCGGCGCCTCGGCTCGCGCGATGCTTGAAGCCGCGGCGGCGAAACGCTGGGGCGTACCGGTAAGCGAAGTGAAGGCCGCCAATCACGAAGTGGTCCACAATGCGAGTGGACGCCGCATCGGATTCGGCGATCTGGCTGCCGATGCAGCGAAGGAGCCGGTGCCGAGTATCGAAGGCCTGAAGCTGAAGGACCCGAAGGATTTTCGCTATCTCGGAAAAGGCGAGATCAGCATCGTCGACCTGCACGACATCACCACCGGCGCGGCGCATTACGGCTCCGACACACGCCTGCCCGGCATGAAGTACGCCGTCATCGCGCGGCCTCCGGTCACCGGCGGCAAGCCGGTGTCGTTCGACGCAGCTGAGGCCATGAAGATTTCCGGCGTCGAAAAGGTCATTGAGGTGAAGGGATGGCCGTGGCCCTCCAAGTTCCAGCCGCTCGGCGGGGTCGCCGTGATTGCTCGCAACACCGGTGCTGCGATCAAGGGCCGCGATGCGCTGAAGGTTGTCTGGGACGACGGACCTAACGGCAAATACGACTCGGTCGCCTATCGGGCCGAACTTGAGGAAGCCGCGCGCAAGCCGGGGCTGATCGTGCGCAAGGAGGGCGACGTCGATGCCGCCTTGAAGGGGGCCGACAAGGTGATCGTGGGTGAATATTACCTGCCGCACCTTGCCCACGTCGCCATGGAGACGCCTGTCGCGGTCGCCGACGTCAAAGGCGACAAGGCCGAGATTTGGGCGCCTGTGCAAAGTTCGGGTGGGACCCGCGAAGACGTCGCGAAGACGCTCGGGATTCCCGAGGAGAACGTGACCGTCAACGTCACACTGCTTGGCGGCGGATTCGGGCGAAAGTCGAAGTGCGATTACGCGCTGGAGGCGGCCCTGCTTTCGAAGGAACTTGGTGCTCCGGTCAAGGTGCAATGGACGCGGGACGACGACATTCGTAACGGTTTCCTTCACACCGTTTCGGTGGAACGCATTGAGGCCGGCCTTGACAAGAAGGGCAAGGTGATCGCCTGGCGGCACCGCAGCGTTGCACCGAGCATCGCATCGACATTTGAGGCGGGTACGGTGCACCAGGCGCCTTTCGAACTCGGCATGGGACTTGTCGACATGCCGTTCGAGATCGCAAACATCCAGTGCGAGAACCCGGAAGCGGCCGCACACACCCGCATCGGCTGGTTCCGCTCAGTGTCGAATATCCCGCACGCCTTCGCCGTGCAGTCCATGGTTGGCGAGCTCGCGCACGCCACCAACCGCGATCAGAAGGAAATGTTGTTGGAGCTCATCGGGTCTCCGCGGATCGTTGACCTATCTTCCGTGAAGGATCTCTGGAACTATGGCGAGCCCTACTCCAGCTACCCGATCGACACGGCGCGGTTGCGGCGTGCCGTCGAGCTGGTCGCTGAGAAGGGCGAATGGGGACGATCGGTGCCCAAAGGCCATGGGCTGGGAATTGCCGTCCACCGCAGTTTTGTCAGCTATATCGCGACCATTATCGAGGTGGCCGTGGACGACAAGGGTAAGTTCACGGTGCCTCGGGTCGACACCGCGATCGACTGCGGGACATATGTGAACCCCGAGCGAATCCAGTCCCAGATCGAGGGCGCCGCGATCATGGGAATGAGCCTTGCCAAATATGGCGAGATCACCTTCAAGGACGGCAAGGTACAGCAGCGCAACTATGACGACTTCCAGGTGATCCGAATT
>Ga0209153_1000055_pt1 | contig 54366 bp, 47 predicted proteins | sample GraSoiAngelo_120_FD_185877 | JGI IMG/M metagenome (GOLD analysis project Ga0209153, IMG submission 185877) | Grasslands soil microbial communities from the Angelo Coastal Reserve, California, USA - 14_0919_09_20cm (SPAdes) (version 2) | ecosystem: Environmental > Terrestrial > Soil > Grasslands ... | reverse complement strand
GCATCGGGCGGCGATGGACGTACTGCTCGAACTTTTCGGCGGGGCGACCGCCGACGCGCTGCGTCGGACTGTCGGGCGTGACGAGTTCCGGGTGCTCCGCTTCGAGCGCCTGCAAGCGCGCCAGCAACGCATCGTAATCGGCGTCGGAGATTTCCGGGTTATCATAGACGTAATACAACTCTTCGTGATGTCGCAACTCCGCGCGCAACGCTTCGATCTCCTGCGTTATGCTCTGTTCACTTGTTGATGTTCTGGCCATACGATGTGAGATGGAGTTATAACTTCATCTAGTGATCGGCAAGAGAGCTTCAATCGTGTTGCGTTCTTTGAAGTCGTCGCGGCTGATATGCGCGAGGCGATCAATGACGCGCCCGAAGTATTTGATGCCTTGGATGAAATCACTGATGCGTATGTTCTCGTTCGGCCCGTGCGGGTTCGAGCCGGCGTAAGCGATGCCGAAGGAGACGACGGGCGTGGGCGGCAAGTTCACGCCGCAGACCGCGCCGACAGGGCCACTCGCCGGATCGAGCGGATAGACAACCGGCGGCTCGCCGTAAATCTCCGCCGCGGTTTCAACCGCCGCCCGCGCGACGGTCGAAGTGCTGGACGACTTAGCGAATGGGGCGCTCGCGATCTCTATGATCTCTATGTCGTGAAACTCGCGTGCGTCCAAATGTGCGCGCAGGAGTTTGATGATCAGTTCGGGCGAGAGATCGGGCACGAGCCGAAAATCCAGCCGCGCGCGCGCCATGCCCGGCAACACAGTTTTAGCGCCCGCTTCGGTGTGGCCTGTGTGTATGCCGCAGATGGTACAGGTCGGGCCGAAGATCAACTCTTTCGTCAAAGTACGCCCGCTCATGTTGCGCACCCAGCCGCCGATCTTGAACTGACGTTTGAGGCCCGCTTCGTCCACTTCGATCTGTTTGAGCATCTTCGCGTCCGCCTCTTCGACGGGCGCAACATGCGTGTTGAAGCCGTCAATCGTAATCACGCCTTTGGGCGAGACGATGGTGGCGAGCGCCTGCACGAGCCGCCAAGCGGGATTGGGCACGATGCCGCCCCACTTTGAATGCAGATCGGTATTCGCGCCGTAAGCGCGCAGTTCGACGAAGCTGATGCCTTTGAAGCCGAGACTGATGACGAGGCGTTCTTTCGTGTCGCGGTAGCCGTCGTCCCAGATGCAGCCGTCGGCGCGCAGCATGTCTGCGTGTTCACTCGTGAAACGATAGAGGCTCGGGCTGCCAAGCCCGTCTTCGCCTTCGATGATGAAGCGCAGGCAGAACGGGAGTTTGCCGAACGTCTTTTGATAAGCCTCGACGGCCGCGAGCCGTGCGACCAGATCGCCTTTGCTGTTCGCCGCACCACGCGCGTAGAGTTTGCCATCAAGCACGCTCGCCGCGAACGGCCCGACCGCCCACTCGGTCAACTGCCCGACCGGCTGCACGTCGTAATGGCCATAGACGACGAAGCAATGATGGCCTGCGCCGAACTCGCCATAGACAATCGGAAAACCACTGCCCAAACGAAACGCCCGCGTGCCCGCACCGACGCGCTGCATCATCTGCTCGACCTGCTCTGCGACCGCACGCATCCCCGTGCCGCGCGCTGCCACCGACGGCATGCGACACAATGCCTGCAACCGCTCGACAAACGAAGCGGCGTGACGATCAACGTAGCGGTCGAATTTGGCTATAGCCATTGCTTAGACAGAGACGAGTTTAATTGAAACTATCTGTTTTCGTAGGGAGAAGATATAACCACGAAATCATACGAAGCAGACACGAAACAACTACCAAGTCATTCGTCGCATGCTTCGTGTTGTTTCGTGGTTAGCTTTTCTCCGCGAGTTAAGCTTCTTTCCTCGATCTAAAACAAGCGACGGTCGCCATCAACGCTCTCAAAAAAAAGATAACGTGGTCGTGTCGCATCGCGCTCAAAGCCGGCGCAGACGAGGCCAGCGGCGAAGGCTTGTTGAAACTCGGTGCGGACGCGGACGAGTTCGCGTTGCGCGTTTGCCGGATCGTTGTGGATGAACGCAGACCAATCGGCCGGGATGACGACCTCGGCGGCCGGCGGGCCCAAATCTGGCGGCGCAACACCACGCGCGCACGCTTCGACGCGGGGCGTGAGCAAGTGCCATTCGGCGAAGAGCCGGTCGCTGTCGAGACCGTGCGGTTGGCCCCGTTCGCCGGTCGTGGTTGCGTAGTCCGTGCCGTAGAAGTTGACCGCGTAGGCGCGGACGATTGCGCCGAGCCGGTTGATGTTGAAGTGTGCGTTGCGCGCGCGCATTGGATCCCAAGTCCACTTGATGAACGTGCGTTCTTCTGCAATCGCGCGCTCGCGTTGCGCCCACTTCAGACGCGCGCCGAGTCCCTTGTTCTGAGACTCCGCCGCGACCGCCATCATGTGCGAATAGCCGAAGACATCTGCGCCACGCACGGCCGCCATGTGATGGACGAAGCCGACGAGCGTGTCGCCCTTGAATGCGCCGAGCGTCCAGCCGCCCGCTTGCCGCGACACGATCAGGTGGCGCACCGGCGAGATTTCCATGTCGGGCAAGCCGAACACATCGCGCTGCAAGCGCACGCAAGCCGCGAACTCAGCAAATGTCGTGCATTCACGAATGACCACTTCCGTCTCTGCGCGCTCAACTTGTTCAGTCCGGCTCGACATGCGCCGTTCGCTTCCCTTCTTTCACGCTTGTGCAAATTCAAATGACCATCAAGGTGTACCAGCTTTGCGGCATGAGCACAATATAAGTTCAAAGTTCCAAGTTCAAGGTTCAACTTCAGAGCTAACCTTGAACCTTGCGCTTGGAACTTTGCACATCGAACCTATTTCTTCGGCCGCGTGGGCAGCATGAGCTGGATGATGAGACCGCGCTCTGCGCCTGTGCCGAGCGCGACTGTGCCGCCGAGCAGGGCGAGTAGGCGATGAGCAATGACCAAGCCCAATTCGTTCATGTTCGTACCTTGCTCGCTGGGCGTGTCTAGATCGACCGGATCGAAGAGGTGCGCCGGGTCTGCGAGCGGCGCACCTTCATCTCTGATCTCGATGCAGAACTCGCCGGCCCGTGTCGGGTAAGCATTGAGCACAACGGTCGCGTCTTGTGGGCTGCGCGCGATGGCGTGGGCGAGAAAGTTGTAGAGCACTTGGCGCAGTTTGCCTTCGTCCGAGACAATCGTGCCAAGTTCGGGCGCGACCACGCAGTCGAGTTTGACGGACTGCTTCTGTGCGAGCCGGCCGACGGCGGCGCACGCTTCACGCAGCGTCTCGCGCACGGAGAAGTCGTGCAGGAACAACTCTTCGTGCCCGGCTTCGAGGCGCGAGAGATCAACCAACTGGCGTATGCTCGTGTGCAGTTGTTGCCCAGAGCCTTGAATCTTTTCGCAGAAGCGACGCTGCGCTGGCGTCAAGGCTTCGTGTTCGAGCAGGATTTCGGCGAAGCCGAGGATCGAAGTCAGAGGCGTGCGCAGCTCGTGCGTCATGCGCGCGAGAAAGAGCGAGCGATAACGACCGACGCGCAGCAACTCGCGGTTCGCCTCTTCGAGCGCGTGCGTGCGCTGCTGCAACTCGGCGATGAGTTGTTCGATGCGCGTGTGCTGCGCGCGCATCCTAGCGGCTTGGCGGGCGTTGCCGAGCGCGATCACAATCGGCGCGGCGAGGAAGCGTAGGCCCGCAAGCGCCGCGCGCAGACGTTCGGGATAAGCCGAAAGCGAGACGAGCACGCCGACCAGCGAGCCGCGCGCATGAATCGGAATTCCGACGCCCGCTTGTAAGCCCGCATCGGCAAACTCGCGCCGCACGGCGAGCGCGCTTTCGTCGTCGTCTATGACCGCGTGGTCGAGCCAGATTTGCAACTCGCGGCCCGTGCGGGCCACACAAGCGGCGAGCGATTCAGAGCCGCGCCGCGCCACGTCTGCGTCCATGTGCGGGTGCGTGTGGAGCGCGCTCAAACGCAAGGGCGTACCGTTGTCGCCGCGCAGGAAGATGCTGATGCAACACAAATCCCAATGGCGCAGCAGTATGTCTGCGAAGGCGCAGCAGACGTGCTCCTCGTCGGCGAATTCGCCCGGCGCGAAGACCTGCGCGTAGAAGAGTTCGACGATCTCCGCGCCCAGCGCAGTCAACTCGCCCGCGCCCGTATCATTGGGCGTCAAGCCTTCCGCCATGTTGGAAGCCGTGCTCAAGTCGTCCTTACGTGTCGTGCAACTTCGCTCGCATGCGCCGCGCTCGCGTAATAGCGCGTCGGTCGGGGCCGGGCACAGATTATCGGGGATACTTTTGTCCGCACTATAGTGCGCGGCTTGCGAAAGTGTCAACGAAGGAAGAAAATGGAATTGGTTATCAGTTATTGGCTATTGGTTAGCTGAATAATTATCGAAGCTGCGGCTGACGCTGAAATCGCAAAAGCAAATAACCAATAACAAATAACAATTGTCTCCTCGTTTGCCTCGAATGAATGGTCAACTGAGCGAGCAGTCGCTCGCGGAACTAATCCGAGAGATCAAAGCGACCGGTGTATCGGGTGCTTTGCGCTTGGCGCGCGAGCGTGTGCAGGCTGTGGTCTATGCGCAGGCAGGCGCGATCATCTATGCGCGCACGAACCTGCGCGCGCACCGGCTGACCGAAGCTTTGCTTCGTTGGGACTTATTGACCGCAGAACAATTGGCTGCCACGGCCGGCGCGAGCACAGAGGTGGAGGCGAGCGCGGCACTCGTGCGGGCCGGTCTCGTTAAAGTTGAAGAGTTGCCGCTCTTGCGCGCGCGGTTGGCGTTGGACGTGCTGCGGCCTTTGCTGTTGTGGACAGACGGCGCGTGGAGTTTCGATCCGCGCGCGCGTTTGGCCGAAGAGGTGGCCGGGCAGATCGAGACAGCAGCGCTACTACTCGAAGGCGCGCGCCGGCTGCCTGCGGAGTTTGCCGCCGCACGGCTCTCGGATGAAGATACGTTTGCGCCCGCCGGTGCGCCGCCCGAACACTTGTCGCTGCGGCCCGTCGAAGCCTTCATCCTTTCGCGCGTGGATGGGCCGCTCAAGCTCTCGGAACTGGTCGCCATCAGTGGCTTGCCTGAGCGCGAGACGCGCCACGCAACTTACGCGCTCGCGCTCGCCGGTCTGCTCACACGCACAGACTGGCCGCGCATCTTCGACGCAAACACAATCGCGCAAGCGCGCGCTGCTGCCAAAGCCGTAGCGCAGGACGCGAGCGACGCGCAAACTAAATCAGCGCCGACCGCCATCAAGCCTAAGTCAAAGCCTGAGCAGCCTGCGTCGCCTGTCGCTGAACCGGCGGCCGACCCGCAAGCGGAGATCGCGGCCTTGCTCGCGCGCGTGCGCGACACGAACTATTATCAGTTGCTCGGCGTCGAACGAGCGGCGAGCGAGCGCGAGATCAAGCGCGCTTACTACGCGCTCGCCAAACGCTTCCATCCAGATCGTTTTCAACGTGCCGCCGCCGCCGCCGAGCGCTCACGGATCGAAGCCGCGTTCGCGCAGATCGCGCAAGCTTACGAGACGCTCACAGACGAACGGGCGCGCGCCACCTACGACAACAAACTCGAAAGCGCACACACCGCGCCGACTGCAACGACAACGCCGCCCGGCCAACGGGCCGGCCCAATCTCACACACACAGTCTGCCGCGCGCGCGTCGGAGCAAGCGCGTGGTGCAACCCTGTCTGCGCAGCAGACTGATGCGGAGGGCCATTTCCAGCGCGGGCTGTCGGCCTTCAAGCAAAATAATTTCAAGCAGGCCGTCGCCTACTTCGCTGAAGCCGTGCGGCTCGTACCCAGACAGCCGCGCTATCACGCGCACTACGGCAGCGCGCTCGCACAGGACCCGCAGACGCGCCGGCAGGCCGAAGCCGAATTGCATGCCGCCGTCGCGCTCGATCCGGCCAATGCAACTCATCACGCCATGCTCGCCGAGTTGTACTACATGCTCGACCAGAAGCGCCGCGCCGAAGCGGAACTCAAACGCGCCCTCGTCATCGAGCCGCACCATCCGGCCGCGCGCCAATTGCTCGACAAATTGAAAAAAAGCGGTGACAAGTGACAAGCGACGAGTGACAAGCGCAGGCCAAAACATTTATCTTGTCACTTGTCACCAAGCTGACGCGCGGGCCGTTGATGCGCTTGTACAAGTCTTTAACTTGTCACTCGCCACTCGTCCCTTGTCACTGCTCTTATGGCTTCCATGCAACCACAACTGACGGCCGCCGAGCGCGCGTTGCGCGATGTGCTCACACGGCTCGCGGCTGCTACCGACGAGTTCGAGGGCTACAAGCATCCGCACGCCGAGCGGGTGGTGAAACTCGCCGACGAATTAGCGCGACTCTTCGGCTTGGGGCGCGCGGAGCGCGCGTCGTTGCGTCTAGCCGCGCTCGGACATGATCTGGGTGAAGCAGCGATGAAGCGTGACTACATCGCGCGGCAGGGGCCGCTGACTGAAGAGGAGCGGTTCGACCTCATGCGCCATCCGGTCATAGGCGAACAGGAGGCGGCGCGTGCGGGCGCGGATCGCGGCGCGCAACTGCTCGTACGCTGGCATCACGAATGGTGGAACGGCACGGGCTACCCGGACGCGCTCAGCCGCGAACAGATTCCGCTCGGCGCACGCATCCTGCGCGTCGCAGATGCCTATGCCGCGCTCACAGACGTGCGCCCGTTTCGCGCCGCCTTGACAGAGGTAGAGGCGCACAAGCATCTGACCGAATGGGCCGGCATCGAATTCGATCCGCAGGTCGTCCGCGCGTTCTTGACGTTGCGCGATCTGCCCGAACTGCGCTCCTACGCGCTGCTCGAACGCGCGTACAGCATTGAGCCTGAGCGCGTCGGCGCGCCAGAAACGTCAACCACAGACGAACCCGACGACGGCGCGGCAGCGTTGATCGGGAGCGTGCCTGAGTCGGGCGTCAACCCGCACGTCGTCGGCATGCAAAGCGCCGACTCGATCACGCAAACAGATGCGCCGACCGAATTATCAGTCGAATCATCAACCGAAACCGAATCGTCAACCGACAGCATCGCTCGCTAACAACAGCCAATGATGAACTCTTCCGATCACACGCCTGCGGGTTGGCTCGCTTTCGAGTTGAGCGTGTTGCGTCGTCTGCGTTTTCGCTCGGTCATTAATCCGCTCGCGGGCGAGCCTGACTTGGATGCGACGCTCAAGCGTTGGGACGTGCGCGTCGCCGTCAACGATCCCAGTCAGTGGGCTTGGATCAAAGGCATCGCGCGCGTGGAGAACAACACGGAGCGTTTGACGGAAGAGGATGTTGTGCGCCTGCTCGCAGACGTCTATGTGCCCGGTTATCGCTTGCGCAACGGGGCGCTCGCGCAACGCTTCGGCGAACTTGATGCGTGGTGGTTCGATAACCTACGCGCCGCCGCCGAACAGCTTGAAGGTGAAGCTAAACAAGCGCTCGCGCTCACGCTCGGCATGCAAGTCGGCGACTACGCGCGCTCGTTCAACGCAGAGACGCGCGAACTGCGCCAACCGCTCTCGCGCGTCTTTCGTCGGTTGTGGGAGACGACCCTCGCGCCCGTCAACAACAAGCAACATAACGTCGCCGCCAACAAAGACCCGCGCCAGTTTCTCGGCGAAGAGCGCGGCGACCTACTGTTCCTGCGTCTGCCGCGCGCCGGCCGCAATGGCGCAACGCGCGAGTCGCTCACCGCTTGGCGCGAAGAATTTGTGCGCGGCAATGATGACTTTTGGCCGGAACTCGCGCGCGCACGCGCCGGCAAACTCGACGCGCACGTCGGTACTAAGCAGCAATACCTACGCCTCATTGAAGAACTGCTCGACACGGCCACGCACATACGCACGTGGGCCATCACGCACGTCGAGACCGGACTTGTGACGACCGAAGAAATGGTCGAGACCATCCGTCGCATCCGCAAAGTCGAGACCATCTACACCAAAGACTTCTCCGAACTGCTCTGTGCCCGCGCCGCGATTATCACCGCAGTGTGAAAACAGTTTGCAGTTTGCAGTTTTCAGTTTTCAGCAAGGCATTGATTGTCTGGTTGCGAGGTGCGGCATGCACGGCCGTATTATTCTGTTCTTAAATCAACTGCTCGTGACTACGTCACGCTTAATGAAGAACGATTGGAGACGTTATGGCGAAGATGCGCGTCGTGCAAGTCAGTCAGCCGAATGGCCCGTTTGAACTCGTGGAGCGCGACATGCCAGAGCCGAGCGCTGGCGCGGTGCGCATCAAGGTCGAAGCCTGCGGCATCTGCCACAGCGACTCGCTCGTCAAGGAGGGCAGCCTTCCGGGCATACAGTATCCGCGCGTCCCCGGCCATGAAGTCGCTGGTCTAGTTGATGCGGTCGGCGCAAGCGTCGCCGGTTGGACTGAGGGCCAACGGGTCGGCGTCGGCTGGCACGGCGGCCATTGCGGCTACTGTGATGCATGCCGGCGCGGCGATTTCTTCGGCTGCCAAATCGCGTTACAGATAACCGGCCTCACTTACGACGGCGGCTACGCCGATTACATGATCGCGCCCGCCGAAGCGTTGGCATTGCTCCCTGAAGGACTTTCGGCTGTCGAAGCCGGGCCACTAGTGTGTGCCGGGGTTACAACGTTCAACGCGCTGCGCAATAGCGGCGCACGCCCCGGTGATCTGGTCGCCGTGCTTGGACTGGGTGGGCTTGGTCATCTCGGCGTGCAGTTCGCCGCGAAGATGGGTTTCAGGACCATCGCCATCGCACGCGGGAGCGACAAAGAACCGTTAGCCAAGCAGTTTGGCGCGCACCGATACATTGATAGTCAGGCACAGGATGCAGCGGCAGAGTTGGTCAAACTGGGCGGCGCTAAGATCATCCTCGCGACCGTGACGAACGCCGAAGCGATGAGTGCGACGCTGGGCGGCTTGAGTGTTAACGGGAAGTTGTTGGTTCTCGGCGCGCCGCACGAGCCGCTTGCAGTGCCCGCGGGTCTGCTCATTGCCGGCCGTAGGTCGGTCGCAGGTTGGTACTCCGGCACATCCATTGATTCGCAAGACACGCTCGCCTTCAGCCTGCTCACGGGCGTGCGCGCGCTGACCGAAGTCTTTCCATTGGAGCGTGCCGCCGAAGCCTACGAACGCATGATGAGCGGCAAGGCGCGATTCCGCGTCGTACTCACAACCGAAAACTAAATACTGAAACCTCAAAAGGCTCTCAGCCGTGAAGGCTGAGAGCCTTTTATGATCGGGATGGGGAGATTTGAACTGCCGCTCTCTCGGTCTGCGGCGCGCACGCTTGCGCCGCCCCGAAGGCTCAAAGGCGGAACCAGTCTCTATCTGTCACGGTCGTCGTCATCGTTATCCAGCTTGCCGTGCCCTTTGCCGGGCGGCACGATCTTGATCGTGTCTGTGCCGCTCGCGCAACGCCCGTTCACAGTGCCCGTTAAAGTGATCGAGGTTGACGAACTGTTGAGACCGGTCAAGTCTTGCGTGTTGAAGTGCAGCACCAGATCGCGCCGCTTGTCGCCGTTGACATCTTCGAGCGACGCCATAAACGTCCCGTTCTTGCGCCGCGCCACGCGCGCGCCCGCGAGCGTGATGCTTGAGACATCTACGGTCGAAGCGTCGAAGGCTGCGGTCGAGAGAATGGCGACGGGCACTTTGCCGCGCGAGCCGAGATTGATCGGGTTCACGCCCTCGCCGGGCTTGATGTCGATCACGAGCGGGATGACTTTGCCCGCGCTGCCCGCGTTCACGAGCGTCTGAATCTCCGGCTGCGAGAGCGCGCGGTTGAAGATTTCGATCTCGTCAACGAGGCCGTCCCACTCGCGGTTGCCGAAAGGCTGCGGCGTCCAGTCGCCGAACTGAAGCGGGACGGTGTTGGTCGCGATTGGCCCTGCGCCGGTGCAGGTCGAAACGGCAGTGCCGTTAACATAGACGGTGCGTGTGATCTCTGTGCCAGCCGTGTCTTGGTTATAGACGACGGCGACGAGTTGCCACTGAGTCGGCGTCAGCGTAAACGGCGCGGTCGTCCAGCACTGCTGAGAGGTGCCGTTCTTCCAGCCGGCGAAGTATGTGTTCGAGTTCGCCAGCCCATCCATCTCGATGCCAAACCCGTTCGCCGCTTGGTTGGGGTCTTCCTTGCGCAAGAGGTCGGCATTTGCATTTTGGGTGATGCTCGGATTGATCCAGAAGTCTATGGTGAAGTCGCCACTGAGGTCGAGGCTCGGATCGCTCGGCACTTGGAAGCGCGCCGCGCCGCTCGTATCGTTGGCGAGATTGAACGCGCGGAGCACCTCGCCCGTCGCGTAACTGCCGTTGACCAGTGCCCCGTCCAAGTTGCCAATGATGTCGTCCGTTGTGTTGTCAGCCGTCCACCAATGGATCAGGCCGGCGGGTGCGTTCACGCCGCACGTTACCTGACCAAAGGCCGACCGGCTGTGAAAAGATGCAATCGTCGCGCATGTCAACAGCATGGCTGCGATCACCCATCGCTTGGTATTCATCACGTCTCTCTTCCTCCTTGCAATTTTCAAACTGGCCGTGCGGGCCACAATGCTCAACGGAGCGCAATTCAAGCTCGCTTCGCACGAGGGCTGCTCAGGCGAACGAATACTGACGCCGGGGGAACGCCGCAACGGGGACGACAAGTGAACGGGGGTATGCTGGGAAAGAGAGACGGTTTACTATGACGAGAATTGTAGGCTCATCGGGCGGTGTGTCAAGAGTTAAAGGCCGGCGTTTGATTATAAATGCCTTACATTTCTGTAATACCCACTGTCGCAGCGATAAATAAAGAGGCGGCAACCTATGCACAGAACCTGACCTACCGCGCCTTCGGTGCGCTCAAAGGCTTAACTTACGGCAACAATAATACGCTCGCGCTCTCGTATAATAACCGCTTGCAGTTGACCAACTGGACAGTGCCGAATGTGCTGGGTTGGGAGTATTCTTATAACGATTACTACAACGCGGACGACGGGCGGGTGCTCTTTGCCAAGAACACCGCCAGTTCGACGGCGGCAGGACTGCGCGACGATAAGCTGGATCGCAGCTATGATTACGATCAAGTTGGGCGGCTCAATGTCTCCCACACGGGCTATGAAGCCCGGCTGCACATGAACCGGCAAGGGGCCGGTGATTCAACCAACTACGGGGCCTACTCGCAAGCCTATAATTACGACCAATGGGGCAACATGACGAGCCGCGTGGGCTGGGGCGGTTGGGATGGTGCGGGCGTCAACTATACGCTTGCCTACAGCAACAACCGGCAGAGCATCAACCCGATTAACAACGCTGCGATGCAGTATGACGCCAGTGGCAATCAGACCAACAACGGCTACTGGTCTTTTCAGTACGATGCCACAGGGCAGATGACCGCTGCCACAGATGGCGGCAATGTGCTCAGCCACAATTATGATGGCGACGGGTTGAGATTTAAGAAGGTGGAGAACGGCACAACCACTTACTACCTGAGATCGAGTCCCTTGGGCGGGCAGGTGGTGGCGGAATTCAACGGCAGCGGCACATGGACAAGAGGGTATGTTTACTTGGGCAGTCAGATGATAGCCATCCAACAAGGCACAAACAACACGGTCAGTTGGGTGCATCAAGACCCGGTGACGAAGAGCCAGAGAACCACGGCGAGCAATGGCACAGTAACAAGCACGATTGATCTTGATCCTTGGGGCGGCGAGACGAGTGTCAGTGCCAATCAATCGTTCCAGCCGCATTGCTTCACCTCTTATGAACGTGATGTGAATAATCACGATCAAGCGCAGGCGCGCAGTTATCAACGACAGTCAAGCTCTGTTGGCAAAAATCAATGTCGGCCTGAAGCGCGTCCGCCCTCTTGTTTAACGAGTGTTGTAATATGCAACAAAAAGTGTGTTTTTTTGCAACGCCGAGTGTTGCGTTTATCAACACTCGCAGCATCTTCATCAATAAATTCTGAGGTATTTGAGTTGTCAGATGGAATGTAATTCAATATCTACTGCGCGGTCTTGCGCGGCACGCTAAATGCCAATCCTAATCCACGACAGGCAAAGATTCTTGCTCCCCTGACTTTGCCCTGCCACAGTAACAGCTTATACGCAAATGAAGGCGTCAAGCTCATGCCTCACTAACTTGCATAGCTCAAAAGCTATCAAGTCAATCAAACAACAGTAGGTGCTAATGATGAATACAAGGGCTGAACAAGAGATCAGTCTGCCGACAGGTGTGTCGTGCCTGCTCACCGTCGAAGAACTCGCGTTGATGCTGCGCTGTAAAGTACGAACGATTTACAACATGGTCAGTCAACGACGCATCCCCTTCCGTAAAGCCGGTCGGCAACTGCGCTTCGACCTGCGCGAGATTGAAGCGTGGACGAAGGCTTGCGCTGAAAAGTAAGCCCGACAGTTCGACCAGCAAAGGGTCAAGCTGATCGCTTTAATAATGACCAGCTCAGTCCAGATCGCATATAGTATGCGCCACACTCCTGAAAGCGTGGCTGCATGCTCGCAAGTAAAGGAGCGAAGAGATGCCGGTTGAAAACAGAGGCACGGCGAAGCGTCCGCGTTGGCGCTACGCCTTCACCATTCGCGGTGTGCGTTATCGGGCCGCAATCCCGGAAGCGCGCACCAAGTACGAGGCTGAGCAAGCCGAGATTGAGGCGAAGAAAGCAGTGTTCGAGGGACGCTATAGCAGACCAACAGGTGGGCGCAACTTCTGCGATTTCGTCGAGCAGGTTTACAAGCCTTGGGCGCGTGAGAACAAACGCTCATGGAAGAATGAAGCCTACTGCGTGCCCATGATCACTGCTTACTTCAAAGGTAAAACCTTCGCGCAAATCTCGCCGCTGCTGATTGAGAAATTCAAAAAGCACCTGCGAGATGCAAAGACGAAAGCGGATCAGCCGTACAGTCCGCGCTACGTCAACTATTACCTTGAAAAGCTCGGCAGTATCTTCACGCTTGCCACTAAAGAACGTGAGATCGCAGTCGAAGATAACCCGTGCAGGAGAGTGGCCAAGCTGAAGCTCGACAACAAGCGCGACCGCTACCTGCTCGACGAGGAAGAGCCTGAACTCTTCAAACAATTAGTTGAGCCGCGCGCACACTTGCGCCCGCTTGTCATCGTTGCTATTGGCACAGGAATGCGGCTCGGCGACGAGCTTAACCTGCGCAAGCGGAGAGTGGACTTGCAACGAAACGTGATCAACGTGCCGAACTCGAAGACCGGAAAAGACTACCCCGTGCCGATGAACCCGGACGTGCGGGCGGTCATGCTCAAGCTCATGCGTGAGCACCCGGAGAGCGAGTTTGTGTTTACGAATCCGAAGACAGGCAAGCCCTACACCGGCATCAAGCGCGCTTTTAAGACGGCGTGCACTTTGGCCGGAATCAATGACCTGCACTGGCACGACCTGCGCCACACGTTCGGCACGCGCCTCGCCGATGCAGGCTTTAGCGAAGCGACCATCGCGGCGCTCATGGGACATACCGACCCTGAAACAACACGGCGTTACACGCATGCGACTGACCGCGCCAAGCACGCAGCCGTCGAAGCTGCGCGGCTTAGACCGGAGCAATCGAAGCCGATGCAGGAGCAGGCGCAGATGGCTGGAGCAGCATGAAAACCAAAAGCCATGCCCCATCTATGCCCCAAAGAGAAAACGGCCACGCAAGCGCATGGCCGTAAACTCTTGATTGGGTTGATCGGGATGACTGGATTCGAACCAGCGACCTCTCGCACCCCAAGCGAGCGCGCTACCAGGCTGCGCCACATCCCGGCAAACTGTCTCTAAGTATCTTCGGAAAAGTTGATTTGTCAAATCGCGGACTGAAGGCAGCGAGTAATGCTTCTTGTGTCTCACTTCTTCTGCGCGTTCAATCTTGCTTCGCTGGCGTCGAGCAAGCTGAGCAGGTCGCGCATCTGTTCGCGTAGGCGGCGCAGGGCGGCGCGGCGTTCGTCTGTGAGCGGGACGCTGGGTTCGGTGGGCGGTTGTTCGTGATCGCTCGAATAGACGGGCGGCGCGCTCGGTTGCGGTGCAGGCGGCGGCGCTGTTGATTGCATCTCGCCAGCATTGATGTTCGTCGCGTTCATGTCCGGCGTAACGACTTTGAGTTTGCTGGCGCTGCGCATGTCGTTTTGCAGCTTCTTCTTCGCGCCGGCGATGGTGTACTGGTCTTCGTAGAGCAGTTCCTTGATGCGCAAGACCATCTCCACGTCGCGCTTGCGATAGGTGCGCTGCCCGGCGCGATTCTTCTGCGGCGCGAGCATCGGGAATTCGGATTCCCAATAGCGCAGGACGTGCGCCTGCACGCCCGTGATGTCGCACACTTCGCCGATCTTGAAGAAGAGTTTTTCCGGAATATAGACGGCCGCTCGGTTCATACTGCTGACAGACCTCAAGGGGATGAGCTTACGGAATAATTGCAGTCAACCGTTAGTGTGCCGTCGAAGCGCGCGCGCGCCGCGACGAACGCTGCCGACATGTTACTCACGCATCCCGCACGTGTCAATTATCTTGTCGCGGAAATAAACGGATGGCAGGCCAACGTTTGCGCCCGTTGGCTTGAAGCTTTTTCTGAGCGCGGGCGCGGAAAGACTTCAGCGCGGCGCGATGCGGATGAGCCGGTTGATGGGATCGAATGAGAGTTGAAACGGGCGGAGCGCGTCGCGCCCCAAGATGACGGGCGCGTCGGCGGCTGCGCCGAAGATCAAGTCGGTCGGAATCCGCCGCAACACAAGGCCGCTGATCTGCACAGTGATCGGCGTGATGCGCCGCGCGGCGACGTGCCCGCGCCCTAGATCGCGCACGCCCGCGCGTTCCTGTCCAACTTCGGGGCCGACGCCAAACGAACGCGCGGCCGTTGCGTCCAAAGCGAGACCGAAGTTTGAGCCGGTATCAAGCAAGGCGCGGCGGCCGTTTTCAAGGCGGACGAACGGGCGACGCGCGCCGCCATCGCTCAGCCATTGCACGACCGTGCCACCGGCCGGCATATCATTCAGACGCACGGGCGTCGTGCGCGGATCGAAGGCGCTAATCATTCCGCCCGGCAGGTCAATCGTATAACCGAGCGGGTAGAAACTTTCAGACGGATCAATTACGCCATCGAGATCGAGCGGCAATGAATCGGTCACGAGTATGCGACTATGCGTCGGCAGCGTGTTGTCCTGCGTGCCGAGTGCGAGGCTGCGGATCGTGGCTTCGCGGCCTGTGCCGCCCCGCGCACCGCTCAAACCTGTGATCGGCACGTTGCGACTGCCGACGAACTGAACGCCCGCCGCGCGCGCCACACGCTCTGAGATGATGTTGCCGCCCGCGCCCGTATCGAGCGCGAACGTGTAAGGACCTGTGCCATTGAGCCAAGCGCGGACAAGTAGGCCGCGCCCAGAGTCTTCACGAAAGCGCACAGGCGCAGGCAGCACGCGCGTGTTGACGTTGTCGCTACGGCTGCCGCCGAAGGTCTGTTGAATGCGTGAGGCTTGCGCCAGCGCAGACGAATGGGCAGCCCCCGTGTTGAGGACTGCCCAAACCGTCGCCGCCAGAGCGATCAGGATAGCTGAAGCCTTATGCGCCACTGCGCGCCGCATGCGCCACCGCATACTTACACCATCCCAAGATTAGTAGCGATGCCGGTTGCGGAGTTTGTAGGTGTAGAGTGCAGAGCCGCCCCCGCCCGCAAGCGCACCAATCAACGCGCCCTTTCTGCCGCCGACCAGGCCGCCGAGCAGCGCACCGCCGCCCGTGCCCATCGCTACGGTCAACTTATCGCGGTGCTTCTGCCAGAAGCTGCGATGGCGCGGCGTGTAATCATAATAAGCCGTCCGCGAGCTACGTCCGTAGCGCGTCCGAACCGGCGTACTACGATAGACGACGCGCGAGGTTGTGGGCACGCCTACGACCGTCGTCCGGGATGCGGTCACGCCTTCACGCGCGGCGTTAAAGCCGTCGGTGAAACCGGCGCGATAATCGGCCGAAACATTCTGATCGTTGAGCGCCACTTGCTCATTGGCCGCCGTCTGCGCGGTATCGTAACGCTGATCCGGCGCGTTTGTCCGCGCAGTAGTGTTCGACGTATCCAAATTCTGCGTCGCGACCGATGTGTCGGGGTTCGTGTTGCGCTTGTTATTAACCAACCCAACCACTGTGCCGCCGAGCAAGGCCGCCGAAAGTCCAACTGCTAAAATCTTGCCATTCATCGTCATGGTGTCAGCTTCTCCTTACAAGATTCGCTAGGGTTCAAACCAACTCGCCCTCATACGACAGCAACTCGTGTTCCCGGCCAGCGCGCTGAATCAGTAATAACACACACCGCTGGCACGGCCGCGAGTTTTTTCGTCTTTCGCACCCAATGTCAGCAAATCACAATGAAATCATAACAGACCCACGTGCAACGAAAGCCGCAGACACCTAGCTGCGCTGCACGATATGGATTAAACACAACCCGATAAAGGAAGGGCGGAATAAGAACAGTAGCCAGTAGTCAGTAGAAAGACGGATATGTTTTCTACTGACTACTGGCTACTGTTCTTATTGGACGCCTTCCAATGCGCAAGCTATAATCCGGCGTCACACGCACGCCGCATCTTTCGGAGGTTCAACTTAGATCGTGTCCACTGCCTCGACCGCTTTCCGTCTGGCTGCGCGCCTTGAGCAGGTCGGCTTCTCCGACATCGTTAAAATCCGCAATCGCATCATGGAACTGCGCGCGGGCGGCGCGACCGTCTATCAGTTCGAGGGCGGCGAACCGTTTCTAAACACACCTGCACAGATCAAGGACGCGATGCGATGCGCGCTCGCCGAAAATAAGACGCGCTATGCGCCCTCGTCCGGCATCCCTGAACTGCGCGCCGCTATCGCCGCGAAGGTGCGCGCCCGAAACGAGATTCCGGCTGAGACTGAAGACGTGCTCGTCGTCAACGGCGGCATGCAAGGACTGTTCGGCGCGTTTCAGTCGGTCGTCAATCCCGGCGAAGAGGTGCTGCTCTTCTCGCCCTACTGGACGCCGATCAAAGACCTTGTGGCAAATTGTGAAGCGCACGCCGTCTTCGTCTCAACCGACGAAGCGCGCGCCGCAGGCTTCGCCCAGATGCTCGCGCGCAAACTTTCGCCGCGCACACGTGCCCTCTATTTCAACACGCCGCAGAACCCGACCGGCGCAGTCTTCTCGCGCGCCGACACGGAAGCGGTCGCAAGTTTCGCGCGCGCGCATGATCTCGTCGTCATCGCCGACGAAGCTTATGAAGATTTGGTTTACGACGGCGAGCACGTCTCCATCGCCGCGCTGCCCGGCATGTACGAGCGCACGATCACCTGCTACACGCTCTCGAAGTCCTATGCGATGACCGGCTGGCGCATCGGCTACGCGGTCGCGCCCGAACCTTGGATGACGGGGTTGCGCAAGGCTCTGCTCTATTCAACCAACGGCGTCTCGACTCCGACACAGTGGGCCGGACTCGCCGCCATCAACTCGCCCGCAGATTTTTTCGCCAGCGCACGCGCCGCTTATCGTGAGCGCCGCGACCTACTCGTCGCCGGTCTAAACGAACTCGAATTAACCTGCGCCATGCCCGCAGGCGCGTTCTACGCCTTCCCCGACGCGATGCGCATCCACGCGGACAGTCGCACCGCCGCCGAAATCTTACTCGACCGCGCACAGGTTGCCACCGTTCCCGGCATCGTCTTCGGCCCGCACGGCGAAGGTCACCTGCGTTTCTCCTTTTCCACCTCGCTCGAAACCATCCAAGCCGGTCTCGACTCCATGCGCCGCAATCTTTAGATCAACGTGCGAACCGCTCGGAGCGAATTCGATCTCATTGCCGAAGTGCGGCAGCGTGCACAGCGCGCAACGTCTGACCTTGTGCAAGGGATCGGTGATGATGCCGCTGTCTTCATGCAGCGCACGGGTTATGAGACGGTTATCACTGCCGATCTACTGATTGAAGACATAGACTTTCGCCGCGCGCACACCGACGCCCGCGCGCTCGGCCACAAGGCGCTCGCCGTCTCGCTCTCAGACATCGCGGCGATGGGCGCACGCCCGCGCTACGCCCTGCTCTCCGTCGGCGTGCCCGCAGACGTGTGGCGCACACGCTGGCTCGATCAATTCTATGAGGGCTTCTTCGCACTCGCCGCACGCACAGGCGTCGCACTCATCGGCGGCGACGTTTCGCGCACGCCCGAACGCATCGTCATTGATTCCATCGTGCTCGGCGAAACTAGACGCGGGCGCGCGGTCTTGCGCAACGGCGCACGCCCCGGCGATCAAATCTTCGTCACCGGCACACTCGGCGGCGCAAGCGCGGGTCTAAGCATCCTCGAAAGCAACGCGACGAAACGAAACGCGCGCACACATCAACGCGCAACGAGCGCACGACAACCACTAATGACTTCCGCACGCGCGCAACTCATCCGCCGCCAACAGCGACCCGAACCACGTCTCGCTTGGGGCGCACTGCTCGGCAACAAACGTCTCGCCTCCGCCATGATCGATCTCAGCGATGGACTCTCGTCCGACCTCGCGCACCTCTGCCGCGAAAGCAACGTCGGCGCGCTCATTGATGCCGCGCATCTCCCGATTGATCCATTCATCGCCCAAGCCAACGTCAACGCACCCGACGCACTCACTCTCGCCCTGCACGGCGGCGAAGATTTCGAGCTACTCTTCACCGTCCGCCCGCAACACGTCACCCGCCTCCCGCGCGAACTCGATGGCGTGCCCATCACACACATCGGCGAAGTCCGCGCCCCATCGGCCGGCATAAAGATTCACATCAACGGTCGCACACGCACGCTCAAGCCCGCCGGCTTCGTTCATTTCCGCTAATCAACTCGCCAAACTTTAACTGAATCGCATGTATGACAACCGCCGCAGCGCGGCGTTTGACTTTAGCCCGGCGTTTCAACGCCGGGAGCAGGTGACGACATTGATTGTCGTCGCGTGAGCGACGATTGAATGACGAACCGATGCATCAGGCGTCGCTCGCGCGACGCACTATGTTATTTCTGGCCCGTTCCCGGCGTTGAAACGCCGGGCTAAATTCATTGTGCCGCTACGCGGCAGATTTACGTGCACGTATCATCATTTAATTGACTCGCCGCCCGTCCTTGCCTAGACTTATCTCAGCCCGCATCACAGCTTGAAAGGAAGCGGCCAATGGAACGTTATTTCTTTCGCATCACCATCGCGCTCATCACCTTCTTTCTCGGCACTGGCGCAACGCTGCTCTGGGTTACGCTACGCGCGCCAGATGTGAACGACTTTGAGCAGCCACCGGCCCCGGTGATATATGGCGGGCTATTGAACGATAGAGCAATCCCGCCACTCCATATCAATGGATACCAATCGTGTCCTGAATGGAACGTTCACATCACTATAGATGAAACGGGTCGAGTAATTTCAGCCTCTTCCGACTTCATAGACCCGTTGGCACGATACGACGCAGAGAAAGTAGCTTTAGCCTATCGTTTTAAGCCGATGCTGCTTGCGGGCCAGCCCGTCAAAGTGGCTGGTGTGATCGATGAAAGTCCGGAATGGCCTTGCTTAAGTTATTAGTTTAGCCGAATCGAAGATGCTCAAGTTTCAGAACACACTCTCAGGTCAACTCGAAGAGTTTCGCCCGCTCCGCGAAGGCGAGGTGCGGATGTATTGCTGCGGGCCGACCGTGTGGGACTTTGCGCACATCGGCAACCTGCGCACGTTCCTCTTGGGCGACATCCTGCGGCGCTATCTCAAGTTCAAGGGCTACAAGGTCACGCACGTGATGAACATCACGGACGTGGACGACCGCATCATCCAGCAAGCGGAACGGAAAGGCGTCACGCTCGACGAGTACACCGCGCCTTACATCGAAGCCTTCTGGCAGGACTTCGACGCAATCGGCATGGAGCGCCCCGAAGTTGCGCCGCGCGCCACGCAGCACATCAAACAGATGACCGAACTGATCGCGCGCCTCGAAGCGGACGGCCACGCCTACGCATCCGACGGCTCGATCTATTACCGCATTGCTTCGTTTCCCCAATACGGCAAGCTCTCGAAGATCAACTTCGCGGGCAACATCGTCGGCGGCAGCGAGCGCGTGGACACGGACAAGTACGAGAAAGAGGACGCGCGCGACTTCGCGCTCTGGAAAGCGGTCGAACCGGGCCACGACGCCGCTTGGGACACAGAGATCGGACGCGGCCGGCCCGGCTGGCACATCGAATGCTCCGCGATGTCTATGCAATATCTCGACGAGTCGTTCGACATACACTGCGGCGGCGTTGACTTAATCTTCCCGCATCACGAAAACGAGATCGCGCAATCGGAAGGTGCGACCGGCCGCAAGTTCGTCAACTACTGGCTGCACGGCGAGCACCTGAAGATCAACGGCGAGTCCATGTCCAAATCGAAGGGCAACTATTTCACCTTGCGCGATCTCGTCGCGCAAGGCTTCACGCCGACGGCCGTGCGCTATTCGCTCATCTCCGCGCCTTATCGCAAGCAGTATAACTTCACGCTTGAGGGCCTGCGCAGCAGCGAAAAGACCGTCGCCAGCCTGCAAGACTTTCGCCAACGCCTCGCCGACGCGCGCGTCGAAGCGGGCAGCAATCCGCAAATGAAAGCCGCTGCCGCCCGCGCGCTCAAACAGTTTGAGGCAGGACTCGATGACGATCTCAACACGTCGGTCGCGCTCGCGGCGATTCACGATCTGACGCGCGAAGTCAACACTGCGCTCGCTGATTGCCAGTTGCGCGCAGACGATCAACGCGACCTGCTCGAACTGATCGCGTGCTTCGATGCCGTCTTCAACATCTTCAGCCGGCCCCAAGCCGAGATGCTCGACACAGAGATACAGGCGCTCATCGCCGAACGCCAAGAGGCCCGCCGCCGCCGCGACTTCGCCCGCGCCGACGAAATCCGTGATGAACTCAACGCGCGCGGCATCATCCTCGAAGACACACGCGATGGCGTGCGCTGGAAACGACGCGGCATGTAGTGCTAGGATGGACGCGCTGAAACAGGTAACTTTATGAACGATCCTAAACGAGCCGTGTGGTTCTTCACTATCGCAGGCTTATCGTGGCTCTTGTGCGGAGTGCTCGATTTGTTCCGCGCGGGCGGCGTTTTGGAGATCGCTGTGGGTTTTACGGGCGGCTTTATCTTTCTTGCGCTTGCTATCGGACAAGCAATGCGCCTGCGTAATAGTTGAGCGCCGATCTGAACTGCTGAGTTACGTGATGTCCAAATCCTTTTCCTATTGCATTCGCCCCCTCGACATCCGCGCGAACATCTTCGCGGGGTAGCCTCGCACTCTTGTCTCTGTCCCCTTCTCTGAAATTTCAAATTTGAAATTTCAACTTGATCAGTTTCTGTTTCATCGTAAGGAGAAGTGTTATGGCTACCAGCACCATCGCGCCGCTTAAACGGCCTGAGATCAAAACCGCTCTGCCCGGCCCGCGTGGGCAAGAGATCATCGCCGCCGATCACAAGTTCGTTAATCCAGCGTACCCGCGCCCCACATATAAACTCGTCGCCGAACGCGGCGCGGGCGTGTGGGTCGAAGACGTGGACGGCAACGTCTTTCTCGATGCCAACGCCGGCATCGCCGTCTGCTCGACGGGTCATTGTCATCCCGAAGTCGTCAAAGTGATCCAAGAGCAGGCCGCGCAGTTGATTCATATGTGCGGCACGGATTTCTATTACCGGCACATGCCAGACTTAGCACGCAAGCTCGACGAAATCGTGCCTGTGCCAAGTCCGACGCGCACGCACTTTGCTAATAGCGGCACGGAGGCGGTCGAAACTGCACTGAAGCTTGCGCTGCACGCGACGGGGCGCGAGAAGTTCATCTCGTTCTTTGGCAGCTTTCACGGGCGCACGCTCGGCTCGCTTGCACTCACTTCATCAAAGGTCGCGCAACGACGCGGCTTCCGCCGCCAAGTGCTCGACGTGACGCACGTGCCTTACCCGAACACCTTCCGCGATCCATTCACGGGCCAACCGACCGACGCGGCGACGGTCAGCCGTCAATGTCTCGATTGGATCACAGAGCGTCTGTTTAAGACGACGACACCGCCGGAAGAGGTCGCGGCCATCGTGGTTGAGTGTGTGCAGGGCGAAGGCGGTTATGTGCCTGCGCCGAAGGAGTTCTTACAAGGGCTTCGCAGCATCTGCGACGAGCACGGCATACTGCTCGTCGTTGACGAAGTGCAATCAGGTATGGGACGCACGGGCAAGATGTTCGCGAGCGAGCATTACGATCTCAAGCCGGACATCGTGACCATCGCCAAAGGCATCGGCTCAGGTCTGCCCATCGGCGCATGCGTGGCGCGCGCTGACATAATGAACTGGAAATCGGGCGCGCACGCTTCAACTTTCGGCGGCAACCCCGTCTGCATCGCCGCCGCCTTGAAGACCATCGAACTGCTCGAAGGCGGACTCATCGCCAACGCCGCAGAGGTTGGCGCATATCTGAAAGCAGGACTTGAAAAACTGAAAGACAAACACGAGTGCATCGGCGACGTGCGCGGGCTTGGGCTGATGCTCGGCGTCGAGTTCGTCGCAGACCGCGCGACCAATCAGCCCGCGCCGGAGTTGCGCGACCGCATCGAGACCGCTTGCTACGAGCGCGGACTGCTCGTGCTCGGCGCGGGCGCGAACACGATCCGTTGGTCGCCACCGCTCATCCTCACACGCGAGCATGTAGACGTAGCGCTTGAGCTTTTCAATGACGCGATCACAGCTTCCTACCAATGAAACAGTGGTCGGTGGTCAGGGATCAGTAAAAACTGTCTGCACTGATCACTGACCACCGACCACTGACCACTGACCACTGCTCGTCACCACTGCTCGACATTGACAAACTGCCAACCGTCCCCTAATTTTCCCCCGTCTCTCCCGACGCGCTGTGGCTCGTCCAATTGCCGGAGGTCTTCGGATGCAACGCGCACGCCTGCTGTCGCTCTTCTTGCTCGCACTTGTCGTCCAATTCTCTGCGCACGCACAAGAGTCGAAGCGCGCCGCCGCCGATCAACTCAAGCGCGGCGCGGATCGTTATCTCAAAGGCGACCTCGAAGGTGCGCTCGCCGCTTACGACCGCGCGCTCACGGTCGAACCGAACGCCGCCGACATCTACGTCAAACGCGGCAACGTGCGCCACGCCAAAGGCGACCTCAACGGCGCGCTCGCCGATTTCGATCAGGCGCTCACGCTCGACCCTGCGGTCGTCCGCAACGACCGCAACGTCGCCGAAGCCTATTCGCGACGCGGTTACTTGCGCGCGCGCCGACTTGAGATGGAGCCGGCCATCGAAGACTTCAACAAGGCGCTCATCTGCTATCAAGGCAATCCCGATTACTACTTCCGGCGCGGCGATGCATTGCTCGTCAAAGGCTCTTTCGCCGAAGCGATCACGGATTACAACAACGGGCTATCGTTGAAACCCGACAACAACCAAGCCTCTTTCGCTTATGCCAGTCGCGGCTACGCCTATCTGATGCGCGGCGACGAAGCGGCCGCGCGCAAAGATTTCGCCCAAAGCATCAAGCTCAACAAAGACGGCAAGCTCATCCTCCGTTTCCATCTCCTCTTCTTGCAGGAACAGTACGAAGAACTCCAACACCGGCGCCAGAGCGACCGGCAAAAACTTACTTGAGTGTCAGCCGCTGAAGCGTAAATCCTCGCCAGCCTTTAAGGTCGCTCGATCATCTCGCGCACGTCGCCGAAGTTTGCGCTGATGGGCTGATGGGCGCCATCGGCTTCAAGTGCGACTCGCGCCTGCGCCCGCACCACATCGCTCATCGTTAACAAGCCGACGAGGCGCGTCGGTTCGTGCGGCTCAACCACGGGCAGTTGGCGCGCGTCTGTGCGCTCCATCCGCACGACCGCACGCACGAGCGGTTCATCTGTAAAGACCGGCACGACCATATCAACTAACGACCCGACCGACTGCACGCCGTCGCCTTCGGCCAATCTGCGCCGCAGCCGCGCTTCGCTGACCAAGCCGACGAGTCTTTCATCGCCGTCCAACACCAGATAGGTGGAAAAATTATATTTGGCGATCTGATCGAGCGCCGCTTGCACGGTCGTCTCGGCTTGCAACGTCACTGGCGCAGTTGTCATCGCCGCGCCGATGTTGATCTCCGCAAGCGCGCGGGCCAGCGGCCGGTCGCGGTGCGGCAAGCGCACGCCGTCTTGTTCCAATAGCGCCTCGTAGATCGGCGTCGGGCGCAAGCGGCGTGCGAGACCGTAAGCGGTCATGTTGGCGATCATCAACGGTAGGATCAGACCATAGCCGCCGGTCATCTCGAAGATGATGAGCACCGAAGTGATCGGCGCACGCACGATACCCGCAAAGACCGCGCCCATGCCGACGAGCGCAAATGCGCCGATCTCGTTGCCGGTGTGGCCGAGCAGCGCGTGATCAAGATAGCCGAACGCGCCACCGAGCATCCCGCCGATAAACAGTGACGGCGCAAAGATGCCACCCGCGCCACCACTGCTGTACGAAAAAATAGTCGCGATCAACTTCAACACGCAGAGCGCGAGCAAGACGCGCACGGTCAACTGCCCGGCGAGCGCCAGCGACAAAGTCTCGTAGCCGCCTGCGGTCACGCCGCCTGTACGCAGCCATGCGAGCGCGATGACGGCCAGCACGCCCGTCACAAGGCCGCCGACGGCCGGTCGCGTCCATGCTGGTAAGATTTTGAGTCGTTGAAAATGTCTGCGCAGACCGAGCAGCGATTCTGTGAAGGCGAGCGAGACGAAGGCGGCGGCAACACCGAGCGCGGCATAGAGTAGTAGCGATGAAGCGCGATGCAGGCCGTAACCCGTCGGCACGTCGAAGACTGGATGCTCGCCTAAGACGCTGCGCTCGATCACGGCCGCAAGCGCCGCCGCGACGATGACGCCAGATAACAACGTCTGGTCCAGATCGCCGACGACCTCTTCAATCGTGAACGTGACGGCCGCAATTGGCGCGTTGAAGGCTGCGGCGATGCCTGCGGCTGCGCCGACCGACAGCATGCGCCGCAAGTTGTCGCGGGAGAGCGCCGCCGCACGCCCTAACAGGCTCGCAAGGCCCGCGCAAATCTGCACCGTCGGCCCTTCGCGTCCGAGCGATGCGCCCGTACCGATCTGTATGACGCCGAGCAGGAACTTGCCAATCGTTGCACTCAAGAGCGCCATGCGCCCGCCTTTAATGACGTAAGCGACTTTGACTTGTGGGATGCCGCTCCCGCGCGCATCAGGCACGACGTACTGCAAGAGCGCGCCGCCGATGAGGCCGCCGATAGTCGGCACAGAGATCGTTAAGACGATCCACTTGTGCCCGCCCGCCGCCATTGCCCGATCAACGAGCAGATGCTCTGTGCCGCGCAAGGCAAGGTGGAAGGCGACGGCGGCGAGACCGCAGAGCACGCCCGCGACTAACGTTAAGCCAAACACGCGCCGTCGCTCCGACGGCACAAGGCGCAACGAGAGTCGCAGCAACTTCAAGTTCACACGTCGCACACGCGCACGCCACAGACGCAACGCCGCTTTAATCTTCCGCTTGCTCAAACCCAAACCTCACCCCTCGCTCAAAAACACTGTCGCTCAATAACGTTGTGGCGCGCCGGTCACACAACGCACCGTGTCGCGTGCGATCAATAACTCTTCGTCGGTCGGAATAACATAAGCGGCAAGACGCGCTCCGTCGCGCGTGATCAAACCTTCGCGTCCATGTATCTGCGCCTCGTTGCGCTCTGGATCAAGTTCTAAGCCGAGCCATTCCAGACCGGCGCAGATGCGCGCGCGCACTTCCGCAGCGTTCTCGCCGATGCCGCCCGTGAAGACGACTGCATCCGCGCCGCCAACGCCCGCGAGATACGCGCCGATATATTTGCGCGCGCGATAGCAGAAGATTTCGATGGCAAGGCGCGCGCGGCGGTCGTCGTTCTCGTGCGCTTCGGCCAGCAATTCGCGCATGTCGTTCGTCAAACCTGAGATGCCGATGAGGCCCGACTGCTTGTTGAGCAGAGACTCGACCGCTTCGGCCGTCAGCCCTTCTTTGACTGCGATGAAATCAATGATGGCCGGATCGATGTCGCCGGAGCGCGTGCCCATCACCAGTCCTTCAAGCGGCGTCAAGCCCATCGAAGTGTCAACGGAATCGCCCGCGCGGATCGCGGCGATGGAACAGCCGTTGCCGAGATGTAAGGTGATGATGTTGGTCTGCTCGCGTTCAATGCTGCGCAGTTGCCGGTAGCGATAGGCGACGTAGCGGTGCGACGTGCCGTGAAAACCGTAACGGCGAATGCGATGGCGGCGATAGAACTGGTAAGGGATCGCGTAGAGGTAAGCGTGGTCTGGGAGCGTCTGATGAAACGCCGTGTCGAAGACAGCGGCTTGCGGCAATCCTACGCCAAAGACCTCGCGCGCCGCCACGATGCCTTTAATGTTCGCCGGATTATGGAGCGGCGCGAGATCAATGCACTCTTCAATGCCGCGCAGGACTTCGTCTGTGATCAAGACCGAATGTGTGAACCGCTCGCCGCCGTGCACAACGCGATGCCCAACCGCTTGCACGTCCGCGACGCTCTGCACTTCAGTGATGCCCGACGTTTCAGAGCATGCCCAGCGAATGATCCATTCAACTGCCGCGCGCGCGTCGCGCAGAGGCGCGGTCAAGCGTTGCGCCTCGCGCCCTGCCATCACGAGTGTGATGATCGCCTCGCCGCCGATGCGTTCAATCGTACCGCGCGCGAGTCGTCTGTCGGTGTTCTGTGCGATGCGTTCGAGATCGGTTGCGATCAGTTGAAACTTGATGGTTGAACTGCCGCAGTTGAGCACGAGAACGTTCATCGTTTGCTCCACTCAGATTTGAGTCCCTTTACAGACGGCGCAGGAAAGTTTCAGGGTTATTGAGAAACGCTTTTGTCAGCGCCACGTGTTCGAGCTTATCGTAGGCCACTTGCCTGACCGGATACTTATCGAAATTCAAGAGCGCCGCATTGGGGAACGCCATCAAGATGGGCGAGTGCGTGGCGATAATGAACTGCGCGTCCTCCGCGACCATCTCCTTCAACATCGAGAGCAAAGCGAGTTGACGCTGCGGCGAGAGCGGCGCTTCCGGTTCGTCCAGCAGATACAGACCACCGGGCACAAACCGTTCGCGGAACAGGTTGAGAAAACTTTCGCCGTGCGAGCGCGCGTCTGCGTCCTCGCCGTACTTGCGCGCGAGTTCGCGGCGTTGGCCGAGCACTAGACCTTTCGCGCGCGCCAGCCCGTAGCCGGTCAGATATTGCTCGAACTCCGTCGCCATCTCTGCCAACTCGCTGCTCATCGCATTGACGCGCCGCGCGAAGTTGAAAAAATCTTCGGCGCGCAAGAAAAAACCGCGATGCGTCCGCTTCTGCCAGATGAACTGCAACTGCACGGCCAGCCGTTGCGCGTGTCTTAAGGTCTCATCGCGTTGTGCGTCCGCACCGCCGACGACGACTGAGCCGACGCCCGCCGCAATTGCTTCGAGCAGAGTGGACTTGCCCGAACCGTTCTCGCCGACGAAGAACGTGACCGGCGCGCGAAACTTGATCTCTTTGCACTTCTGCACAAGCGGCAGATTGAACGGAAAGTTTGCGTTGAATTTTGCGCCCGGTTTGATATTGACTGCTCGCAGATGAATCATGATCGTTCACTTTCGCGCGCTCGCACCGGCGCGTCAAGTTCTCTTGCTTTAATCAGCCATGAGCTTTGCGCCGATCTCTTGCACGCGCGCGCGCAGACGTTCTTCGTCAACCGTCTGCGCACGCCCATCACGATAGATTTCGCGCCCCGCCACGACCGTCAACACAACATCACGGCCCGACGAGGCGAAGATGAGCGCGCTCAAAGGATCATACACGGGCAGTTGGTGCGCGCCGTCGAGACGCACGGCGATCAGGTCGGCTTGCAGACCAGCGGCGAGCGCGCCCGTCTGCGCATCAAGCCCAAGCGCCTGCGCGCCGCCCGCAGTTGCAGCGAAGAGAGCTTGCTGCGCGGTCAACTCGGCAAGCGCATCGGGCGCGTGAGCGCGAGCCATCAAGAGTGCGGTGCTTGCTTCTGCAAGCAGATCGCAAGTGTTGTTGCTGGCCACCGAGTCGCTGCCGAAGCCGTGTTTGAGTTTGAGAAACTTGTGATACGGCGCGTGCCCGTGGCCGAGTTTGGCGTTGGACTTCGGGCAGTGCGCGACGCGCGCGTCGAATATTTTGATCGTCTCGATGTCCGCATCATCAACGCGAATGCAATGCACAAGCAACGGGCGCGCGCGCAGCACGCCGACCTGCGCGAGATATTGAATCGGCGACACGCAGGGCGCGCGCCACTCGATGCCGCGCCGCGCGTAGTCGTCGGCGAACACGCCGCACCCGGCGCGCATGAGCAGCGTCTCCATTTCGGATTCGGCGGCGTGCATCATCACGGGCAGACGTTGATCGAGCGTGTAGGCTGTGATCATTTCAAGGAGCGGCGCGCTGACCGTGTAAGGCGCGTGCGGCGAGACGCCGACGCGCACGAGTGGCGTCTCGTCTGTGCGCAATGCTTCGAGTTGTGCGCGCGATTGTATCCACTGTTCCTGAGCCATGCGTGCATCTGGGCCAAAGACCTCTTGATAGATCGTGCCGCGCAAGCCCACGTCTGCGAGTGCCGCAAGGCAGGCATCGGCGCTGCTCGCAGCATCGCCCACGCATGTCACGCCAGCGCGCACGGCTTCGACTGCGCCCCACGCAGCAGACACACGCAGGTCGTCCGCCGTCAGGCGCAGCATGCGCGCCAAAGTGAGTTTGCGCAGCCACGCGAAGAAGTTTCCTTCCTCCGCTTCGAGGAAGCCGCGCATCGCAGTCAGTTCGAGGTGCGTGTGGCAGTTGACCAAGCCGGGCATGAGCGCCGCCGCGCCGAAATCTTCCGTCGTTGCATCGGGAAACTGTGCGCGCACGTCGGCGCGTGGGCCGACGGCGACGATGCGCGCGCCCTCAACCGCGACCGCGCCATCTGCAATCGGCGGCGCAGTCACGGGCACGACCCAACGCGCGGAATAGATTTTCGTCATCAACCTTTTTTGCTCATCGCTTCAGTCTGTATGCTCATGTGTGGCGGCGCGCAATGCTTGGCCGAGTTGCGGCAGTTGTTCGATGAGCCGTGCGTTACCTTTGAGCGAAGTGACGACGCTGAAGTGGACTTCATGTGTGCCGTCGCCCGCTTCGCCGACGTTGAAGTCGTCAAGCCGCAAACCTTCGCGCTTGAGCAAGCCGAGCAAGTTGGCGAGCGTTGTGGCCGGCTCGTTCGTCTTGAATGTGTAATGAAAGAGTCGGCGATGATGCACGATGGCGCGCTCAACGCGCCGGAGCAGGACGAGCACGAAGATGATCAACAAAGTCGTCACGAAAGTGACGGCGAACATGCCTTCACCGATGGTCACCCCGAGCGCGGTGACGACGAGGATTGTGGCGGCGGTCGTTAGCCCGTGCACAGAGCCGCGCGTTTGCAGGATGACGCCCGCGCCGATGAAGCCGATGCCGGGAAGTATTTGCGCGATGAGACGGGCCGGATCGGTATAGGGCGCGCCGCTTGAGATGTGGCGCGAAGTGATCATCAACAGCGCCGCGCCCATGCAGATAAGTATGTTCGTGCGCAACCCCGCAGGCTTGCGATTCAACTCGCGCTCAAGCCCGATCAACCCGCCGCACAGCAACGCCAACAGCAGTTTGACGGCGACGAGCAGCAACGGATGAAGTTGCAAAACGAGCGGCAGGTTGTTCACAGTCGCCTCAACATAATCGTTTAAGACTCGCGCACGCGCCCTGCACCTGCGACTGTGCGTCTGCCAGCGCGGCGGCGCAATAGAAACCACAACGCGCCTGAGCTTGCGATCACAGCGCCGCCAGTCGCGGCGACGATGCGTATACCGTAAGCGTCGGCCGCCGCGCCCGCGAAGTACATCGAGCCGACCATCATCAGCGTGGTCAGCGTTTCATAAGACGCGAAGACGCGGCCGGCGTAAGCGTTCTCTGTGCGGCGCATGATGAGCGTCTGTTGCGCCGTCCACCAGATCGCAAAGTTCATCTCGCGCGCCACGAGCACGGCGGCTGCGCCCCACAAGTGCGGCATGAAACTGAAGACGACTAGACCGCAACCGTCGAACAGCAAAGAGCGCCCCATGCGCGTGCCGAGATTTTCGCTGGCGGCGTTGAAGCGGCGCGCGAGCGGTGCGCCGAGCACGCCGCCCGCACCCATCGCCACGAACAACACCGAGATGCCGAAGTCCTGCGGGCGCGCTACCAATGAGGCCGCCGCCTGCACACCGAGTCGTGCACCGAAGACGCTATAGAGCGCACGCGCCACGCCGTTGCCCAAGCCCCAACCAGCGGCGACGATGAAGACCGCGGCCAGCACCGCGTCGTTGCGCACATAGCTAAGACCTGCGCGAAAGTCTAACACCGAACGGCGCAAAAGCGATGCGCCTTCGTGGCGCGTGGTTGTGCTGGTTACGTGTATGCGCCGGAGTACGATGCGCCAGATCATCAGCGCGGAGCCGATGAAGGTGGCGGCGTTGATAAGGAAGACAAATTGGCGGCCGACGAACGTGGCGATGAGACCGCCGAGCGCCGAGCCGACGGCGATGGTCGCGGCGGTCGTCGAAGCTGAAAGCGAATTGATGGTGAGCAGTTCGTCCGCGTCGTTCGTAATAATTGGAATCGTGGCGCGCTTGGCGGCGTTGAAGAAGGCTGAGACCGAAAAGAGCGACGCGCCGACTGCATAGACGAGCGCGAGCGAAGAGAACTTGGCCGCGAATAGAAAGCCGAGCGCGAGGGCTGCACGTAGCACATCGGCCGCGATCATCACGCGCCGTCTGTCAATCCGATCCACGACGACGCCCGCCACAGGGCCGAACAGAAAGAGCGGTAGATGGCGCGCGATAGCATAGACCGCAATCGCGCGCCCTTCATGCCCGGGGCCGGCAAGTTCTAACGCCAACGCGAGCACGGCGATGTTATTGAGCCAGTCGCCGATCTCTGAGACGACCTGCCCGGTCCACAACCTGCGCACGTTCGCGTTGCGTGTGAGCAGTTCGCGGTAGGTCACGGGCGCTCTCCTGCGAGAGAAAGCAGAAGGCAGCAGGCAGCAGGCAGTAAGCAGAAAGCAAGGTTCAGTCGGTTGTCGGCAGCAAAGGGCAGGTTTTTGTCTCTCTGACGAAGAATGGCGTTCTTATTGCTGCCTGCTGCCTTCTGCCTTCTGCCTTCTGCTTCTTTGACCTTGCGGTAGCGTTCGAGAATTGAACTGACGTAGGCGCGCGTTGAAGGGATGTCAATGCGTGCGATGAACTGTTCGGTGGTGAGCGTCGGTTGATTCGGCGCGGTGCGATCCCATTCGGCGGCGCGGCTGGGGCCGGCGTTGTAAGCGGCGAGCGTGCGCGCCTCTGCGCCCGGCTTGCCGCGATAGTCCTTCGAGATTTTTTCCAAGTACCAGCAGCCGATCTGTATGTTGCGCTCAGGGTCGCGCAGGATTGATTCAGGGTCGCGCGCCATCGCCTGCTCGAACTCGCGCATGCCCGTCTCCGCCGCCCACTCGCGCCCGACCGCAGGCGTCACCTGCATCAACCCGATCTCGCCTGCGTCGCCCGTCTTCCACGGGCGAAAATATGTCTCTTCGTAGATGATGCTCCAGACGAATAAGGGATCGAGCCGGTAGATGCCGGCTTGGCGCGCGATCAGTTGATCGTAGCGATGAATCCAGTATTGATTGAAAAAGTAGAGACCGGTGGCGCAGAGGGCAAGGATGATGAGGCTGACGATGACGAAACGTTTCATTGGTCAGTAGGCAGTAGGCAGTAGGCAGTAGGCAGTAGAAATCATCATGCTGCCTACTGCCTACTGCTTACTGCTTACTGTTCGTCAATTTCTCCGGCGCAAGCGCGTCCACATGTCGGCGCGCGTGTAAGCTCGATCAAGTCCTTCATAGCGCGATTGCAGCGCGCGCGAGTCGAGCACGTGCCCTTGCAACCAGACTTCGGCGGCGATGGTTGCGCCCACGGTCAACGCGCCGCCGCGCAACGTCCGTTGATTGATGAGCACTTCGAGTTTCAAGCAATCGAGATCGAGATACGCCCAGTAGAGTTCGCCGCCCGACAGCGGGTTGCGCAAAGGCTTGAACGAGAGCACGCGCCCGCACAAGCTCCAATCGTTCTCGTGCGCGGCGCGCGCGGGCGCGCACGATTCGAGCGAGCGCCAATGCGCTCGTTCGCTGCGCGCGCAGATGCGCGCACGATAAGCCAGCCCGCACAAACCGACGTGCAACTCATGCGCGCGAAAACTTTCAGGGCCGACTTCGGTCAGGTTCTGCAACTCGAAGAGGACTTCGGTCTCCGTCCCGTCGCTGTAACCATGCACGATGGCTTCACCCTCTTCGTCGTACTCTGTGAGCGCCCAAGGGCTGATGCGTTGCGTGTAACGCGCGCGAAAGCCGGGCCGGCAATCGGCGTAGAAGATATCGCCCGTGCCGGATTCGTAGAGCACGGTCCAGACTTCCAAGCCTTCGCCCAACTTCCAGCAGCGCCCATGCAAGACAGCGCCACGCCGCAAAAGCTGCGTCGCTTCGCCTTGATCGCCCGCGCGCTCCGCCAGATAGTTGAAGTCCTTCTCGCTCGGCACGTCCAGCCCGATGGCTTCAAACGTCTCTTCCATAAGAACAGTGGTCGGTGGTCGGTGGTCGGTGGTCAGTGAAATCAGTTTTTAACTGATCACCAACCACTGACCACTTATCTTGTTGCCCTTCGTCGCTGCTTAACAGGTCGTGCTTCATGTTTGGTCTCTTCGGCGCGCGGGGCGCGGGTGCGGAAGCCGCGAATGTTGCGCGTGGGGCCGTAAGCGGGCCGGACGCCGGTGCGCGCAAGCTCCGCAAACAACTCGACATCGTAGTCCGCCTCGCGCGACATCTCCTCGCGGATCGCGTGCAGCATTTCGAGAAATCTGGGTCGCGGATACATAGTAGAAATGATGAATGCGGAATGATGTGTGATGAATGAAAGACTGTTTCTCATTCATCACACATCATTCATACTTCACTTCCGTCGCCTCCGAAACTAAAAATTCTGGTGTGACGATCATCGGGACGAAGAAACCGGCTGCGGTGTTGAAGAGCCGGATGCGCGCTTGCCGCCGCACATTCGCCAGATGACCGAAATTCCACGTCACTAAATAATCAATTTTATGCACCGATGCAAGCGCCACGTGCAACGCATCGCCGAGATACTTGCGATGAAAGATGCCGCGCGCCACATAACCGTCGGCGAGGATCGTCGCTTCGTCCGAGAGTTCGACCTGTTCGAGCGGCGCGATCAGTTTCAGATAACCCGTGCGATGCGGTTCGGGTACGCGCTCAAGTTCGCGCACAACGAGCGGCGAGACGACGGCGCGATACTCCGATAGCTCGCGCTCCCACCAACGGATCGTCAAGTCGCGGCGAAACGGCTCGCCGTTGTCGAGATACGCGCCGACGACCGAAGTCTCCAGATAAAGGCTCTGCTTCATGGCACGCTCGGTAGCGGTAGCGGGGCGATGTTCGCGTCGCGCGCGGGCGCGGACGGATTGTTGGCGATCAGTTCAAGCCGGACGATGGCGCGTTGGAAGTCGAACGTGACGCGGAAGTAGCGCAGGAGGTTGCCGCCGATGATGCCGGTCTGCTCGAAGCCGGCCGTCTCGTTGATCGAGTCCATGTCGAGCACCGCGGCCGAGAGATTCGCTTGGGTGTACGCACCGAGTTTGACACTCGGCAATAAGAGCAGGTGCACGTCGTCGCTCACGCCCGCCGCGCCATAGACGCGCAAGCGCGTCGGCTGCGCGAACCGCGCGAGGTCTTCACGTTCGGTCAGCGCCGCCGCCACGACCGAGATGCTCGCGCCCGTGTCCACAATAAAGTTGAGCGGCTTCTCGACGCCTTCGACGTTGATCGCGCTCGACCAGAACCCGCTCGAAGTTGAACGGATCGGCAGTTCGAAGACGCCGGGCGGAAGTTGTGGCGGCTGCGGTGCGCCGGACTGATCGGTCGGCGCAATCCGCACCTGCTCGTCGCGCACTAGCGTCAACTCGCGTTTGCCGTAATCAACCGAAGCGAGATATTTGGCCAACACGGACAGCCCGATGTAGCCGTCCACAGGCTCTTGCGTGTTGTGAAATTCGCGCAGGTAAACAGGCACGTTCGAGACATGCGCATCACCGACGCGCAACGATTCGAGAAAGCCATAGACGATCTCGAAGCGCCCGCCGCCGCCGACCGCGCGCGCCATGCCGCCGCGCGCCACCGGCTTAACGCCGAGCCGTTGCGCCGCATCGGTCGAGAGCACACACATACCTGAGCCTGTGTCAATGACGAAGCGCAACGGCTGCTTGCTGCCATTGATATTGACATGTATGACGGGCCGGCTGTTCGTCAACTCAAATGGAATGACGGTGCGATCAGGGCCGCCTGTGTTGTAGAGATCGCCTTGCGCGCCGAGGTAGCGTAGGAAGTCAATCAAGCCGCGTATGCGCGCGCGCCGGTCTGCGTCCGTTTTGGGTGCGATGCGCAGGAAGCGGTCGTAAGCGTCAGCCGCTTCGCGATAGCGTTCGGCGCGCGCGGCCGCTTGTGCGTAGTTGAAGACGAAGTCAGGTTCATTCGGCTCAAGCTCCATCGCGCGGTGCAGCCCCGCGAGCGCGACGGCCGAACGGTTCTCGTAGAAGTTGACCATCGAAAGGCCGGCAATCGCCAGCGCCTCGTCCGGCTTGAAGCTGAGCGCCGTGCGCAACTCTTCGACCGAGACGGGGAATTCGCCGGCGGCGAGCAAGATCGACCCGAGCAAAGCGTGCGCCCGCGCCGAAGTCGGGTCGAGCGCGACGACGCGCGCCGCCGCATCGTAGGCATCACGCAAGTGGCGCTGCTTCAGCAGTGCATAGCTCAAGCCCAGACGCGCTGCTTCGTCCTTCGCATCCTTCGCGATCAACTCGCGGTACTGCCGCTCGGCCGACTCGAATTCGCCTTCGCGCAGAGCACGGTCGGCCTGCGCCCGCGCCTTGTCGCGGTCGCCCGCACGCACCGGCAGGGCTGCGCCCGACCAAGCGAAGCTAACAGTTAAAGCAGCCAACCCGACCGCCGCCATGTGGCTCAACGTCTTCATTTCTTCGGCCACCCCCAACTAAGTGCGGAACGATGAAGGCAGAACGATGAAGTAAGCACAGCTTGTCTTTCATTCATCATTCTGCGTTCACCATTCATCATTTCAAAATCTCTCCCGTCTTCATTGACCAGAGCACTAGATCGAGTTCGTCGAAGGCGATGCGCGCCGTGCGGGCGAAGCGGCGCAGCAGGTCTTCGGTGGCAAGGTAGCGTGCGCGCGTGGTGGGCGGATCGGGCGACGCTATGATGCCGAGTTCAAAGAGGCTGCGCAGGATGTGTTTGTCGAGGATCGCGTAACCGCGCAGGCCCACGTTGCGCAAGAAATGGCTCGACTCTTTGTAGCCGAGACCTTTGATGCCGCTCGTGCGCGCAAGCCAGTCGCGGCGCGCAAGCGGATCAGCAAAACTATTCAAACGTGCGCGCAGACGCAAGTTGCAATCGGCGCGCAAGTAGTCGCGCGTGGCGACGATGTAGCCTGAGCGCGAGCGCGGATAACGATGCACGCCCGTGAGCACCGCCGCCAGTTCTTCGTGCGCACCGTCGGCGAGCAACGGCCGGACAGCTTCAATCGAGCGCAAGCCCATGCGCGCCGACGCGCCCGCCGTGAAGATGCAGAAGACCAACTCTTCCCACAAGCGTTCATCCGAACCGCCGTGCCACACCGACTCGAACTGTGCGAGACGCGCGCGAATCTCTTTGCGCCGCGCACGGTGCGTGGCGTGCATGCGTTCAATTGTGACCGGCTCTCGTTCTCGGCGCACTACAGACGTTAGGTCAACACGAGGACTCAAAAAGCGAACAGCGAAATTTTAGGAGCGTGTTGGAAACATTGTCAACGCACTTGCTCGCAATCTCGCTCGCGGCATGCCGTGCGCGCTTGTGGCTTGCATCCACGTCGTCCGTGCAGTGCATCTAATAGCTGGCGCGCAACCACTGAAAACTTACGCGCCACAGGTCACCTCTCCTCGTGCTATGATGCTCAAAGCCCCCGAACATGTTGTTGCGCTCAAGGGAATGTTTATGTTGAAGGTCAAACGCATTAGTTTCATGTTCGGCCTGCTCGTCGCGCTCACGTTGAGCGCGACGGCGCAAGAAGCGCAGACGCCGGTCGCGCAAGCGACGCCGGCACTCGTTAAGCCTTCGCTGCTGCCCGTGCAACCCGCGCCTCAGCCGGATGCGCTCGCGCCCGACGCTGTCCACGACATTCAACCTCTGCCGACGCCGACGCCTGTTTACGGCCGGCTCGGTCTGCTCGTGGAGACAAGCGACGGGCAAGTCGTGAAAGAGTATGGCGCGGACGAACAGTTCAATCCGGCCTCGACGCTCAAACTAGCGACAGCACTTGATGCGTTGCACACCTTCGGGCCGCGGTATCGTTTCTCGACCGTCGTCTGGACGACGGGCACGCTCGACCCGCAGACGGGCACGATCACAGGCGACCTCATCATTTCGGGCCGCGATCCTTCATTCCATTACGAGCACGCGGTGATGGTGGCGCGCGAGTTGAACCGGCTCGGCATCCGCACCGTGACGGGCGATCTGATCGTCGCGCCGATGTTCACGATGAACTACAGTTGGTCTGCGCGTGCATCCGGCAATAATTTCTACGACACGCTCGATGCAACGCGCCGGCCTGAGACGGCGACGCGCGCTTGGCTCGAAGAGCGCAATGCTTTGAATGACCGCGAGAGTCTGTTGACGACGCCGAGCGTCGCCGTGATGGGCGCGGTCTATGTTGCGCCTGTGCCGCCGGGCGCGCGACAGTTGTTGACGCATCGCTCAAGTCCGCTCGTTGATATTTTGAAGGTGCTGCTCTGTTATTCGAACAATTTTATGGCCGAGCGTCTAGGCGACACGATGGGCGGCGCGGCGGGCTTGCGCCAGTTTCTCATCAGCAACGTTGGTTTGAAACCGGAAGAGGTGCAGCTTGATTCGACGAGCGGGTTAGGTATTAATCGCTTGAGTCCGCGCGCGATGATGAAAGTCTATCGCGCGCTCGTCGCGGAACTGGCCGAACACAATCTTGCGCCGTCAGACATCATGTCTGTGGCGGGCGTTGATCCGGGCACGTTGGAGAAACGTTACGCGGCGTCTGTCTCACGCGGTAGCGTCGTCGCTAAGACCGGCACGCTCGGACGCTCAGACGGCGGCGTGAGCGCGCTCGTCGGGCAGATGCAAGCGAAGTCCGGCGAGACGCTCTACTTCGTCATCTTCAATCAACGCGGCAACGTCCTGCGCTTCCGCAGCATGCAAGACGCCATCGTCTCCGAGATACAGTTCGCGCGCGGCGGCCCCGCGCCCTTCACCTACACACCACACACGCTCGCCATGCGCCTCGCCGACACAGAACTGAAAGCCGCCAAGCCGAGCGAGTACGAATCAACGTCAAACTAAGGGCTGAGGGATGAAGGCATAATCATGCTGCTTGCGTGATTATGCCTTCATCCCTCAGCCCTAAACATCAGCGCCCCGGCGGCCTGAGAGTCGCCGGGGCGCTGCGTCGCCCGGCCGGTCGCGCGCTGTGCGGCAACGCGCGGCGGCGAGCGAACTTGGCAGACACCTGCCTCATGTGAACCCAACCGCCTTTAGTCTTAACGCCGCACAAAGGTCGGCACGGTTCTCTGTCGGGTCAGTTGCCGGCAGCGGCGTGCAGCAAGCGCGCATGCCCTCGCGCAGGTTGCGCGCCGCGCCGGCAACGCGAACAACGACACTGCAAACCTCAAGCCGCGCCCGTCGCACCTAAGACGCAAGCCCACCAATCCATAAGCCCGCACACAGTTTCGCTTGCACGCATGCACGTGCGTGTGCGCCCTAGTGTGCGGCGCAGTCGCCGCTAGTTGTTTCTTTAAGTAATAGGGTTGGGTAACGCAGGTGCTAGTCGGGCGTGCCTGTCTGGCAGTGTGAAGCGCGCTTCTACGGCTGTCACTTAAGGTGACGAATGTGCGCTGCCGTTGAGCGCGCACGGACGCGGAAGCTAACAAAATGGCGGGCCTACGCATCTGGCATCGCCTTTGCCATTAATGTGTGGGGGCATGCCGCCCCCGACTTGTCCTCGGCAGAAGACGGCCGTTGTTGGAGGCTTCGATGAACAAGCAGATCATGCGCGCAGACAGACGAACGGAAGCGGGCTTCACGGTGGTGCAATTAATAATTGTCGTCACCATCATTGGCATCGTGTCGGTCTTCACTGTGGTCGGCGTTCGTTCGGCGCGCGCCAAGATGCAGCGCCTCGGCTCAGCGCGTCTGTTCGCCAGCTATCTCGAAAAGGCGCGGGTTGATTCGGTGCGCCGCCACGCCGACGTTACGCCCGTGGACACGCGCGCGCGCGTCATCCTGGTGAACGCGACGACCTATCAGGTCGTGATGGACTTCGACGGCAACGGATCGATCTTCAATGCTGACGGCACGCTCGAAACGCGCACCTTCACGCTCGACCCCGAAGTCATCTTTTCGCCCGGGGCGTATCCAGACACGCTCAGCTACAACTGGCGCGGACAAACTGGCGGCGATATTTCGATCAGATTTATTAACATCTCGGACAATCAGGAGAACCCGTCCGACCCGACCGACATCTCCATCTCCAGTCTCGGCGATGTCACACTCAACGACGTGGTGAACACGCCGGACGTGAACGCTAACACGTCGAACTTGAGCACCCCGACCCCGACGCCGGGAGCAGGCGGCGGCACGCCGACGCCCACGCCGACGCCCACGCCCACACCAACGCCCACCCCGACACCGACCCCGACGCCCACACCAACGCCCACCCCGACACCGACCCCGACGCCCACACCAACGCCCACCCCGACGCCCACCCCGACGCCAACGCCGACACCCACGCCAACGCCGACACCCACACCGACGCCGCCGCCGCCGAATGGATGTAGCCTCGTGGCCAGCCCAACGACCGTAACGGTTCGCAAGAATGGACTATCAACGGCGACGGTACAGATCACTGTGCCGGGCGCGACTAGCAGCACGGCGGTCATAGCCACGCCGAGCAACGCGACTGAGATCAGTGTGTCGCCAACTTCCGGTACCGTGCCCGTCAGTGGCTCGCTCTCATTCACGATCAAGTCGCGGCGCAACAACGCGAACTTCAACTATCAAGTCACGTTCAGTTCGAGTTGCGGCTCGGCTACGGTCACTGTGAAAGTCACGAACTAGGAGGTCTCTGTCATGTCGCATTCGCCTAAAGCGCGCGGGTTCACCTTACTTGAAATATGCATCGCTATGTCGGTGATGCTGATCGTCGGGCTGGGTGCGGTCTCTCTGTTCTTCTATGCGGTGCGCTACAACTCCGGCGCAACGGATCGCACCAACGAGTTGGCCATCCTGCAAAGGCAGGTGGAGACCTACCGCGCCCTACAGTGGGACTCCGCGCAAATGGCCGCGCAAGCGGCGGCGACCACCCTCGTCACGACGCAAGCCTCTTCGGGGACGAACGCGAACAACACGAACAGCACAGCCGGCGATTCACGCTCCTATGATCTGACCACGACCATCGAAGACTTAACGACCTACACGGGCGGCCCTGTGATGCAGAAACGGATCACACTCACGGTCAAGGCGCGCAACTCGAACCGAAGTCAAAACGACTGGCGCAACGCGGCGATGACGGTCGTCGTCCGGCGCACCTCGCCAGCCCTCGGCCCGTACCGGCAATAACGAGCAGCGCGCGCACGGAGCGCCGTTTAGAAGGAGTAAGGTTTCATGGATACAGGCAAGGTTAAGGCACACGGGCAGGCCGGCTTCTCGCTGCTGGAGTTGCTGATCGCGATGGCCGCGATGGTCACCATCGCGGCTGCCGCCAGCACGCTGCTCCTCAGTTCCTTCAACGTCCGCTCGCGCGAAGATCAACGTTCGGACGCACTCGCCGACGCGCAACGCGCCGTCAACATCATGACGCGCGAGTTAGCGAACGCGGGCTACAAGCTGCCGCGCGGCCTGACCTACACGAACGCTAGCGGCACGTCCGGCCTCGTGCCGCGCAATGGTCTGTTGCCTTCCGACTGCGACTCACAGTCAATCGCTTACGCTGCCAACCTCGATGCGATGGACGGCGGCAGTGGTAGCGGCAATGTCTATGGGCAGGACGAAGCGATCAAGTTTCAGTTCTACACCGATGCGACCGGCGACAGCTTTCTCGTGCGCCGCGAGTTGCGACCGGGCGGCAACACAGAAGTGCTGGCCAATCGCATTGACGGAATGAACGTGCAGTACCTTGACGCCGCAGGCAATGACACGTTGGCCGACGTGACCAAAGCCGTCGGGGTGCGCATCCGTGTCTGGGTCAACCTGCGTGCGACGGGTTCGCCCGGCTCGCCCGGCTATCAGCCGGCCCGGCAGGTGGTGCTCAACTCCGGCGTCGAACTGCACAACGCGAACCTGAATAACACCTATTAGTCTCGAACGACCGATCATTAGCGGTTGAGGTGCTCTACGCGATGAAGACACGTAATAAGTTGCCCGTAGCTTATCAACGGCGGCGCGATGAACGCGGCGCAGCGTTGATGATGATGTTGTTGATTGCGATGTTGCTGCTGGCCGCAGGTGGCGCGCTCATTCTCAGCACCGCCATGTCCAACTCGCTGGCCTACGATTCGTCCGGCGAGGAGCAGGCTTACTACGCGGCCGAGGCGGGCATCGAAGACTCGCTCTCGGCCCTGCGCGGGCAATACGCGCCCAACCCGCTCATCCAGACGATACCTGTTAGCGGCATCATCCCTGATGCCGATAAGCTGACCTTTCGCGGCGCGGTCACGCGCGCGACCTCAAACGATCCGGCCGACCCGACGACGAGCGCCGACGGCTCGGCCTTTCCCTACCGCCTGTCGCGCTGGCTCGGCTACGACTATCAATCGGCAGGCGCGAGCTATAGCGACCGTAAGATCGTGGCTGCCCCTTACTCGCTCTTGAGCGGCAGCGCCTACAGCGTCACCGTCGCCGATCCAGATAACAGTCAGAACGTGACCTTCTCGACCACCGGCACGATCAACGGGAGCACCAACCCCTTCACGCAGAACGGCACAAACCCCGGCGACACCGCTACTATCTCTTTTACGCCCACCGGCTCGACGGCACTCGTCGCTTATCCGGCGGTCAACTCCGCTCTAGGTTCATTCAACGTCCGCTACACGAACTTAGGCGCGCTCATCCCAAGCACACCTTTCGTCTTGCAGATCAATCAGACCACGCCCTACCCGGGTCAGTTCACCATCAACGGCACGATCCAAGGTCTCGTCGCACCGTTGGGCAGCACCTTAGCTGTCACTTTCGGCACGATGACGGCCGTTGTCCAAGGCACTGCTTATACGCTCACCGGCAGCAATCCGACGCTGCTGTTGACGACCACAGCCACAGGCACAATCACCAGCATCCCCGTGCGTGTCACCGCGCCTGATCCGCGTCAACTTATCATCCGTTCGACCGGCTACGGCCCCAAAGGCGCGCGCAAGCAGTTGGAGGCGGTCGTTGATAATTTCGCTTTCCTGATCAATCCGCCCGCCACCATCTGTATTCGCGGCTCAGACAATCAGACCGCTTCGATGACTTTCGATCTGGGTAGCAGCAACGCCAAGAATTACTCTGGCATTGATGCGTCAGGCGTCCAGCCGCAACAGCCGACCGTGGCGATCAGTCTGCACGATTGGGGGGCGGCGAACGGAGGCATCGTCAAAGGCTCGACGGTGGACGATCCGAAGCTGTCCATTCTGGACCTGACCAATCCGCCCAGCATGAATATGAATACGAATACCATCCCCTCGCCGTGGCCCGGTTCACTAACGCCTGTGCCGGATAATGATCCGGCGACGCCAGCGCCGGATGTGCCGAAGGCGGTCACTACGCCGGACTTCCTTAGAACCGCCGATGCCGCGCGCGAAATGCTCTACGGCCCGACCGGCTCCAACGGCGGGTTGATGGGCGTCGCGCAGGCCCGCAACGCTTACTACACTTCCTTTAGCGGCACGGCCGGCGATTACAACAACGGTGGGTTCACCTTCGTTGACGGCGACTGCAATCTGGACGGCGGCGGCGGGTTGCTCGTCGTGACCGGTACGCTGACCCTGAATGGCAACTCGCAATTTCGCGGCGTCATTCTCGTGATGGGCGGCGGCAACGTCGTGCGCCAAGGCGGCGGTAATGCACGGATACGTGGCTCGTGGGTTATCGCCAGCTTCGACCGCAATTCCGGTAATTTCACCGCGCCCTCGTTCGATGTCTCCGGCGGCGGCAATGCCGACTTCGAGTACGACTGGCAAGCCATCGTCGGCGCGAATCGCGGCATCGGTCTCAGCATCTCCGGCCTCGCCGAGCGCTAACACCACGACGATAACGACAGTCCGACGCGGGCGCAGACCTGTTCATGAGTCTGCGCCCGTTCACTTTTCTCACGCGAGAGCATGCGCTTGACACGTGCGGCGGGAATGGTGAACGATGGACGGGAATTGATTCAACGCTGCATCTAGGCATTCAAGCGCTGCATCAATCCGTTTCGTTCATCGTTTCGATCATGCCCGAAATTCTGCTCGTCGAAGACAAAGAGAGCTTGCGGCGCGTGCTCCGGCTGACGTTGGAGCACGCGGGCTACGGTGTGACCGAAGCGGCGGACGCGCGTGCCGCCCTCATAGAGATCGCAGCCCGCCCCTTTGGTCTGATCTTGACAGACCTGCGCATGCCGCACGGTTCTGGTCTCGATGTGTTGCGCGCCGCCCGCGCCGCCGACCCACTCGTGCCCGTCGTCGTCATGACCGCGTATGGTTCGATTGATGAAGCGGTGCAGGCGATGAAAGACGGCGCGCACGACTTCCTGCAAAAGCCGGTGGACTCGAACCACTTGCTGCTGCTTGTCGAGCGGGCCCTCGAACAAGCGCGGCTGCGGACTGAGAACATACTGCTGCGCGAAGAGTGGTCGCGGCGCTACGGCTTCCCGCGCATCATCGGCGAGTCGGACGCGATCAAGCGCGCGGTCGCGGAGACGCAGCGCGTCGCGCCGACCGACGCGACCGTGCTGCTCTTAGGCGAATCCGGCACGGGCAAAGAGCTGTTTGCCCGTGCCGTCCATCACCTTTCCCCACGCCGCGACAAACCGTTCGTCGCGATCAACTGCGCCGCGATCCCCGAAACATTGATCGAGTCTGAATTATTCGGCCACGAGCGCGGGGCGTTTACGGGCGCGACCGAGCGACGGCCGGGCAAGTTCGAGTTGGCCACAGGCGGCACGGTCTTCCTCGACGAGATCGGCGAACTGCCGCTCGCGGCGCAAGGCAAACTCTTGCGCGCGATTGAAGAGAAGACCGTTGATCGCATCGGCGGGCGCATGCCTGTGCCGGTTGACGTGCGCATCGTCGCGGCGACCAACCGCGAGTTGCAGCAAGCCAGCGAGCGCGGCGAGTTTCGGCGCGATCTCTATTTTCGCCTCGCGGTCTTCCCCGTCGAAGTTCCGCCCTTGCGCGAGCGCGACGACGACGTGTTGCTGCTCGCCAAACATTTCGCCGCGCAGTTCGGCAGAGAGTTGCGCGGGCGCGCGGCCGTGTTAGACGAGGCAACGATTGCACTGCTGCGCGCTTATGCTTGGCCGGGCAACGTGCGCGAGCTTGAGAACGCGCTTGAGCGCGCCTGCATCCTCGCCGATTCGCTCGTGCTTGAGCCGCGCGACTTGGGGCTGCCCGCCGCCGCGCACGGAACAGAAGCAACGCCCCCGTCGTTCGCCGACTTGGATTTATCGGGCACGCTTGGCGAAGCGGCCGAACGGGCCGTGCGGCTCGTCGAGCGGCGCAAGATCGCGGAAGCTTTGCGCGCGCACGATGGCAACAAGACGCGCGCGGCCGAAGCGTTGGGCGTCAGCTACAAGACGATGTTGACGAAGATCAAAGAGTACGAACTCTGAATCAACGGGTGAGTTCAAAGTTGCAAGACGAAGCGCAGGCGACCGACGAGCCAACAGCCAAACGTCAGCGAACGGAAGATAACGACGATGCAGAACTGCATACATCGCATCAAGACGTAAGTCTGATCGCAGGCGAGACTAACGTACCGGTCGGCTCAGTCACGGGCGAGTTTCCGGCCGAGCAGGTGCAAGTGGCGCGCGAGCGCGAGGCGAGCACGGGCAAGCATGCGTTCCTCGTCATGGCCGGCATCTTGCTCTCGCGCATAGTTGGGCTAGTGCGCCAGCGCGTCATGGCCCACTACTTCGGCACGACCGATGTGGGCGACGCCTTCAACGTCGCGCTACGCATCCCAAACTTTTTGCAGAACGTCTTTGGCGAGGGCGCGCTCTCCGCTTCGTTCATCCCGGTCTATGCCGGTCTGCTCGCGCACAATGAAGAGGACGAAGCCGATCATGTAGCGCGCGCAGTCTTCTCGCTGCTCGCACTTATCACCTCCGTGCTCGTCCTCTTGGGCGTGTTGCTCACGCCTTACTTGATCAGCGTCATCGCGCTCGGCTATCACGGCGCGAAGCGCGAGTTGACGATCTCGCTCGTGCGTATCTTCTTTCCGAGCACGGGGCTGCTCGTCTTGTCAGCTTGGTGTCTCGGCGTCTTGAATAGCCATCGCCGTTTCTTCATCTCCTACACCGCGCCGGTGCTCTGGAATCTGGCTATCATCGGCGCGCTCATCTTCTTCGGCCGCAGCCACGCGAGCGTGGACGCGCTGGGCCGGCTTGCGCAACTCACCGCGTGGGGTTCGGTCGTCGGCAGCGGCTTACAGTTCGGCGTGCAACTGCCGATTGTGCTTGGCTTGCTTAGACGCTTGCGCCCGGTCTTCGACACCGTGTCGGTGCACGTGCGCGAGGTGATGCGCAACTTCGTGCCGGTCTTCGTCAGTCGCGGCGTGGTGCAGATCAGCGCGTTCGTGGATGCGATGTTGGCGAGCCTGCTGGGCGAGGGCGCAGTCGCCGCGCTCGCCTACACACAGAGCCTCTACACTCTGCCCGTGAGTCTGTTCGGCATGTCGGTCTCGGCAGCGGAGTTGCCCGCGATGTCGAGCGCGACGGGCAGCGTCGAAGAGCGGGCCGCGCAGTTGCGTCGGCGGCTGGACGCAGGCCTCAGACAGATCGCGTTCTTCATCGTGCCTTCGGCAATGGCCTTTCTCGCGCTCGGCGATGTGATCGTCGGCGTGCTCTATCGCACGGGCCGCTTCAACGAGCGCGACGTGATCTACGTCTGGGCCATCCTCGCCGGCTCGACTGTGGGCTTGCTCGCCTCCACATTGGGCCGGCTCTACTCTTCAACCTACTACGCACTCCACGACACGCGCACGCCGCTCGCCTTTGCCGTCGTGCGCGTCGTCTTGACGACCGCGCTCGGCTACTTGTGTGCGTTGCCGTTGATGCGCGCGCTCAGTGTCGAGTTGAAGTGGGGCGCGGTTGGATTGACGGCTTCGGCGGGCGTCTCCGGTTGGATCGAGTTCTATCTCTTGCGGCGCAAGCTGAACCAACGGATCGGGCGGACGGGTCTGCCCGCGAGTTTCATCGTCAAGCTGTGGGTGGCGGCAGCCGTCGGTGCGGCGGTCGGCTGGGGCATCAGGCTCCTGCTCCCGACGCGCAACGCCTTTATCGTCGCCGTGTTCGTGCTCATCCCTTACGGGCTGATTTACTTCGCTGTAACATTCCTCTTCGGTCTGCCCGAACTGCGCTTGCTGCTCGGTCGCTTCACGCGCCTGTTGCGCCGCTAAACGCTCAGCCTGACTCAAACTGCAACCTCCTGACACGCCTTAACTTGGCCTAGCGCCGTAGCCTTCCCTCCCACTTCATAAAGATTCTTTCAACTTTCTGCGGAAATCTGGGGCTGTTGTTCTTTTATATCAGTTGCGACTCAATAAAATTGCTTGCGGTTGGGTGCTCGCACCTTGATGAGAGCAGCCTATCAGGGGACGACTCTCGGCAAGCTTGAATAAAGACATCGCCCGGTTAACCTTAAAGACGTAGAGCGATCAACGCAAACTAAGAGAGGGAACATAGAGATGAAAGCAGTCTTGGCTAAATTCGCGATCTGTTTCGGCGCACTCGTTGCGATTGGTCTGGCCGCCGACAGTGCCCGTGCCGACGGAATCGTGTTCGCCGGCCCCGACCCGTGTTTCCCGGCTGGCGTCGGACGCGGCTGCGGGCCAGATCGTGCGCCGCACGTCCTGTCGCTTCAGTCGCAAGGCAGCAGTTCACACGAGGCCGCTTCTGTCGGGCGCAATGCGAACGGCGACGTGAAGACCGGCGACTGGCTGCGTGGCAGTAACACGCAGACCGTCAGTCTCACCGATATTGGGTTTAGGAACTCTGCCAGCGACATTCGCATCTACTTCGACATCAGCGAACCGCTTGGCCAGAGCCGCGCGCCGGTCACGCTCAATTCGCTCGTCTTGACCGCCTACGACTCAAGCGGACACTCGGTCTTTAGTGCGTCGCTCTTGACCGTACCAGCGACCTTCGTGATGAATGGCAACGGGCAGGGTCATTCCGACTACGTGTTCGCCCTTGATGCGGCCGCAGCAGCCCGCCTGCAAGCCGCTATCGCCGCGCATCCAGACCTGCGCCTCGGTCTCGCCGCCAATATCACTGACGCTCAGGGCGGCCCCGAAAGCTTCTTCATCGGCGTAGCCCCAGCGGCAGTGCCCGAACCGGCAACGATGCTCCTGCTCGGCACTGGCCTAGCGGGCGCAGCAGCCGGTATTCGTCGCCGCCGCAAAACAGGGCAAAACCGTTGATGATTTTTTCTGGAAGAAGTGGCAGATTGCGTCTTTACGGACTGTAAAGGTTTGAAAAAGGTTCTAATCAAGCAATGAGTTGAGCGGCGCGCGCCAACTCATTGCCTTCGTCCATGCAAAGGGAAGTGCCCCTCCCTATTGCTTGCGCGAGCGATTGCCGGGTGCGGATCGGTGGTTCGCTCTTCCTAATACGTGGTCGCGCGTTGCGCCGCCAGTGGCCGGTCGAACAAAAGACCGGCCGATGGTTGGTCTGTAAATTGTTTCAGTTACGAAAAGGGATCCACGGAGGCAAAGGGTTTATGAAAGGCACAGCTTCATTACTCAAATCGCTCGCACTGGGCATCGCGCTCATCGCGCTCTTCGCGGCCGGGCAGAAAACTGCGCGTGCCGACGAGGTTACTATCTCCGGTTCCACGACCGGGTCAGTTACCGGCGTCCCACAATTAACTTTCACCGGTAATGCCAACTTTTCCGGGACGACCGCACTGGGTATCGGCTCCTTGAGTGGCAGTAACAGCTTAGGATCATTTTTCCTGAGCACAGCCCCGACGCAGACGCTCAGCGGCTCGTTCACCTTAAACATCACGTTTACCGCACCGGCCGGTATCAACGGCGGGCAAGGCACTACCTACACGGCAACCATTACGGGCAGCGTCTCGCCGAACATAGATCAGGGTGGTGTGAACGTCCATTTCAATAACCCAACTCAGACGTTCACGTTCAGCCATGGAACCACTAGCGGTTCCTTCACGCTGACGCTCGCCGATCTGTTTGTCCAGACGGGCCGCTCCGCTCAAATAACGGCAGGATTTACCGGGTCACAAAGCACTGTACCCGAACCGGCGACGATGCTACTGCTTGGTACCGGACTGGCGGGCGCAGCCGCAGGTCTCCGTCGTCGTCGTAAAGGTGTACGCAGCTAAATCAATGCAAGCGCCGCAGCAGCTGTGCTGAATCTCTATTTTCCTGTTGCTCCAAGCGCGGGCCGGAACAAATTGATTGTTCCGGCTCGTTCTCTTTTGCCTGCAATTTTTTATCTCACCCGGCCGGAATTTTCTGGAGCAACCCGGCCATTAGTCATTTCACTCAGTTACAACGGACGGGACGGCAAAATAGCGGCAGGCTGACGGGGAGAGCGCAAAAGGGGCGCTCTTTTTTAGTGTCCGATTTAGCGTCCAACCAAGCGCTGGCCTCCTTCGTCTCGCTCAGAGGGCGCATCTTCGTTGACCCGCGTAGGCTTCTCTTCTTATCATCACTCCCGTGCGAAAAGTCATCACCGCCGCAGAGATGCGCGAAATTGACCGGCTGACCACCGAGCGTTATGCGACGCCGTCGTTGTTCTTGATGGAATCGGCGGCAGCAGCCTCAGTCCGCGCAATAGCTGCGCGCTGGCCCGAGGGACTCGCCGGCAAATCCTTCCTCGTCCTCTGCGGGCGCGGCAACAACGGCGGCGACGGCGCGGCGCTCGCACGCCAACTATGCCTGCAAGGCGCGTTCGTTGATGTCGCCCTACTCGGTCGCGTCGAGGATGCAAAAGGTGACGCGCGCACTAACTTCGAGATCGCGCACAGTCTAGCCACCGGACATCGGTCTGAACGCTTACACCATGCTGGCACGGCTGAGACTTACGGCATGAAACTCTTCACCAACTCATGGGCCTATTTGAACTTTACCGAATGCACCACTCAGGAAGAATGGTCAGCCTTCATCAATTCTCCGCAGCACCCACCCGACATCATTATTGATGCCCTGTTCGGCACAGGGCTGACGCGCCCGCTCGAAGGCTTGCCGCGCGAAGCTGTCGGCTACATTAATCGTTTCCGCGCTGTCAGTCAGGAAAGAGGCGCTAATAGATTCGTCGTCTCACTCGACATCCCTTCCGGTCTCAATGCCGATGTGGCCGCGCCAATCGGGGCGGCGGTCGCGGCCGATCTGACCGTGACATTCACCGCGCCCAAGCCCGCCAACGTCTTGCCACCTGCGTCACACTTCAACGGCGCGCTGGTCGTCGCAGACATTGGCTCGCCCTTCAAGCTGCTTGAAGAGTGCGATTCACAACTCTTCACAAGCGAAGCTGCGGATGCGCGCTGCTGGCTTGAACAGACGCGCTACACGCCCGACTCTTACAAGAACACGCACGGGCACGCGCTCATCATCGCAGGCTCACGCCACATGACCGGCGCGCCCGTGCTGACGTGCGAAGCGGCGATGCGCGCGGGCGCAGGATTGGTCACAGTGGCGACGCCAACGTCAGCGCACGCGGCTGTCGCTGCGCGCGTCATGCCTGAAGTGATGACGGCAGCGTTGGCGGAAACTGAAGCAGGCGCGATCAGCGAGGACGCGCTCGATGAGGTGCAGCGATTGACCGAACGCGCCAACGTCGTCGCGCTCGGCCCCGGCTTGACGGCTGATGATGAACGGACGCGCCGCTTCGTGCGTGCCTTCGTCGAGCAACGAATGACGCCGCTCGTCGTTGATGCCGATGGCTTGAATGCGCTTGCGCCGTGGCCCGCAGAGTTGTGCGGTACGACAGAGCGCCCGCTCGTACTCACGCCGCACGTCGGCGAGATGCGCCGTCTGCTCGGCAGAGACGAAAAAGACGCGCTCGCGGATCGTGTCGCCGTCGCACGCACTTTTGCCACCGCGCATAAGTTGCTCCTCGTCTTGAAAGGCGCGCGCACGCTCGTCGCCGCGCCCGATGGTCGCGTCGTCGTCAACTCGACCGGCAACGCAGGTCTCGGTACGGCCGGCGCAGGCGACACGCTCACAGGCATCATCACCGGCTGCCTCGCGCAAGCCTACGGCACTTTGAAAGACAAGGCAGACGCTTTCCAAGCCGTCGTTGCCGCCGTCTATCTCGCTGGTCTCGCCGGCGACCTCGCAGCGCGTGCGCGCGGCATGCGCACGATGGTCGCCTCAGACATACGCGAGCACTTGAGCGCCGCCGTCCGCGCGCTCGACGCCGCCGGAGAAGAGCCACGATGAGCGCCGCAACCGGACGCATCCCGACCGGCGCTTGGAAGACGCACGACGAAGCGGAGACCTTCGCGCTCGGCGCACGCATTGGCGCGATACTCACCGGCGGCGAAATCATTCTGCTCGACGGGCCGCTCGGCGCAGGCAAGACCATCTTCGTCAAAGGTCTCGCCTCCGCGCTCGGTGTTGACGCGAGCGAAGTGACCAGTCCCTCGTTCACACTCGTCAACCGGCACGAGACGGATCGTTTGACGCTCTATCATCTCGATCTCTATCGCCTGCCTGTGGGCGCATCGGCTGCGCATGCTGTTGATCTCGATGAGTTGCTCGCAGACGAGTGCGCTGTCATCGTCATCGAATGGGCTGAGCGCTTGGGTCAATATCCGCTGCCTACGCCTGCTTGGCGCGTCTCGCTCGCAGGCGATGGCGCAGAGCCGCGCCGCATTCGTATCACGCGCTTGTGAGTTGAACTGACGCGAGCGCGCGGCGCTCTATGTTAGAATGCGACTGCGATAATCTGTTGACCTTTCAAGGAGTGAAAACTTATGCCTTATCCAGAATTGATGATTCGCCCGATGCGCGAAGAGTTGACGCGGCTCGGCATCGAAGAGGCGCGCACGCCCGCACAGGTTGACGAAGCGATCAAACAGACCACAGGGACTCTGATGATCGTCGTCAACTCCGTCTGCGGCTGCGCGGCCGGCAAAGCGCGCCCCGGCATTGCTATGGCTTTGCGCCACACGACGCGCCCGACGCGTGCCATCACAGTCTTCGCTGGCGCAGACATCGAAGCAACCGAACGCGCTCGCAGCTATTTCGCCGGCCAGCCGCCGTCATCGCCTTCGGTCGCGCTGCTCAAAAACGGCGAGCTTGTTTACCTGCTCCCGCGCCACGAGATCGAAAGACGCGACGCGCCCGCCATCGCGCAAGAACTCGCCAGCGCCTTCGACGAGCACTGCGCCAGCACCACAGCAGCGCAAGCGTAAAAAGCAGTGACAAGTGACAAGTGACGAGTGACAAGTAAAAACTTTGTCTTAACTCGTCACTTGTCACTCGTCACTCGTCACTGCCTTTCATGTCTCTCACGCTCGACACGTCCATTCTTGAACTCGGCAAGGCCGGCATCGCGCGCTTTGGCCAAGCGGCGGCGCGGCGGCTAGCGTTGGCGGCGGCTGGTCTATCTGGCAAACGCGATGCGGGCGAGGCGACGGTCGAAGATTTGTTGAACTATCTGCCGATGCGTTACGAGGATCGCTCGAATCTTGCGCGCATCGCAGACCTACGCGAAGGCACGGAGGCGTCGCTCGAACTCTACGTGCGCGTCGCGGGCGGCTTTCAAGTCGGCAAGCATCGCGGCCCGAAACAGCCGCCACTTTTCATCTTCGAGATCACTGCGAGCGACCCGGAACGAACCGCGAAGCCGGTCGTCATCTGGTGGTTCGTTTCGGGCCGGCAAGCCACACACATCGTCGCTTATCACCGGCAGAAGTTCACACGCGGCGCACGCTTCATCGCGTTTGGCAGATGGGAATGGGACGCACGCCGCAACACCTTCGCCTTGCGCCTCAACAAGCCCGACGAGTTGGAGATGCTGCCCGGCACTTGGACGCCGCCAGAGCACGCACTCTTGCGTCTGGCTGAAGAGAACGGCGGACGTGCAGAGGCCGCCGTCGCAGAGCAAAGCGGCGCGCCGTTGCAAGAGCGCAGCGAGGCGACGCAAGTGCAGAGCGATGCGTTGTCGCATGAAGGCGATGGTGCGAGCGCGAACGGCGAGACCGAAGCGGTCGAGCTTGAAGAGGAAGAGACGAGCGATCCGGCGCTGGCGGCGATTCACGTCGGGCGGCGTGTGCCTGTCTATCGCAAGCTCGGCGAGTTTCGCACGAAGCGTCTGCGCGAGATCATGCACGCGGTCTTGCAGCAGTTGGACGACAGCGCGTTCGTCGAAACGTTGCCGTCTGACTTGCTCGCGCGCCAACGACTCATCAACCGCGCCGATGCACTCCGTCGCATTCACTTCCCGGTTGACGATGCAACGCTTGCAGACTACGAACGTGCGCGCAGTCCCGCGCACCTGCGGCTCATCTTTGAAGAGTTCTTCTGGGTCGCGTTTGCGATCTCTCTGCGCAAGAGCGAGCGGCAGAAAGAGCCAAAGGGCGCGCTCGTCGAAGTGGACGAGCGCGTGCGCCGGCACATGGCCGAGATTCTGCCCTTCGAGCTAACGAATGCGCAGGAGCGCGCAGTCAATCGCATACTCGACGACATGCAATCGGACGTGCCGATGAATCGCCTGCTGCAAGGCGACGTGGGCAGCGGCAAGACCATCGTCGCGCTCCTTGCGATGCTCGCCGCGATGGAGAATGGTTATCAGGCCGCGCTCATGGCTCCGACCGAAATCCTCGCCGAGCAGCACGCGCGCAATATCAAGCACATGCTCGCGCGCTCGCCCTATCGCGTCGAGTTATTGATCGGATCGTTGCGCGCCGCCGAGAAACGGCGCTTGCAAGCAGACATCGCGGCGGGCGAGGTTCACGCCTGCATCGGCACGCACGCGCTGATTCAAGAGGCCGTGCAGTTTCAGAAACTCGGCCTCGTCGTAATTGACGAGCAGCACCGCTTCGGCGTCCTGCAACGCGCCGCTTTGCGCGAGCGCGGCTTCAGCCCGGATGTGCTCGTGATGACCGCGACGCCCATTCCGCGCTCGCTCGCCATGACCGTCTATGGCGAGTTGGATGTGTCAGTGATTGACGAACTGCCGCCCGGTCGCACGCCGATCAAGACGGTCGTCGTTGGCGAAGATCAACGTGGTGGAGTTTACAAAGGTGTCGAGCGCGAGGTGCGCGCCGGTCGTCAGGCTTACGTCGTCTATCCGCTCGTCGAAGAATCGGAGAAGATGGACTTGAAGGATGCGACGCGCATGTACGAGCATCTGCGCGACCGCGTCTTTCCGCATTTCACCATTGGCCTCTTGCATGGCAAGATGAAGTCCGGCGAAAAAGAGGAAGTGATGCGCCGGTTCATGGCGGGCGAGATACAGATTCTCGTCGCCACCACTGTCGTCGAAGTCGGTGTTGACGTGTCGAACGCATCCGTGATGGTCATCGAGCACGCAGAGCGTTTCGGTCTCTCGCAACTGCATCAACTGCGCGGGCGCGTCGGGCGCGGCGCGCAACAATCGTTCTGCGTGCTGATGACTTCAGACCGCCAGACCAACGTCGCGCAGGAACGACTCGGCATCATGGCTGAAACCAACGACGGCTTTCGCATCGCCGAGAAAGACTTGGAACTGCGCGGCCCCGGCGAAGTGATGGGCACGCGCCAGTCGGGCGTGCCCACGTTTCGCGTCGGCAACCTTGTGCGCGACATTCAACTGCTCGAAGAAGCGCGCCGCGAAGCCGACTACTATCTCACCGCGCGCCGCCGCACGCGCGAAACCTCGCGTCTCATTGAGCGCGTCCGCACCGACGCGCGTTTTGGGTTAGCGTCAGTTGGTTGATAGATATTAGGGTTGGCCGGACTCGTCGCCGATTCAACCACGACTCGCACGAAACAACACGAAACAGACCTTGAAAGGAGCGCCAATTTAACATGGACGTTGATCCGTTGGAGTATGTGGAAGAGGACGACGCGAAAGAAGAGAAAGCGGTGGCTGAGGAGAAAGCGAGGAGAGATAAGTCGCGCTTGAACACGCTTGTCGCCATCACGGTCGCGCTGCTGGCGACCTTCATGGGCATCTGCAACGTGAAGGACAACAACATCGTGCAGGCGATGCAGCAGGCGCAGGCTGATAAGATTGATAACTACGCTTGGTATCAGGCGCGCAACATCCGCGAAGAGGTGGCGCGCGCCACAGCCGCGCAATTGACCGCGCAGATCGTTTCTGTCCCCTCCGATGCGCGCGCTGTCTTCCAACAGCAGCTTGACACTTATCAAAAACTAGCAGCCGAACAGGCCGAGAAGAAGAAGCAACAGCAGGACGCAGCCGATCAAGCTGACAAGACCTACAATGCGCTTAATCTACACGACGATCAATTCGATCTGGCGGACGCGGCGCTCTCCATCGCCATCTCTCTGCTCGCCGTGACGGCACTCACACAGAAGCGTTGGCTCTACGGCATCGCCTTATTGCCGACCGCGTTTGGTCTCTTAATGGGTCTCGCCGGGCTGCTCGGCTGGAGTCTCCATCCTGACACGCTGGCGCGGCTGCTCTCATGAGCGGTGGTCAGTGGTCAGTAGAAAACAGCAGTTGCTTTTACCGACCACTGACCACCGACCACTACTTTTTTATTCGCGTCTATTCGGTGTGCGATGATACTATCCCCTCGCCTTCGTCGCGCACAAACGAACGAGACAGGGGCGGGACTGAATCCACAGCCCCGCTTAAGCACGTGTCAGCAGACAAATCATTATGAGAAGAGAACCCCCGCTCTATCGCGCGTTCTTGCTTTGTCTCATTACGACAGCTTGCGCGCTTTTCTTTACCCGCACAGGTTGGACGCAGGACACTGTGACCGGCGCGTTCGAGGGCACGGTGACCAACAACCAGACAGGCGCACCTATCGCCAGCGCGACCGCGCTCATCATCAATCAACAGACCGGACTCGTCA
>Ga0209153_1000054_pt1 | contig 54693 bp, 42 predicted proteins | sample GraSoiAngelo_120_FD_185877 | JGI IMG/M metagenome (GOLD analysis project Ga0209153, IMG submission 185877) | Grasslands soil microbial communities from the Angelo Coastal Reserve, California, USA - 14_0919_09_20cm (SPAdes) (version 2) | ecosystem: Environmental > Terrestrial > Soil > Grasslands ... | reverse complement strand
GCGTTCGAGCGATTGGAAGGCGCGAGCGTGCCCGCGTACATCAACGCATTTCTCGAACCGGCAGACCGCCGCGACCAGACACAAAAGAACCGCTTCCTTTGCCGCGTCTGCGGACGCATCTGGGAGCGGCACGCGCCCGACGACCAACACGCGCGCCCGTCGCTTGTGCGTTTGCCCAATGAATAGAGATTAAAACTTTAGTCGGTTTTCCAGTTGATGAAACGGAATACATTCGGCATCGCGCCCGGCATCCTGTAACAACAGACGCATACGCACCGCGCCGGAATAGTTGAGCGAGTGAATGATGATGAGCGCATCGCGTTGGCGGTCGGGATGCGCGGCGAGCCAAACGGCGATCGCGTAGCCGGTGCGCTCGTCGTCCGGCTCGTCGGAAAAATAATGCTCCTCGCTCAGATCATGATCGAGCAGAATGGCCTCATACTCACGCTCATCGAGCCACGCCACAGCCTCGCGCACGTCGCACGTCACATCCAACTCATAACCAGCCAGCCGCGCCCGAAACCATTCGCAGCGCGATTCGTCGTCTTCGACTAATAAAATGCGGAGCATGATTAGCTCTCAGCGAGCAGCCATCAGCTTTGCTCTTGGTGCTTAAGTCTCTGCGAGCTTAATGATACAAGCCGTGGATCAGCCAATCGCTGAAAGCTGATGGCTGACCGCTGACCGCTTCTTACTGTAATATGTTTCCAAGTGAAACTGGCAACGTGGAACGTAAATTCGGTGCTGGCGCGGCTGCCGCTGGTTGAACGTTGGCTCGCCTTAGCGCGCCCCGACGTGCTCTGTTTGCAGGAGACGAAGTGCGCCGACGAGAAATTTCCGGCGGCGGCGTTTGCTGCATTAGGTTATCAGTCGGTCGTGTACGGCCAGCCGACCTACAACGGCGTAGCTATCGTCGCACGTCTGCCCGTGTCGGATGTGCGGCGCGGTTTCGGCGATACGGAAGAGACAGCGCACGCGCGTCTGTTGGCGGGCACGGTCGGCGGCGTACGTGTCGTCAACGTCTATGTGCCGAACGGGCAGGCGGTCGGGACGGAGAAGTATCAGTTCAAACTCGGATGGCTGCGGCGGCTGCAAGAATATTTCGACGAGCATCATTGGACGGACGACGACGTGTTGCTGTGCGGCGACTTCAACGTTGCGCCGGAAGACCGCGACGTGCACGACCCGCAACTCTGGCGCGGGCGCATACTCTTCAGCGAACCGGAGAAGCGCGCGCTCGCTGAAGTCAAAGCTTGGGGCTTCGTTGATGCGTTCCGCGAACACGTCGCGGCGGGCGGTCATTATTCTTGGTGGGACTATCGCGCGGCCGGCTTTCGGCGCAACGCGGGCCTGCGCATAGATCACGTTTGGGTCTCGTCGCCGCTCGCCGAACGTTGCACCAAAGCTTGGATCGACAGAGAGCCGCGCGGCTGGGAGCGACCGTCGGATCACACGCCGGTCGTCGCGGAGTTCAAATGAAGTTCAAGGTTCAAAGTTTAAGGTTTAAGGTTGAATCATGATCTTTTGAAGCTTGTGGATTGAGCATTGAACCTTGAACTTTGATCTGTACAGGGGGTGATTATGAACAATCAATCTAACGACAGCTTGAGCGGGCCAAACGGACAAAGCAACGTGTGGCTGTGGGCGGCAGCCGGGTTGGGCGGGCTGATGGCGGCGCGTGCGCTGTTGCGGCGTGGGCGCGAGTTCGATTTTCGCGACAAGGTTGTGCTCATCACGGGCGGCTCGCGTGGGCTGGGACTTGTGCTGGCGCGCGCGTTGGCAGAGGAGGGCGCAAGACTCGCCATCTGTGCGCGCGACCCGGCGGAGTTAGAGCGGGCGCGCGCCGACTTGGCCGGGCGCGGCGCAGAGGTGCACGTCTTTCCTTGCGACGTGACCGACCGCGCGCAGGTCGCAGAGTGGGCGCGCGTCTGTCAGCATCGTTTCGGCCGGCTTGATGTGTTGATTAACAACGCGGGTGTGATCGAGGTCGGCCCCGTCGAAGTGCAGACGCTCGCAGATTTTGAAGAGGCGATGCGGACGCACTTCTGGGGCCCGCTCTACACGATCTTGGCCGTGCTGCCAGAGATGAAACGGCAACGCGCCGGCCGCATCGTCAACATCTCATCCATCGGCGGTAAGATCGGCGTCCCGCATCTCGTGCCGTACAGCGCGAGCAAGTTTGCGCTCACTGGATTGTCCGAGGGCCTGCGCGCCGAGTTGATGAAGGACGGCATCGTGGTCACGAACGTCTGTCCGGGGCTGATGCGGACGGGCAGCCCGCGCAACGCCGTCTTCAAAGGCCAGCATCGCGCCGAGTACGCTTGGTTCAGCATCAGCGATGCGCTGCCGGTCACGTCCATACAGGTCGAGCGCGCAGCCCGCCAGATCATCGCAGCAATAAAGCGCGGCGACGCGGAGTTGATCATCACGACGCAGGCCCTTGTCGCGATCAAATTCCACGCGCTCTTTCCAGAACTGAGCGCAGACCTGCGCGTCTTAGCGAATCAACTGTTGCCCGCGCCCGGCGGCATTGGCGCGCGCCGCGCCAAAGGCAAGGATAGCGAATCTGCGCTCGCGCCCTCCTTACTGACCGCGCTCAGCGACAAGGCGGCCGAGCACAATAACGAGATGAGTTGAGAGAGTAAACTTTGCGCCCTTAATCTTTGCGCCTCCAGCGTCTTTGCGTGAGGCTTCTCTTTCGCGCGCATTTATCTCACGCAAAGACGCTGGAGGCGCAAAGAGCACGCGAAGCTTAAGGGCGATTGAGACAAGATGAGTCGCGAACAAAAATGGCCGGATGCGTTGTGGATCGTGCGGCACGGACAGAGCGCGGCGAACGTGGCGCGTGATGCGGCCGAAGCGGCCGGCGAAGAGGTTATCAAACTCGACGTGCAGCGCGACATTGACGTGCCGTTGTCTGAGTTTGGCGAGCAGCAGGCGGCCGCGTTGGGTTGTTGGTTTGGACAGATGCCGGCCGAGCAGAGGCCGCAAGTCATCTTGACTTCGACCTACATGCGCTCGCGCCGCACGGCCGAGATCGCGCTCGCCGCCGCAGGCATTGCGCGCGGCGACATAACTTTTATCACCGACGAACGCCTGCGCGAAAAAGAGTTCGGCATCCTTGATCGTTTGACGAAGGCCGGGATTCGCGCGAAGTATCCTGAGCAGGCTGCATTCCGCGATGCCATCGGCAAGTTTTATCATCGCCCGCCCGGCGGCGAGAGTTGGTGCGACGTGATCCTGCGCCTGCGTAGTGTGATTGACACGATCACGCGCGATTATCGCCGCGAGCGTGTGCTCATCGTTGCGCACTCGGTCGTCGTGCTCTGCTTTCGTTATCTGCTCGAACGCATGTCTGAAGAGCAAATCCTCAAGATCGATCACGAACAGGATGTCGCTAACTGCGCCGTCACCTCATATGAGTTCGACCCGCACTTAGGCCGACACGGCAGACTCGCCTTGCGCCGCTACAATTTCGTCGCGCCGCTTGAAGCCGAAGGCGCGCCCGTCACCACGAAGAAGGATGTGCCGGTTGCGCCGAAATGAGAGCGGGGATGAGGGGATAGTGAAGAAACGAAATGCGCAGCGCCAACCCCTAGCCCCTGTCCCCCAACCTCTAACCATTTCTCTGCCTCTGCTACGCGAATGGCCGCTGCCACAGCCGGATGAAGCGGGCGACAAAGAGGCGCGCGGGCGTGTGCTCGTGATCGGCGGCGGGCCGGAGATGCCGGGTGCGTGCATTCTGGCTGCGACGGCGGCGGCGCGCGCGGGCGCAGGCAAGTTGCAGATCGCGACGGGGCGCAGCGTCGCGCCGCACGTCGCGGTCAGTGTGCCGGAGGCGCGCGTCTTTGCGTTGCCGGAGACGCGGACGGGCGCGCTCGCGGCGAGCGGGGTTGCAAAGATCATCGCGCACATCAACGAAGCGCGCGCAGTGCTCGTCGGCCCCGGCATGATTGACGAAGCGGCGATTGCGCGCTTCTTGAAGCAGCTGCTGGCGCGCATCGCAGGCCCCGCGCTCGTGCTCGACGCCAACGCGCTCGCGTTGCTTGCCCGCGCGCCCGCGAGCTTAACGAGACAGCACGGGCGCGTCGTGCTCACGCCGCACACAGAAGAGATGGCCGAGCTATTGAACACAGACGAAGCGGCGATTGAACGCGACCGCACACGCGCACTGCTCGCGGCCGTCGCGCGCTTCGACGCTGTCGTCGTGTTGAAGGGGCGCGAAACTCTAATCGCCGCGCCGGGCAGTCGCGTCTATGTCAACCGCGCGGGCAACGTCGGTCTCGCCACCTCCGGTTCAGGCGACACGCTCGCAGGTCTCATCACCGGTCTCTGTGCGCGCGGGGCTGCGCCCTTGCAAGCGGCCGTCTGGGGCGTTTACTTGCACGCAAGCGCGGGCGAGCGGCTGGCGCGCAAGCGCGGGCCGCTCGGCTATCTCGCACGTGAACTGCCCGACGAAATTCCGACGCTCTTAGCGCAACTGAATCGAAACTGAGGCGTAACGAAACGGGCTAGTGTCCTTTGGTCGTGAAATAAGCTAACACCCAAGATACTCAATCGCCGCTGACCGGTGCTGGTTGGCGGTTGGTCAACTGCCGCCAAGTGAGCGGTTGCTGGCCGTCGTCTAAGCGCACCATTGAGATGCAGCCGGGCACGGGGCAGACTAAATAACAAAGGTTGCAACCGACGCACTCCGCTTCGTCCACAACGGGGTAACGCTTGCCGTCGATCTGCGTGAAGGGGACGCACTGGTGCGCGCCGTCTTCGCAGGCGATGTGGCAGAGATTACATTGGATACACTTGGCGTGGTCAATCCGCGCGACCGTCTTGTAGTTGAGATCGAGATTGCCCCAATCGGTCACACGTCGCGTGCTCGCGCCGATTATTTCGCAGACGCTCGTGTGGCCTTTGTCGTCCAAGTAGTTCGACAGGCCGTCAATCAGGTCCTCGACGATGCGATAGCCATAGTGCATGACGGCGGTGCAGACCTGCACGGTGGTTGCGCCGAGCAGCAGGAACTCCGTCGCGTCGCGCCACGTCGAGATGCCGCCGATGCCACTGATGGGGACACCCACTTCCGGGTCGCGCGCCAACTCCGAGACCATATTGAGCGCAATTGGTTTGACGGCGGGGCCGCAGTAGCCGCCATGCGCGGCGAGGCCGTTGACGTTCGGATGTGGAATCATCGTGTCGAGGTCAACACCCATCACGGAGTTGATCGTGTTGATGAGTGACAAGGCGTCAGCGCCGCCGCGCACGGCCGCGCGCGCGGGCGGGTTGATGCTCGTCACGTTCGGCGTGAGCTTGACGATGACGGGCAAGGAAGTTGCTTCTTTAACCCACTCCGTCACCATGCAAGTGTAGTCGGGCACTTGCCCCATCGCTGCGCCCATGCCACGCTCGCTCATGCCGTGCGGGCAACCGAAGTTCAACTCGACGCCGTCCGCGCCCGTGTCTTCGACCTGCTTCGCGATCTCGTGCCAAGCCTCGCGCTTCGATTCGACCATCAGCGAAACGATGAGCGCGTGCTTCGGGTATTTGCGTTTGCACTCACGTATTTCGCGCAGGTTCACGTCGAGCGGGCGGTCTGTGATCAGTTCGATGTTGTTGAGACCGATCATGCGCTGCGGCCCTTGGTCAATCGAAGCGAGCCGCGAGCAGACGTTGCGGATCGGCTCGCCCAGAGTCTTCCAGACCGCGCCGCCCCAGCCCGCGTCAAACGCGCGCTCAACCATCGAACCCATATTCGTCGGCGGCGCACTAGCCAGCCAGAAAGGGTTCGGCGATTTAATCCCGACAAAATCAATACTCAGGTCTGCCATATGTTCGCTCCTAATGGGCGTCTGTTGCTTATTCTTGCTGCTACGAAACCAGATGACACAGGCGCCGGCACGATTGATTAACTTTCACCAGTCTCCTTTGCCGGTTCGGTCTCTTGCGCACCTTCCTTCGCCTCCGGCTCGCCGAGTATGCGACCGGAGAGCAGGATTGTGCCTTTAACGATAGTCCCTTCACGCATGAAGCCGCGCAGCCCATCGGGCGGGGCCACCACGTCTATCAAACCAAAGTTGCCAATCTCGACGACCGACCAGATGAAATCGCAGCCTGTGATCGGGTTGGTCACGATCTGCGTCTCATCTATGCGCCCCGTCAGGTAGGTAATGGGCGACATTGTTTCCAGATTCAGTTCCCCATTTTTGATATAGTCCGCAGCCATCAAAAACTCTAACCCATCCTCTTCCGTGTAAGGTGGCGAGCCGCTACGCGCGCGATAATCCGCCTCGTCCTCGTAACAATCAAGGTGCGCCCCAACGCCGCAAAGTTGCACGTTCAACTTGTACGGCACTGTGATGTCGGCGTAACAGTCGAAGTTGGGGCAATCAAAGACGAGGGGCGTTTTCAGCACGTAAGCGCGCCGTTCCATAAAACGAAAATAATCAAAGCGGAAGCCGCCGTCATAGTGTTGACCTTCAGGGCGGCGCAGCCCCGCTTGTAACTCAAGCACGCCCGAAGTCGCGCCGTTGAAGTGCGGCGCGATGGATATGCTCTTGCCGTCATGCCCCGACTTGAGCCAGATTTCGATGTCCCAATCTACCTCGGTCGGGATGGCCCAAAAATAGTATATCCCCTCGCTCGTCGTGATGATTTCACCTTCCTGCTGCACCTGCATGAATAGGCGCGCAAACTCATCGGTCCCATTGTGAGGAAAGCCGACACTGGCTAGAATGTCGTCCATCTAACGCACCTCCGGCTCGACTTAAATGCTCTAGTTCAACTTCGCGGCTCAGACTGAGGAACGCGCGCCGACGAACTCGACGCGTTCGCCGGTGAGACTTTCGTGTATGCCTTGCGCGGCGAGCTTGCCCATCTGCGCGGCGTCCACAGCTTCGCGCCCGCCGTTGACGCAATCGCCGCCCGCAAAGATTTTCGGGTTCGCCGTGCGCATCGTCTCGCGATCAGTGATGACGCGCCCGCCCTCGTCCAATTCAACGCCGGGCAACTGCTCGAACCATGCGCGCAACTTCTGTTGCCCCGTCGCTTTGATCACTATGTCAACCGGCACAACGAACTCAGAGCCGGGCACAGGGCGCACGCCACGCCGCGCCGCACCGCCTACGTTGTTCGGTTCAAGCTCCATCCGCACACAACGCAGCGCGCCGACGCGCGTGCCCGTCTCGTCCGCCAGAATCTCGACGGGCGCGGTTAACCAAAGGAATTCAACCGCATCCTTTTTGGCCAACTCGTATTCGTAATGATATGCGGGCATCTCTTGTGCCGTGCGCCGGTAGATCATCAACACGCGCTCTGCGCCAAGCCTGCGCGCCTGCGTGACCGCATCAATCGCCGTGTTGCCTGCGCCTATGATGGCGACATTACGACCCATCGGCACGCTCGCCCAATCGCGCGACTTAATCCGCTCAATAAACGCGAGCGCATCATAGACGCCCGCCAAATCTTCGCCCGGAATGTTCAGACGCGAAGTCGCGCCGAGACCGACCGCGATAAAGATCGCATCGTGCGTCTGCTGCAACTCGGCGAACGAGACACCGCGCCCGACCTCCGTGTTCGTCTTGAACACAACGCCAAGCCGCGCGACCTGCGCGACTTCATCTTGCGAGACCGCCTGCGACATCTTGTATTCCGCCATGCCGTAGGTGTCTAGCCCACCGGCGAGCGATTTGCGTTCATAGATGGTGACGGCATAACCGAGCCGCGCGAGATAGGTGGCGCAAGAGAGACCCGCCGGCCCAGAGCCGACGATGCCGACCGACTTGCCATTCGGTGCGCCGGCCTGCAATACGTCTCGCTGCTTACTCAACACCGCGTCGGTCGCGTAACGCTGCAAGCGCCCGATCTCAATCGGCTTCGCCATCAAAGTCTTTTCCACACACGCGCCTTCGCACAAGACCTCGACAGGGCAGACGCGCGCACACGTCGCGCCAATCGGATTCGCCTCGAAGATAACGCGCGCCGAGCCTGTGAGATTTCCGCTCGCGATCTTCTTGATGAACGACGGCACGTCAATGTGCGTCGGGCACGCGCGCGTGCACGGCGCATCGTAGCAATAGACGCAACGGTTCGCCTCAAGGATCGCCTCTGCCTGCGACAACGGCGGCGCGATCTCGCGGAAGTTGTGTTCGATCTCTTGTTGACTTAGCAAGGGGGTAGTGTCACTGGACATAATTTTCAATCAAAGTCTGCCGAGTTACAAATCTTTACGAGTTAGAATTTGCGCAACGTCTTGAGCCAAGGTCGGTACTTTGTTGCTGACAACGTCCCAAACGATCTCATAATCAACACCAAAATAGTCGTGGATGAGTCGATCACGCATGCCAGCAATGGCCCGCCATTCAATGTTCGGATATTGCTGCCGCACACGCTCTGGCACGCGCTTCACGGCCTCACCAATCACTTCAATGCTCCGCACGTAAGCGCGCTTGAGCGTTTCGTCCTGTAGAAACACGACCTTGCTAACACTGGCACTGCTCTCAATCAGGAAGCGCGCCTCATCAAGGATGTGTTGCAGATATTCACGCGCCGACTGTGGCATATTCAGCCTCGCGCAAAATGTGCGGCCCGATATAAGGGCTAAGCGATTCAGGTGTTACTAGATCAACTTTCCGGCCAAACAACTCTTCAAGGAAGAAGGAGAGGCGGATGAAATTATCGAAAGTCTTTTCGCCCGCCTCAAATTCCACGAGCACATCAATGTCGCTTTGGCTATCTTGCTCGCCGCGAGCGAACGAACCAAAGATGGCATAACGCCGCACGCCGAACGCACGCAACTGGCGATTGTTCTCGTGCAACAACCTGAACGCTTCTTCTTTGTTCGTAACAGCCATAATGAGTCAGTCTATGTCGTCACTATTAATCTGCAACTAAGGCATCATAAGTGTCAGGCCGGCGGTCGCGGAAGAACTGCCAAGTGTTGCGGACTTCGCGGATCAGGTCGAGATTCAAGTCTGCGACGACGAGCGCGTCTTTGTCTCGTGGCGCTTCGGCGACGAATTGTCCGCGCGGATCGCAGAAGTAGCTCTGCCCGTAGAACTCGCCGATGTCCCAAGGCTGCTCGTGCCCGACGCGATTGATCGCACCGATGAAGTAGCCGTTAGCAACCGCGTGCGCAGGTTGTTCGAGCCGCCACAAGTATTCGGAGAGACCTGCAACAGTCGCTGATGGATTGAAGACAATCTCCGCGCCGTTCAAGCCGAGAATGCGCGCGCCTTCGGGGAAGTGTCGGTCGTAGCAGATATAGACGCCGATGCGCGCGTATGCTGTATCGAATGCGGGATAGCCCAAGTTGCCCGGCTTGAAATAGAACTTCTCCCAGAAGCCCGGCGCGACGTGCGGGATGTGGTTCTTACGATACTTGCCTAGATACTTGCCGTCGGCATCAATCACCGCCGCCGTGTTGTAGTAGATGCCCGTGATCTCCTCTTCGTAGATCGGCACGATGATGACCATCTCGTGCTGGCGCGCGACATCTTGCATCAGCTTAACGGTCGGGCCGTCGGGCACTTTTTCCACCGCTTCGTACCAGCGCGTCTGCTGCTCAGCGCAGAAGTACGGCGTGGTGAAGACTTCCTGCATGCAGAGAATCTTGACGCCCTGCCGCGCGGCATCTTCGATCATCTTCACGTGCTTCTCGATGTTGGCGCGCTTGATCTCTTCAATCGGCGCATCGGTCGGCGCGGCGTTCGTCGCCTGAATCAAACCGCATCTAACTGTTCTGGCCATATAGTAATGTTCCTCTTGAAATTAGAATATCAACAAGTCAGTACCGCCTGCGGTAGCGGGCGGGTATAAACTCTAATAGTGGCCTACTTGATGTAACCAAGACCCGCCCGCTACCGCAGGCGGTACTGACACATTAGTCATGCCTCAGCGACCACTGCCGTCGCAACTTGTGGCGGCGCGAGTTTCATCAAGACGAGATGCGTTAGGCCCGCCGCGCCGAAGCCGACGAACCAAGCGTAATCATAGAGCGGTCGCAACGGCTTCACAACCAAGCCGATCCAAGCGAGCGCGCAACCGACGAGTGTGGCGACGACCGCGCGCCAGTTCCAACCGGCCGCGTAAGTATAGACGCCGCGCACGCGATAGAGATCGCCGAGTTCGAGTCGTTTGCGGCGCACGAGCCAGTAGTCTGCGATCAGTACGCCCGCGATTGAGCCAAGCCCGCCCGAATAGCCGACGAGCCAACTGAAGATATAGCCCGACGGATCGGTAAGCAAGCGCCAAGGCTGCATCATCAAACCGATGATGCCTGTGATCAAACCGCCGAGTCGGAATGAAATTAACTTCGGGAAGGCGTTCGCAAAATCGTTCGCGGGCGAGACGACGTTCGCGGCGATATTGACCGCAAGCGTTGCCACGACGACCGTGAACATCGAGACCGTTACGACGACGACTTGATGAAACTGGCCGACCAACTTCATCGGGTCCCACAACTCGTCCGCCTTCATCTGCGGATAGATGACAACCGCCGCCGAAGTGATGAGCACGCCCATCGCCGCGAAGACGGTCATCGTCGTTGGGAGCGCGACGATCTGTCCAACCGCTTGTTCGCGTTGGCTGCGCCCGAAGCGCGTGAAGTCGGGCATGTTCAGGGAGAGCGTCGCCCAATAACCGATCATCGCCGTGAGCGAGGGAATGAAGATCGGCAAGAACTCGCGCAAGCCATGATAACGCCCCGTCTGTTGCATCAGATAACCGACGCCATGCGCGCGCCACAAAGCCCAGATGAGCAAGAGCGTGGTCATCACCAGCACAAACGGCGCGGCCCAGTTCTCAACCTTTCTGAGCAAATCCATCCCGCGATAGATGATGTAGATGTTCAAGCCCCAGAACAAGAGGAACGACAACCACTCGGTCGTCGTATGCCCAGCCAGAGGGCCGCCCAAGAGCGTGTGCCAGTGCGGAATGAGAGCTTGAAAGAGCGTGTCTAACGCCTCGCCGCCGATCCAAGCTTGTATGCCGAACCAGCCGCACGCGACGATTGCGCGCATGAGCGCAGGCAAGTTTGAACCAAACGTGCCGTAAGCTGCGCGCGCAAAGACGGGGAAAGGGATGCCGTACTTTGTGCCCGGATGCGAGTTGAGCAGAATAGGAATCAAGACAATCGTGTTGCCCAAGAGGATCGTGATGAGCGCCTGCCACCAGTTCATGCCTGCACTGATCAAGCCCGACGCCAAGATGTACGTCGTGATGCAATGCGCCATGCTGATCCACAGTGCCGCGTAGTTGTACGTCGTCCAATTCCGGCGCGCGACCGGCACGGGCGCAAGGTCTTCGTTGAAGAGCGGGCTGCGACTGATCTCTTCAGTCGCTTCCGCGCGCAACTCGACGCGCCCGTCCGCATGCCGGATCACTTCTGCGTCGTACCTTGCAGTGCTTGTCGTTGCCACCACCTTTTACCTCATAAGCTTAAAAGATGAGGGTCGCGTTGAAGTAGTCGTTCTCGTCGGCAATCGTAAATCCATTGAGCGGATTAAACGTGATGGTATGTGAGCCAGCAGAGACAGTGACCGGCAGCAAGATCGGGATCAAGGCGCGGTGCGAAGTGGCCTCATTAGTATAGACCGAGGCCATGCCGATTGATTGACCGTCAACTTGTACGTCAATGCCGATCCAATTGCCTGCCTCTTGCGTCCAAGCCGAGCCGGATACAAATAGAACCATCTGGGCATCGCTCTCCGCCGTGAACTCGTTTGAGACGGGCAGCGGCCCGTTCGCGTTGATTACGTTTTGAAAATCCATCGCTTCGCTCCTTTATGTAAAAAGGTTAACCTCATGCGGTTAAGCCGTAACGCACTCACCGCGTTTCAAGAATTGCCCGTCGCCCGCCTTGCCTTTGAACTCGCCCTGCTCGATCACGACGCGCCCGCGCGAAAGCACCGTCTCGACTACGCCGCGCACGGTCTTGCCTTCGTAAGCGTTGTAGTCCACGTTCATGTGATGGGTCTTCACGCTGAAGGTCTGCTCCTTGTCAGGATCGAAGATGACGATGTCAGCGTCCGAGCCGACGGCAATCGTGCCTTTGCGTGGGAAGAGACCGAACATCTTCGCGGCGGCCGTCGAAGTCAACTCGACGAAGCGATTGAGCGAGACGCGATTCTCCACGACGCCGCCGTTGTAGATAAGCGCCATGCGATTCTCGACGCCGGGCGCGCCGTTCGGAATCTTCGAGAAATCGTCCTTGCCCAACTCTTTCTGCTCCTTCATGCAAAACGGGCAGTGGTCAGTTGAGATAACTTGCAGGTCGTCCATCTTCAAACCCTTCCACAACTCCGCTTGATTCGACCGCTCACGAAGCGGCGGCGTCATCACATACTTCGCGCCGTCCCAGCCTTCGCCGTAATCGTCAACCGACAGAAACAGATATTGCGGGCACGTCTCCGCAAACGCCGGCAGTCCGCGATCACGCGCCTCGCGCACTTGATTCAAAGCGTCGGTGCAACTGAGATGCACGATATACACAGGCGACTCGGCCATCTCGGCAATCGCAATCGCGCGATGCACGCCTTCGGCTTCGGCGCGTGTGGGCCGCGTCAGCGCGTGATACTTCGGTGCGGTCTTCCCATCGGCCAACGCGCGCTTGATGATCTCGTTGATGACGATGCCGTTCTCCGCGTGCATACAGATGAGTCCGCCGCGCTGGCCTGCGGCCGACATCGCGCGATAGATCGTCGCATCGTCCACGAGAAAGACGCCGGGATAGGCCATGAACATCTTGAAACTGGTCACGCCCTCGTCCATCACGCGCAACAACTCCGGCACGCGCTCGTCTTCCAGATCGGTCGTGATCAGATGAAAGCCGTAATCAATTGCGGCCTTGCCCTCAGCCTTCGCGTGCCAGTTGTCCAAGCCTTCGGTGAGCGACTGCCCTTTGTACTGCACGGCGAAATCAATGATCGTCGTCGTCCCGCCATGCGCCGCCGCCCGCGTGCCCGTCAGAAAATCATCCGACGCCTGCGTGCCGCCAAACGGCAACTCCATATGCGTGTGCGGATCGATCCCGCCCGGAATGACAAGCTTCCCCGCCGCATCCAGCACGCGGTCAGCCTCCATCTCAAGCTTCGCACCGATGACCGAAACCGTCTCGCCCTCAATCAGCACGTCGGCTTTGTAATCATCAACGGCGGTGATGATGCGGCCGTTACGAATGAGAGTCTTCATTGTTGATGGCTAACCTCCACCTCAAAATCGTTAGCTTGCTCTGAATTAGCTAAGCGCGGGCTGTGCAAATGAACAGGTTGATTCGGTAGCCGAACTGTTTGCGCCTCTTTCCTCCGCCGAATAGTGTTTAGCAACAAGAGGATGAACGGCAGTAAGACAGCAAAGACAAAAGCCGCAATGTCAACCCACCATTGCGCCTCGCCTGACAACAACGGTTGATTCAATCGCTCCCAGATTGCTCTTAACCAATCCATTACAATGTTTGAAACGCAGCATCAAGCGCCGTGATCAATTCGTCAATCGTGTCCTTCGTCGCGTTGAGCATGACGCCGGTGCGGATGACGTTGCCGTAGAGGCCGCCTTTGCCGATGAGGACGCCGCGCCGTCGGGTCTCTTCAAAAACTTTGAGGACGGATTGCGGGTCTGGCTCTTTGGTCTCGCGGTCTTTGACGAGTTCGATGGCCTGCATCAGCCCCATGCCGCGCACGTCGCCGATGACCGGATACTTGGCTTTCAGTTCTTCCAACTTCTCGCGGAAGTACGCGCCGACCTGCGCGGCGTTCGTCTTCAAATCTTCATCTTCGATCACTTTGATGACCGCGAGCGCGGCGGCCATTGAGACAGGATTGCCGCCGAAGGTGGAGAAGGTCAGACCGGGATACTTGTCTGCGACTTCGGGCGTCGCGGTCGTCATGCCGATGGGCACGCCGTTGCCCATGCCCTTCGCGCTGGTGATGATGTCCGGCTCGACGTTCCAATGCTCGATGCCAAACCATTTGTCGCCGGTGCGTCCCCAAGCGGTCTGCACTTCGTCGGCGATGAACAACCCGCCATGCTTGCGCGTGATCTCGACGGCGCGCTCGAAGTAACCGACGGGCGGGACGATGAAGCCGCCGACGCCGAGAATCGGTTCAGCCATGAACGCGGCGATCTCGCCTGTAGTCGTCGTCATGATCAACTCTTCGATGTCTTCGGCGCAGGCGAGGCCGCATTCCGGGTAGGTGAGCTTGAACGGGCAGCGATAACAATAAGGCGCGCGCGCATGGACGATGCCGGGAATCTGCGCGGGCAGAGGACGCCAAGTCGAATGACCGACGGCGGTCAAAGCCGTGGCGCTGCGCCCGCTATAGCTGTGACGCAAGACGACGATCTCGTGCCGGCCCGTCGCGATCTTCGCTGCGTGAATGGCTGTGTCGTCGGCTTCCGTACCACTGTTGGTGAAGAAAGATTTTTTCAAACGAGCGGGCGTGATCTGATAGAGCTTCTCGGCAAGTTCGCCCTGCGGCTTGTTGGCGTAGAGCGTCGAGGTGTGCGAGAGCGTCTTGACCTGTTCGATGATCGCCTCGTTCACCTTCGGGTTCGCGTGCCCGACGCTCACGGTCAGCACGCCGCCGAAGCAATCGAGATAGCGATTGCCCTCGTCGTCCCACACGTACTGCCCCTCGCCGCGCACGAGCGCGAGCGGCTCTTGGTAATAAGTGGCGACCGCCGGAAAGAGAAACTCTTTATGCTTGCGGACGATCTCGGATTGCGTGGTTTTCGGTTCGGCTGTGCTCATCATTGCATCCTCATGTTGAAAAGATTAGACGGCTCTTCGGTTCATCAGTCGTTGCCTAGCTTCTTGATAATAGACTTGGCGAGTTGCTCGTTGATCTCATTGTGGCGCGGGACGGGTTGCGATTGCTTGGTCTGCGGATTGGTGTACCAATCATGGCGGCTTCCGTGCCGCACTAACACACAGCCCATGCTTGTCAGTTGTTTGATCAAGTCGCGCCGCTTCACCCGGCTACTTCCATCTCATCGACTTTCCTGATGAATGGAATCTCGCCGGATTCAATATCACGCAATAAGTCCTTGAGGTTTTCCACCAACTCTTCCTTTGAATATCCTTGCGTCTGGTACTCAGGATATTCATTCAGATAACCGATGAAGAATTCGCCATCCTGCCAGAAAGTATATTGGACGGTTTTCATAATTCCTGCCGCCTCCGAACTGATTCTAACATCAACCTTCCTCTTGTTTCGGCTAATACAAATTACCCTCGCGCTTGCGACCTGTGTAGTCAACGTAAACAACTTTCAGTTCCGTGTAGAAATCGAGTGCGGTCGAGCCTTGTTCGCGCGGGCCGATGCCGGTTGACTTGATGCCGCCGAAGGGGATGTGGGCTTCGCCGCCGGTGGTGGGCGAGTTGATGTGCGTCATGCCAGTCTCGATCTCGTCCACGAAGCGGAAGATGCGCGCAGCGTCGTTCGTGAAGATTGAAGACGACAGACCGTACTCGCTATCGTTGGCGACGATCATGGCCTCGTCAAAATCTTTCACGCGCAAGACAGACAGGACGGGGCCGAAAATCTCTTCGCGCGCGATCCGCATGTCGGGCGTGACGCGATCAAAGACGGTCGGTTGGATGAAGAAGCCTTTGCGCAAGCCCGGCCCTTGCGCGACCTCGCCGCCGCAGACCAAGTTTGCGCCGTCCTCTTTGCCAATATCAATGTAGCGCAGCACGTTCTGAAACTGATTGCGGTCAACGAGCGGGCCGACCTCTGTCTCGGCGTTTGCGCCGTCGCCGAGTTTCAACTTCACAGCGCGCTCGACGATGCGACAGATAAACTCGTCTGCGATCTCTTCGACGACGACCACGCGGCTCGTCGCCGTGCAGCGTTGACCCGACGAGCCAAACGCGCCTTGCGCAGTTGATTCAACGGCCAACGTCATGTCCGCATCTTCCATGATAACGACCGGATTCTTGCCGCCCATCTCGCACTGCACAGGGATGCCGCGCCGCGCCGCCTGTTCGTACAACTTCAAGCCGACGCCGTTCGAGCCGGTGAATGAGATAGCGCGCACCGCACGATGGTTCACGATCTCGTCGCCCGCCTCAGAGCCTGAGCCGAGAATCAGATTGAGCACGCCTTTGGGCAGTCCGGCTTCGTTGAAAAGCTCTGTGATGCGAATAGCGGTTTCGGGCGTGATGGTCGCGGGTTTGAAGACGACCGTGTTGCCAGCGACGAGCGCAGGCGCGATCTTCCAGACCGGAATTGCAACCGGAAAATTCCAAGGCGTGATGCAAGCGACGACGCCGTGCGGTTCTTTGATCGTGTAGGCGAAATTGGCCGGCAACTCCGATTGGATCGTCTCGCCGTTCATGCGCCGCGACTCGCTCGCGCAGAATTCGATGACGTTGATTGATCTCTGCAACTCGCCGCGCGCCTCGCCGAGCGTCTTGCCCTCTTCGCGCGTGAGGATTGCGGCCAGATTCTCTCTGTCGTCTTCCATCAAACGTGCAGCACGAGCGATGATGCGTCCACGCGCGGGCGCAGGCATCGCGCGCCAAGCGCGGAAGGCTTCCGATGCAGCCTCGACTGCGCGCCGTGCTTCTTCGCGCGTCGCCAAGCGTACAGTGCCGAGCACGTCATCTGTGTTGGCGGGGTTGACGTTGGGCGCGGTCTGGTCGGAAGTTGATTCGAGCCATTGACCGTTGATGAAATTGCGATAAGTCTTCATAGCATGTGTCCGCAGTCGCTCGTGTGCGCTGCGTAAATTTTAGCGGAAAGCGGCGGATAGATTTGGAGACGTTTGTAGAACGGGGAGCGTTTTCGCTAAGCTTGGGCCGCTCCAAAACCCTGACGCAACCAGCGGCGTCCGCGCGTTTTGCCCGAACTTTATACATCACACGCCGCGCGCGTGCCAAACGCAAAATGAACCGACAGACGACAAACGAACCGCTCGCCAACATGCGCGAACTATTAGAACGCCGCGCCGCCGCAACGCCCGACAAGATTTTTCTTTTCTCCGAGATGGACGGGCGACATTGGACTTACGCAGAGTTCGACGCGGCGGTCAATCAAACCGCCAATATGCTCGCGGCGCACGGCATCGCACAGGGCGACGTGGTCAGCCTGCTCTTGCCGAACAGCGCCGAATATATCATTGCCTATTTCGCCTGCTTCAAACTCGGCGCGCTCGCCGGCCCCGTCAACTCGCTATTGAAAGGTGAAGAGATCGAATACGTCGTCAACAATTCTGAAGCCAAGCTGCTGCTCGTCAATACAGAGTTCCGCGCCGAAGTTGATGCGATTCGCAAACGCTTGCACACCTTGCGCGCCGTCGTTGACTTTGACGACTACGCGCCCGTCGTTGCAGAGTTTGCCGCGACGCCGGATAAGAGTTGGCGCGAGCGGCAACTGACGCGCGCAGACGAAGCGATCATCATCTACACGTCGGGCACGACGGGGAAGCCGAAGGGTTGTCTGTTGACGCACGGCAATCTGCTGGCGAACGCGCAGCAGATCACCGAATGGTTGAAGTTCACAGATGAAGATCGCTTGCTCACCATCATGCCGCTCTTTCACATGAACGCAGTGATGGTCACGACCATCGCGGCGCTCTACGCGGGCGGTTCGTCCGTCGTCAGCCTGCGCTTTTCCGCTTCACGCTTCTGGCAGATCATCTCCGATTATCAGATCACTTCGGTCGGCACAGTTGCCACGATGCTCTCGATGCTGCTCGCGCGCTACACGGACGGCGTGCCGGAAGGATTGAAGACAGATCAACTGCGCTTCTGTTGCTGCGGCTCTGCGCCCGTGCCGGCCGAAGTCATCAAACGTTTCGAGGCGGCGTTCGGCGCGCTTATCATCGAAGGCTACGGTCTCTCGGAATCAACCGTGCGCGCGACGTTCAACCCGCCGGACAAGCGGCGCAGACCCGGTTCGTGCGGCCTGCCCATCGGCAACGAGATGCGCGTCGTTGATGAAGCGGACAGGGAAGTGCCGACGGGCGAGCGCGGCGAGATCGTCTTGCGCGGCGAGAATATCTTCAAAGGCTATTTCAAAAACGACGCGGCCACCAAACAGGCATTTCGCGGCGGTTGGTTTCACACGAGCGACATCGGCTACGTGGACGCGGACGGTTTTTTCTACATCGTGGATCGCAAGTCCGACATGATCATACGCGGCGGCGAGAACATCTACCCGCGCGAGATTGACGAGGTGCTCTACAAGCACCCTGCGGTTGCGGCCGCTGCGACCATCGGCGTGCCCGATGAGTTGTACGGCGAAGAGGTCGCAGCCTTCGTCATCTTAAAAGACGGCGCGCAGGCGAGCGCAGATGAGTTGATCGAATACTGCCGCGCGCACCTAGCCGATTACAAATGCCCGAAGCAGGTGCGCATCATCGCGGAGATGCCGAAAGGACCAACCGGCAAGGTCTTGAAGCGCGAGTTGGCGCGCCTCTACACGCCAGCGACTTGAGCGCGCAGCTATGGAAAGCCACCGCCTTTACGCCTTTACCACGGTTGACAGAATGCGTTCAGTTCCATCGCTGTGGACGCCGATTCGTCTTTCACTAACCGGCCCAAAGTTCACGCGAACAAGTAAGCCCAACCAGTCGCGGACGCACTAGGATTTGCGCGTCCAAGATTGGACGAAGCTCAACTTAAACAATCCCACAAGGCAAAAGCCTCCGTTGCGGCGGAGGCTTTCGCTTTGCGGCGAGTTTGGTTAGTATGTGGCCACGGTGTTGACCCGCGCCGCCCCTACCCTTCAAAAAGTCATGGCCCAGCTTAGAGACAAAATCCAGAATGCGCTGGACGAGGGGCGTATGCTCGTGCTCGGCTCGCAGATTCTCGTCGGCTTCGAGTATCGTTCGGCGTTTGAGCCGGGCTTTGCGCGTCTGCCGCCACATGCACAGTATCTCAAACTCGTCTCTTTGGGCATCATGCTCATCGCCATCATGCTCATCATGTGGCCTTCGGCTTTTCATCAGATCGTCGAGGGCGGCGAAGATTCGGAACGCCTGCATCGCTTCACCACGCGCATGCTCTGTTGGGCGCTGTTGCCGTTCGCGCTTGGCTTCGGCATGGACACGTTCGTGGCGATAGAGAAGCAGCACGGGTACACGCCGGGCTTACTAGCTGCGTTTGGGATGTCTGCGCTGGCGTTATTTTTCTGGTACGGCTTAGAGCTATGGCGGCGCGCGCAGCGTACACCTGAGATTGAGAAGGAGAAGGCGATGTCGGAAGCTAAGGGAGAGAAGGCGGACGACAAGACGAGGATCGAAGACAAGATCAAGCACGTGTTGACTGAAGCACGCACGGTGCTGCCGGGTGCGCAAGCACTCTTGGGCTTCGCGTTCATCAGTATGTTCGCCGACGCATTTGATAAACTGCCAGCCTCGTCGAAGACCGTACATCTCGTCAGCCTCGCGCTTGTCGCGCTGAGCACCATCTTGTTGATGACGCCGGCCGCATATCATCGCATCGTCGAACAAGGCGAAGAGACCGAACATTTTCACCGCTTTGCCAGCCACGTGCTGCTCGCCGCCATGATCCCGCTCGCGCTCGGCATCACCGCAGACTTCTACATCGTCCTACGCAAGGTGACCGACTCAATCTTGCTCTCCGCCATCATCGCCGCGCTCCTGCTGATAGCCTTCTACGGTCTCTGGTTCGGCTACACACTCTACCGCCGCGCGCACCACACGCACGCAGCCACGCAGTCTGCCCCGGCTGCCGCTGACTGAAGACTATGAAGCGCCACAAGATATTCAAGGCGCCGAAGCGGACAAATCACCATGCCTGCGTTGACCGGCGCGAAGTGGGCGCAGAAAAGTGAGCAGCGCACAACAAATAAAGCATTGACTCCGACGCGAGCAAGGCATAACCTCACGCACATACAGAGCAAACTCTGACAACAATTCCCCTGTGTGTTTGCATCAAGCGTGAGTTAGCACCGGGAGGTGTAAGTTATGGAATTGATCTTGATCATCGTTTTGATTCTGTTGCTCATCGGCGCAGTACCGGCGTGGCCTTACAGTCGCGGCTGGGGCTACTATCCGAGCGGCGGCTTGGGCTTGATTCTGCTCATCGTGCTCATCTTGTATTTGCTACATTACATCTGAGCCGGAGCAGACCTTGAAACCCTGACCGCTAACACACGAGGGCGGTGCGCTCTGCACCTCTCGCTGCACACCTCTGCGCGCCCGCGCCGCCCAACTTTGCGCTTTGAACTTTTAACCTTAAACTAAACTCGTATGGCCAAACTTGCGTTGCGCTTGCCGGAGAACGTGGCGGGCGATTTCTACGTGGATTCGACCTGCATTGATTGCGATGCTTGCCGGCAACTCGCGCCCGAAGTGTTCCGCGATCACGGCGAGCAGACGAGCGTCTATCATCAACCGGAAACAGACGCCGAAGTGCGGCGCGCGTTGATGGCGCTCGTCGCCTGCCCGACCGCCTCAATCGGCACGACCGAGCACCACGACGCGCGCATCGGCATTGACGCTTTCCCGTTGCCGATTGCGGAGAATGTCTATTTCTGTGGCTTCACGTCGGAGTCGAGCTTCGGCGCGTGGAGTTATCTGATCGTGCGACCAGAGGCGGCGGGCGGCAACGTGCTCGTTGATTCGCCGCGCTTCGCCTCGCAACTCGTCAAACGGATCGAAGCTTTGGGCGGCGTGCGGCAGATGTTTCTCTCGCATCGCGACGACATCGCCGAGCACGCGCGCTTCGCCAAACGCTTCAACTGCTCGCGCATCATGCACGCCGACGATAATGCAGCACGACACGGCGTCGAACAGATCATCAAAGGGAATGCTCCGATCAAACTCGACAATGAGCTAACAATCATCCCCACACCCGGCCACACGCGCGGGCATATAGTCTTACATTATCGTGACAAGTTCCTCTTCACCGGCGACCATCTCGCTTGGTCGCCGGAGCGCGAGACGTTGACCGCGTTTCGCAGCGTCTGCTGGTACTCTTGGCCCGAACAGATTCATTCGATGCAGCGTCTGCTCGATTATCGTTTCGAGTGGGTACTGCCCGGCCACGGGCGCATACACCACGCGCCCGCCGCAGAGATGCACACGCATTTGCAGCGTTGTGTTGCATGGATGAAGGCGCGGGACTAAACAATCGCGGCGCGGCAGTTTTTAACGCACAGGGGCGCAAAGCTAAGAACGCAAAAGGACGCAGAGATTGATCTTCTCTGCGTCCTTTTGCGTTCTCTCTTCGCGCTCTTTCCCGTTTAATTCCTCTTTGCCCTGCGCCTGCGCCAGCCGACGGCAACAAAGAATAGGCCGACGCTGCCGCCGATGAGCGCTTGCGTCCGGCCGGCAAGAGACAGCGGCGAGTTGAACGACACGTCCGTGTCTGCATCTGAATCTACAGCATCGTCTGACGAATCGGACGTGCTGGCCGCGCTCTTCAATGCTTGCGCGGGTGTGTTTGGTGTGTCGGAGACGGTGAAGAGTTTGCCGTCGAGCAGGTACATGTGCTGCATCTCGGCGAGGTTGAACGGGCGCGCGCCGCGCCGGCCGAAGACGGCGAGTTGATTGCCGCTCTCGTCCACAGCGCGATCACGATCCAAGCCCTTCGAGATGGCAAGGGCCGGCCCCTTCGTCTTCATCCAAGCGATCAACTTCGGCTCAGGGCGCGGGCTGAAGCCGCCGTAGGTCTGCATCGTTTCGGGGTCGGTCAGTTGCAAGATGCGCAGGCCGTTCTTGCCGTCAGCGACGTAAGCATAGAGGCTCGCGTTGGTCATCGCGACCTTCACTTGATGCACGTCGTTCAACTGGCCGTCGGCGTTGTACATGATCGGCGGTTGCGGGTGTTCAGGTTGCTGCACGTCAATGATCGCGATGCCATCCTCGCCGTCGGCGACGTAAGCGTAGGTGCGCGCCACGTAAACGTCGTGCGCGTGCTTGAGCGCGACAGTTGCGCCGTCAACTAGGTGCGCTTGCTCGGGCTGCGTGATGTCTATGACCTGCAACCCGTCGTCGTCCGCGACGAAGGCGTAACGGAATTGTACCTGCACCGCTTTCGCGCCGCGCAAGGGGATGGTCTTGACGACCTTCGGCTCAAGCGGCTTGTCTATGTCCACGATGACGAGCGAGTGGTCGGTCGTAATATAAGCGTGCGTGCCGGCGATCTGGATGTTGGTCGCGTCGTTTAAGACGCCGTCGGGATTCCACGTCAGCGCGCGCTTCAGATAGTTGTTCAAAGGATCGCCGTCCAAAAGCGTTGCGGCGTTGACGAGGACAAGGCCCTCATACTTGTCCACGACATAGAGGAAGGCGTAGAGCAGATGGATCGGCTGCTCTTGGTTCATGGGGTTGCGCGTGCGCGCCGGATCGACGCCGAGCGTGGTCGGCGAAGCGATGGCGGTGGCATACTTCGTCTTAACCCAGAACCTTTGGCCGAAGCGCGAGACGGGCGCGGTGTTGATCTTCTCAGAGAAGCCTTTGTGATCGATCTCAGCCACGTCATAGACGCGCAAGCCGCCTGCGCCCGTCGCGGCGTAGAGATACTCGCCGCGCAGTTGCACATTTAAGACTTTCGGGTTGCCCTCGTGCTCCGTGTAAGTCTTCAACTCGCGCTTCTCTTTGTTGACGAACTTGTCGTAGTCGTCCGGGTAGGCGAGCTTTTGCAGCGTGCTGCCATAGACCGCTTGCGGCTCCGAGTGTTCAGTGACGGCGGCGACTTCGAGCGCGTCTTCACAGGCGACATAGACGTAGCGCCCCATGAAGTTGACGAAGTTCGTGCCTTGCAACATGAGTTGCGCCATCCAAGCGTTGTTGTCGTTCTGCTCGGAGATGTGACAGTCGGTGCAGCCTTTCGTCTCGACCGACCGAACTGTATGCGGCACGTGCGTCGAGAACGCTTGCCCGCTATAGCCCTCGGCCGAAATAGTCTGCTGCTGCGCGTAAATCCATTCGCGGTTCTGATTCTGCGAACTGACGATGACCGCGGAGCGCGAAGCGACGGGCGCGATGCGATGGCCTGTGGTCGTGCCGTCTTTGCCGAGCATAAAGACGTCGTCGCGCAGGACTTGGAAGTTGTAGGTCGTGTAGTTGCGCGACTCCGTAGCCTCGTTGTGGCGATTGGGCATCTTGCGGTTCGCCTGCATCGAGAGGTGACAGCCGAAGCAACTGGTCATCCAAGCTGAGTGACAAGTGAAGCAGGACATCTCGCTGTTCGGATGCGCCAGCGCTGCTTCGCTGCCGGGCACGTCGCCCCAAGTCTTGTTGTCCTTCTGGATGGTCTTGGCGTAGCGCGATAGTTCGTTGTAGTCGGGCGAGGCGGGATCAATCGTGTCGCGCGTCTGCTTGACGCGCCACCAACGACCCGGCTCAACGAGCGAGTTCTGTATGACCTCGCCGTTCTTATACTCGACCGTCTGTTCTTGGCCCTTCGCGTCCTTGTAGGTCTTGGTCAGCGGCTTCGCGCTCGGATTCTTCTTGATGTCGGGCGCAAGCTCGAACAGGGGAATCTTGTTGCCTTGTAGATCGCGCGCGTAGAGATTGCGCGTCAGGTCTTTCTGGCCGCTGCGTGGTGCGCGCAGGTTGCGGCCCTTGTTTGTGTCAACCAGTTGGCCGCCGTAGCCGCTCTGACCGGCGGCGGGGCCTGTGGTGACGAGTTTGGTGCGCTCTTGGATCGTGCCGTGACAATCGGTGCAGCCGATCTCGATGGCGGCGCGCGGCTCGTTGTACATGATGCCTGTGCCGTGCGAGTCTTGGCGGAAGTGGCAGTCGGCACAGTGCATGCCCTTCTCAAGATGTATGTCCTTGAGATGGACGGGCTGACCCGATTTGCCGAGGATGGACGAAGAGGTCGGATCGTTATCCGCGTAGGCTACGGCGCGGCGCAGTTTTTCTGAGGTCACGTTCTTGACGGGCCGGCCGAAGGTGTCGATGAAATTGCCTTGCCGGTCGCGTTTGAAGACGGCGCGATAGAGCCAGCCGTGCCCATGATAATCTGCGAGTTGGATGTTCTTGAACGACTTGTTCAGTTCACCGTCGGGGTCGCCCGTCTTGACGAGGAAATCATCGGGCGCGATGCGGTCGTCGTCTTTGTATTCAGACCACAGTCCGCGTGGGGACGAGCCTTCGGGGTTACGATTGTACTTGTGCTGTTCCTCTTCCTGCGACGGATTGTGCTGCTCTTTCGGATAGAGCTTGTCGCCGTCCGATTCGTTGTCCCACCAGATCATGCCGGTGTAGGTAGCGACCATGTTCTCGCCGGGGTGCATGTGGCAGACCATGCACTGCGAGGTCGGGATGCCGCTCGTCAAGGTGTGCTTGATCGGATGACCCGGTTCGTTGCGCGGGATGGTCGTGTCGCCCGATTGCGAGTAGGCGAGGTTGCCGTATTGCGCATAAGGGCCGGAGTTGACGCGGCTTCGGTCGTTCGCATAGATAACGTGACAGGACGTGCAACCGGACGAACGGAAGTCGCCCGGATGATCGTTTGTGCCGAAATGATTCAAGGTCGGATCGAGCAGGCGCGTCTTTTGAATGCCGAGATAGACCGGGTCGGTGCGTTGCTGCGTGCCGAGACCGCGTGCGCTCAAACCTTTCGCGGGCTTGCCGGGGTCTTCCTCTTTTTCGGGTAGTCCAACTTCGACCCGCCCTTTATCGCCGCGCTCGAAGACGCGCAGGATGTTGCCGGGTTGCGAAATTTCCCAGCGCGGGAGCGGATCGAGGAAGGGAATCCAGCCCTTTTGTAGTTGCTGCTCTTGCGTCGGCAGCGGCACGGAGACGAGTCGTTCGGGGCCGCCTTCGGGCGAGACGCTTTCGCCGAAGCGCGAATCTCTGAACGGGAAGCCGCCGTTGTTGTAGAGCGCCGCACCGTTGAGGAATAAGCCAGTGCGCATGTTGCTCGTCTCGTTCGCTACGACCTCTTGTGAGTGACACTCGCCGCAAGTTTTCTGCGTCACACGGAAGTCGCCCGGATTGACGAAGCGCACGTATTCCCAACTCTCCAAGTTGAGCAGCGCGTTCATGCGTTCCGGTTTCGCACTCGTGTGCTTGCCTTTGTACTCCCAATACTCAGGATGGCGCGGGCGCACGTGTGAATCTTCAATCGTCTTGCCGACAGGATTGCCGCCGTGACAATAGGTGCAAGAGAGACCTTGCCCATCCTTGCCGTCAGCGCCGAGCTTGCCATTCTCTGTGACGTGCATCGGCTCTGTGTTGCCGTGACACGAGACGCAGCCCTCGACCGCAGGCGCACTACTTTGCGCGGGCGCAGCCGCAGCATTATTGTCCGGTTGCGCTGCGACGGACGACACGCCCGTGTGCGTCGTCCTTGTGGCCGAAGCCGCGCCCGTTTTGGTGTTCGCGCGTGGCGCGGCAGCACGATTGGCTGGCGCGGTGATGTTGCTGTTGGCCGAAGAGCGCGGGCCGCTCAGCACGAGCGCGCCGATGAGCGCACACGTCATGATGACGAGCAACAGTTTGAAGCGTGCAACGAATCCGAACCTGCGCATCAACTCTCTCCCTATCGCTGGCAAGAAACTTAATGAGCGATCTGTCTGATGAAAACTGTCGGCGCGTTGCCGACGGGCGGCGAAACTTTCAAATGCGCCGCCCGGTCGGCAGCGGTCACGATTAGAAGATGAACTTCACTTGCGCGAAGAGCGCGTACAGAGGTTTGTTCGGGTTGATATTGACCCCGTCCGCCGAGCAGAAGTCGGGCACGTTGGGCGGACAGTTGCGCGTGCGGTCGGTATAGATGTCGCGGAAGCCGCGGCGCGGTTTCAAGGTCGAAGCGCCGAACGTAAGCTGTATGTTATTGATCAAGAGCGGGCGATACTGCACGCCCATGCTCAGGTCATAGCCGATGTCGTGGCGAATGTGGTTCTGGAAGAGCAAGTATTCGAGCGACTCCGTGCGATGGAAGCGCAAGTAGTTGCCGTTGAAGATCAGCTTGATGCGCTGCGTAAAGTCAACGTCAATGCCGGCGTTGTAGATCAGGATGCCGGGATTGACGAAGTTTGGCTGACCTTGAATCTTGCTGCTGCGCAGAGACGGCAAGAGCGAGTTCGGCTGCACCAGTCCGACCGCAGCGCCGGTGAGCGGAATGCCGACGCGATTCCAGAAAGAGAACTGTCCGCCGACGAAATTCGGATCGTCGAAGATCGCATCGAAACCCGAAGCGCGATTGTCGGTCGGGTTCTTATCGCCTTGCGCGAAGAAGAACGACGCGCGGTAGCGCAGGAAGTCGCGATCCATCGAAGCCTCGACCGCCGCCATCTGCGAACGAATCGTGACCGGCCGACCGGCAATCGGGTTGCGGTCGTCGTGCCCGAAGGCGAAGTAGTAAGCGTTCGTCAGATTGATCCGGCCCAAGTGGCCGTCGCCGTTTAAGCCAATGTAGCCGACGTTGACCGTGTGCGGGCGAAAATCGCCGACGAGCGCAGGCCGGACGAGGAAGCCATTGCGATCATACTCGACCGAGCGCCGGTCGTTGTTGAAGGCAAAGACGACCTGCGCGGTGTAGCCGCGCTTGATGAAGTCCTGCTTGAAGAGGTTGGCAATATAGACGCGCTGCGGCCGCAGGTCGAAGCGATTGAGACCGCTGTTCGTGTCCTTCTCAAGCTGCGCGAAGTAGGCGACATTGAACTGATACTTGTTGTTCTTGAACGCGCCGAAGAGCCGCCCGCCGAGATTGTTGTCGCTGTAGAGGAAGCCGCGCGCATCGGAGACGAACGGTTGAATGCCGACGCGCGCCGAGATGAAGTCGAAGTTCGAGTTCACGTCTTCGAGCTTAACTTCGCCGAAGGCCTCTTCGAGCGAGAACTGCGTGTCGGTGCGGGTCGTGCCGCGCCGCACGTCTATGTTGATGACGCCGGTTTCGCGGGCGCGGACGAAATTTGGCAGACTGAAGGTCGGCGAGATTTTGATCGCCCAAGAGCGCGGGCGGAAAGTCGAGTCGCCTCTGAACATCTCAAAGGTGAACTGCATGATGTGATTGACGGCCAAGACTTCGGGCTTGCCAAAGAACTCTGCGCTGCCCGGTCGCGCGCTCGACACGTTCGACGGGATCGGCGTGCGGAACTGCTGCACCACAGCCGTATCAACCGCCGACAAGATCATGAAGACCTTCTGGCCGAAGATCGGATAGTCGCCTTTGAGTATGTTCAGGTCGTAAGGGTTGTACCAATGCCCTTTGCGAAACGGGATGTCGCGCCCGCGCGCGCCAAGGTCGCCGTAGCGATCATATTCGGGGAAGTTGATGCGCCAACGGTCGCGCACCTCTTCACGACCGGGGCGCGTTAATGTTGGAGGGGAAATGGTGCCGCGTCCGGCGTAGCCGGCCGGCGACTCGTTCGCCGTCGGGTCAACCGGCTTCGGCAGCGGCTCTTTCAACGCTTGCAGATCAATATCAACGGTCGCGTCCTTGCCCGGCTCGACGATGATGTTCTCGCGGTCGAAGGTCTGCATGTCGGGCGCGTTGACGAGGATGCGATACGCGCCCGCCGGCACCTTGAACGAAAACGTGCCGCCGGAACTCGTGCGCGTGGTCTCGCGCTTGGTCGTGACCTGATTGATCGCCATCACCGTCACACCGGCCATGGGCGCTTTCGTTGAGTTGCGCACCGTGCCGGTGATTCGTCCGTCCTGCGCCGCGGCCGTGGCTGCGCAGCAGCAGAGCAGAAGCAGACAGAAGGCGAGCGAACCAAATGTGTGCGTGTTGCGCTGAGCTTGCATGCGGGACATGTAGAGCCTCAACTAAAAGTTTGTGGATCGTGCGCATACAGCGCACGACAGAATCTACTAAGCTTCGAGAGTTTTAAGAGAACAACCCTACACTTGAGAAGAAGCTGCTGGTGCTTGAATCGAATTTAGCCTTGCGAGCGCATGCCTTGTAACACAATCGGCGGTAGGCTGGCAATATAATTTTCGGCGCACGCAGATTCTCATTTCCGATGCAAACCTAACGCGGAGGCTGGCGCGTAAATTCCCTTTGCTTCAAAATCCACCGATCAGATCGCGCCAACAATCCGGCGCGCAAATTTACCTTGACTCGAAAAAGTTTAATGGTAAAGTGTACCCGCTTCAGCGACAGTTCCGCGCTCTTTTGAACTACTTCGCGCATGCTTCATGCGTTTCGCGTAAGAGTCATATGAATAGCTATCGCCCGCTTCGTCGCTCATCCTTGCGCGTTCGTCCCTTCGTTGTGGCCTGTGTGTGTCTGGCCGCGCTCGCCATCGGACTGCTTATTTCGCAGCCCAATACCGGAGCGCAGAACACGCGGCTCATCCTGATCAGCGAGGCCGATTCGACCCGCGCCATCGCGCTTGAATCCGTCACACGCATGAAGGAGCCGTTCACGGCCACGGCGAAACACTTTCTCGCCGCCGATCAGCGCACGCGCATTCAACTCTTCGTCTTGAATCTTGAGCCGTCCGCAGACCTCTCGGCCTTGCAGGCTATGGCTGAGGACGGCAATCATAAAACCTACACGCTGCCCATCGAGCACGTTGATGCAGTGCCCAATCAGCAGTGGGCTAACTCCGTCACGGTGCGACTGCCGGATGGCATCGGCGATGTGGGCGACGTGCTGGTGCAGTTGAGTTATCGCGGCGTGCCGTCAAATCGTGTGCGCGTCGGCATCGGGCACGTCGGCGGCGGCTTGGCTGACGATCAAGGCGCAATCCCGACGCCCGCGCCCGCCGTGACCGCGCCCACGCCCAACACCAATCCGATCACGGCCGGCAATCTAACTTCAAGCGATGTGCAGACGATCATCGCGCAGGCCGTTTCGGCCGCCAGCGCGCTCAATCGCGCGGTGACTGTCGCCGTGACCGACCGCGAAGGCAACATCCTCGGCACCTTCCAAATGACCGGCGCGACACCGCGCACGCGCTTCGATGGCAACGTCGTCTTCAAACAGACGGCCGATCCGGTGACAGGTCTGCCGCCGCAAGGACTCGAAGGCGCAGACTTCCCGGCGGCGCTCAATCCGGCGCGGCTCGCCGCGATCACAAAAGCCGGCACGGCTGCCTTCTTCAGCACCTTCGGCGACGCATTTACGCCGCGCACTGCAAGCTTCATCATTCAAGAGCACTTCCCGCCGAATGTCTCCAATCAACCGGGTGGGCCGCTCTTCGGCGTGCAGTTCTCGCAGCTTGTCTGTTCCGACATCAAGAAGCCAGGGTTGCCGTTTGGGCTGTCGGGCGATTCGGGCGCTGTGCCAATCTATAAGAACGGCGTGCCGTCGGGCGGCGTCGGCATTGAAGGCGACGGCCTCTACACGGTGGATCGCGATCCGACGGATTTCGACAAGCCGGTCGAAGAGTTGATCGCCGTCGCTGCCGGACGCGGCTACGAGCCGCCCGCCCTGATTCGCGGCGACAACATCATCGTCGGCGGCATCCGCTTAACCTACACCAACGTCACGGACGCGGATGCGCCGCGCCCAACCACCATGTCGTTCGCCAGTCTGCCCGGCACTGTGCTCGACCCGATCCGCAGCGCGCAACCTTCGGCGTTTGTGCCAACGACTCTGGGCGGCAGTCCCGGCACGATTGATACACGCTTCTTCCCGTTTCGCGCCAGCACTTCGGGTTCAGCCAACGCGCTCACCGCCGACGATGTGACGCGCATCATCACACAGGCGGCGCATCAGGCAGACATCACGCGCGCCGCCATCAGGCAACCATTGGGCAGCGCCGCGCGCGTCAATATCACCGTCGTTGATTCGGAAGGGACAGTGCTCGGCATCTTCCGCACGTTCGACGCGCCGGTCTTCGGCTTCGACGTGTCGGCGCAGAAGGCGCGCACGGCCCTATTCTACTCGCGCAGCAATGCCGGTGCGACGTTGCGCGCCGCAGGCTTCGGCAACTACGTGGACGCAGCCGCCGCCGACGGCTTAGGCTTGAACGGCTCAGTCGCTTTCACCGACCGCGCGGGCGGTTTCCTGAGCCGGCCGTTCTTCCCCGACGGGATTGACGGCACGGCAAACGGCCCGTTCAGTCATCCGATCAATCAGTGGAGCGTCTTTAACGACGGCTTGCAGATCGATCTCGTGCGCACCAATCTGGTCGCGGCGCTGCTCGGCTCAAACGTGCCCTGTTCGAGCATTACCTATATTCCGAACGGCATCCAAATCTTTCCGGGCAGCGTGCCGCTCTACAAGAACGGCGAACTGGTCGGCGGCATCGGCATCAGCGGCGACGGTGTGGATCAAGACGACATCATCGCCTCGGCGGGCGCTGAAGGTTTCTTGCCGCCGGCCCCGATGCGCTCCGATCAAGTCTTCGTGCGCGGCATCCGGCTGCCGTTCACCAAGTTCCCGCGCAGCCCAGACCTCTGAGTTGCGCACCTAAGCGCAGACAACAGCCGCCACAAGCTCGTTAAGACTTGCGGCGGCTGTCGCTCTTTAATCCGCCGCAGCGCGGCGCATGATTTTAGCCCGGCGTTTCAACGCCGGGAACACGCGACGAAATCGAACGGCGTCGCGCGAGCGACGCATGAATTGTGCGCGCCGGTTCAGGCGTCGCTGACGCGACGCGGTTTGGTTACATCATCTTCCCGGCGTTGAAACGCCGGGCTAAAGTCAGCGCGCCGCGCTGCGGCGGAGTTATGCCCCGCGCAAACTAAATTCGCCCGCTTCAGCGCCCGTGCCCGCTATTCCCGCCCGTGCGCACGCTATGTCCACCTGCGCACGCTGTTCCCACGTGACGTAATAGCGTAACAACGCGACGTAATAAAGAAACGGTGTGAAGTTACGGCATAACGACGCGACGTAACAGAGAAACTGGGCGAAGTTATAACGAAACGGCGCGACGTTACGTGATTACGTCGCACCGTTATGCCGTAACTTCAGGTTGTTATGGCGTAATTTCGGCTCGTTACGCTGTAACGTCGCTCCGCTGCGCCGTTACGCCACATCGTTATGCTGTTGCGCCGCGCCGATCCAGCGTGCGCTCGCTTACTGCTGCGCGTTTAGGCTCGCGCGCAAGCTGGCAAGCGTTGGGTTGTTGGGGTTGACGGCGGCGAGTTGGTCAATCGCGGTGCGCGCGGTCTCTTTATCTTTGAGGAGCAGGGCGGCGGCGGCCAAGTTTTGCAGCGCCTTCTCGTGCTTCGGATTGATGGCGAGCGTCTTGCGGTACTCTTTGATGGCGCGGGCGTAGTCGGGCGGGGTGCGCCGGTAGAACGAGTTGCCAAGGTCTGTCTGCACCTCTGTGTTCTGCGGTTCGATGGCCAAGACGCGCTGATAGTATTCGGCCGCGCCCGCGAAGTCGCCCTTGTCATACTTGGTGTCGCCCATGCCGGTCAGCGCCTTTGTGTCTTTCGGTTTGATGGCGAGTGCGCGTTGCAGGTAAAGCTCGGCCTTCTGATAGTCTTTGGCTTCGTAGAAGGAGGTGGCGGCGACCATCTGCGCATCGAAATCTTTGGGCTTGGCATCGGCCGCGGCCATCGCTTGCTGCGCGTCGGCCGAAGTGGCTGCGGGACTCGACGCGCTCTCCGAGCCGATGGGGCCGTTCATGCCGCCGACATCTGGATGACCGGGCGGGAGTTGGCCCGTGGCCTGCGAGGGATCGAGCGGCGGCGCTGTGCCGTCGGCGTCTTGCGCCGTGCGCGCGGGCGAGCTTTGCGGGCGCGGCTCGACGCTCATCTTGTTGGCGAGAAAGAAGCCGAGAAAGAAGCCGAGCACGAGACCGACGAGACAGAAGATGATGTTGCGCGTCAGGCTCTCCGCGCTCATGGGTTGGGCCGCGAACGTAGAAGTAACGTTCGCGGCGCGCGGCTGCGGTCGGGCCGGCTGCGCGGGGCGCTCGCCCGCTTCCGCGTCCGCTTCTTCGATCTCCTGTTCGGTCTCAAGTCCGGGTTCGCGGGCCGATGGCGTGGTTGATTTGGTCGTGTTGCGAGTGCGCTTGTTGGGCATAAGTCAGTCAATAAATGATTTGCAGTTGCGACGGAAAAAAGCAACAGGCTAAGCGCAACTTGCGTCCAAGCCTTCGTTCGTCAGGCGCGCGTCATGGTCGGCAACGCACGACGCGCCGGCTAATGAGCCGTCAGTCAACGGCGTGCATAATAACACAGGCGTTGCATTCCGTCTGAACGACGCAGGATGGTTGCCGCCGCCCGTTGTGATCGGCTATAGTGTGCGCACGAAAACAGGCTGCGGCCCGCGCCCTTGGGTTGCATGTGTGAGTGAGTTGAACTGCTCATCTGATTTAGTTTGATCTTCAACATTCATGTCAGCAATCGAAGAGACTAAAAGCGAGATAAGTGTCAGTGCGTCCGCGCCGGTCAAGCGGGCGCGCGTGTCGCCGCTCACGTGGCTCTTGAATCTGCTCAGCAGCGTGCGCTTCGGCGTCATGCTGCTCGTGCTGTTAGCGACGGCGAGCATGATCGGCATGCTGATCATTCAAGTGAACGTGGACGGCTTCGACAAGCACTACGCCAGTATGACGCCCGCGACGAAGTTGCTCTTCGGCTCGCTCGGCTTCTTCGACATCTATCATTCGTGGTACTTCAACATCCTGCTGCTCGTCCTCTCGCTGAACCTCGTGCTCGCCTCGATTGATCGTTTTCCCGGCGCGTGGCAGTACATCAAGCGGCCCAAGTTCGACGTGCAGCCCGCCTGGTTGCGCAAGCAGCCTGTGACGACGACGCTCAAGCTAAAGGGCGAGAGCCGCAACGCCGTGGCCGAGCAAGTGGCGACGGCCGCGCGCAAGCTAGGCATGAAAGCATTCGTCACAGAGAAGGGCACACGCACCTTCGTCTTCACGCAGAAGGGCACTTGGAACCGCTTGGGCGCGTATGCCGTGCACGTCGCGCTGTTGACCATCTTCACGGGCGGCTTTCTGACGACGCAACTCGGCCACACCGGCACGATGAATTTGCGGCCCGGCGCGGCCGCCAACCAGATGCGCGAGACGGCCTTTCAGATCGTTGAAGACCGCCTGCTCCCTTCGCAGGCAATGATGGCTTTACCCTTCACCGTCGAATGCACAGACATTCAGCAGAAGCTCATTAAGAAGGACGGCCCGATCACTTCCGACAACACGATTGACTGGCTGACGCGCGTCAGGATCAAAGACGAGTACGGCACGCACGACGCGCTCGTGCATCTCAATCGCCCTTATGATTATCGCGGCTATCGTTTCTTCCAAGCGAGTTTCGTCCCCGTCGGTCAGGCGCGCAACATAACTCTGCGCGTTGCGCCGGAGCAGGGCGGCGACGCAGAGGAAGTGACCATCCCGCGCAACGGCGCGACGAAGTTGAAGGACGGCACGCTGGTCGAGTTCAAAGAGTTTCACGCGAACTACAGGGTCGGTGGCGACGCCGCCGATGCAGGCGAAGGCGTTTACACCAATCCTGCGGCCGTGCTGAGCGTGACGCCGCCGGGCAGCGCGCCCGTGCAGGCTTTCGCTTTCAATCCGACGATGGCCGAGAGCGCGCCCTTCGCCAAGCGCCCCGTCGCCGGTCATACATACCGGCTGATAGACTTCGAGAAAGTGCCGGACATGCACATTCTCTCGATCCAGAAAGACCCCGGCTCGCCCGTCTTCTACGCGGGCGGCGGGCTGCTCACGCTCTGCCTCTGCGCTGTCTTCTTCTTCTCACACAAACGCATCTGGGCGGTCGTCGAAGAGCGCGGCCCACATTCAAATTACGAAGTCTTATTGGGCGGCAACACGAACCGCAACCTGTTTGCGCTCGAAGACACGTTCAAGCGACTAATTGCGGCCATTACAGGCGAACCCGTTGAGGTAAAAGAATCATGAGTGAAGTTTTGAAATCACAAGCCGGCTTCGGCAGTCCGCGCTTCGACACGGGCGCTTGGTCGTTGCGCTCTTATCTGCCTGCGGCCCTGCCCGTCTTCGGCGCGCTGTTGATGTTGGCGCTGAGAATTCAGTTGGGCAGCGGCCATTTCATAGACGATAGCGCCTTGATGATGCTCGCGCTCGCTTGTTATTTGACCGCCGCAACGTTCCATCTGCTCAACCTCTACGCGCCGTCGGACATGGCGCAGAGGGCCGGCCTCTGGCTCGGCAGTCTCGGCGTGTTCTTCAACTTTTCGAGTTGGCTGGTGCGTTGGGTGGCGGCGCGCGACCGCGAGATCGAAATCTTCGTCCGGCAGAGCCGGAGTCTCGCAGACTTGCCATGGGTCTTCCGCTACATCCCGTTCTCCAACCTCTACGACCTGAGTCTCGCGTTCGCCTTCGGCGCGGGCATTACAACGATGCTCATCTCGGGGCGGAAGAACTATCGCTTCCTCGGCGCGTTCTCTTTGCCGCTTGCCGCGCTCATCCTTGTGCTCGCGCGTTTCATCGGGAGCGAACTCATTAACCTACAGCCGGTGCTCGATTCTTACTGGCGACCGATCCACGTCGGTATCGCATCTTTGAGCTACGGCGTGGCGCTCGTCTGTTTCGCGGCGGCTGTGATCTATCTGTTGAAGGACGGCGTGAAGCCGGAGTCAATGGCCATCTGTGCGGCCATCTTCGGGCTGGCGGTCTTCGCCACGATCAGCCGCTACTCTGTTTTTTGGCCGAGCACCTTCGGCACATATACAGCCTCGACCGTCGTGGGCGAGTCGCGCATGCCGCTCGACCTGCGCGCAGACATTCCTTACGTCGGCTGGCTGTTGGCGCTCGCCGGGTTGGCGCTCTTAGGCATGATCGTCGCCTTCGGCCAATATCTCAGACGACAGAGCGAAGCGGCCCGCGTGTGGGGACATCGTTTGCTGCGGTTCTCGATCATCGTGCAGGCCATCGCCATCGGTGTGCTCGTCTGGCAGGTCAAGTCAATGAACAACGTGCTGGCGCACATAGACACGCGGCAGTATGAACACTTCAGCACGACCATGCTGCGCCAAGAGATGGAGCAGCAACAACTGCCCGGCGAGGAGATTCAAGCGCGGCTCGCGCAGTTCACACCGCAACAGCTAAACACGATGGCGACGAATTGGGTGGCGGAGAACGGCTCGGCCTTGCGGCTCAGCACAAACGCCAACCCGGTCGAACTGTCCGCGCTCATCACCGTCTTCGTGGCCACGCTCTTTATCCTGTTCTTCAGTTTCCGCACAGACAAACTGCGGGCCGCGCTGCCATCGGCCGAGCGGCTCGACAGTCTGATGTACAAGACTGCGAGCGTCGCCTTCGCGGGTCTCGCCATGCTGCTTATTACGGGCGCGATCTGGGCGAACGAATCTTGGGGCCATTACTGGCAGTGGGACTCGAAGGAGACCGGCGCGTTCGTCGCTTGGCTCACCTACGGTGGCTTCCTGCACGCGCGCATCTCGCGCGGGCTTCGAGGCCGGCGCGCAGCCTACTTCGCCGTCGTCGCCTTCCTGCTCGTCATCTTTACCTATCTCGGCGTCAGCTACCTGCTGCCGGGCCTGCACTCGTATGCGTAAAGCAGTGATGAGTGACAAGTGACGAGGGACAAGATAAAAACTTCTTGCTCGTCACTTGTCACTCGTCACTCGTCACTGTTTTCCCCATGTCCAGAGACAACATCCTCTTCGCGCTCGTCGGCATCGGCTTCGGCCTGTTCTTCGGCTTTGCGTTCGTGATGTATGCGAACCAACGCGCGGTGGTCAACGCGCCTGCGAACACGCGCGCTGCCGCGCCGGCCGAGACGGATGAAGCCGCGCCCACAGATGAACAGTCGTCCCTCGCGCACGGCGAGCAACAGCGCATGCAAGGGATGGCGCAGGAAGTCAATAAGCGCGCGCGCGACAATCCGCAGGACTACGACGCGCAGATGGCGGCCGGTAAACTGAACTACGAAGCGCACAACTACGACGATGCGCTTGGCTTCTACACGAAAGCCAATCAATTGCGCCCGAACGAAGTTGATCCGATCATTCAACTCGGCAATGTGAACTACGACGCCGGGCGCTACGAGGCGGCGGAGAAGTGGTACACGGCAGCGCTCGCCAAAGAGCCGGACAACATCAACGTGCGGACAGACCTCGGTCTCACCTTCTTCCTGCGCCAGCCGCCCGATTACGACCGCGCCATTGCCGAATACCGGCACTCGCTCGAACGCAATCCGCAGCACGAGCCGACGTTGCAAAATCTGATCGTGGCTTTAACGAAGAAGGGCGACAAGGAAGAGGCGCGCGCGATGTTCAAGAAACTGCAAACGATCAATCCGAACAATCCCGTACTTGCGCAGTTGCAAGCCGATCTTCAATAGCGGCTCATGTGCGCGCGGCAGGCTTGTCTTGCGGCGATAACGCAAAGTATAAGCCGCTTCGACGGCCGCGATGCGGGCGTCTAATGCTCAACAAAATAATCCTCGCGCGTAAATAATCGTTGTCAGCACGGGCGTAACTGTGCTACAACGAAGCCCTTCAAAGTCGCAGTTCAGTTCTTAGCATCTCGGCTCTTTCCGTCCCGGTTTAGCAGTAGCAAGTGAGTTGTTGTACTGGTCTCAAGTGCAGCGTCAATGATCCGCAAACGGACATACAACTTGCGCCCGTCAAAGCCTGCGCCGCCGCGTCTGCTCGATCCGCGTCTGTTCGTCTTGGCGCTGTTTCTCTTCAGCACGGGCGTAGTGCTCTTAGGCACACAGTTCTCAACGCACGTCGCCACAGCACAGGCCGCGCCGCAGACGCAACGCCGCCGGCCTGCACGCCGGCGCGCCCGCCGCCCGTCAGGCCCACGCGCGCCCGCGATTGACTACACGAAGTTTTCCCACGCGACCAAAGGGCACTACGAGGATTGCGCGTCGTGTCACATGACGGACAATCCGAAGCTGCCGAAGATTACGCTCGCCAAGCCGGACATACGCGAGTACCCGGATCACCCGAGTTGCACCAACTGCCATCGCCAACAATTTTTCCGCGGCCCGTTTCGTGGCACAGCGCCGGCCATCTGCGCTGATTGCCATCAGGCTGCACCCGCGAGCAAATACGGCCCGCGCGTCCCGTTCCCGAAGCCGCAGCAGCCGTCGCAGTTTGCCGACGTGTTCCCGCACGCCAATCATGGGAAGTCAACCTCGCTCAAACTGTTCGCGCCCGTGATGGGACAGACGAAAGTCAAGCAACAAGATACGTGCTACTACTGCCATAAGCTTGATAAGAGCGAGCACAAGCCGCCCGCGGGTGCGCAGGATGCGTTCGCGCCGCCGGCCGGCACGTTCATGTTGACGCCGACGAGCCACGCTTCCTGCTTCCAGTGTCACTGGCAGAAAGGGGTTGAGAACAAAGACATCGAACCGCTCTCGAACCAGTGCGCCGAATGCCACAACAACCTCGCGCTGGCGCATCAGCCGAAGCCGATGACTGTGCCCGCGCCAACCGCGACGCCCGCGAAGCCGGCCGCGACGCCCGCAGCCAAACCCGCAGCCACGCCCACGCCGAAGCCTGCGCCGAAAAAGCCGGCCGCAGACGAGGCGCACGCGAGTTTCACTTCGGCCAATTGGCGCGCGCCCATCGCTTTCGTGCCTGCTGTGTCGCTCGAACAACAACAGAAGTTGCCGGAGCGCACCTCGCCGAAGTTCCGGCACGAGCTGAACGCCAATCCGAAGGACGATCCGCATCAGTACCGGCCCGATGTGAAGGACGATAAAGGTGAGCCGGTCAAGATCACTTGTCTGACGTGTCACGTGGCGGTGAAGACTTCAGCGTCGCTTGAGAGTCTGCGGCAGCCGGATAATAAGGTGAAGGTGCCTTCATGCGCCTCGACCGCTTGCCACACGGCCCTGTCGGGCCCAAACCTGAATCTGTCAATCCTGAAGGAACTACGCGCCCGCGATAAGGATAAAACTTTCGATTGCGCTCTGTGCCATACGCCACCGAACAGTACGTCGAAGCTGTTCCCGTGCGACCATTACGAAGTTGTCTATCAGACCGCAATCAAAGAGAGTAAAGATAACAAGGCACCGGATAGCTTGATCAAACTCATTCAGAAATCACCCTGTAAGAGTATCTTGCCGTGAGGAAGCGAAGTTAGCCGAACGTGCGTCACTCTGTCGTAAAGAGAGAAGCTGAGGCGGGCCCGATAGGCGCGCGGCGTTGGCGTGCGGTGTTGGTCTTCGGGTTAGCGTGCGCGCTCTTCTGCGTGTGGAGCGTGGCGCACAGTTATGCCGTCGCGCTCGCACCCACCGAGCCGGAACCGGCGGCGCAGGATCAGAACATAGACTTCTCGAAGTTTCGGCACGACAGCGACAAGCACCGCTCGCTTGCGTGCTCTGCTTGTCATCAACGCGCTTCGGACAACTCCGTCCAACCGAGTTATGACGGCCGAGCCTCTCTGCCCGGACACAAGGCTTGCACCGATTGTCACCTGCCGCAGTTTGTGCAGGCGAACATCCCGATGTGCTACATCTGCCACACGAATGTAGAGAACAATCCGAATCCGCCGGTCAAAGATTTTCCAAGCTTGCAAAGCTTCAACGCGAAGTTCACACACGCGCAGCACGACACGGGCGCGGCGCGTCCGCCCTCACGTTGCGCCGCTTGTCATACGACGATGGGCCGGCGCTCCGCCGCGATGTCAATCCCCGCGCACCTGAACGCGCACGCGCAGTGCTACACCTGTCACAAGCCAGACGCGCAAGCGAACGGGCGCGACATCGGTTCGTGCGCCACATGCCATGAACTCGGCGGCTACGCGCGCACGCCCACAAGCGCGCGCTCCTACGCCGTCAGCTTCAGCCATGCGACGCATGGACGACGGCAGGGCCTAAATTGCGTTGACTGTCATAAGCTGACCAATGCTACGGCGCAGCGGCAGCAGGTCACACAGCCGCGCCCCTTGCAACACTTCGGCAGCAGCCGCGCGCAGACCTGCATGACCTGTCATAACGACCAGCGCCGCTTCAACGGTAAGACCGTCTTCGGCGAGGCTAATTTTAAGGACTGCGCTCGGTGTCATAAAGGCACGACATTCCGCATGTAATGTCTGCGGCTTCACCAGCAGACGAATAACACGCGCGATTCGGCCTTTGTTGCGCTGAAGCAGTGGGTCGTCGTGGCGCTAATCGAGATAAAGCAGCTCAATTCCGCCTAAGTTGAGTTGCGGCGAAAAAGAAATTGACAAGCGCGGCGAGGCCCGTCTATATTGCGCCGTGTTGTCTCCCTAAAACGGTTTTTTTGAGACCGCGCTCTCCAGAAGTTCCAGCGCATCCGTCTCTCCCTTGACACAACCTGAACCAGATCGCCGTTCAGGCAACCTCCATGCTTAAGGAAGATTTGCTATGAAACTGTTCCTCGTCTCTGTCGCTCTACTCGGCTGCGTCGCGCTCTACATGGCCAGCCCGCACACTGCACCGGCCGCGGCCGCCGCGCTCGTCAAGAGCAAGGTCGAGCCGAAAGAGGTCATTCTCAGCAAGGATGCGAAAGACCCGAAGGCCAAGCCCGTACTGCTCACGCACGAAAACCATGCTACCAAGAACTACGCGCGCGACGGCAAGTCGGTCATGTCCTGCGCCGAGTGCCATCACACGGATCAGCCGAAGGCTGCGCTGACCGGCGTGCTCAAGACCTCGCAGCGCGATGTGCTGTTGACCTCTGCGCTGTTGAAAGACCCGAACGCCGCGCCCGTCAAGACCTGCCGCGAATGTCACGCGCAGACGGGGCAGAAGCCCGCAGAGTGGCCCGCCATCCCGACGGTCAAGTATCCGGACGAAGATGACGAGACCGTGCTGACGAACGATGAGGCTTATCACCGCAACTGCAACTCATGCCACGACGACGTCAAGAAGCGTGACGCCACGACCAAAGCGCCGACCACTTGCGCCGGTTGCCACAACGGTGGCACCAAGCCGTAAGCGGCACGGCGAGCGAAGCACCTAAACAGAGGCGACGCGACCGGACGTTGATCGTTTGGTCGCGTTGCCTTTATCATGCGCCAAAATCAACTTTGAAGGCGAAACGAACATGCGACATCTGATCACGCCGCTCATCATCTGCGCCGCTCTCTATGGCGTCGCTTGCAATCCCGCCGCGCCGACCGAGAACACATCTGCGCCAACCAACTCAACGAACGCAACCAGCACAACCACGAACGCGCCCGCGACGACTGCCACGCCCACAACCGGCGTGCCGCCGATCTCTTCGGCGCACGGCGGCGACACGGCCGCGCCCGCAGCACCGGCCAGCGCGAACGAAAAGCCGGAGGGCGTGGACACTGCGGCGCTCGACGCGAAGATTGCGAAAGCGGAAGCGAAGGCGAAAGCTCCAAACGCGACCGAGTCAGATCGCCTCGCAGCCGCCGCCGCTTATAAAGAACGTGCCGATATTTACATGAACGCGGGACGGCCGAACCTTTACAAGTTCGCGCTTGGTGATTACCGCCGTGTGCTGCGCTACCAGCCGAACAATGAGGATGCGCAAAAAAATATTGACATGCTCATCAGCATCTATCATCAACTTAATAAGCCCGTGCCAACCAACGGACTGGAGCAATAAGAAAGAAGGCAGTAGGCAATTAAGACAAGCTGAAGAGAAAAAGAATAGCCGGATGAAGAGCACCCATTTTCATGAGTAGAAATTCAACCGGCTTTTTCTGCCTACTGCTTCCTGCCTTCTGCCTACTGTTCTTTCACCCTATCTTGATCCCGATGGCTTCGAGGAATTTGGTCGGCTTGTCACCGCCGATCATGGCGAAGACGTAGTCGTTCTTGATGGTAGCTTTAACATCGTCGGGATTGCGTGCATTGACTACGACCACCTCGTCGTCGCGTATCTCCTTAATCGCCGCGCCAAAATAGACCTTAATTTTGCCGGCGTCAATGCAATCATAAATCTGAATCTTGTTGCCGAATTTCAGGTCGTTCTTGAGGTCACTGCGGACTAGGAGCGTGACTTCGTTGGTCTCCTCCGGCGGCCGGAACTCGATCTGATCGCCGCTGCGGCGCGCGACCAGATCAACCGCGCCTTCAATTGCCGAGTTGCCCGCGCCGACAACGATGATCTTTTTGCTTTTGTAGGCTTCCGGATCGTTCAGTTTGTACTTAACCTTGTCCTCCACTTTGCCGTCGCGCGTGACCTGCACCTGTCGGTCCTCTTCCGTCCCGTCGGGTAGCTTGACCTTTAGGGCCTCGCCGGGCACTTTTAGTTTCATCGGGGTGCCGGCAGTGCCGATAGCGAGGATGACGCGCCGCGCGGTGTAATTAACCTTCTCGCCGGCCTTGACCGTCTCGACGTTGAAATAGTCACCGTCGGTCGCCTTTTTCACGGCCTTGCAGCTTTCGTTCTCGTTGATCGCGACGCCGTTCTCCGCCATGTTCTTGAACCATGTGTTCAAGAGCACCTCACGTTGATCGCCTGCGACCTTGTGGCGCGCATCTTGCAACGCCTCATAACGTTCGGCGGGCATTTTGCCGGACTCGACCTCGGCTTCCATGCGCTCGCCATAACGTTGCGCCGCAGCCTTGCGTAACCTATCCAACTGCCCGACCTCAGTCTCCTTGATTGTGTTCTCGCGCTCCTTCTGCAACAACTCTGAGAGGGCCGATTTGTCCTCCGCATCGAGCAGCGCCTCGAACTTTTCGCGGGCGCGGGCCAAACGGCGCGCGCCATCCTCAATCGCTTCGAGCGCTTCGGCGTTTGTCGGGTCGAGTTTGAGCGCGCGGGCGTAGTCCCACATGGCGAACGTAAAGAGGCCGGGTTTGCCAGCATCTCGAAAGAGGCGGGCGCGTTCGAGCAGGGCGGCGAGCGCGGCGCGCCGATCATCGTCCGTAGCATTCGGCGCTTTCGCCCGTGCCGCCCGTTCGTTGAGAGCAGAGACATCCAGCTGCCACTCGGCGAACTTCTTCGTGTCTGGGAAGGGCGACTCGAATCCCGCTTCAATCTCCAGATATGCCTGATAGCGATCACGCGCATTGACGAGTAGCTGTCGTCCCGTGTCGTCGAGCGTGCCGGCCCGTTCGGCCGCAAGCAGCGCGGCGGCCTGCGCGCGCTGCGGCTCGTCCATCATTTCTTCGATCATCTCTTCGACATACTCTTCAAGACCGGGCAGGCGGATGCCGCCCGTCCACTCCATCGTTTCCGGTTTGAGAAAGACGTACTTGCCTTTCGGATACTTAACGATGGTGGACATCACAGTATCCTGCTCGATGCCGATGAAGCGCAGCCCCAACCTCTTCGCCATGACTGCGCCTGACAAACCGGCGGGGCCAGCGCCGATGATCGCTACATCGTATTGTGCTTGTGGCGGGCCGCCGTTGCCGTTCGAGGCGTGGAGTTCGTGCGCGATATGTATGACAACGGCTGCGCCTTCGTTGGCTGCGTTCTTAATGAGCGGCGTGCCCGACACGTCGCCGATGATATAGACGCCGGGCACATCGGTCATGAATGAAGCGTCGCGGCGCGGCACTTTGCGCGGCATGATCTTCTTCGTCGTATTGACGACGATGCACGCCTTCGGATTGACCGGACACTCGACCTGACACGAGGTGTCCTCCATGCACTGGTCGCGGGCAATCGGTGTGGAGATGCCGTTGACGATGGCGAGCACGTCATGCGGGCAAGCGTCCACACAGGCGTGGCAGCCGATGCAACGTTCGGCGACGATGACGGGGTGCGGATAGTTCGGCCCGTCCGGGTCGTATTTTTCCAGCAACTCTTTCGAGAGATAGATGCGCTGGTCTGCTTCATCAACGTGTACCGGCGGCGGCTCTTCGAGCAGTTTGCGCGCGCGCGCGGCATCGCGGATCGCAAAGGCCGCGCCGATCACGATGAGGAACAGACTGATGCCGGCCCAGCCGTACCACGGCAAGCCGCCGAAATACTCTTTACCCGCGAAGTCATTGCGCGTCATCCAATTGAGCGCGAGCAGCAGGATGACCAACGCGACGATGATCAGAATTTGCGACTTTTTCATATGCGTTAAAACTCTGGCGCGCTGATGGCGCGCTGTGCATCAGGATTAATGGCCCGACTGTGCGAGCAGGCTCGCATCGTGCGTCGTCGGCACGTGGCCCATCGCTTGCTGCGGCTGCGAGAAGAGCGACGGATTCCAATGGCGTTTGTCCTCGACGTGCTGCACGTGGCACGAATTACAGTTGGGCTTATCCGCCGGAATGACCGTCTGTTTGCTCACCGGATCGACGTAGCCGTCGTGACAGACGGCGCAGGTCTTGCGCGGCGTCTCGCGGTCGAGCGTGCCGGCCCAAGACGTATGGCAACTAAAACAATCCATCTCGCCGGCCCGATTGCCCCGCAGCCCGCCGATAGCGCGCACGCGGTAGAGATGGAGCGCGTGGAACTGACCATCGCGGATCTGATTGTCTGACCGGCCGGGCCACAAGTTTTTATATTGCTCGACGCGGCGTTTGAAGTCGTCAGACTTCTGCGCCAACTCTTCGGGCGTGAGTCCGGTCCAAATCCATTCGCCGTTGGCGTAAGGATAACCGAACGTGCCGCCGTGTGGCGTGTGGACTGTCTGCCCGTTGTAGCGCCGTTTGTTGTTGTCGTTATGACAGCCGGCGCAGGTCTCGGTCGGATCAAGCACAGCTTGTTGGAAACTGGCATTCATCGGTTGCAGTCCGGGCCGGAAATTCGCGCCCTTGTGTTCGGTGTGACAGTCTGTGCAACCAATGCCGGCCTTCGCATGGGGCGGCGTCGTTGTGGCGACGAATGCCTCGGTCTTGTGGCAATTCGCGCAGTTATCGTTCATGCGCCCCTTGATCGAGTGGCACGAAGTGCAGGTGTTGCCGTTCGGTTGTTTGGCGATGGCGGGCGTCATCGCCAACGCCGTGCGCGTGTGTGGGTTCGAGACCGGCGAGGGCGAGAAGGCGGTCGTGAAACTGAAGGCGGCGACGCCCGTCAACAGCGCCACAAGGATGACGGCCCAAGTCAGAATAGCGAACGGCCACGGGCGGACGAGGTCGCGCGTCGGCGTCCAATTAAAGCGCGCTTTGCCGAGGCGCGGCGGCGCATGCGGGCGCAAAGCCGAGGGCCTTGTGATCTTGCCCGCCTCGCGCTTGCGCTTATCCCAAAAGACTTGCAGCGCCTCTTCCGATTCGGCGTCGGGTGGATGCTCATGCGCCTCGGCCGCAGCCGCGCCTGCTGCCGCAGCCTGCGCTTGCTCCGGCCCTTCCGCCTGCACTTCCGTGTCGCCGATCCTGACGGCCGTCTGATAGACGACGCGAATCGTCAGCGCCTTGCCGTCGTGACCCATGTAGAGAAAGAACGGGCCGATCTGGACGATATCGCCGTCGGCGAGCGCCTCTTTCTCTTCAATCAGCCGCCCGTTGATTGTCGTCGAGTTCGATGGGCTAAGGTGGAAGATGTAGATGTTGTCGCCGACCTCTTTGAGGCCGGCGTGCAGACGCGAGACGGTCGGGTGATTCAGGATCAACTCGCAGTCGGACGCGCGGCCGATGGACAGGGCCTCGGAGACGAGCGTCGTGGCGTCGAGTTGCTGATCCTCGCGCGTGACGATGAACGTGGAAAGGTGTGGCTGCTTCATGCTCGTTTAAGGTTTGGCAGATAAAAGGAACAGCCGCGCCAAGCTATCTGTGCACGGCGAAGAATGTGACTTGCACGATGTGGACGAACATCAGCACCAGCATCAAAGAGGTGGCGACCACATGCGGCGCGAGCCAAAGCTTAAGCAACTGGTGCAGGTAGATGAGCGAATCCACGCGCCGCAAAGTGACGCTCGCCTCGACCGCTTCGCGCAGCAATTGTTTGGACTCTGGATCGTTCAACCGATCAACTTCGGGCTTGATCTCGATGCGCGCCTCCGCCTCAAGTGCCGACAACTCTTCGCGCCGCAGATACTGGCGCAGCAAATAGCCGAGCGACAAGTAGCGCCCGCGCACCTTACGCTTGATGATCCGGCGCACGTCGTCATTGCAGCGTTGCCCGATCTCCTTCAATTCTTCGCGCAACTCATCGCGGCGCGCGCGCAAGTCTTCAAACAGCAGCGGCTCGCCCTCGATGCTCGTCATGATGCGTGGCACGAACAAGTAACAGGCAATGCCGAACAGACCTGAGACGATGACCAGATCGAACGAGATCATCAACAGCGACGTAAGCAAGCCGCCGGTGTTCTTGCCGCCGTGCAGCAACAGCAAGATACCGGCGATGACGCCGAGATAGACGTGCGCCAAGAGCCAATAGCGCAGCGCGCCCGTGCGCTGGCGATAGACCTGCTTGCGCGCCGGATAAGCCATCACGACGGCGATGCCGCCCAAGCCGACGAAGCCCGTGAGCCAACGGATCGTCACCCAAGTGCCGCCGATGCGCCCATCAAGGCCGTAGCGGAAGAAGATGCCCCAGACGGTCGCGGCGACCAAGGCGATGGTCAGGAGCGCGCCGAACGTGTGCCAGAGGCGCGCGAGCGGGTCTTTCTTGTGTATGTTGCGCCCGATGGCTTGCGTCTGACTCTGGAAGACGACGCCGAGTTTCTGCTGCACCTCCGTGAAATACTCGCGCGGGTTGACGCGCACGAGCGCGCCCGTCGGACAGTTCTCCTGACATGAGTAAGCGTGCGTCTTTGCGCCGGGCGGATTGAGCGGCGTGTTGTTGCAGAGATTGCATTTGACCGCGAGCAGGTTGTCAACCTCCGTGACCGGCGGCGGCGGCTCGTGCGGCTTGATGTCGAACCAAGCGAACGCACGCTGCTTGAAGGTCAGAGGCTCTGGCGCGGGCGGACGGCGCGGCACCATCGTGATCGCATTGTAAGGGCACTGCGTCGCGCAGTCCGAACAGCCGATGCAGGTCTTCGGCTCAATATCAATCTGCCCGTTGCTGAAGCGCCCGATTGCGCCCGTCGGGCAGCCGGTCAGACATTCAGGGTCTTGACAGTGCATGCAGACCGAAGGCGAGAGTATGTGCTGCGTCGCACTGCCGCCGATCCGTTTCGGGCGCTCGATGTGTATGCCGCGCCGGAGCAGACGCGATTGCCCGTGCATCTTGTGGCAGGCGAGCGAACAGTTGCCGCAGCGGACGCACAAGTCCATGTCCATGACGAGCAGGTTCGTGCCGTCCACAAGGCCCGTCGTGATCTCTTTTTCGGTGGCGGCGACAGTCAACTTGTCGAGCGACCGGTCAAGGTTCACGTCGTCGTCGGCGGTGGAGAATTCAGGGAAGCTGTGCATGACTGCGTCGCGCAGCTTGGGGTTGGCGCGCAAGTGCGGGATCGAGATTTCGAGCACCTCAGTGCGCGAGAGCACAGTCGCCGTGTACTTCCAAGCGCGCGCGGTCTGAATACCTTCAAGTCCGAGACAGTTACCCGCGCCGAGGAAGTCGAGCGCGATACTTTCGTCCGCACCAAGCGCGAGATCGGCTATGTCCGTGCTCATCGCCATGCCGCGCATGCGCCGCACCCAACCGTTCTTGATGAAGACGATGCGATCAACTGTGTCGCCCTCGCGGTGCAGCACGTGGTTCTTGCCATAGACCATGAAGCGCGCGGCATCCTTGAGTTGTTCGCGCATCTCAGGCACGAATACATCGGGCGCAGCTTGGGCCACATCGCCGTCAATCGTGCGCCCCAGCCCGTGTCTGCGGTAAGCGACGTCGAGTTTATGGCCGAAGGACTTGAGTTTTCTGAGCAAGCGTAATGCAGGGCGTGTGACCTCGAAGACGAGGGCTTTACTATTCGGCGGCACGACGACCGTGGCGGTGCGTGGAATGCCCGCGAGGATCGCCATCTCGCCAAAGCTTTCGCCGGGCGGGATCATGCCGATCTTGGGGCCGCGCTCGCCCCGTTTTAGCTGCTCGTTGTCGGCCACATGAACATCGAGTTGGCCGTCCACGACGATATAGAAGGTATTGCCGCCCCAGTCGTTTTGATGGATGATCTCCTCGCCGTCTTTGTACTCCAACAAGCGCAGATAAGGGCCAACCTTCTTGCCATTGTAGTTGCGCCCGTAAGCGGTCACTTCGAGGTCGAGTTCAAACTTAAAATGCCCGTCGTGCTTCTCGACCAGTTCCGAGAGGACGTCCACCTTCTCGATGGCGTCCAGAATAGTCTTATGTTTTGTGATTTCTTGCGGCATAGCGTTTACCGATTGTTGAAGAGCACGCCGCCGGGAGCGACGCCGTTCCAAGGCTGTTGCTGAATAGAACGCGGTAAGAACTGCGACTTGAACGGGGCGCATTATAGCACCGCTCACACGTTTGTCAGCAAGAACTTAATTGCGCCTTGGCGACGCGGGGGAAACTTTTGGAACTTGCGCGCTGGCCGCCGCGTGCAAGATCGAAGCGAGCACCGCAGTTGGGCGGCGGTGTATAATCGCGGGGCAGCCGCACCGCGACCGCCAAACGGGCGGATTGAAGTTCAGATCGCGCCCGTGCCTGTGTGAAATAATCTTGAGGGCGAGCCTGCCTGTCCTGATGAGCGCGTTATCATCAATTGACGAGTTGCTGCTGCCGGCCGTGGCGCAGAGTCCGGTCGTGGCCGAAGTGTCTTCCGACCACGGCCTGCTCGAAGCGGCGCGCACGGGCGACGAGGCGGCGTTCGCAGAGTTGGTGCGCCGCTATCGCAACCAGATCACGAACTACGTCTATCGCATGACGAACGACTACGATCTGGCGGTCGATCTGGCGCAAGAGACCTTCATGCGCGTCTATCGCGCCGCCGACCGTTACCAGACCGGCTACGCATTCTCCACCTACATCTATCGCATCGCCACCAACCTCGCCATCAGCGAGCTGCGCCGCCGCAAACGTCGCCGGCTCGTCTCGCTCACGGGCTTCTTCCAAGACCGTGAAGAGAGCGACGCGACGGAACTCGATCCGGCGGACATACGCCCGTTGCAGGACGTGACGCTCGTGAGCGAAGAGCGCCGCGCGGCTGTGGCACGTGCGATTGCGACGCTGCCGGATAAATATCGCGCGCCGCTCGTGCTGCGCGACATAGAAGAGCGCAGCTACGAGGAGATCGCCGGCATACTTGAATTGAGCGAGGGCACGGTTAAGTCGCGCATCAGCCGCGCCCGCTCGTTTTTGCGCGACAAGTTGCAGAGTTATTTATGAGGTGTCCGAAGATGTTGACCTGTCAACAGTGTCGAACCGAGATCGACGGGGCCGTGCGGGCCGAGACCTTAGCCGCGCAGGCCCGCGAGCACTTGGACGTGTGCGCCGCGTGTCGTCAGTTTCAAGTTGAACGCAGGCGTTTACGCACACTGATCGGTGAGCTTGAGCCAGTCGCCGCGCCGCCCGATTTCGAGTTTCGTCTGCGTGCGCGCATGGCGGCACACGAGCGCGCGCCCGCCGCACGCTTCGTTTGGCCCGCATTTGCGCCGCGCGCTTTGGGGCTGGCCTTCGCTGCCTGTCTCATCCTTGCCGTCGCCGCGACCCTGCGCTTGCACACACAGCCGCCTTTGCCCACAGGCGATCCGGGCGCAGCGCAGAGCGTGGTCGGCCCACAATCTGCACAGGTGAAGATTGAACAGCACAACTCAGAGGCGACGAGCACAGCGAGCATAGAGCCAAACAACATTCCGATCATTACTCCAACTGTGAAAATTCCAACGAGCGGACAGCGGCGCGTCTTATCAATCGAACAGGTTGGATCGCTACATTCAACTCCGCGCGGTGTGCTTGGCGTTAACGAGCGCGCGGAGAGCGAAAGTCTGGGTGTGGGTAGTGCGCCGCTTGTGACGCGCACGGTCGCCGACAACCTGCCGGCCTCTCTATCAACCATCCCGCTGCCTGTGCCCAACTCATCCGCTCCGTTGAAAGTGACACTCAAAGATATGCAGGGCGCAGCCCGCATCGTCTCGGTTGATCCGGTCTCGTTTGGCGCGCGCGATCTGCTCGGCGGGCGCGCCCGTGTAGTGCCCGCGAGCGCGACTGATAGTCAAGGCGTATGGTAGGTCTCGAAGTAATGACAAAAGGTTGTGCGAGAGCAATTGGTATGTTGAGCGGCGCACGTCGCTGGGCGCGCGCGCTTGCGCTGCCGGTCTGTCTGCTCATCTTGGTGTGCAGCGCACAGGCGCAACGGGCGAGCATGCCTGTGCGTCAACCAGTGGCTGCGACAACCGCGCCGCCCGACAAACAAGCGCAAGTGCAGGTGGCGAAGAAGACGGCCGCAACGCTGCCGGTAATCGCGGTCGTGCACCGTCTGAGCGGCTGGCGGTTGCGTTGTTTGCTCATGCGCCCGGACGCGCCGGTCGCCGCGACGTTTGACGATCAATTTACGCGCACGAACATCGTCGCGGGCTACGTGCTCTCGGATGGTCGCTCGGTCGTCGCGCGTCTGCCGCGTGCCGATGCGGAGATACTCGATCTCTATGCGCAGTTCCCGGATAATGACGACGGGCCGGCGTCAACTGAAGCCTCGCCGCTGTCTCTGCTGCGCGGCGATGGCACAGAGTTCAAGGCCCACTTCGTCGGCCTCGACGCGAGCACGGGCTTATCTTTGTTGGAAGCAGAGCAAGCGTTCGCGCCGCCCGCATCCGCGCGCGCGACGTTTGCGCCGGCCATCGGTCAGCGCGTGCGCGTGATCGCGCCGGTGCCGGCCGGCCGGCCCGCAAATTTAGTCACGGTCATGACGTTGCCGCGCACAGCCGCGCCTGCGTTGACGGCCTCAACTGCGACGGCCGCGCCTGCCGCGACCGACAGCGCGCCGGCTGGCGAGGCCGGCATGATCTACATGAGCATGAGCGAGGCGCAAGGGCAACTCAGACAGATCAAGCGTTCGCCGACGGGCAAGCCTATCGAGTTCACGGTCGAGATCAACCGAGTCTCGCCGGAGTGGACGGGCGGCGTGGCGTTTGGCGAGACGGGCGCGCTGGTCGGGATTGTTGACGAGAGCGGGACGAACGAAGCGCATCTGGTCGCGGCGGAGACGGTGCGCGCGGCGGCTGCGCGCGTGCAGGCGCGACGTGCGAGCGTGCCGCAGCCTTGGCTCGGCGCACGCGGCGACGCCGTCGCCATGACGCCGCTCAAAATTTTCCTGATGCGTGGCTGGCCCGAACGCGAAGCGCGCGCTTTGTTGAGCCGACAACAGGGCGTGCTTTTGACTGACGTTGCGCCGGACACGCCTGCGGCGCGTGCGGGCTTGCGCAGTGGCGATGTCGTCGCGCGCATCAGCCAGCATGACGTGCGCAACGTCGAGGAGATGACGCAACTCATACAGGAACTCGGCGGCAACACAGTGGCCAAGTTCACAGTGCTGCGCGCGCAAGCGCCGCCGCTCGACGTGGCCGTGCGTCTGAGCGAAGCGCGCAACCCTGCGCTTGAGACGGCGCAGGCTGAAGCGCGCGCCGCCGAGTCGGAAGCGCAGTTTGCCGACAGAGAGGCGCGACTGTTTGAGTCTGAAGCGCAACTCATCGAAGCCGAAGCGCGCCAGATGCAAGCTGAACTGAACCAACGCGAGGACACTCTACGCACGACGGACGCGGCGCACAGAGCAGAGGCGCAGAAGCATCTGCTGGCAGCCCAGAACCGTCTGCACGAAGTGCAGGCGCGCTTGCTTGAGTCGCAGGCGCGCATGAAAGCGGCCCGCCTGCGCCAGACCGAAGTGCAACGACGGTTCGCAGAGGTTGATGCGCGCCTGCGGGCTGCGAGTGCCGCGCACTTCAGTCTGCCCGTGCCGACGCTCATGTCCTACGGCGTCGAAGCGATCAGCACTTGGCCGCAGGCCGAGCAAAGCTCAGACACACGCCGGGGCCTGCTCGTCCTCGCCGTGCGCCCACAGAGCGCCGCCGCGCGCGCCGGTGTGCAGACAGGCGACATCATCGAGACGATCAACGAACAGCGCATCACGAACAACTGGCAAGGCGGGCCGCGCCGGACAGAGACCACGCTCACCTTTGGCATCGTGCGCGACGGGCAGAGGCTCACGTTCAAACTGACTAATACGCCAGAAAACAAGTAGCAGGGCAGAAGCAAAGTAGAAAGGCGCAGAGCAAAGGTTAGGTCACGCCTGCGGAGTGGGTCGGAAAAGATCACACCGCAGGCGTGTCCGCGCTTTCTCCTTTCCCCTTTCGCCTTTCTACTTTGTTGTAAATTCCCCGCCATTCCTGACCGCTCCGACTTGTGCTAAGCTAACGCGCGTTCCACAGGTTCTAATCACTGAAAACGTTGTGCGCTGAACACAGGCCGAACTCTCATGCTGCATGAAGCCGTCGCCCACTATCACGAACTGCTTGCCGAGACGGAACTCGCGGAAGCGTCGCGCGCGCTGCTCGACCAAGGGCTAGAGCAAGCCAAACTTATCTTCGGCGGGCGGCGGCTCTCGCCCTACTTGCGCCCGCACTTCGTCACCGATCAGGATTTCGCGCGTGTCCGCGAGGTCTGCGAAACCGTCTGGGGCGCGATCCAAAAAGTGAAGGATGCGGCCGTCGAAGACGCGACTTTGATTGATGAGTTGGGCTTGACCGACATCGAGCGCGAGTTGGTCAGCATAGACCCCGGCTATCGTGAAGTCTCGCCGACCGCGCGGCTCGATTCGTTCCTGACCGACGAGGCTTACAGCTTCGTCGAACTCAACGGCGAAAGCCCGGCCGGCATCGCCTACGCCGATGCTGCGTTTGAAATCTTCTCGACGCTGCCGGTGATGAAGCGCTTCGCCGAACGCTACCACGTGCGCCCACAGTTCGGTCGCCACTTGCTGCTCGAAGTCTTGCTGCGCGCGCACGCAGAGTTCTTGGGCCGTAGGCCCGAACGCAAGCCGCAGATCGCGATCGTCGATCTCAAGGGCTTGCCGACGCAGAAAGAGTTCGAGTTGTTCCGCGAATACTTCGAGCGCGAAGGCTATCCGGCGCACGTGTGCGCGCCCGAAGAGTTGGAGTTCACGAACGGGCGTCTGCGCGCAGGCGAGTTTGAGATCGACATCGTCTATAAGCGTCTGCTCGTCAATGAATACTTGCCGATCATCAAAGAGTACCCGGCGCTGCTTGAAGCTTATCGCGCGCGCGCCATCTGCATGGTCAACAGTTTTCGCTCGAAGCTGATTCATAAGAAGGCGCTCTTTGCCGTGCTCACGGACGAGCGGCACGCGCCTCTGTTCACAGACGCAGAGCGCGCCGCGATTCGCGCGCACGTGCCTTGGACGCGCAAGGTGCGCGCCGAGCGGACGGAGCGTTATGGCGAGCAGATTGATCTGCTTGAGTTCGCTGCGCAGAACCGCGAGCGGCTCGTCCTCAAACCCAACGACGACTACGGCGGGCACGGCATCTACATCGGTTGGAGCACGGACGAGATCGCTTGGGGTGAAGCCATCAGGCACGCGCTCGCTAACGGCGATTATCTGCTGCAAGAGCGCGTGCCGACCGCGCGCGAGCCGTTCCCGGCGCTGAATGCGGATGGCTCGTTCGAGTTCGCCGAGCAGTTGGTTGATCTCGATCCATTGCTGTTTTATGGCCGCGTCGGCTCGGCGTTTACGCGCCTGTCGTCAACGGAGTTGGCCAACGTCACGGCCGGCGGCGGCATGGTGCCGACCTTCATCATCAGCGAGAAGTGAGCCGAACAGTTTTCGGTTTTCAGTTTTTCAGCGTGCGGTTGATCCTTAACTCCATCTCTCAGGAGTAATGCACATGAGCAATGAGCCGGAAGCCGATGAGATGACGTTCGCAGAACGGCGGCGTTACGACCGCCTGCGCTTGATCGTTGACGTGTTCTTCAATGGGACGGATACGACCGGCGTGGCGAGCACGAAGGACATCAGCCCCGGCGGGCTGTACATGAACACGGAGTCGGTGCTGCCGGAAGGCGGCTTGCTTACGTTGCGCATCCCTTTCCCCGACGGCGATGTCGTGGTCAACGGTGAAGTGATCTATAGCAGTCCGGGGCGCGGCGTCGGCGTGCGCTTCCATGGACTGACTGAAAAGGATCGCGCCTTGATGGAGCACGCACTTGCGCGCAGCGACGGCTGATGGACGCAGACGACACAGGGCAACTGCATTGGCGCGATCTGTCCGTGGATGTGCGCGCCGCACTCGCGGGCCGGCTCGCGGGACTCTGGGGCGCGCCGACGGACGAGGCTGCCTTTGACAGTCTCGCCACAGACAAACAGCAGGCGCTCCTGTTATTGCTGCGGCGCATAGAGCAGAAAGACTTGTGGCATGTGGTGCGCAAGGTGACGAACGTCTATGGCGAGGGCGGCGTCGGCATGAGCTTCGACGCTTGGCCCGTCGTCCATTCGACGCTCAAGCGCCGCTCGGATTTCACAAGCTGGTTCGCCAATCACCGCGACACGACTGGCGGTTTCTACGAACGCGGGCGCGGGCGCGGCGTGCTGCATTTCTTGTACGTGGACAAACCCGACCAGCCGCGCGCATGGGCTGTGCATTTTGATCTCTATAGTCCGGTGCACTCGTTGGCGAGCGTACTCAACCATGTCCGCCACGAGGCGCTCGGCGGCCTGACACCCGATTGGCGCGCGATCAAAACGGCCTTGAGCGACACAGCGTAAATCTTGGAGAAGCGTGAGAGGGAGATCATGGAGCAATACACGCTCGGCATCGAAGAGGAATTTCAGATCATTGACCCGCAGACGCGCGAGTTGAAGTCGCACGTCTCAGAGATACTCGAAGAAGGGCGCATGATCCTCGGCGAGCAAGTGAAGCCCGAAATGATTCAGGCGCAGATCGAAGTGGGCACAGGGATATGCCGCAACATCGAAGAGGCGCGCAAAGACATCACGAACCTGCGCGCGATCATCTCGTCGCTGGCGCGCAAAAAAAATCTGGCCATCGTCGCCGCTTCGACGCATCCGATCTCGCAATGGAAGGAACAGAAGATTTACGACGACCCGCATTACGCGCTTCTAATCGAAGAGCTTCAGATGGTCGCACGCTCGCTCCTCATCTTCGGCTTGCACGTACACGTCGGCATCGCTGATCGTGATCGCCAAGTGCACATCATGAATGCGGCGCGCTATTTTCTGCCGCACGTGCTCGCGCTCTCGACCTCTTCGCCCTTCTGGCTCGGCGTCAACACGGGGCTGAAATCTTATCGCTCCGAAGTCTTCAAAAAATTTCCGCGTACAGACATCCCCGATCACTTCGACTCGTACAGTTCATTCCAACGCTATGTTGATCTATTGCTTAAGACGAACTCGATCAGCAACCCGAAGAAAATCTGGTGGGACGTGCGCATGCACCCGAACTTCCCGACGCTTGAGTTTCGCGTCTGCGACATCCCGACGCGCGTGGACGACACCATCGCGCTCGCGGCGCTCTTTCAAGCCATCGTCTGCAAACTCGACCGCCTGATCGAAAAGAACCTCGGCTTCCGCCTCTATCGCCGCATGTTGATTCAAGAGAACAAGTGGCGCGCGGTGCGTTACGGGCTGGAAGGCAACATGATTGATTTCGGCAAACAGAAGGAAGTGCCCACGCGCGATCTGATCCGCGAACTGTTAGAGTTCGTGGACGACGTGCTCGACGATCTCGGCTCGCGCAAAGAGGTCGAACACATCCACACGATCCTTGAGCGCGGCACATCCGCCGACGAACAGTTGCAGGTCTTCCAGCAGACGAACGACCTCAAGGCGGTGGTTGATCGCTTGATGGAGCGGACGATTGAGAACGTGCCGATGATGTGAGTGAAATAAGAGCCAGAAACAGATTTCGTTGATTGCAGTCATGCTCAAATAACGTTTGACGGCTATATCGGCCGGGCGCATACTGCGCTTGTCTAGCACAGATTCGCGGTACTCAACTCAATCCTCAAAGGAGTAACACGATGAGTCCTCATGTAACCGCCCCACTTCAACAGCAGAAGCTAAGCGCCTTACAGATAATTTTGTTGGCATTATTCCTTGTCGTCTGTGGCTTTGGCTTCGTGTCTAGCACGGCCCAAGCGCCGCCGAAGGAGGAGCGGGAGTTTGAAGATAAAACGCCTAAACACCT
>Ga0209153_1000053_pt1 | contig 54819 bp, 53 predicted proteins | sample GraSoiAngelo_120_FD_185877 | JGI IMG/M metagenome (GOLD analysis project Ga0209153, IMG submission 185877) | Grasslands soil microbial communities from the Angelo Coastal Reserve, California, USA - 14_0919_09_20cm (SPAdes) (version 2) | ecosystem: Environmental > Terrestrial > Soil > Grasslands ... | reverse complement strand
GCGCCTGCCGCACCCGCCCCGCGCCGCCGCAGATCGAACAGGTCTTCGGCTTGGTGCCGGCTTTGGCGCCGGTGCCCGAGCAGGACTCGCAGGTGACGGACACCGGAATCTCGATCTGCGCGGTCTTGCCCTGGAAGGCTTCTTCCAGCGTGATTTCCATGTTGTAGCGCAGGTCGGCGCCGCGCTCGCGGCCGCCGCGCCCGCGCTGGCCGGCCATGCCGAACAGATCTTCGAAGATGTCGGAGAAAGATGAAGCAAAGCCTGCGCCGAAGCCGGGACCGCCGCCCATGCCGCCGTGCTCGAAGGCGGCATGGCCGAACCGGTCATAGGCGGCGCGTTTTTCGCCGTCTTTCAGGACTTCGTAGGCCTCGTTGATTTCCTTGAAGCGGATTTCGCTAGCCGCATCGCCGGGATTGCGATCGGGGTGCCACTTCATCGCGAGCTTGCGGAAGGCCGCTTTCAGCTTGGATTCGTCCGCATTGCGGTCGACTCCAAGAGTTTCGTAGTAGCAGCGCTTGGTGGACATCCGTCAAATCCGCCCGAAGTTCGTTTTCATTCCGAGGGAATGAGAGTGATGCAGCCCTCGGTTCAATGAAAAATGACCCTCAGCCATCGAGACACAGCTTGGGTGCTCTTTGGCATGAGGGTCATGGTCGTTACCCGCTTTAAGCAGACTTCTTGTTGTTCTTGTCGTCGTCGACCTCGGTGAATTCCGCGTCGACGACATCATCCTTCTTCGCATCCTTGGCCGCATCGGCCTCGGCCTGCTGCTTGTACATGGCTTCGCCGAGCTTCATGGAAACCTGCGCCAGCGTATTGGTCTTGGCCTTGATCGCCTCGGCATCGTCGCCCTTCAGCGCTTCCTTCAGGTCGCTGACAGCGTCCTCGATGGCGCGGCGCTCGGGCTCGGCAATCTTCGAGCCGTGTTCGGCGAGCGCCTTTTCGGTCGAATGCACCAGCGCATCGGCATGGTTCTTGGCGTCGACCGCTTCGCGACGCTTCTTGTCCGCGGCCGCGTTGGCCTCGGCGTCCTTGACCATCTTCTCGATGTCGGCTTCCGACAGACCGCCCGATGCCTGGATGCGGATCTGCTGCTCCTTGCCGGTCGCCTTGTCCCTGGCCGAAACGTTGACAATGCCATTGGCGTCGATGTCGAAGGTGACCTCGATCTGCGGCATGCCGCGCGGTGCCGGCGGAATGCCCATTAGGTCGAACTGACCGAGCATCTTGTTGTCGGCCGCCATTTCGCGCTCGCCCTGGAAGACGCGGATGGTGACGGCATTCTGGTTGTCTTCGGCGGTCGAGAACACCTGGCTCTTCTTGGTCGGGATCGTGGTGTTGCGGTCGATGATGCGGGTGAACACGCCGCCCAGCGTCTCGATGCCGAGCGACAGCGGCGTGACGTCGAGCAAGAGCACGTCCTTGACGTCGCCCTGCAGCACGCCGGCCTGGATCGCAGCGCCGATCGCGACCACTTCGTCGGGATTGACGCCCTTGTGCGGCTCCTTGCCGAACAACTGCTTCACAACTTCCTGGACCTTCGGCATGCGGGTCATGCCGCCGACCAGCACCACTTCGCCGACTTCGCCGGCGGTGAGGCCGGCATCCTTGAGCGCCTTGCGGCAGGGTTCGATGGTCTTCTGGACGAGATCATCGACCAGCGCCTCGAACTTCGCGCGTGTCAGCTTCATCGTCAGATGCTTCGGCCCGGACTGATCCGCCGTGATGAAGGGCAAGTTGATTTCGGTCTGGGTGGTCGAGGACAGTTCGATCTTGGCCTTTTCAGCGGCCTCTTTCAGGCGCTGCAAGGCAAGCTTGTCGTTGCGCAGGTTGATGCCCTGCTCCTTCTGGAACTCGTCGGCCAGATAGTTGACAAGCCGCATGTCGAAGTCTTCGCCGCCGAGGAAGGTGTCGCCGTTGGTCGACTTCACCTCGAACACGCCGTCACCGATCTCGAGGATCGACACGTCGAACGTGCCGCCACCGAGGTCGTACACGGCAATGGTGCCGGCTTTCGACTTGTCGAGGCCGTAAGCGAGCGCGGCCGCGGTCGGCTCGTTGATGATGCGCAGCACTTCGAGGCCGGCGATCTTGCCGGCGTCCTTGGTGGCCTGGCGCTGGGCGTCATTGAAATAAGCGGGAACCGTGATGACGGCTTGATCGACCTTCTGGCCGAGATGGGCCTCCGCAGTCTCTTTCATCTTCTGCAGGATGAAAGCCGAGACCTGCGAGGGCGAATAGGTCTTGCCGTCGGCTTCGACCCAGGCGTCGCCGTTGGACGCCTTGACGATCTTGTAAGGGACGAGCTTCTTGTCCTTCTCCACCATCGGATCGTCATAGCGGCGGCCGATGAGGCGCTTGACCGCAAAGATGGTCCGCTCGGGATTGGTCACGGCCTGGCGCTTGGCGGGCTGGCCGACCAGACGCTCGCCGTCATCGCTGAAGGCAACGATTGACGGAGTGGTCCGCATGCCCTCGGCGTTTTCGATGACTTTCGATGTCTTGCCATCCATTACGGCGACGCACGAATTCGTGGTGCCGAGATCGATCCCAATGACCTTTCCCATGGTCCTGATATCCCTCTTTTTGCGGCAGGTTGGCTGGGCCCTGACGGCGCCCGATCCCAGACCCCCTAAGATCAAATACTCGCGATATTGCGACGGTGAGCCTCATATAGGAGGGGGGTATCGCCCCGCAAGGACCGGACGCAACCTTGAGCCATGAAAACATTGGTCTTTGAAAGATCGTGTCGGTTCAGACTTGCTAAGCTACCCTGTTGCCGGACCTGCAAAACCGTTAAAAGCGGCCGATCCAGAGCAGGCCTCTCGCCGAGGGGCCGCGACGCCCGACCACTGGGCGGCCTCGAATAGCAAGCCAAGCAGGTTCTTCATGAAGCCCCTTCAATTCCTGACCGCGGTTGCCCTCCTGATTGCCGCCAATTCGTCCGCGCTAGCGGGTGATCCGGTCTTCCCGCCGGGCGTCCGCGTGGGCCTTACACCGCTGGTCGGCCTCGTTCCCGCCAAGACCTTCGTCGGCTTTGAGACCGAGGACCATGGCGTCAAGGTACTGGTGGCAGAGCTGCCGGCCCAGGCATATAGCGAGGTGGCGAACGCGTTCAAAGCCAATCCAGCGGGCACCGCCGGCATCAAGCCGGAAAGCATCGAATCGCCGGCGGGCCTTGCTTACTACACGGCGGAAAACGCCAAGGACGGCGCGACCAGCGTGCGGCGCTATTCGATGATCCTGCCGGGCACCTCTTTTTCCGGCTATGTCGCCGTGCAGGTTCCGGAGAACGCGAGCAAGATCTACACCGATGATGCGATCCGTCAGATGTTCGCGTCGGCCACGCTCCGCAAGGAGGTGCCGGTCGAGGAGCAGCTTGGACTGATGCCGTTCAAGGTCACCGAGCTCGGCAACTTCAAGAATATCCGCACGCTCGCACCCGGAGCAGCCGTCATCCTTGCCGACAATGACGAAACAACCGGCTTCGAGCCCGCCCCGTTCATGGTGATCGGCCTGATCGGGAGCACGGCGGCGCAGCCGGATGACCGTGGCCGTTTTGCCCAGCAGGCCGCAACGTCGATCCCCGGCGTGCGCGACGCGCGGATCACGATGTCGGAGCCGATCCGGATCGACGGCATGCCCGGCTATGAAACCCGAATCGATGCCACGAGCGGCAAGGACAATACGTCCGTGACTGTGGTGCAATGGCTGCGGTTCGGCAACGCGAACGCGTTGCGCATCATCGGCAGCTCGCCGCGCGACCAATGGTCGAGCGCGTTTCCGCGCTTCCGCGCCGTGCGCGATGGAATCCAGCCGCGAGGCTAATCGCCAGGCAGCCGCCCAAAATTGAATCCTTTGGCGGGGTGCAATCTGCTTTACGCGCGCAAGCCCGACTGATTTGCTGGAGCGATCCTTAAGGCTACGGGAGAGGCACCATGTTGGACCGAAGGCGGATATTGGCAGGCCTGGCTCTCGCAGGTCTCGGCACGACAGCCATCACGACCTGCGTTTCAAGCACGCTTTGGGCGGCAGCATCGATCAAGCCTGACGACGCATCGGCGCTTCTGGTGATCGATGTCCAGAATTGCTTCCTGCCCGGCGGCAGCCTCGCGGTGAAAGATGGCGAGCAGGTTGTTCCCGTGATCAACAGGATCGCCAAGGGCTTTGCCAATGTGGTGATGACGCAAGACTGGCACACCGGCGGGCACGTGTCCTTTGCATCCGTCCATCCTGGCAAGAAGCCGTTCGAGACGATCGATCTGCCCTACGGCAAACAGGTGCTGTGGCCCGACCACTGCGTGCAAGGAACCGACGGCGCCTCGCTGTCCAAGGATCTGTCCATCCCGCACGCCGCACTCATTATCCGCAAAGGCTTCCACAAGGACGTCGATAGCTATTCCGCCTTCACCGAGGCCGACGGCAAGACCACTACCGGGCTTGCCGCCTATCTCAAGGCGCGCGGGGTGGAACGGTTGTTCGTGGCGGGCCTGGCCACGGATTTCTGCGTCGCCTGGACCGCGCTCGACGCGCGCAAAAGTGGATTCGAAACCTATGTGGTGGAAGATGCCTGCCGCGGCATCGACACGCAGGGCTCGCTTGCAAAGGCCTGGACCGATATGGCCCAAGCCGGCGTCAAGCGAATTCAGTCAGGCGATCTCGCCGTCTAAAATATGGTCCGGAAAAGTGGCTACCGGTTTTCCCTCGCGACAAACGCGGGACGCGTTTGCGCGGAGGTCATGCTCAGGCAAAAGCACAAAGCAGGATGACGATTCGAAGAAAAGTCATCACGCTTTAGCGCGCGAGATCATGATTCTAATCATGATCTAGGCCGCGTTGTCGGGCTCGTTGCCGTTGGCCGGGGCCGGCGCCGCCTTGATCCCGCCCTTGGAGACGCCGACCAGTGCCGGACGCAGCACGCGATCCCCGAGCATGTAACCGGCCTGGACGACCTGGACGACAGTGCCCGAGGGCACCGATGGATCGGGAACCTCGTACATCGCCTGCTGAAAATTCGGATCGAATTTTTCGCCGGACGGATCGAATTTCTTTACGCCGTTTTTCTCCAGCGCGTTGAGCAGCGAGCGTTCGGTGAGCTCAACGCCTTCGATCAAGGCTTGCAGGCCGGGATCGGCGGCCGCCTTGGCCTCGGGGGGAACCGCGTCGAGCGCGCGCTGCAGATTGTCGGCAATCTCGAGCACGTCGCGGGCAAAGCCGGTAATGCCGTACACCCTCGCATCGGCGACCTCGCGGCTGGTGCGCTTGCGCAAGTTCTCCATCTCCGCCAGCGTGCGCAGCATCCTGTCACGGGCGTCTGCGGCCTCCTTGGCCAGCGCTTCCACCGAGCCTTGCTCGGGATCGTCGGGCATCACGTAGGGCTTCGAAACTACGGGCTCGCCGGCTTGGGCGCCGTTCGCCGGATCATCATTCGGCCGGTTAGGATCGGTCATGGATCGCCTTTTCGAAAAAATCGCCTTGAGATCGGTTCAATGTGGGATTATTGGCCCGGATATCGTGCTTTCGGCGCCGAAAATCAAGCGCCCAGACCCGATCCCGCAGGATCAGCCGCCCAGCATCTTGCTGACGATCCGTGCGGCATAATCGACCGTCGGTATCACCCTTGCATAGTTGAGCCGCGTCGGCCCGATCACGCCAAGAACGCCGACGATATGACCGGCGCCGTCGCTATAGGGGGCGATGATGGTGGAGGAACCCGATAGCGAGAACAGCTTGTTTTCCGATCCGATGAAAATCCGCACGCCTTCGGCGTGTTCCGCGCGCCCCAACAGGTCGATCACGCCGCGCTTGGCCTCGAGATCGTCGAACAGGGATTTCACGCGCTCCAGATCTTCCAGTGCGTGCAGATCGTCGAGGAGATTGGCGTGGCCGCGCACGATCAGTTGCCGGTCCTCGTGGTCGCCGCCCGACCAGCTCGCGATTCCGGCGGCGATCACTTTCTGCGTGAGTTGATCGAGCTCAGCCCGGCTCTGCGCCAGCGCGTTCTCAAGCTCGAGCCTGGCCTCCGCCAGCGTGCGTCCCCTGATGCGCGCGTTGAGGAAATTGGTGGCTTCGGTGAGCGCCGACGAGGGGACGCCGGGCGGCAAGGTCAGCACGCGATTTTCGACCTGGCCATCCTCGCCGACCAGCACCACCAGCGCACGCTCCGGCTCCAGCCGCACGAATTCGATATGTTTGAGGCGCACATTGGATTTGGCGGTCAACACCACCGCTGCGGCGCGGGTCAGGCCGGACAGCCGCGTCAGGGCTTCGCCGAGCGCCGCCTCGACCGATTGTGCCCGGCCGACCGCGGCGAGCTGGCTCTGGATCGACTGCCGGTCGGCCTCGGTGAGGTCGCCGATCTGCATCAAGGCGTCGACAAAGAAGCGCAACCCCAGTTCAGTCGGCAGCCGGCCGGCCGACGTATGGGGGGCATAAATCAGGCCGAGCTGCTCGAGATCGGCCATCACGTTGCGCACCGAGGCCGGCGACAGCGGCACCGCGATCAGGCGCGAAATATTGCGCGAGCCGACCGGCTCGCCGGTCGCAAGATAGCTCTCGACGATTTGACGAAATATGTCGCGCGAGCGCTCGTTGAGCTGGGCAAGCCCGGCTTTCGGCGCGATCAGCCCAATCGGATCGTGATGAGCCACGGATACCTCTCCTCTATCCGCCTAATTTGTCGATCCGTTTGCCAACTGACAAGCGTGCATTGGGTGTAAACGGTCTTTCCGGTGTAAACGGTCTTGCTGCTGGCCGTTCCCCCTCCTACAAGCACCCCGAGCCATTAACCCTTGAACCCTACCGGATTTTCGGAGAATTCCCATGCGGCCAAGCCGCCGTGCAGCGGATGAATTGCGCGCCGTGTCGCTGGAGCGCGGCGCCGTCAAATATGCCGAGGGGTCCTGCCTGGTGAAATTCGGCGACACCCATGTGCTGGTGACAGCCACACTCGAAGAGCGGCTGCCGCCATGGCTCAAGGGCCAGGGCCGCGGCTGGGTCACGGCCGAATATGGCATGCTGCCGCGCGCGACGCTGGAGCGCACCCGCCGCGAGGCCTCCGCCGGCAAGCAAAACGGCCGCACCGTCGAGATCCAGCGCCTGATCGGCCGCTCGTTGCGCGCCACGGTCGACCTGGAGGCGCTGGGCGAGCGTCAGATCACCGTCGATTGCGACGTGCTGCAGGCCGACGGCGGCACCCGCACGGCTTCGATCACCGGCGCCTGGGTCGCGCTTGCCGATTGCATCGGTTGGATGAAGGCGCGCAACATGCTCAAGACGAAGGTGCTGCGCGACAATGTCGCAGCAATCTCCTGCGGCATCTACAACGGCACGCCGGTGCTGGATCTCGATTACGCCGAGGATTCCGAGGCCGAGACCGATGCCAACTTCGTCATGACCGGCGACGGCCGCATCATCGAGGTGCAGGGCACCGCGGAGAAGACCCCGTTTTCCGAAGGTGAATTCCTGGCGCTGATGGCGCTGGCGAAAAAAGGCGTGGCGCGGCTGGTCGACTTGCAGAAACTCGCGGTGGCATAATCAAATTACCATGCACCGGCGAATTACAGGCAAGCTCGTGATCGCGACCCACAATCCCGGCAAGCTCGCCGAGATGCGGGAACTTTTGGCGCCGCATGGCGTCGAGCCGGTCTCGGCAGGCGAACTTGGCCTTTCCGAGCCCGAGGAGACCGGCGACAGCTTTCGCGCCAACGCCAAGATCAAGGCGGTCGCCGCCGCCATGGCGGCGCAGCTTCCGGCCTTCGCCGACGATTCCGGACTTGTGGTGGATGCGCTCGACGGCGCGCCCGGGATCTTGTCCGCGCGCTGGGCGGGACCAACTAAGGACTTTACGGTGGCGATGACGCGGATCGAGCGCTTGTTGCAGGAGCGTGGCGCGACGACGCCGGAGCAGCGCAAGGCGCACTTCGTCTCGGCCTTGTGCGTCGCCTGGCCCGACGATCATCTCGAAGAAGTCGAGGCGCGCGCCGACGGCACGCTGGTATGGCCGCCGCGCGGAGTTGCCGGTTTCGGCTACGATCCGATGTTCATGCCGGACGGATTTGCGCGTACCTTCGGCGAGATGACCAGCATCGAGAAGCATGGCCTGCCGCCGCTCGGTTTGGGCCTGTCGCATCGCGCCCGCGCTTTCGTCAAGCTCGCGGAGATCTGCCTTGCGCCGCGCTGAGCACCCGAACCCTCCCTCGCCGGCGGCGGAGGAAAAACAACCGGCCTTCGGCGTCTATGTGCACTGGCCGTTTTGCCTGTCGAAATGCCCGTATTGCGATTTCAACAGCCACGTCCGGCATACCGCGATCGATGAGGATCGGTTTGCGCGCGCCTTTGCCCGCGAGATCGAGACCACCGCCGATCGCGCAGGCGGGCGCGAGGTCAGCTCGATCTTCCTTGGCGGCGGCACCCCGTCGCTGATGCAGCCTGCCACAGTTGCCGCGATCCTGGATGCGATCGGCAAATACTGGCGCGTGGCGAAGCATGCCGAAGTGACGCTGGAGGCCAATCCCACCAGCGTCGAGGCGACGCGCTTTGCCGGTTACCGCACCGCCGGCGTCAACCGGGTGTCGCTCGGCGTGCAGGCCCTGGATGACGCTTCGCTGAAGGAATTGGGACGCCTGCACACCGCGCGCGAAGCGCTCGATGCGGTCGCAATCGCGCGGCGCTCCTTTGAGCGTTATTCGTTCGACCTGATCTACGCCCGTCCCGACCAGACGCCACAGATGTGGGCCGATGAGCTGAAGGTTGCGATTGCGGAAGCGGCCGAGCATCTGTCGCTCTATCAGCTTACGATCGAGGAAGGCACGCCGTTCTTCTCCCTCCATGCCGCGGGCAAATTGAAGACGCCGAATGAGGGGACCGCGCGGGCGCTTTACGATGTCACGCAAGAGGTCTGCGCACGGCACGGCCTGCCGGCCTATGAGATTTCCAATCACGCGCGGGCGGGCGCGGAGTGCCGGCACAATCTGGTCTACTGGCGCGGCGAGGAATATGCCGGCATCGGTCCCGGCGCGCATGGCCGCCTCGATATCGGCGGCGCGCGGCACGCGACCGCGACCGAGAAGCGCCCCGAGACCTGGCTGATGCGGGTCGAGGCCACCGGCCATGGCGTCGTCACCGACGATCTCCTCAACAGCGAGGAGCGCGCCGATGAATTCCTGCTGATGGGCTTGCGGCTCGCCGAGGGCATCGACCCCAAGCGCTACACCGCGCTTTCAGGCCGCCCGCTCGACCCGGATCGCATCGCGGTGCTGCGCGAAGAAGGCGCTATTGCGGTCGACCCCAACGGGCGGCTGCGCGTGACGCAAGCTGGATTCCCGGTGCTCGATGCCGTGGTGGCGGATCTGGCGGCGTAGCTCTCCCCAAGGCATGTTGGGGTGCACCGCTGGGCCTGGACACAAAATCGCGAAAACAACCCCATGCAAAGTAGGCCGGGCCCGGCCCGCAACACCTCATCCGGCACAAGGCAGGTTGCCGTCCTTGCCGTGCAAGCTAGGCAACAGGAACAGCAGCGGCAGCGCCAGTGGCCCGATCAAAATCCCGGCAATCCATGCCCAGTTTTTGAAGCTGCGTCCTCGGCGCTCGGCAATTCGACCCGCAAGATAAATCGAACCGATCGACACGATCGTGAGTACCGCGGCGAGAACGTAACCGTCGAAGGTAACGTCGCTCATCTGCGCAAGCTCCGATGCTGATCTGCGCCAAACATAGCATCGAGTCGGTTGCGCGGCTCTCCGTCCGTGCTTCACTTGGCCGCGATGACGTCAGGCGCCAAAACTCTTCGGCGATCCCGCGACCGGCGCGCCGCCGCTTGAGCCGACCCGCATCACGGCAAGGCCCCGTTCGTTGCTGCCGTCGGCGCGGAAACGGAACAGGCCGTCGATGCCGGCGAAGCCGGATGGGTTGGTCAGGACATCGGACGAAAACCGTTGCGGCCCTTGCGTTCGCGCCAGCGCCGCGACCAGCGCAACCGAGTCATAGGCGAGCGTCGCGGTGCGCACCGGTTCGCCGCCGTATTTGGCGCGGTAACGGCTGGAAAAAGCGCGGAAGCCGGCCGGATCGGGCGCGGCATAGAGGCCACCTTGCAATGCGGGGCTCGCAAACACCCGCGGATTGTCCCACAGCCCGGTGCCGAGGAGTTGGATGTTACGCAGATTGGCCCCGGCTCCGGTGAGGGCATCGGCGGTCGCGACCACCGAATCGCCGTCGTCGGCAAGCAGCAGCACGTCCGCGGTGCCGAGCGATGACGCCACGTTGCGCGCCGGAGTGGCGCGGTCGGCGCCATATTTTTCAAACGCGACGATCCGTCCGCCTTTGCGGCCGACCGCCTGCTTGAAGGCTGCCTCCACCACATTGCCGTAAGCGTTGTCCGGCAGCAGTGCGGCAAACGACCGCTTGCCGATGCTGGTGGAGTATTCGACGATGCGGTTGACGTCGGACTCGGGCAGAAAGCTCAGCAGATAGACGCCGCGTCCTGCGATGCTCGAATCGGTCGAGAAGGCGATCACCGAGACACCGCGGGCGCGCGTCAGTTGCGCGGTCGCGGGAACCGACAATGCAAACAGCGGACCCAGAATGATCTCGGCGCCTTCGTCGAGCGCCTGCTGGGTGCCTTGCTGCGCGCCTTGCGGATTGCCGCCATCATCCTTGATCAGGAGCTGGATGTTGGGGCTCTGGAATTCCGCCAGCGCCATCTCGGCCGCGTTCTTCATCGATAGCGCCGCGACGCCGGCATTGCCGGAGGCCGAGAGCGGCAGCACCAGTCCCACCTTGACCTGGCCATTGCCCGCGACCAGCGGCTGCTGCGGCGGACCCGAAGCGCCCGGACTGGAAAACTGGCTGAAGCTCTGCTGCACGCCCGCACAGGCCCCGAGCAGAGGGGCGGCGAGGATCAGCCCAACCGCCGTCCGCCGGGTCGCACCCAAAGGCTGGGACTCCGAAACGGGAGTCTTGGGATCGAACGGGGCCACCATGGTGTCTCTTCCCTTGACCGACCGAGATCGGCCAGGATGTCCGCCTCCAAAAGATCAGGAAGGCGGATTCAGGCATATTGTCGGCGAATAGTTAACTAAAACAAAAGGATTATGGCGCCCGCCGAGCAGGCTCGAGTTGCAAGGATAGCTTGTTCACCGTTGAACGCGGCATGAACGGCCGCGCGGTGTTTGGCAATTGTAGCGCCGGGGCTATCTCCCATCTAAGCTGCTATTATGCGCGCAAAAACCACCTCCGTATATGGAACTGAAGGTGAGACGCCTTCTCGTCTCCACACCTTTTCCGTCGGTGGCCAGAGCCTCCCCGCGCCAAAGCGGGCTCCGGGTCTTTATCTGGTGGCAACACCGATCGGCAATCTCGGCGACATCACATTGCGCGCGCTGGAAACGCTGGCGGGCGTCGACATCATCGCCTGCGAAGACACCCGCATCACCCGCCGCCTGACCGAACGTTACGCGATTTCCGCGCAACTCAAGCCCTATCACGAACACAATGCGGAAGCCGCGCGGCCAAAAATCCTGCAATGGCTGGCGGAGGGCGCTTCGATTGCGCTGGTCTCGGATGCCGGCACGCCCTTGATTTCCGATCCCGGCTTCAAGCTGGTGCGCGAGGTCTGCGCCGCCGGCCATGCCGTGACCGCGCTGCCGGGACCTTCCTCGGTGCTATCGGCGCTTTCGGTGGCCGCCCTTCCCACCGACCGGTTTTTCTTCGAAGGCTTCCTGCCGGCGAAAGAAACCGCGCGGCGCACGCGGCTGAGCGAACTTTCGCGGATCGACGCGACCCTTGTGATGTTCGAATCCGGTAACCGCGTGCAAGACACGCTCGCCGATCTCGCTCGTCTCATGGGTGGCCGGGAAGCCGCGATCTGCCGCGAGATGACCAAGATGCATGAAGAAATCAGGCGCGCGCCACTTTCCGAACTGGCGCGCGGCGCCAGCGAGCTCGAGACGCGCGGGGAATTCGTGCTGGTGGTCGGCCCGCCCGCCGCGGATGCGCAAGCCATGACCGACGCAGCACTCGATGACCTGTTGCGGGTCCAGCTCGGACGCAGCAGCGTCAAGGACGCGGTCGCGCACGCGGTCGAGCTGTCGGGACGACCGCGCCGCGAGGTTTACGCCCGCGCGCTTGAACTCGCTAAGGATCCAGAACTCGCCAAGGACCTTGGCGCGAAAGGCGAACATGGCAAAGCCTGACGAGCCCTCAGCGGCAAGGGTGGCGGCGTTTCGCACCGGGCTTTCGGCGGAAAGCCGCGCCGCCGCTTTTCTGATGGCAAAAGGCTACCGCATCCTCGCAAAGCGCTTCCGCACCCCGTATGGCGAGATCGATATTGTCGCTAAAAGGCGCAATCTTGTGGCCTTTGTCGAGGTCAAGGCCCGCGCCACACTGGATGACGCGGCCTTTGCGGTGACCGCGCGGCAGCAAGGGCGAATCATCGATGCCGCGCAGGCTTGGCTGGTGGCGCACCCCGAGCATGCGAATTTTGAGCTGCGTTTCGACGCCATGCTGATTGCGCCGCGGCATTTGCCGCGCCATCTGTTAGCGGCGTTCGACGCCAGCCCCTGAAAATTTCCTCCCTCCCAGGCACCCGGATCCTCAAAGATGAAATTGAACGTCGCCGTCCAGATGGACCCCATCGCCCGCATCAACATCAACGGCGATTCGACCTTCGCGCTGCTGTTGGAGGCACAAAAGCGCGGCCACGGCCTTTCCTACTACACTCCGGACAAGCTCTCGCTGCGCGGCGAGGAATTGGTGGCGCCGGTCCAGTTGCTGAACGTTCGCGACGAGCCCGGCAACCATTTTACGCTCGGCGAGCCCAAGCGTGAGCCGCTTGCCGCATTCGATGTCATTCTGCTGCGGCAGGACCCGCCGTTCGACCTCGCCTACATCACCTCGACGCATTTTCTCGAGCGGCTGCAGCCGAAGACGCTGGTCGTGAACGACCCGGTGGGCGTGCGCAACGCGCCGGAAAAACTATTCGTGATGGATTTTCCGCATCTGATGCCGCCGACCTTGATCTCGCGCGATCTCGACGAGATCAACGCCTTCCGCGACACCCATGGCGCCGTCGTGATGAAGCCGCTGCACGGCTATGGCGGGGCCGCGGTGTTTCGCATCATGCCGCAGGACATGAATTTCGGCTCGCTGTTCGATATGTTCTCCGTCACGTTTCGGGAACCCTGGGTGATCCAGCGCTTCCTGCCCGAGGTCAAGCACGGCGACAAGCGCATCATCCTGGTCGACGGTGAATTCGCCGGCGCCGTCAATCGCGTGCCGGCAGCGGACGATTTGCGCTCCAACATGGTGCGGGGGGGCGCCGCGAAGGCAACCGACCTGACCGCGCGCGAGCGCGAGATTTGCGCGGCGCTGGGCCCGGAGCTGAAGAGACGTGGACTGCTGTTCGCCGGCATCGACGTGATCGACGGCAACCTCACCGAGATCAACGTGACCTCACCCACCGGCATTCGTGCTGTTGCCCGCCTCGGCGGACCGGATATCGCTGCAATGATCTGGGACGCGATCGAGAGGAAGCGGGCTTAAGGCGCGCCTCGCAACCGTTTTCGTACCGCACGCCTTCCAAAGGCCTAAAAGCGGTCGCAACTTGAGGTGCCCATGCTGCAGATTCGCTCGGGGCGACAAAATCTCATTGTCAGAAAGAACAATGGAGGAAACGAATGACAATTCAGGTTTCGCGGCGGTCCTTGCTGGCACTCGGCGGTGGTCTCGGCGCCACCACGATGTTTAGCGGCCGCGCGCTGGCACGCGCGCCCAAGCTCGATACACAGCCGTCCTATTTCTACCGGTTCAATCTCGGTGACGCCCAGATCACTGTGGTTTCCGACGGCCCGTTGCCACTTGGCCCGCCCAAGGGCACCTTCACCGGCGCGTCCGATGACGAAATCAAGAAGATGCTGACCGACAATTTCCTGTCGCCGGACAACATCGTGCTGGAGCAGAACTCGCCGATCGTGAACATCGGCGACAAGCTCGTGCTGTTCGACACAGGGATGGGCACCTTGAAAATGTTCGGCTCGGCCACCGGGCGCCAGCAGAAGAGCATGGCGGAAGCCGGCATCAAGCCGGAGGACATCGACGCCGTGGTTTTCACCCATGCCCATGTCGATCATATCGGCGGCGTGGTCGACGACGCTGGCCGGGTGCTCTTTCCGAACGCCCAGTTCTACATCGCCCAGAGTGATTTCGATTACTGGACCGATGAAGGCAAGATGGGCGGCCCGATGAAGGACTTCATCGTGCATGCCCGCAAGAATCTCATGCCGGTGCGCGACCGCCTCGCGTTCTACAAGGACGGCCAGGAAATCCTGCCCGGCATTACAGCGATGGCGGCGCCCGGACATACGGTCGGCCACCACATCTTCATGGTCAATTCAGGCGGAAAATCTCTCGCCTTCCTCGGCGACCTCACGCACCACCAGATCCTGCTGTTGGAAAAGCCGCGGATGCAATTTTCCTACGACACCGATCCGAGCCAGGCCGCTGAGTCACGTGTGAAGATGCTGGATATGCTCGCGGCCAACAAGATCCCCGTGATTTCCTACCACTATCCGTGGCCGGGCTATGGTCATGTGGTGAAGACCGGCGAGGGATTTCATTATATTCCCGAGCCGATGGTGATGGTGCTCTGAACGGATGCGAGGTCCGGGGGCGGCCGGTTGGGCTGCCCCTGGACGATGCCAGGTCAGCGCCTCCTGCTCTCCAATGTGGGGATAGTCGATTTCCAACACCTGAAGCTGCGTGTGAATCGGTTAAGTTGTGGGGTCCCGATATCCTCAACCGGAGATTCGCAATGGCTGACAACCCTGTCGTACACATCGGTGAAAATTCGCCGGAACATGTCGCCTACAAGCTAATGCTCGACATACAGCGCGTCGAACAAAAGGCCTTCCATAAGGGGGACCTCTCGGCAGGCTGGACCACGGCTGATCGGGCCTGGATCCTAAACTCTTATGCTGAGTGTCTACGAGCCGCATCGGGACTCAGAAAGCCGCCTCAGTAAGCGGTCCAATTCAGCTCTTATTTTATTCTAGCCTATCGCTCGGCTTGTGCCGGGCGATCCGGCCAGCTTCTCATTGAAGCGCTTTTGTTGTTGTCCGTCTCAAGCTCGCGGGCGGCTCTCCTGAATTTGTCAGCCTGCCGTTGGTCTTCGACATGCCTACCACCTTCGTCGCTTACATCGATGAGTCCGGAGACACCGGATTGGACTTAGTAAAGAAGCCGGACGACCCCCGAGGGGCGACCGAATGGTTGGTCCTGGCTGCGCTCGTTGTGAAGATCGAGCACGATTCAAAGATGGTTGCTTGGACTAAGGACGTTCAAGCCGACTTCACGAGCAAGCGGACAGATTTGCATTTCAACAAGCTATTGGATTTCAAGAAACCCCTAGTTTGTGCGGCTTTGGCGAAGAAAGACTGCAAATCCTTTATAGTCATGTCTATAAGAAGAATATCGAAAAATATAGAAACCCTAAATTAGACCCGAACAACAAGGCCTGGATTTATTGGTTCCTCGCGCGCCTTCTTCTAGAACGCATTACCGAATATTGCGAGAAACAAACTCCGAAGGAGCGGCGCGGAAAGGACAAGCTGCGGATAATATTCTCAAGACGCGGTGGCCTGATTTATCAAGATTTTGCGGACTACCTCTGGAAAATGTACTGGCAAAGAGACACGGACGAGATGGTCTTGAACTACAAGCAAATCGCGTGGTCTGTCATCGATCATGATGAGGTGTTCGTGTACGACCACAGTAGATTCGCTGGTCTTCAGCTCGCAGACATTATCGCGGGCGCTTTTTATCAAGCGGTCGAGCAGAACAGAGGCGGCGCGGCCGAGTGTGACCCGTCTTGCGCTAAGCTTCTAAAGCCACTGATCCACTACAAAGGAATTTCGTGGTATCTCGGAGTGGGGTTGAAGCCGATGCCGGCTCTGCACGAGATGGGGCTAGCGGCTTCGCAGAAGCAGATATTCAACCACTACGGAGCCAACGAGGGCAGTTGGCAGAAGAAAGAGTGAGCAGGCCCCCGGCTCCTATGATGATCCTTGTTGAAGGGACCCTGCCTCGCGCGATTGGAGACTCGGAGTTGGTCCGGCGTTGCCTGCCCGAATCAATATAGACGATTATCCGTGTGAAATCAAATAGTTATATAACTATTTGCTGGGAATCGCTTTTTTGCGGCCGTGATGCTCTAACTCTGGACCCTACTATCCCAACCCACTGAAGCCTCCTTGTTCCCTTAATGTTCTTGTGCAGCCGTGATCCTTCCGCTACCTTCGATTGAGAGAAGAGGGGCTGCCAAGCAAACGTAATGGTCCAGCGGGTTTCCACGGTAGCTTTTGAGGGGATCGAGGCCCGCGCGGTCGACGTGCAGGTGCAGGTCGCCCCCGGCCTGCCGGCGTTCCACGTCGTTGGCCTTGCCGACAAGGCGGTCTCGGAAGCCCGCGAACGGGTCCGCTCGGCGCTGATCGCCTCGGGCCTCGCGCTGCCGGCACGGCGAATCACGGTCAATCTCGCGCCTGCCGACCTTCCGAAGGAAGGCAGCCATTATGACCTTCCGATCGCGCTCGGCCTGATGGCAGCAATCGGTGCCATCCCTCCCGATGCGCTTTCCGGCTTCACCGTGCTCGGCGAACTCGGCCTCGACGGCTCGATCGCTCCGGTCGCGGGCGTCTTGCCGGCCGCCATCGGCGCCAATTCGCGCGATGAGGGGCTCATTTGTCCGGCGGCCTGCGGAAGCGAGGCGGCCTGGGCGAGCCCGGACATCGAGATCATCGCGGCACACTCGCTGATACAGATCGCCAATCATTTCAAGGGCACGCAAGTATTGTCGCGCCCAACGCCCAGGGTCCATGAAGCACCAAGCGGTCAACTCGACCTGCGCGACATCAAGGGCCAGGAAAGCGCCAAGCGGGCGCTCGAGATTGCCGCCGCCGGCGGGCATCATCTCCTGATGATCGGCTCGCCCGGCGCGGGCAAGTCGATGCTGGCGGCGCGCCTCCCCTCGATCCTGCCGCCGCTGTCGCCGTCCGAACTGCTCGAAGTCTCGATGATCGCCTCCGTGGCGGGCGAGATCGAAGGCGGCGCACTGACCTCGCAGCGGCCGTTTCGCGCACCCCATCATTCCGCGAGCATGGCAGCGCTGACCGGCGGCGGCATCCGCGCAAGACCGGGCGAGATTTCGCTCGCCCATCAGGGCGTGCTGTTCCTCGACGAATTGCCGGAGTTCGATCCGCGCGTGCTGGATTCGCTGCGCCAGCCGCTGGAGAACGGCGAGGTCGCCGTCTCCCGCGCCAATCACCGCGTCACCTATCCGGCGCGCTTCATGCTGATCGCAGCGATGAACCCCTGCCGCTGCGGGCATGCCTTCGAGCCCGGCTATTCCTGCAAGCGCGGCCCGATCGATCGCTGCGCATCGGACTATCAGGCGCGCATCTCCGGTCCGTTGATGGACCGCATCGATCTGCGCATCGAGGTGCCGGCCGTCACCGCGGCCGACCTGATCCTGCCACCATCTGCGGAAGGCTCCGCCGAGGTTGCAGCGCGGGTCGCCGCCGCGCGCGACATCCAGTTGGCGCGTTACACCGCGGCGGGACTGCCGAAGATCCGCACCAACGCGGAGGCGCCCGCGTCGCTGCTGGAGGAAATCGCGCAGCCGGACGCGCAAGGCACCAAACTGTTGCGTGACGCGGCCGAAACCATGCGCCTGTCGGCGCGCGGCTATCACCGCGTGCTGCGGGTTGCCCGCACGCTCGCCGACCTCGACGGCGCCGACAAGGTCGGCCGGTTGCATCTGGCGGAAGCCCTGTCCTATCGCGCGCTCGCCGACGATCTCCGGCGCGCCGCCTAGAAATTTCCTTGACGCCCTTCATCGGCGCGCGTGGCGGGCGCCCGGCATCTCCGACGTCTCGGTACCCGAGAGCTGGATTAACCCTTCATTAACTCTCTTCTCATTGCAGCGAATGAAGTGAGCTGGCCTCAAACACTTTGCAAGGTCGCCGTTGCATCGTCGGCGCCGGGCAGGGCGCGCAAGACGGGATCACCAGCGATGGGACGGATTTTCCGGGTCAAGCTACGCCTACGGCGCTTCGCGCGACGCCATCCATGGCTCATCATCGCGATCCGCTCGTTCATGATCTTCTCGGCCGCTTTCGGCGGCGCCTATGGCTTCATTACCGGCGCCCGGTCGGAACATTCCGGCTATGACGCCCACGCTTTCGCGATCGGCACCAGCTTCCTGTTCGCTGTCGCCTGCGTGGCACTGGCGACGCTGAGCATGAGGCTGCGCTGGATGCGCAAGAAAATGCGCAAGATCGCGCTCCACAACGAAGCGCTGGCCGACCGCAATTGGGAACTGAAGGAAGCCGAGGAGCGCGCCCGCAGCCTGTTCGAATCCCAGGGCGATTTGATCGTGCTGCGCGATGCGGAAGGCCGCATCACCTTCGTCAACGAGGCCTATTGCGAACTTGCCGAAGCGCCGCGCAGCGCGCTGATCGGCAGCCAGTTTGCGTTCACGGTGCTGGAGCAGGGCGATGCCGCAATCGAGACCAACGGCACCCGCATCCACGACCAGAAGATTGCGACCGGGCTCGGGCCGCGATGGATCGCCTGGCGCGAAGGCTTGATCCGAACCGATGCCGGCCGGCCGGCCGAGCTGGAATGCGTCGGCCGCGACGTCACCGATCGCACCGAGACCGAACGCGCGCTGGCCGAGGCGCGCGACCAGGCGGATGCCGCCAGCCGCGCCAAGTCGCGCTTCCTCGCGATGGCGAGCCACGAAATCCGCACGCCGCTCAATGGCATCATCGGCATGAGCTCGCTGCTGATGGATACGCCGCTGACGCCGGAGCAGATGACCTACGCCAAGGCGGTGAAGACGTCCGGCGACGCACTTCTCTCGCTGATCGAGGAACTGCTGGACTACTCCAAGATCGAAGCCGGCAAGATAGACCTCGAACAACGCCCATTCGCACTTTCCGCACTGATCGAAGACATCACCGAACTCCTGGCGCCGCGGGCGCAGGCGCGCCAACTCGAGATCGCCGCCTGTGTGGATGAGCGACTGCCGGCGCAAGTCATCGGGGACGCCGCGCGACTGCGGCAGGTGCTGCTCAATTTGGCGGGCAATGCCATCAAATTCACCTCGACCGGCGGCGTGGCGCTGATCGTCGAACCCGGCATCTGGCCGAACGAGGTCAGTTTCCTGGTGCGCGATACCGGCATCGGCATTGCGCCCGAGGCGCAGCAGAGGATCTTCCGCGAGTTCGAGCAGGCCGACGCGCGTATCGGCAGGAACTATGGCGGCACGGGTCTTGGCCTGGCCATCTCGGAACGCATCGTCAAGCGGATGGGCGGCCGCATCGCCCTGGAGAGCAAGCCGGGCCAGGGCTCGACCTTTGAAGTAGCGATTCCATTGGCGGCTATCGACGGCGACAGCGAACAGAAGACGGTCGCTATGCCGGACTTGACCGGACAATCGATCATGCTGGTGGCGCCGCAGAGCATCGAGGCCTCGCTGGTGGCGCGCCGGTTGCAGCGCTGGGGCGGCCAGACCTGCGTGGTAACGGACGCGGCGGTTGCGCAGGCGCTATTGCCCGAGCGCGCCTGGCACGCGGTATTGATCGACGGCGCGCTGGATGCCGACGATGTCGAGAAGCTCGGTGCGGCCGCACGCGCTCATGCAACCCAGCGCATCGTGATGTTCACGCCGGCCACGCGGCATGACCTCAAACCCTCCTCGGCCTTCACCGGCTACCTGGTCAAGCCGCTGCGCGCGGCCTCGCTCGCTACACGGCTGTCGATAGCGGGCGAAGTCGCTTCGCCGAACCTTGCCGGTGAGGCGCTGATCGAGGCGATCGATCCGAAGGAAACGCCTTCGACCTCGCCTTCATCGGGCCTTTCGGTGCTGGTGGCGGAGGACAACGAGATCAACGCGTTGTTGATGCGCTCGCTGTTGACCCGGCTCGGGCATCGTGCCGTGATCGCGACCAACGGCGAGGCGGCGCTGGAGTCCTGGCTGGCGGCGAAGTCCGCCGGCACCCCTTACGATCTGGTGCTGATGGATATCCAGATGCCGCAACTCGACGGCATCGGCGCAACCAGGCAGATCCGCGCTCGCGAGGCCGGGCAGGCGGGTCTCCGGACCCCGGTGCTGGCGTTGACGGCGAATACGCTGGTCGAGGATCGTTACGCCTGCTTCGAGGCCGGAATGGATGGCTTTTTGATCAAGCCGCTCGATCGGGAGAAACTTGCCGAGGCGCTCGCCGGCCTCGCCGCCACCCGGCATCTCGCGGCTTGATGCGAGGCACGCCGCGAAAGCTAAAGCCGGCGCAGCGCCACCGTTTCGATGACATGATCGGCGCCCTTTTTGAGGATCAGGGTCGCGCGCGGCCGCGTCGGCAGGATGTTTTCCTCGAGATTGGCGAGATTGGTGCGCTCCCATATCGCGGTTGCAGTGGCGATCGCCTCTTCGTCCGACAGCGGTGCATAGCGGTGGAAATAGGACTTGGGATCGGTGAACGCGGTGTCGCGCAGCGTCAGCCAGCGCTTCACGTACCATTCGCGCAGCACCGCCTCTTCGGCGTCGATATATACAGAGAAGTCGAAAAAGTCGGAGACGACGGGCACTGCCTTGCCGTCGCGCGGCAACGGGCCGGTCTGCAGGACATTGACGCCCTCAACGATCAGAATGTCGGGCTGGTCGACCTCTTGCCACTGGTTCGGAACGATGTCCCAACTCAAATGCGAATAGACCGGCGCGCGCACATGCCGTCGACCGGCCTTGATGTCGCTCAAGAACGACAGCAACAACGGCAGGTCGTAGCTCGCCGGGAAACCCTTCTTCTGTATCAATCCCAACCGTTCGAGCACCGCGTTCGGGTGGAGGAAGCCGTCAGTTGTCACCAGATCGACCTTGGGTCGCGGCGACCATCGTGCCAGCAGCGCCTGCAGCACGCGCGCCGTGGTCGATTTGCCGCCTGCAACCGAGCCTGCGATGCCGATGATGTAGGGCATCTTGCGGTCGCGGATGCCGAGGAACTGACGCTGCGCATAATAGAGCCGCTGCGCGGCATCGACATAGATCGACAACAAGCGCGACAGCGGCAGATAGATGTCCTCGACCTCGTTGATGTCGAGGCGGTCGTGCAGCGAGCGCAGGCGGTCGAACTCGCCGGGCTCCAGCGTCATCGGCGTGTCGTCGCGCAAATGCGCCCATTGCTCGCGCGTGAAGATCCGATACGGATTATATTGCTGCTCTGGGGCTCGGATATCCATGAAAGCGTCCCGCTTACTGATCACGCTTGCGCGCAGCCTTCTCTTCGAGCCCGGACATCGAGGTCCGCTGCGCCAACGCCGCCTCGACATCGGCAAGACTTATTCCGCGCACCTTCAACAGCACCAGCAAATGAAACAACAGGTCCGCGCTCTCGGCGATCAGATGATCGCGATCGTTCTCGACCGCGGCAATCACGGTCTCCACCGCTTCCTCGCCAAGCTTCTTGGCGCAATGCTCGGCGCCCTTGTCAAGCAGTTTGCGGGTGTACGACCCCTCACCTCCCAACGCCGCCCGGGCATCGATGGTCGAAGCCAGGTCATGTATCGTGAAACGCGACATCAACTCTATCCGGCACTGGCTCCCGCGGGACGGGGCGTCACCCCTTCGGACCCTGTAGCACTTTTGTGACAGGGAGTCGTCAGGGATCCAGCCGCATCGGCAAGCCAGCCCGCACCATGTGGTCCTTGGCTTGACGTATGGTAAATTCCCCGAAGTGGAAGATCGACGCCGCCAGTACCGCGGTCGCGTGACCCTGGCGGATGCCCTCCACCAGATGATCGAGATTGCCGACGCCGCCCGATGCGATGACCGGTACCGGAACATGATCGGCGATTGCCCGCGTCAGCGGCAGGTCAAAACCCTGCCGTGTGCCATCGCGGTCCATTGAGGTCAGCAGGATTTCGCCGGCGCCGAGCGAGACCACCTCCTGGGCATATTCGACGGCATCGATCCCGGTGGAATTGCGCCCGCCATGGGTGAAGATTTCCCAGCGGTCCGATCCGCCGCGCTTGACGCGCTTGGCGTCGATCGCGACCACGATGCATTGCTCGCCGAACTTCTCGGCCGCCTCCTTGACGAATTCGCGGCGGCTGACGGCGGCAGAGTTGATCGAGACCTTGTCGGCGCCCGATCGCAGCAGGGTCTTGATATCGTCGATGGTGCGCACGCCGCCGCCGACGGTCAGCGGCATGAAGCAGGCCTCCGCCGTCCGGCGGACCACATCCAGCATGATGCCGCGATTTTCGTGGGTCGCGGTGATATCAAGGAAGCACAGCTCGTCGGCGCCGGCCGCGTCATAGGCCATTGCCGCCTCCACGGGATCGCCGGCGTCGCGCAGGTCGACGAAATTGACGCCCTTGACGACCCTTCCATCCTTGACGTCGAGGCAGGGGATGACGCGTACCTTGAACATCAGTCCCTCCTAGGCCGCGGCGTGGGCGTTGCGGATCAAAGCCAGCGCCGCCGCCGGGTCGAGCCGCCCGTCATAAAGCGCGCGGCCGGCAATCGCGCCGGCGAGCTTTTTCGCCCGCGGCGTCAACAGCGCCTTGACGTCGTCGATCGAGGCAAGCCCGCCGGAGGCGATCACGGGCAGCGAAATGCGCTCGGCGAGCGCGATGGTTGCCTCCAGATTGAGACCTTTCAACAGGCCGTCGCGCGCAATATCGGTGAAGATGATCGCGGCCACGCCGGCATCCTCAAACCGCTGTGCTATTTCAGGCGCCATAACCTGCGAGGTCTCGGCCCAGCCTTCGACCGCCACTTTGCCATCGCGCGCGTCCAGCCCGACCGCGACGCGGCCCGGGAATCTCTTCGCGGCGCTCTTCACAAATTCGGGGTCACGCACCGCCGCGGTGCCGATGATCACCCGCGCCACGCCCTTGGCGAGCCAGGCTTCCACGGTTGCGAGGTCGCGGATGCCGCCGCCGAGCTGCAGCGGCATGGTGACGGCCTTGAGCATCGCCTCTACCGCATGCGCGTTCATCGGCTTGCCGGCGAAGGCACCGTCGAGATCGACGACGTGCAGATATTCAAAGCCCTGCGCGGCAAAGGCACACGCCTGCGCCGCCGGATCGAGGTTGAACACGGTCGCCCGCGCCATGTCGCCTTGTTCGAGGCGCACGCATTGGCCGTTCTTCAGGTCGATGGCGGGAAAAAGGATCACGGCTTCCACTTCAGAAAATTCGAGATCAGAGCCAGCCCGAAACGCTGGCTCTTTTCCGGGTGAAATTGCGTGCCGATCGCCGTGTCCCTGCCGACGATCGCCGTGACCGGGCCACCATAATCGGCGCGCGCCAGAACGTCCGCCTCGTTCGCAGCGTTGAGGTGATAGGAGTGCACGAAATAGGCGTGACGGCCTTTCGGCCCGAGCGGCAAACGCTCTAGCACCGGGTGTTCCTGCACAACGTCGAGCGTATTCCAGCCCATGTGGGGAATTTTCAGATTTTCCTCGCGCGGCGTGATCTTTTCGACATCGCCCGCGATCCAGTTGAAACCCTCGGTGGTGACGTGCTCCTTGCCGCGGGTCGCCATCAATTGCATGCCGACGCAGATGCCGAAGAACGGTCGCGCCTTCGCCCGCACCGCCTCGGTCAACGCTTCGATCATGCCGTCGAGCGCGTCCAGGCCCCGCCGGCAATCGGCGAAGGCCCCAACGCCGGGCAGCACGATGCGATCGGCGCGGTAGACCGTCTCGGGATCGTGCGTGACCAAGATGGTTTGCGGATCTTCCATGCTCCGCGCCGCGCGCTCGAACGCTTTCGCGGCGGAGTGCAGATTGCCCGAGCCGTAATCGATGATGGCAACGCTCACCGCGAGCCTCCCGGTTCCGGAAACAATCCGATGATGCTGCTGCCAGGCAGCGGCGGCGGTTTCGAGAATGGCTGGCCGGCAACATCGCGCGTTGGCGGCGGCCCGCCTCGATCGACCGCCGATTGATCGTTGCCGAAGGCGCGCTGCTTTGCGGTCCAGCGATCGAAGAAGCGCCGCTCGGCAGTCTCCTCATCGTCGGCAACCACGACGTCGAGCTGACGCCAATTGCGCCGGGACAAGGTCCAGCGCTGTAAGCTCGCCGCCTCAAATCCCATCAACAGCGCGACCATAACATCCGCCGACACGATCGCCGCGGAACCGGCGCCGAGCCGCGCCAGCACGATTTCGAGCGCGACGATGGCAATGATCCACCCGAGCAGCGCCAGCCACAGCCGTTTCCAGATCAGCCAGAGCGGGCCGAACACCATGGCCCAGAAGTGAAACCCGTCGCGTACAAAGATGAACTTGTCGGTCGCGCGAAAATCCGCGGCGCTCGCCGAAGGTGCATGAACTGTATAGACCGGCATTCTCGTGCCTCGCTTTCGAAGTTCAATCGGCGGTGCCTATCTCCACCGACAACAAGCGATCAGCTGCCGAGCTGACCCTTGGTCGATGGAATTTCGCCGGCAGCGCGCGGATCGATCGCAACCGCCGCGCGCAACGCCCTCGCCAGACCCTTGAAACAAGATTCCGCGATATGATGGCTATTCTCGCCATATAGGGTCTCGACGTGCAAAGTCACGCCGGCGTTCATGGCAAAGGCGTTGAACCATTCGCGCACCAGCTCGGTGTCAAACTGCCCGACCTTGTCGCGCGGGAATTCGACCTTGAACACCAGCACCGGCCGTCCCGAAATGTCGATCACCACGCGGGAGAGCGTCTCGTCCATCGGCATGTGGATAGAGGCGTAGCGGGTGATCCCAGCCATGCCGCCAAGCGCCTGCTTCACCGCCTGCCCGAGGGCGATGCCGACATCCTCGGTGGTGTGATGGTGATCGACATGGAGATCGCCGTTCGCCTTGACCGTGATGTCGATGCGGGAGTGCCGCGCCAATAGATCGAGCATGTGGTCGAAGAAGCCGATGCCGGTCGAAACGTGGGCCACGCCGGATCCGTCGAGGTTCACCGTCACCTCGATATCGGTCTCCTTGGTCTTGCGCTTGATAATGGCGCTGCGCATGAAAATGCCTTCCTTGACCGGCCCTTAACCGACTTCGAGCCGAAAACGCGGCCCTTTTAACAGGCCGACGCTGCCTTCGCTACTGCGGGATGACCCCGGTCCGGGCTGAACTTCCAGCTATGGTGAGCGGATTGAGGCCATTAACCGATGCGATTGTAACCCTGCCCGCGAACCCCTAAATCTGGCGGGCAACGAGGTATCTTATGCAGGCACCGCAAAACGACATGCTGGTCTGGCATGGCACCACCATTTTGACAGTCCGCAAAGGCGGCAAGGTGGTGATTGGCGGCGACGGCCAGGTCTCGGTCGGTCAGACCGTGATGAAAGCCAACGCCAAAAAGGTCCGCAAGCTCGGCAAGGGCGACGTCATCGGCGGTTTTGCCGGCGCCACCGCCGATGCTTTTACGCTATTCGAGCGGCTGGAAAGCAAGCTCGAGCAATATCCGGGACAACTGACCCGCGCCGCCGTCGAGCTTGCCAAAGACTGGCGCACCGACCGCTATCTGCGGCGGCTGGAGGCGATGATGATCGTCGCCGATAAGGAAGTATCGCTGGTCCTGACCGGCACCGGCGATGTGCTGGAGCCGGAAGCCGGCGTGATGGGGATCGGCTCCGGCGGCAATTATGCCTTGGCCGCGGCCCGCGCGCTGATCGATTCGGACAAGGACGCCGAGACCATCGTACGCCGCGGGCTCGATATCGCCGCCGACATCTGCATCTATACCAACCGGAACGTCACCATCGAGGCGCTGGGCGGCTGATCGATGGCGCCTCACTACGTTTTCCACCCCATGACATCAGCCGATTTGCCGCTGATCGGACAGTGGCTCGCGTTGCCTCATGTCAGGGAGTGGTGGGGCGATCCCGCTGAGCAATATGCGCTGGTCCGCGGCGATCTCGATGAGCCGGCGATGGACCAGTTCATCGTCTGCGCGGCCGGCCGGCCATTCGGCTATCTGCAATGTTACGACCTGACCGCGTGGAACAGCGGCTTTGGGCCACAGCCGGACGGCACGCGGGGCATCGACCTGTTCATCGGCGCGCCCGACATGATCGAGCGCGGCCATGGCTCGGCACTGATCCGCTGCTTCGTCGTGGATCGCCTGCAAAACGGCGCGCCGCGCATCGTCACTGATCCCGATCCGGTCAACATCCGCGCGGTGCGCGCTTACGAAAGGGCTGGCTTTCACAAAGACCGCATGGTGGGCACGCCGGACGGCCCTGCGCTTCTGATGGTGCGCAACCCGTGAGCTTTGCGCGCAACGCCGCGGCGGCCGCCCGAGTTGCAACTTGCTCTCGCGACATTTCGAACCTACCTAGGCGTTATGACAGACTTCTCCCCCCGTGAAATCGTCTCCGAGCTCGACCGCTTCATCGTCGGCCAGACCGATGCCAAGCGCGCGGTCTCCATCGCGCTGCGCAACCGCTGGCGGCGGCTGCAGCTTTCCGGCGGCTTGCGCGAGGAGGTATTGCCGAAAAATATTCTGATGATCGGGCCGACCGGCGTCGGCAAGACCGAGATCGCGCGCCGGCTCGCCAAACTTGCCGCCGCGCCCTTTCTCAAGGTCGAAGCCACCAAATTCACCGAGGTCGGTTACGTCGGCCGCGATGTCGAGCAGATCATCCGCGACCTCGTCGAGGTCGCGATCGCCCAAACCCGGGAGCGCAAGCGCAAGGATGTGCACGCCCGAGCCCAGCTCGCGGCCGAGGAGCGGGTGCTGGATGCGCTGGTCGGGACCAATGCGAGCGCGGCGACCCGCGATTCGTTTCGCAGGAAATTGCGCGCCGGCGAGCTCAACGACAAGGAAATCGAGATCGAGACGCAGTCCTCTGGCGGAATGCCGCTGTTCGAGATTCCGGGCATGCCGGGCGCGCAAATGGGCGCGATCTCGATCGGCGACATCTTCGGCAAGCTTGGCGGGCGGACCAAGACGCGGCGGCTTACGGTGGAGGGCTCGCACGAGATTCTCGTCAACGAGGAATCCGACAAGCTGTTGGACAACGATCAATTGGTGCAGGAAGCGATCGGCGCGGTGGAGAACAACGGCATCGTGTTTCTCGACGAGATCGACAAGATCTGCGTGCGCGACGGCCGCGTCGGCGGTGACGTCTCGCGCGAGGGCGTGCAGCGCGACCTGCTGCCGCTGATCGAAGGCACCACCGTTTCGACCAAGCATGGCGCGGTCAAGACCGACCACATCCTGTTCATCGCCTCCGGCGCGTTCCATATCGCCAAGCCGTCAGACCTGCTCCCGGAATTGCAGGGTCGCCTGCCGATCCGAGTCGAGCTGCAGGCGCTGACGCGCGATGACATGCGCCGCATCCTGACCGAGCCGGAAGCATCGCTGATCAAGCAATATGTCGCGCTGATGCAAACCGAAGGCGTGACCCTCGATATCACCGACGGCGCCATCGACGCGCTGGCCGATGTCGCGGTCGCCGTCAATTCCGCGGTCGAAAACATCGGCGCGCGGCGGCTGCAAACCGTGATGGAGCGGGTGCTGGATGAGATTTCCTTCACCGCGCCTGATCGCAACGGCGAAACGGTCCAGATCGACGCCGACTATGTGCAGAAGCATGTCGGCGATCTCGCCAGGAACGCCGATCTGAGCCGGTTCATCCTGTAAAGCCGGTTCGCGCTGCTGCGTGCGTTGCGCAGCCCACGTCGGCTATGTGATAGTCAATCGCTGATTTCCGGCTTGATTTTTGCTGCCGCTTTCTGGGGCTCGATGGATTTGCGTGGGTGGAAAAACCCCTGGCGATGGATGCTTGCCGTCAATATCGCGGTCGTGATCGGGGTTTTCGTCCACAAGATCTTCCTGCAGCCTTACGTCCCCTACATCCATCTCCTGGTCGACTATCACTTCGGCTTTACCAAGCGAGCGCTGATCGGCGCCATCGTCTCGCTGTTTACTTCGAAAGTGCCGGTGTGGCTGGTTTTCGCACTCGGCGGCACAGTGTGGCTAGGAACGCTCGGCCTGTTCATTCAGTTATTCCGGCGGACGTTCGGCTTCGACGCCGAGCACTGGCCGCTATTCGTATTCACCGCGGGTTCGCCGTTCTTTTTCAAGAATTTCATGCATGCGCTTGGCCATTTCGACATCTATGGCTGTATGCTCGCGATCTGTCTTCTGCTGCTGCCGGCGCGCTCGATCGCCTTCGTCCTGCTGGCCGCGCTATTCTCGGTGCTGCTTGTTCTGATTCATCACATCCATCTGTTGATGTATGTGCCGACTATCGCCGTCATCGTGCTGCTCAGGCACTATCTCGCCTACGGCGTGAAGGCGCTAAATCTGGGCGTCGGCATCGCCGCTGCGCTTTGCGTCGGCGCGTTGTTCGTCGCGGCGCAATTCCTTGGATCGATCCCGGTGCCGGAGGCCGAGTTCGTACAATATCTTCATGGCCGCATGGCCGATCCCTCGCGCACCAAGCTCCTGAGCTTCAGCTATATCTGGTATCAGCCGCTTGCGAAGGAAATCCACGACACCTGGGCGCGCATGCCGTCAAACCTTTTGGGCGTTCCGGTGTTTGCACTGCTGATCTGGCTGCATTCGCCGCTCTGGAAATATTTTGCCGAACTGATCCGGTCGCTGCGCGAGGATTGGCATCGCCGCGTCGTCACGGCAGCGCTGATAGGAGTAAGCCTTGGTTATTCCGTGCTGTTCCTGATCGTGTTCGATTACTCGCGATGGGTCTCGAGCTGGGCGGTCTGCATGTTCCTGATCCTGCACGCCGTGAAGACCTTGCCCGCCTCGCGCGAAGTGCGGCTTCCGCGCTCGGACGACCGCAAGACCGAGATATTCGGCTGGATCGTGACCCTGATTCCGCGCGTCGGAATCATCCGGCCGTTCTGATCATTGTTTTGATGCGTTTTCTTCACGGTACCCCACTTCGCTTGAAAACGCTTTGCATCCTACGATTTCGACCGCCTGACGCGCACGTACAACGCGCCCTCGCCGCCATGGCCGATGTGCGCCTCCTCAAAGCCAACCACGAGCGAGCGGAATTCCGGCAGGCTCAGCCATTGCGGCACCTGACGGCGCAGCACGCCGCGCTCGGCCTCCACAGGGCCCACCTTGCCCTTGCCGGTGATGATCAGCACGAAGGTCAGGCCTTCGTGGTGGGCGCGCTGCAGGAATCCGAACAGGGCACGATGCGCCCGCACTTGCGCCATGCCGTGCAAATCGAGCCTTGCCTCGATCTCCATGCGTCCGCGCGAAAGCTTTGAGCGCTCGCGGCGTCCGAGCGGTGCGAGCGGCGGCGCGGCAGGTTTTGGCGGACCTGCGGCTTGGACCGGTAGATGCGGCTTCGGTGCTGTCGCGGGCCTTACCGCCGCCGACCGTTCCGTGGGTGTCTCGGTCGGCTCCACCTTGGTGACACGGGGTTTTTTCCTCAGCGGCTTGACTTGCCTGGCAACGCTCTCCCACAGCGCGCGCTCTTCCTCGCTTAAGCCGCGCTTGCGGCGCGGCTGAGCAGACGGACCAGAAACCGGCTCGGGAGGCGGACGTCTCATTGGCTGCGGCGGTAGCGATAGGGACGGTGGGGCTCGTCGCGACCGGACTGGATGTTGGGCCGCGCCTCCGGCAGCGGTACCGGCTGTGCCGCCGGCGCATGCGCCGTCGACGTTTGCGCGAACGGCGCTGCAGGCTTGGCCGCTTCAGTGCCTTTAGGCGCATCAATTGCCGGCGCTACTAGGGCTTCCGGCGGGCTCGCAAGGGCCCTTGGATCCGTCGGCTGATCTTTCAACGGGCCCGTCTGCAAGGGATCGATCTGCGGGAACAGTTTTGCGATCTTTTCCGACGGTCGCGCATCGGGCACCGGCATCCTGCGCCCCCGCGCCGTCGGATCGAGGCTCCGTGGCACCAGCATGACGAAGCGCATAGTGTGCCGGAGCCGGCCGGACACTCTGCCCGCGTCCGGACCCGCCCCGAAATAAAGATCGGCGCGCGCGGGGCCCGTGATCGCCGAGCCGGTGTCCTGCGCAATCATCAGCCGCTGGAACGGCGTCTTCGACTTGTCCGAAGAGATCGGCAATTCGCCCGCAATGAAAAAAGGCGTCCCATAGACATGCAGCGCCTTGTCGACAGCGATCGACCGGCCCGGCGTCAAGGGTACGCCCTGCGCGCCGACCGCCTCATCCTTGTCGGAGAGCTGTACCTCGCGAAAGAACACATACGCGCGGTTCTGCCGGCGCAATTCCTTGGCGCCGTCGGGGTTTTGCTCCATCCATTCCCTGATCTTCTGCATCGACATCTCCTCTTTCGGGATGATGCCGCGATCGATCAGGATACGGCCGACCGCCGTATAGGGATAGCCATTATGCGCGTCGTAATTGATCCGGATAGTCGAGCCATTCTCGAGCCGGATCCGCGCCGAGCCCTGGATTTGCGCGAACAATAGATCGGTCTGATCCCTGAGCCAGCAAATCTCAAGCCCGCGGCCGGCGATCGCGCCGTCCTCTATCTCGCCGCGATCATAATAAGGCACGAGCTTGCGGCGGCCGATCTTGCGGAACACCTGCCCCCTGTTGGGGAGGTCGGGCGCACTTTGCTTAAAACCGCGGACGAACAGATTCGAGGGTCGGCGATAGACCGGCACGTTGTAGATCTCGGTCTGGGTACGCGATCCATCGAGGATGGGTTCGTAATAGCCGGTGACAAAGCCGGCATCCTCGCCAAGCCGCGAGATTTGCAGCGGGACGAAATGGTCCTCGAAGAAGGCACGCGCCTTGGCGGGCTCGGAAATCTCCGCAGCCCTCGCCGCCCGGCAGGGTTCGCGCAGCGAAATCCCCAGACTCTTTGCGGTTGCAGGCAGTGCGTGTTCCGCGGCGATCGGCTTGCAACTTGTGCGAAACGCCCGGTAGGCCGCGAGATGATCGTCATCGATCCAGCCGGCGATATCGGCCCAGGCTAGCGGAATATATTGGCTGTCGCTGATCTCGAGCGGAAAAGCGATACGTGGATAAGGAACCGGGCGCGAATCGCCAAGGTGAGCGCGTGGGGTGCGCGCCGCGGGTACGCCAAGCGGAACCAATGCCAAGAGCAATGCCCCGGCCACGGCGATTGTACCAAACGCCGCGGCATATCGCCTGAAACGGACTGAGCTAGTGGGCGCTTCCCGTCCCAACCAGCTTCCAGTTCGGATCGCGGGAACTCGTGTCGCGGGCAAAGGTCCAGACATCGGTGATATCGGCGACCTTGTCCGGATTGCCGTCGACAATGGTGCCGGCCTTGTCGCGGGTGACGGAGATCATCTGCGACACGAAACGAACGGTAAGCTGTGCCGAGCGATCGCGCGTTTCCGCACCTACCAGCTCGGCCTTGTCGATCGAGACGAAGCGCGTTTCGGTCTTCTGCTCCTGCTTCTCGCGATCCTTGATCACGGCCTCAAAGCTCTCATAGACCTCGGAGGACAACAGGTCGCGCAACGCGCGGCGATCGCCATTGGCGAAGGCCAGCACGATCATTTCGTAGGCGCTGCGCGCACCTGAGAGGAAGTGCCGCGGATCGAACGAGGAATCCTGCGCCGAGATGGCATCAAGCCCCTGCGCCAGTGGCGTGCCCGGCTCGGCCAAACCCTTCCAGCGATCGGTCGGCGGGGCCACATCCGCGGTCGGCGCCAACGGCGCCTGGTCGATCACCTTCCCCGGCATCGAAACGACGTTATTGTCCTGCGCGCCCTGCACCGCATTACGCGCCGCGCGGTCGAACGGCGGTCGCTCATTGCCGGTACGCTGTCCGAGAACGCTGCGCAGGCGCAGGAAGATGAAGACCGCCAGCGCCAGGAAGATGATGGTATAAATATCCACGTCGTTTTCGCTTTCTGGTCTCTGACGGCAACGGCCCCGGTGGGACAGCGTTCCCCTTAACCTAAGGGAACGGCAGAGATGACATCATCGATTTAGGTCCGTTCGATGTAGGCACGAAATCTTGCTCGGCCAATGGCGCGTTTCAGCGCACGTGAATTGTAGCGCGTTTTGAGCCCGAGGGGAAACCCGTTCCTGCCTGGAAATCGCGCATATTCAATCATTTAAGATGTTCATTCCATGGCAGCCTGGCCGTGTTCAAGCGCCCCGTAACCGGCCCCCGGATTCGGCATCGGCGGGACCACGGTCTCCTTGTGGAACGAGGTTGGCCTATGATAGCCACTCGCCCAACGACGGCATTTTGCCAATCGAAGCGAATTTCGACACAAAACCGGCCTTACGCTCGCTGCAGGAGATATTTGATGACCAACGGCAATGGCGCTCCTCCCGAGGCGGCCCCTCCTCCCCAGTTGAACGTGCTGGCGCAATACATCAAGGATCTGTCGTTCGAAAATCCGAACGCCCCGTCGTCGCTCGCGCCGCAACCGCAGCCGCCTCAGATCAATATCCAGATCAATGTCGGCGCCAATAATATCGCCGAGAACGAATTCGAAGTGACGCTTTCGGTCGAAGGCAAAGCCGAAAATGCCGGCAAGCTGATGTTCAGCTTCGATCTCGCTTATGCCGGCGTGTTCCGCATCGTCAACGTGCCGAAGGAAAACCTGCACCCGCTGATCATGATCGAATGTCCGCGGCTTTTGTTCCCGTTCGCGCGCGAGATTATCGCGACTTCCGTGCGGGACGGCGGCTTCCCGCCGCTGATGCTGGATCCGGTCGACTTCGTCGGCCTGTATCGGCAGAACATGGAACGGCAGGCTGCCGCAGCACAGGCCTCGGGCGTGAAGCCGAGCTAGTACCATTGGGCGTGATCCTATCCGAAAACGGGTGACCGCCTTTCGGGGTCACGCCGTCAGGAATTCGTTCCAGACCGGCTTGTCGCCCAAAGTGGCGATGAAGGCCCGGTGGGCGTCACGATCTTCTTCCGTAATCCGCGGCGCCAGCGGCACCAGGCGCTGCCGCCGCGGCATTTCGCCCGATCCGCCGATGCGGATTTCACGGCTCTCGGCGGCCAGGATCAGTTGCGACTGCCGCGCCCCGATCAGATCAATATAGACTTCGGCAAGAAGCTCGGCGTCGAGCAGCGCGCCATGCTTGGTGCGGCGGGAATTGTCGATCGCATAACGCGAGCAGAGGTCATCGAGCCGGTTTGAGACGCCAGGGTGCTTGCGCCGTGCCAACAGCAGCGTGTCGACCAGCCGTTCGCGAAGGATCGCCGGCCGTTTGATGCGGTCAAGTTCAGCGTTGATGAAGCTGATGTCGAACGATGCGTTGTGGATCACCAGCGGCGCGTCCGCGATGAAGTCGAGAAATTCGTCGACCACCTCGGCAAACAGCGGCTTGCTCGCCAGGAACTGGGTGGAAAGGCCATGCACGGCGAACGCCTCTGCCGGCACGTCACGCTCGGGATTGATGTGGCGATGAAAGGTCTGGCCGGTCGGCATGCGATTAAAAATCTCGACGCAGCCGATTTCGACCAACCGATCGCCGCGCAGGGGATCAAGGCCAGTGGTTTCGGTATCGAGAACGATTTCGCGCATGGGCTTTTTGGGACCGGGAAGCGGCGAATCAGGTTCGGCGCCGCGGCATCTTAACAACCTCACACAGAATGTCGCGGATCTGGGTCCGCACCGGATCGAGACCGTTCGATGTATCCACCACGAAATCCGCGCGCTTGCGCTTTTCGGCGTCGGGCAGTTGCCGCGTCAGGATCGCAGCCAATTTTACGCCGGTCATATTGTCTCGCGCCAGAATGCGTTCGCGCTGAAGTTCCGGCGAGGTCGTCACCACCACCACCGCATCGACGTGCCTTTCACCGCCGGTTTCGAACAACAGCGGGACATCCACCACCGCAACGCCCGCACCGGATCGCTCGGCCTCTTCGAGGAATTGTTGCCGGGAGGCGCGCAGCATCGGATGGACGATCTGCTCGAGCTGCTTGATCGCCGCCGGGTCATGCACCACTCTGGCCGAGAGCCTGTTGCGATCGACCTTGCCGTCGACGGTCGTGCCGGGAAATGCAGCCTCGATGGCGGGCGCAGCTTCCCCCTCATAGATTTTGTGAACGGCGGCATCCGCGTCGTAAACCGGGACGCCGGCTTCCGCAAAGAGCTTTGCGGTGGTCGACTTCCCCATCCCGATTGAGCCGGTCAAACCCAGAATCAACATTTCGTCATCGCCATTTTTTCGAATAGCTCACACGGCGAGGAGTTTCTCGCTGCGCAGGAAGGCAAGCAACGGCAACAGCGGCAGGCCGAGAACGGTGAAGTGGTCGCCTTCGATACGCTCGAACAGATGCACGCCCAGTCCTTCAAGCTGGTACGCGCCGACGCTTGACGTCACCGCCTTCCCCGCGCGGTCCAGATAGGCCTCGATTTCCGCCTCGTTCAACGGCCGCATGGTCATCCGTGCGATCGCAATATGCTCGAACACTATCTTGCCGCCGCGAGCGACGGCAACGGCGGAATTGAGTTCGTGCGTATGGCCGGCGAGCGCGTGCAATTGTTCCGCGGCTTGAGTCCGGTCCAAAGGCTTATTGAAAAGGTGGTCCCCCAACGCCAGCGTCTGGTCGGCACCGATGACGTATCGATCAGGCTTTCGCCGCGAGACAGCGACGGCTTTCTCGTGTGCCAGCAGTGCTGCGACATCGCCGGGCGCGGACAGGCAAGCCGATTGCTGAGCGGCCCGTTCGTCGATATCGGCGGGAACGGATTCAAAATCGATTCCGGCATCGGCGAGCAGCATTTGCCGGGCGCGGCTTTGCGACGCCAGGATCAACGGCTCTTTCCCCTGCCAGATATTCATCGGCCGATGCATCATTCCGCGAGCCGGTGCCGCTGCCGGTCGGTGTAGAGCTTGAGCACGGCGGCCGCGGTTTCCTCGATCGATCGCCGCGTCACGTCAAGCTGCGCCCAATTGAACTTGGCGCTCAAGCGCCGGGCAAACGCGACTTCATCGGCAACCGCCTGTTTGTCGATATATTCGTCATTGCCTGAAGCAGCGCCCATACTCAGCAGCCGGTTCTGGCGCACCTGGATCAGCCGCTCCGGCGTCGCGTGCAGGCTCACCACCAGCGGTTTCGTCAGGCTTTCGAGCTGATGCGGAAGCGGGATGCCCGGCACCAGCGGCACATTGGCGGTGCGGATGCCGCGGTTGGCGAGATAGATCGACGTCGGCGTTTTGGAGGTGCGCGATACCCCGACCAGCACCACATCCGCCTCTTCCAATCCTTCGACATGCTGGCCGTCGTCGTGCATCATCGTATAGTTCAGCGCGTCGATGCGCTTGAAATATTCTGCGTTCAAGACGTGCTGCGCGCCGACCCGCCCCGTGGTCGCGGCTCCAAGATAGGCCTCGAACAATTGCATCACCGGGCCGATGATCGACAAGCTCGGGACGTTGATCTCCTTGCACTTGGCTTCGAGGCGGACAACGAGATCCCTCTCGAGCAACGTAAACAGCACGATCCCCGGCGCCTCCTCGATTTCATCCAGCACGCGGTCGAGCTGCTTCTGGCTGCGCACCAGCGGGTAGACATGTTCCACCGGCGTCACATTGGCATATTGCGCGGCCACTGCCCGCGCGACCGTGATCAGCGTTTCACCGGTCGAATCGGAAACCAGATGGAGGTGAAAATAATTGCCTGAGGTGGGCACTTGAAGCCTGTGTGTCCTGTGAATCCCTGTGGAGCTTGGGGAGGAGAATCGAAGGCCAGATCGCGGATCAGGGATAACCCGGCCTTTTCTTCACATCCCTCACAAAAGGAAAACTCCATGCGCATGCGACAATGATAGTGGGCTTGTGTGGACTTGTCTCGCCATAACCTGCGCACGGAAAGGTGCAACTACCTGAGTCAGGTAGCGTTATCACGTCAGCCCGTCATGTCCGACGAATTGTTGAAGGCTGTGAACAAGCACCCCTCATCGGAGGGACGGCGTTGTGTGAGTCCAATTCACCGCTACCTAGACTCAAACTTGAAGATTCCTAGATTAGTTTAGAGAAGGCTTGCGTGTGGTGAAGTCTCGGCGCAAATCGATCCCAGGAGTTCGTGGCACTGCCTGCAAACGGCGCCGCGGCCGAGGAGCGCGAGCGGCATGTACGAATGGATCAAGGCGCTGCATATCATCGCCGTCATCTCATGGATGGCGGGGATGCTCTATCTGCCGCGGCTGTTCGTCTATCATTGCGAAGCCGAGCTCGGCTCGAAGCAATCCGAAACATTCAAGGTGATGGAGCGGCGGTTGCTCAAGGCGATCATCAACCCCGCGATGATCGTGACATGGTTTGCCGGACTTTACCTGGCGTGGAGCGGGCACTGGTTTTCGTCGAGCTGGCTGCACGGGAAACTTGCGCTGGTGATTATCTTGTCGGGCGTCCACGGTTTTTTTTCCCGCTGGGTTAAGGATTTCGCCGCTGACCGGAATACGCGAAGCCAGAAATTCTATCGAATTATCAACGAGGTACCGACGGTGCTGATGATCTTCATCGTCATCCTGGTGGTGGTGAAGCCGTTCTGATCGCGATGTCAGCCCAAATCTTAAGACGTTAGGCCTGCTTGCGGACGGTCGAGCGATTTTCTATATTAGCGAAATCCCACCCAACGCAGGCGGATGTGGTTGCGTTCCGGTTTCCCAGGAGACCGGCCGCCGCATCAGGTTTGAAGCCTTACCGGCGCTTTCCTTGCTCAGACCTGCGGACTTCTTCCTTTTTGGCATGTCCGCACTTTCTTAAAGCCACCTCGCACCCCTCTCCCCAAAGTACTCCACAGGACCACCCCAATGCGGGAAATAAAACTCCAAGACCTTAAATCTCAAACGCCGGCCGAGCTTGTTGCGTTCGCTGAAGAGAAAGGGGTCGAAAACGCCAGCACCATGCGCAAGCAGGAGCTGATGTTCGCGATTCTCAAGCAACTCGCGATCCAGGAAATTGACATCATCGGCGAGGGCGTCGTCGAAGTTCTTTCCGACGGCTTCGGATTCTTGCGTTCGCCCGATGCCAATTATCTGCCGGGACCTGACGATATCTACGTCTCGCCCTCGCAGATCCGCCGCTTCGGGCTTCGCACCGGCGACACCATCGAAGGCCATATCCGCAGCCCGAAGGAAGGCGAACGCTATTTCGCGCTGTTGAAAGTGAACACGCTCAATTTCGAGGACCCGGAAAAATCCAAGCACAAGGTCAATTTCGACAATCTGACGCCGCTGTTTCCGGATCAGCGTTTCCGGCTCGAATTGGAAGACCCCACCAGAAAGGACCTTTCTGCAAGGGTTATCGACATTGTCGCTCCGATCGGCAAAGGCCAGCGCGCGCTGATCGTGGCGCCGCCGCGCACCGGCAAGACGGTGCTGATGCAGAACATCGCGCACTCGATCACGGCCAACCATCCCGAATGCTATCTGATCGTGCTCTTGATCGACGAGCGCCCCGAGGAAGTCACCGACATGCAGCGCTCGGTGAAGGGCGAGGTGGTTTCATCCACCTTCGACGAGCCTGCGGTGCGCCACGTCCAGGTCGCCGAGATGGTGATCGAGAAGGCCAAGCGCCTCGTTGAACACGGGCGCGATGTGGTGATTCTACTCGACTCGATCACACGCCTTGGCCGCGCCTACAACACGGTGGTGCCGTCATCCGGCAAGGTCTTGACCGGCGGTGTCGACGCCAACGCGCTGCAGCGGCCAAAGCGATTCTTCGGCGCCGCGCGCAACATCGAGGAGGGCGGTTCTCTCACCATCATCGCCACCGCGCTGGTCGATACCGGCAGCCGCATGGACGAAGTGATCTTTGAAGAATTCAAGGGCACCGGTAACTCCGAGCTCATTCTCGACCGCAAGGTTTCCGACAAGCGCACGTTCCCGGCGATCGACATCTCGCGTTCGGGCACCCGCAAGGAAGAGCTGATCACCGATCCGCAAGTCCTGAAGAAAATGTATGTGCTGCGCCGGATCCTCAATCCGATGGGCACCATGGACGCGATCGACTTCCTGCTCGACAAGCTCCGCAACACCAAGAACAACTCGGAATTCTTCGAATCGATGAACACCTGAGCCGGCCCGACGGTTCTTCAGCAGGAGGGCGCCTTCGCAAGCAGGCGCCCTTTTTCGTGCCATGGCACGGGCGCCGCTACTTTTGCTGCATCGCAGCATCAGCGCCAAGTGGATGTTCGCCTGCCTGAAATTGCGTTGCCTTTTCAAAGGCTCAAGCACAAATAGACGATGCATCCGCGCGACCAGACCATTTTTGCTCTGTCTTCGGGACGACTGCCAAGCGCGATCGCCGTGGTGCGGGTATCCGGGCCGCAGGCAGGCAGCACGCTCACATCGCTCGCGGGCAAAATTCCCACCGCACGGCGGGCGACGCGGGCGCTGCTGCGCGACGCTCGTCAGCAGCCCATCGACGATGCGGTCGTGCTGTGGTTTCCGAAGCCGGCGAGCGCGACTGGGGAAGACGTCGCCGAGTTTCACGTCCATGGCGCGCGCGCCGTGGTCGCATCGCTGCTCGCGTCGCTCTCGGCAATCGAGAATGTGCGCACGGCGGAGCCGGGCGAGTTCACCCGCCGCGCGTTCGAGAATGGCAAGCTCGATCTCACCGAGGCCGAAGGTCTCGACGATCTGATTCGTGCCGACACCGATCGGCAGCGCCGTCAGGCGCTGCGTCAATTGCAAGGTGTGCTCGGCGACCGGGCGCGCGATTGGCGCGCGCAGATCATCGAAGCCTGCGCCTTGATCGAAGCCGGAATCGATTTCGCCGACGAGGGCGATGTGCCGACCGAGTTGATCGCGCCGGCGGTTGCGAAGATCACAACGCTGCTACGTGAGATCCAGCATGTTCTTGCCGGGCAGCGCCATAGTGAGCGGCTGCGCGAAGGGCTGGTGATCGCGATCGCGGGCCCGCCGAATGTCGGCAAGTCGACGCTGATGAATCAACTGGCGCGGCGCGAAGTCGCGATCGTCTCGCCGCATGCCGGCACCACGCGCGACATCATTGAAGTGCAGCTCGATCTCGACGGCTATCCGGTAACTGTCATCGACACCGCCGGCGTCCGCGAGACCGACGATCCGGTTGAGCAGGAAGGTGTGCGGCGGGCGAGGGCGCGCGCGGCGGAAGCCGACCTGGTGTTATGGCTGAGCGATGCCGAGCACGACAACAATACGCCGCGCGAGAGCAAGTCACTGGTTTGGCTGGTACGCAACAAGATCGATCTCGACGCCGTCGGGTCTAAGGTTCAATCCAGGACAGCAACGCCGTCGTGTGGCGCGAACGGGCCGGGGCAGGGCGAGCCGATGTTTGCAATCTCGGCGAGCCGCGGCGATGGGATTGCCGAGTTGATCTCGGCGCTGGTCGGATTCGCCCAGGAGTTTTTCGGCGCAACTGAAAACGCGCTCGTTAGCCGAATCCGGCAGCGCGAATTACTGCAGCAGACCGCGGCCTCGTTACAGCACAGCTTGGCCGTGATCGGAGAGGGTGAGGAACTCGCGGCCGAGGATTTGCGGGCCGCCGCTTATTCCCTCGGGCGCCTGCTTGGTCGGGTCGATGTCGAGGATATCCTGGACGTCATCTTCCGCGAATTCTGTGTTGGAAAGTAGTTCTAGTGCTTCGTTCAACCGATTACCGGTTGGTTAATATTTGTGGTTAACGGAATTTGTTTCACGTGAAACAGGTCCCGGGACTGCGGCATCCGAAACCGAACTGTTTCACGTGAAACGTCTTCCGGCTTCTCCCGTCTCGCGATAGAAGTCACCGCCATGATCGCGAACTTGGAATCGGCGGATTTGGAATCATTTGACGTCATCGTCATCGGCGGCGGCCACGCCGGCTGCGAGGCCGCGAACGCGGCGGCGCGCATGGGTGCCAAGACGGCGCTGGTGACCCATCGGTTCGCGACCATCGGCGCGATGTCCTGCAATCCAGCCATCGGGGGTCTCGGCAAGGGCCATCTGGTCCGGGAAGTCGATGCGTTGGATGGGCTCATGGCCCGGGTCGCGGATGCCGCCGGAATCCAGTTCCGGATGCTCAACCGCCGCAAGGGTCCGGCGGTGCGCGGCCCACGGGCCCAGGCCGATCGCAAACTCTATGCGGCGGCGATGCAAGCAGCGATATCCGAGACCGCCAAGCTCAGCGTGGTCGAGGGCGAGGTGGATGAGCTCATCGTCTTGGACCGCCGCGTCACCGGCATTCGCTTAGGCGATGGCCGGGCGATGCGGGCCGGGGCGGTCGTCATCACCACGGGTACATTCCTGCGCGGGCTGATCCATCTCGGCGAGAAGAATTGGCCGGCTGGCCGGGTCGGCGAGGCGCCGTCGATGGGGCTCTCAAGGTCCTTTGAGCGCGCGGGCTTTACCCTCGGGCGGCTGAAGACGGGGACGCCGCCGCGGCTTGACGGCACCACGATCGATTGGTCGGCAGTCGAGATGCAGCCCGGCGACGAGCCGCCGGAGCCATTTTCGGTGATGACCGACCGCATCACGACGCGACAGATCCAGTGCGGGATCACCCGCACCACGGCTGCCACCCACGAGGTGATCCGGGCCAACGTACATCGCTCGCCGATGTATTCCGGGCAGATCAAAAGCACGGGGCCGCGCTACTGTCCCTCGATCGAGGACAAGATTGTTCGATTCGGCGACCGCGATGGGCATCAGATCTTTCTGGAGCCCGAGGGTCTCGACGACACGACGGTCTACCCCAACGGCATCTCGACCTCGCTGCCGGAAGAGGTGCAGCTCGCGATTCTGCCAACCATTGCCGGCCTGGAACGGGTCAGGATGGTTCGGCCGGGCTATGCCATCGAGTACGATCACGTCGATCCGCGCGAACTCGATCCGAGCTTGCAGACCAAGCGATTGCGGGGGCTGTTCCTGGCCGGACAGATCAACGGCACCACGGGCTATGAAGAGGCCGCGGCCCAGGGACTCGTTGCGGGTCTCAATGCCGCCGCAGCCGCCGGCGGATCTGCGCCGGTCGTATTCGACCGTGCCGACGGGTATCTCGGCGTGATGATCGATGACCTCGTGACGCGCGGGATCACCGAGCCCTACCGCATGTTCACCTCGCGGGCCGAATACCGGCTGACGCTCCGGGCGGACAATGCCGATCAGCGCCTGACCGATAAGGGCATCGCGCTGGGGTGCGTTGGGAGCGCGCGTTCGCTGCGTCATCGCGCCAAGATGGAGGCGCTCAACGCGGCCAAGTCGCTCGCGAAGTCTCTCACGATCACGCCGAATGAAGCCGCGAGATACGCCCTTGCGCTCAACCGGGATGGCCATCGCCGCTCGGCATTCGAGTTGCTGGCCTATCCCAAGATCGGCTGGACCGAAGTCACCGGGATCTGGCCGGAGCTGTCGGCCATTGACCCAGCCATTGCGACCCATCTTGAGATCGACGCCAAATATGATGTCTATCTGAAGCGCCAGACTGCCGACGTCGAGGCCTTCCGGCGTGACGAGGGACTGGTTCTGGCCGACATCGATTACGCCGACGTGCCCGGGCTTTCCAACGAGGTGCGCTCGAAACTCCAGGCCGCGCAACCGCGCACCGTAGGGCAGGCGGGCCGGCTCGACGGATTGACGCCGGCGGCGCTGGGAATTTTGGCGGCCTATTTGCGCCGGGAGGCGCGGTCGAAGTCGGCTGCGAGCGCCTGAGTCTGTTTCACGTGAAACGAAATAGCTTCCGATCTAAGGGGCCGTTCTCCGCATAAGCAAGGCACGCCAGCGATGGCCATCCGAACGAAACCATCTGCCGCCGCGCCCCATGCTTCGGACAGGGCTGCAGCGCTGGCCCTGACGGCCGTTTCACGTGAAACAGAGCAGCGGCTCGATCGCTATATCGGCCTGCTCCTGGAATGGCAGGCGAAGACAAATCTCGTCGCGACCTCCACGCTTCCGCACTTATGGACACGCCACGTCTCGGATTCGCTGCAGCTTCTGGCCCTCGCGCCAGGCGCAAAAATCTGGGCCGACCTTGGCAGCGGCGGGGGCTTTCCGGGCCTGGTTCTGGCTTGCGCGTTGGCGGAGACGCCGGGCGCAACCGTCCATCTCATCGAACGCAACAGCAAGAAAGCCGCCTTCCTGCGCGAGGCGCTGCGCGTCACCGCATCACCGGGGATCGTGCATCCCGCCGAAATCGGGGATACTGTGGAAAGAATCACCGGGCCGGTCGATTGCGTCACCGCCCGGGCACTGGCTCCGCTACATCAGCTTGTCGGCTTTGCGGAACCGCTAGTGGGTAGGGGCGCAAAGGCGTTGTTTCTCAAAGGCCAAGATGTAGAGGCCGAATTGACCGAGGCCACTAAATATTGGAATATCCAACCGAAGCTTCATTCCAGCCGGAGTGGCGGACAGGGCTGGATCGTTGAGCTCGACCATATCGAGCGGCGCAATCCATCCGCGACAGCACAAAGCGACCGCGCATGACCGTGATTGATCAGGTTTATCAAGGGGATAAGGCTAAACAACCGGCCGGCCATCCACGCATTCTGTCACTCGCCAATCAGAAGGGCGGGGTCGGCAAGACCACCACGGCGATCAATCTGGGCACGGCGCTGGCCGCGATCGGCGAGCGCGTCCTGATCGTCGATCTCGACCCGCAAGGCAATGCGTCGACCGGTCTTGGCATCGATCGCCGCAGCCGCAACTGCTCGACCTATGACGTGCTGATTGGGGAGGCGCCGCTGCGCGAGTCGGTGGTGCCGACGGCGGTGCCGAGGCTGCACATCGCGACCTCGACCATGGATCTCTCCGGCCTCGAGCTCGAACTCGGGACGACGGCGGGCCGCGCCTTCCGTCTGCGCGATGCGATCGCCGCGCTGAACAACAAGGTCACGCCGGAGTCCGATTATAGCTACGTGCTGATCGATTGTCCGCCCTCGCTCAACCTTCTCACCGTCAATGCGATGGCGGCCTCCGATGCGATCCTGGTGCCGCTACAGTGCGAGTTTTTCGCGCTCGAGGGCCTGTCGCAACTTTTGCAGACCGTCGAACAGGTGCGCACCACGCTCAATCCGAATCTGTCGATCCACGGCATCGTGCTGACCATGTTCGACTCGCGCAACAATCTGTCCAACCAGGTCGTCGCCGACGTCCGGCAGTTCATGGGCACCAAAGTCTACAAAACCATGATCCCGCGCAACGTGCGCATCTCCGAAGCACCCTCCTACGGCAAGCCGGTGCTGGTCTACGATCTGAAATGCGTCGGCAGCGAAGCCTACCTGAAGCTCGCGACGGAGGTGATCCAGCGCGAGCGCGAGCTGCGGGCGCATTGAGTGCGCGTCGTAGCGGTAGGGTGGGCAAAGGCGTGTTCGCCGTGCCCACCAACAATGTTCGCAATTCCGCGGTGGGTGGGCACGGCGTGAAGAACGCCTTTGCCTACCCTATGATCTCTGAAATTCTGATGGAGTACGCTTAAGTGAATCCAAGGGAGCTGGCGATGGCCGACGATGCGCGTTCGCGACTGGGCCGCGGTCTTGCAAGTCTGATCGGGGATGTCGGCGGCGAGGCCAAGCATCAGGAACGGCCGCGCAACCAGCGCAAGGTGCCGATCGAATTCCTCAAACCCAACCCGCGCAATCCGCGCCGCGATTTTTCCGATGCCGAACTCGGCGAGCTCGCCGACTCGATCAGGCAGCATGGCGTGATCCAGCCGATCGTGGCGCGTCCGATCAAGGGCGCGCAGGACCGGTTCGAGATCATTGCCGGCGAGCGCCGCTGGCGCGCCTCGCAGATCGTCGGGCTGCACGAGGTCCCGATCGTTCCGGTCGAGGTGAGCGACAGCGACGCGCTCGAGATTGCGATCATCGAGAACGTGCAGCGCGAAGATCTCAATGCGATGGAAGAGGCGCAGGGCTATCACGCGCTGGCGGACGAGTTCAAACGCAGCCAGGAAGATATTGCAAAGATCGTCGGCAAGAGCCGCAGCCACGTCGCCAATATGATGCGGCTGACCAAACTGCCGGCCGAGGTGCAGGCCTATATTGCCGCAGGCCAATTGTCCGCGGGTCATGCCCGGGCGCTGATCGGGGTGCCCGACCCGCTGGCGGCCGCCAAGCGCATCGTCGAGGAAGGCCTCAATGTGCGTCAGGCGGAGGCGCTGGCCCATGTCGAGGGGGTGCCGGAGCGCAAGCCGCAGAAGGCGCGCGGCGGCAAGACCAAGGACACCGACACGGTGGCGTTGGAAAAACGGGTCAGCGACGCGCTCGGACTCAAGGTCAGCGTCAATCATCGCGATCCCGGCGGCACCGTGCAGATCAGCTACCGCAACCTCGAACAGCTCGACGAGGTCATGCGCCGATTGGCGCGGGGGAGCTAGCTGTCGTTGCGGAATGGTGCTCTTCTTACCTCGCCCCGCCAAGAGCGGGACGAGGCAGATAACGGACCCCCCGCACCTCACCCCCGCCGCTTCGCATTGGCCGCAATCGACAGCAGCGCGCGCTGGGCGATGGCGGCCGCGATCGCCGGTTGTTTGCGCATCTCGAGTGCCGCGGTGCCGAGCTGGTCGATGATGGCAGCAAGCCGCGTGACGTTGAAATTACGCAGCGCGGTCTCGACCGCGCCCTTGCGTGAAAAGTGCAGCCGCGGGAAACCGCCTTCGAGCAAAACCGCGACCGGCGTCCCTTCCGCGACCGCCAGCGCCGATTTATGCAGCCAGGCCGCCTGACGCTGTGCGGCCAAGATGATGAGGCCGGGGTAGGTGCCCGCGGTCATGGCCTTGGCGAATTCGCTCTCGACAAGGTCCGGCCTTGCGGCAAACGCGCCATCCACGATCGGATCGAGCTTGAGCTCGGAGGCGTCCGCAACAACCGCCATCACGTCGTCGAGCGTAATCTCACCTTGGCCATGGGCGTAGAGCGTGAGCTTGCGAAGTTCGTTGCGCGAGGCCTGGCGGTCGCCGCCGAGTAGCGCCATCAGCGTCGCGCGCGCTTCCTGCGCAACGCGCAAATTTGCGATCCGCAATTCGTCGTCGATCAATTTCGAAAGTTCCCGATCGCCGTCCGGATAGCAACCGATCGCGACCGCGGTCTTGGCGCGCTCGCAGGCCTTGCGCAGTGGCGACTCGGGCCGCAACTCGCCGGCTTCGATGACGATGCGGCAGTCTCGCAGCGGCGTATCGGCCAGCGTGTCGACGCCGCTGGCAAAGCTGCGCGAGCCGGCGCGAACGCGAATGGCACGGCGGCCGCCAAACAGCGGCACGGTCATGGCCTCATCGACCAGCCGCGATGGCTCGGCGGACAATTCGTCGCCGTCGAGTTTCACCAGCGAGAAGGGATCGTTGGGATCATCGACCGCGGATGCGAGCAGCGCGTCGGCACGCTCGCGTACCAGGCCGGCGTCGGGACCGTAGAGCAGGATGATCGGACGGCCCGGATCGGGCCGGGCGAGGAAAGCGTCGATGTCTTTTCCGCGCAGCGCGACCAAGATCAGGTGCCGGCGACGAAGAACGACGCCAGCCGGGTCTGAATTTTTTCCGCGATTTCCTGGGCGGCGCGATCCTCGGCATCGCGGAGGGCGCGGGAGCGGGCGAAGCGCTGGTAGGAGCCAGGCATGTCGTACGACACGCGCGAGAACGTCGTGCCGGTCATTACCGATTTGTCGGTCGCAAGCTCGATCAGGTTATATTGCGCGTCGATGCCGTAGGTCTCGCTGGTCGGCAGCGCGGTGGTCGGACTGATCATCAGCGACGAGCGGCTGGTCGTGAAGCGCAGCACGAGCTTATAGAGCGGCGGTGCGCCGGTGGCGGTGCCGTAAAGCTTGAACGCCAGCGCATTGCGAATTTCCACCCCGAGCCGGGCATCTCGGGACGCGTTGGGTTTGTCCACCGGCGGCAAATCCACCGTCAACAACTTGTCGCGCAGGCCGGGCGTCCCGTCGGCATGCTCGGCATACATGGGCTGGAAGCAGCCGGCAGTCAGCGCCGCGAGGGCGGCCGCGGCAACGAGCCGGGCGGCGATGCGGATGTTAGCCAACGACATTCACGATCCTCATGGGAACAACGATCACCTTGCGGACGGGCTTGCCGCCTAACGCGGATTTTACCGCATCGAGCGCTAAAACGGCAGCCTCAATTTCCAGATTCTGCGCATCCCTGGCCACCGTGACATCCCCGCGCTTTTTGCCGTTGACCTGAACCACCAGCGTCACCGTGTCTTCAACCAGCAAATCGCGTTCGATTTGGGGCCAATCGGCTTCCGAAATCAGACCCGGCTGGCCGAGCACCGTCCAGCACTCCTCGGCCAAATGCGGCATCATGGGCGCGAACAGTTGAACCAGGATGACCGCGGCCTCGCGCACGGCCCATTTCAAATCGGTTGAGGGCGTTTCCGGTCGCCCCAAGGCGTCGCTCAGCGCATTGGCGAATTCCCTGATATGGGCGAGGCAGACATTGAAATGCAGCCGTTCGATGCCGGTAGAAACCTTGTCGAGCGCGCCGTGGGCCGCCTTGCGGAGCGCCAGCGCGTCGGGACCGAAGGATGCCGGCCGTGCGGCGGGTGCGGTCTTGGCGATGTCGGCCGATTCGTTCACCAGCCGCCATAGCCGCTGCACGAAACGCGAGGCGCCCTGTACCCGCTCGTCGCTCCAGATCACGTCGCGGTCGGGCGGTGAGTCAGACAGCATGAACCAGCGCGCGACGTCGGCGCCGTAAGTCGCGATGATGTCGTCCGGGTCGACGGTGTTGCGCTTCGACTTCGACATCTTCTCGATCGCGCCGATCGTGACTTCTTCGCCGCTCTCGATGAGCAATGCGCGCTTTCCGTTGGCGCCGGTCTCGATCGTCACTTCGGCCGGCGTGACATAGCTGCCATCGGCTTTTTGATAGGTCTCGTGCACCACCATTCCTTGCGTGAACATGCCGGCGAACGGCTCGTCCATGCCGATATGGCCGGTCGCTCGCATCGCGCGGATGAAGAAACGGCTATAGAGCAGATGCAGGATCGCGTGCTCGACGCCGCCGATATATTGGTCGACCGGCATCATCCGGTTGACGACGTCGGGCGTGGTCGGCGCGTTTTCGTTCCACGGATCGGTGAAGCGCGCAAAATACCAGGACGAATCGACAAACGTGTCCATGGTGTCGGTTTCACGCTGTGCCTTGGCCCCGCATTTCGGGCAGGCGACATGCTTCCAGGTCGGGTGATGGTCGAGCGCGTTGCCGGGCCGGTCGAAGGTCGCATCTTCCGGGAGCGTCACCGGGAGATCTTTGTCGGGCACCGGCACCACATCGCATTTTTCGCAATGGATCACCGGGATCGGGCAGCCCCAATAGCGCTGCCGCGAGATGCCCCAGTCGCGCAGGCGAAAGTTCACCTGCCGCTCGCCGATGGGCGTGTTACCCCGCATCTCCGTCTCGAGCCGCTTTGCGATTTCTTCCTTGGCTTGCTCGATGGTCATGCCGTCGAGGAAACGCGAATTGATCATGCGGCCATCGCCGTCATAGGCGGTGTCGGTAATGACAAAGGTTTTGGGATCGACATCGGGCGGGCACACCACCGGCGTATTTCCGAGCCCGTATTTATTGACGAAATCGAGGTCGCGCTGGTCGTGTGCGGGGCAACCGAAGATCGCGCCGGTGCCGTATTCCATCAGCACGAAGTTCGCGACATAGACCGGCAGCTTCCAGTTCGGATCGAACGGGTGGATCGCCTTGATGCCGGTATCGAAACCCAGCTTCTCCTGGGTGTCGATGATTTCCTGTGCGGTGCCGTGACGTTTCGCCTCGGCGATGAACGCCGCAAGCTCAGGATTTTTCGCAGCCGCGGCCTGGGCCAGCGGATGGTCCGGCGCGATCGCCAAGAATTTTGCGCCGAACAGCGTGTCGTGGCGCGTGGTGAAAATCTTCAGCTCGGCTTCGCCATTGGGCGCGGAACCCGCAGGCAAGGTTTTGGGATCGAGCGCGAAGCGGACCAGCAACCCTTCCGAGCGGCCGATCCAGTTGCGCTGCATCAGCCGCACTTTGTCCGGCCAGCGGTCGAGCGTATCGAGCGCGTCGAGCAGTTCCTGCGAGTATTTGGTGATCTTGAAGACCCACTGGTTCATCTCGCGCTGCTCGACGATGGCGCCGGAGCGCCAGCCGCGGCCGTCGATCACCTGCTCGTTGGCGAGCACGGTCATGTCGACCGGATCCCAGTTGATCTTGCGCTTCTCGCGCTCGGCCAGGCCGGCACGCAGAAAATCCAAGAACATCTTCTGCTGATGCTTGTAATAAGAGGGATCGCAGGTTGCGAACTCTCTCGACCAGTCGAGCGACAGCCCGATCGAGCGCAACTGCTTCCTCATGGCGGCGATGTTGTCGTAGGTCCAGGCCTTGGGCGCGACCTTGCGCTCGATTGCGGCGTTCTCCGCCGGCAACCCGAACGCGTCCCAGCCCATCGGGTGCAGCACATTAAGACCCTTGGCGCGCATGTAGCGTGCGAGCACGTCGCCGAGCGTATAATTCCGGACATGTCCGATATGGATGCGCCCGGACGGATAGGGGAACATCTCGAGCACGTAATATTTCGGCCGCGGATCGTCGTTTTTGGAGGCGAAGATCGCCTTTTCATCCCACTGGCGTTGCCAGCGCGGCTCGGATTCGCGGGCGTTGTAGCGTTCGGAGGTCATGGAATCGCAAGGATTTTCGAAGATTCGCGCCAATCAAAGGGCGGGCGGACTAGGCCATAAAAGCACCAGCGGGGTCAACGGCTTGGAAGGTCGCGCCGCCATCCTTCGCCAGCATGCCCGTGACAATCCGGGGGTGAGGGATTGAGGCGGGGTTAAGAATTCCGTGGGATATTGCCTGCGAAACAAGCACCATTGACCCGACTGAAAGTCATCTCCCGCAGTGACGGTCGCCGCATTCGACACGCTTGACTACGACTACACAGCCTCCGTCGCGGAAACGGCGATGCGGCTGATGGGCGAGCAGCGCGTGCCGCCGACCCCCAATAATTTCCATGTCTGGTTCAAATATTGTCTCGGCTCGTCTCCGGAGCTCAAGCGCACGATCGACATCCTGATCGGCAACAGGCGCAAATTCGACGCAGCCACCAATCATGACCTGTTCGCGACCTACGCCGGGTCGCAAATTGTCGCCGAAGAGGCCGTCCTCAATAACGCCTCGGATCACCTTCATTCGGTAATGACCTCTGCCAGGCAATTCCTCACGACTGCCATCGCCGACAACCGCACGCAAATGGAGGCGATCAGCGATGTCACTGAGCGGACCGAGGCCGGCTTTGATCCAAGATCGCTGGTCGAGAGTTTGATGAGCGAGCTGGCAAAGGCGGCGGCGCGCGCGGCCAAGTTGGAAGTTGGTTTCGACGAGAAAACCCGGGAGCTCGATGCGATCCGCGACTCGCTGAATAAATCAGAGGAGCGTGCCAAGACCGATATCCTCACCGGCCTGCCCAATCGCCGTGCGCTCGACGAGTTCTTTCGCAAGGCCCAGATCGCGGCGATGGAAAACGGAGAACCGCTCAGTATCCTCCTCATCGACATCGACCACTTCAAGCAGTTCAACGACAATTTCGGCCACGCGGTCGGCGATCAGGTGCTTCGCCTGGTGGCGAAGGCCTTGCGCGACCGCGTGAGGGACATCGATCTTCCCGCTCGCTATGGCGGCGAAGAGCTGATCGCCGTCCTTCCGGGCGCCAATCTTGCCATCTGCACGGCGGTGGCCGAACGCATTCGCCGTTCGATGGCGGAATGCCAGATCACGCGCCGTTCGACCGGCGAAATTCTTCCCGGCATCACGGTTTCGATCGGGGTCGGACAGTTTCAGTTTGGCGAGGCGATGGCCGACCTGATCGATCGTTGCGATCGCGCGCTTTATCTTGCCAAGAAGAGCGGGCGCAACCGGGTCGTGAGCGAGAACGAGCTCAATCAAGAGATGGCGGGTTAGCTCGCCATTGCGACATCGCCGCCGGCGTCCGTGGCCCGCACAAAACCATGTTCGACCACGGTGTTGCGGCCGCGATGTTTGGCGGCGTAAAGCGCCGCATCCGCCGCTTCGATCAGATCGCCCGGCTGCAAGCCGTCGCTCGGGCGCGTAGCGGCAACGCCGACACTGACGGTGACGGTCTCATAGCTCGAGGTGCAGTGGGGCATGGCTAGTCCCTGGACGGCCGTGCGCACGGCCTCGCCGATCTCGACCGCACGGTCCGATGCAGTGTTCGGCAGCAGCAGGCAAAATTCCTCGCCGCCGTAACGGCCGGCAAAGCCCATGGTCTCGGCGGCGATTTCGGACAGCGCTTCGCCGAGCCGTGCAAGGCAGGCGTCGCCTTCGGGGTGGCCATAGGTGTCGTTGTATAGCTTGAAGTGATCGACGTCGATCATCAGCAGCGACAGCTCGCAGTCATATTGCTGGGCCTTCATCCATTCGAACTCGAGCCGGCTCTGGAAGCCGCGGCGATTGGCGAGGCCGGACAGCATGTCGATCGATGCCATCACGGTGAGGCGGTCGTTGCTGGCAACCAGCTCGCGCTCACGCTGGCCAAGTTGCGCCGCCATGGCGTTGAGGGCGCGGGCCAACGGTACGAATTCGGCCGGCAACCGGCCGCGCGGTGCACGTGCCGACCAGTCGCCCTGGCCGAAGCGCTTCGCCGTCGCTGCCATCATCTCGATCGGCGCGATGATCAGCTTCTCGGCGGCGATCAGAGCGCCGAGCAGCACGAACAGGCTGACGAAGCCGAGTTGAAAATAGGCGGTACGAATGTCGCGATTGATCGCGGTGGATACCCTAGCTTCGTCGATGCTGACGATGAGCCGCGAATCGGTGCCGGCAATACGCACGATATCGACGGTGCGCTTTGATCCGTCAGCGGCGACGAACGAACGCGATCCCTCCGCCTGGTCCGAACCGACAGCCGCGTCGGCAATGGCCGACAACAGCGGTATCGTGTCGAGCGGGCGGCCGATCATGCTGGCTTGATCCGCCGGCGCTGCCAGCACGGTTCCGGTGCTGTCGACCAGCACCGCCGAAATGCCGGGGCGGCCGCCGAGATTGCTCATGATCTTCGACATCCAGTCGGGATTGACGGTTGCAACGATCAAGGCGTCTTCGCCGGCGGCGATGGCGGAGACCGGATAGGCCGCCACCACGATTGGCTGGTTATTGGATTTGGCGAACAGGAAGTCGCTGAAAACAAAATCACCCGTCTCCTGCGCCTTCTTGAAATAGGCGCGGTCGCTCAGATCGATGCCAACCAGAATATTGAGTGTCGAGCATTGGATCCGTCCGTCCTTGCCGACGATCGAAAGGCTGCGAATCCACGGCAGATTGGCCGGGACGCTGGCGCGCAGGAGGTCGCAGCTGCGACCGACACCGCCGGCCGAGGCGCGGATATAGGCGGCGGACTTCAATAACGTCTCGACCGACGAAATTACTTCCTGTTGCGCATCGGCGCTGTGTTTTGCAAGATTGGCGAATTCAGCGGATGCAAGCTCAACCTGCCTGGAGCGGGTGTCCTCAAGCGAACGGGCGCGTTCCAGCATCAAGGGCGTCACCAGAATCAGCGCCAGCAACGCAAGCCGCGCGCGGATTCCGAGAAGCTGCTTGAGTTTCGCTTTCTTGCGGTTGAAACTGACGCTGGACATCCGAGTTCCCCGACCCCGGCGCGCAGGCTAGAGGCAAGGGTTCAAGAAGCCTTTCCCGAACTCGGTAAACTTAGAGCTACTCCGGTAAACCCACGATCGTCAGGTGACATGACGTCCGAGGATCCCACCATCATAACGTCCCGTTTACCAAGCCCGCTCGCTACCGTGGAGCAGGAGATCGCGCGTGCCTGCGAGCAAGCGCGCCGCGATCGCGCGTCGGTTGAATTGATTGCCGTGTCGAAAACTTTCGGAGCCGAGGCGATCACACCTATTATCGAGGCCGGACAGTGCGTTTTCGGTGAAAATCGGGTGCAGGAAGCCAAGGCCAAGTGGCCAGCGTTAATATCGTCTTACCCGGGGATCACGCTGCATCTGATCGGGCCCCTGCAATCCAACAAGGCGAAAGAGGCCGTCGCGCTGTTCGACGCCATCCACTCGGTCGACCGCGGGAGTATTTGCCAAGCATTAGCCAAGGAAATCGAATCCCAGCAAAAGCGGCCCGAATTATTCGTCCAGGTCAATACCGGCGAGGAACCGCAAAAGGCGGGCGTGGCGCCGACCGAGGCCGACGACTTCATCAAGCGCTGCCGCGAAACCTACGGCCTGAGGGTTTCCGGCCTGATGTGCATTCCACCGGTCGACGACGCGCCGGCGCCGCATTTTGCGCTCACGGCCAAAATCGCCGCGCGCAACGGACTAAAAAAACTGTCGATGGGCATGAGTGCTGATTTCGCGATCGCGATTCAATTCGGCGCCACCCATGTCCGCGTTGGCTCGGCGATTTTTGGGCATCGCTCAGTTACCCCGCCCTGAACGCAATTCGCGCTTCATCCGATCACGATCCTGGTGTGCCGCCCGAGCCGTTGCAACAAATGCAGCATCGCAGATTTCGTCATCGAGACGCAGCCGGCGGTCGGCTCGAAATTGTCGCGCGCCAGGTGCAGGAACACCGCGCTGCCGCGCCCTGTGATGCGCGGGCTGGAATTGTGATCGATCTCGACGATGAAATCGTAGAGATGGTCCGCGCGCCTCAAGCGGTCGCCGCCGTGGTCGCGGTCGAGCCGCACCGGCTTGTTGTAATGCCTGTCGCTCGGATCCTCGCACCACGCGTCTTCGGGCGCGATGGGCCGGACCGGCAGGAAGGTGCGCGGTTGCGGATGGCGGTCGGCGCGCCACCACAATTGGCGCGGGTGAAATATGCCCTTCGGCGTCCCGCCGTCACCCTCGCGCTTGTTGGCCCGGATGCCGCCACGGCCGAGCGCCACCGGGATGGTCCGCCCGCCCGCCGTTAGCCAGCCCCGTCGCGGGTTGCCCGCGGCGGCGCGAATCGTGATCGACGCAAGTGGCCGGTCGCGCGAAATTTTGTCGTAATCGATTGGAATAAAACGTCTTTTCATAGACTCTTTGGGTTCATCGACAGCCCCGTCCGGTCACCTTTGTTCATTACAGGACATTCATCCAAACAGCTGGAAATTCTGGAGTAGAGTGCGTTGCGGTTGGAGAATCGGTAACAGCCGCTTGAGAATCGGTAACAGACCACTACTTCAAGACGAATCGACACCAGACGACCCCTGACGTTGCCAAGCCGGGCCAAAGGCGCTGCCGCTGGCCTCCGTCACCCCAAGAGGATTGTACCCATGGCCAATGCCCGCAAGATCTTGATCGTGGATGACGATACTGATCTGCGCGATACGTTGGTGGAGCAATTGTCGCTGCACGACGAGTTCGAAGCTTCCGCGGTCGACACCGGCGCCAAAGGCGCCAGTGCCGCCAAGGCCAATTCCCCTGATCTCGTGCTGATGGATGTCGGATTGCCCGATACTGACGGCCGCGAAGTCGTGCGCTCGTTGCGCAAGGGCGGCTTCAAGGCGCCGATCATCATGCTGACCGGGCACGATACCGATTCGGACACCATCCTGGGGCTCGAATCCGGCGCCAACGACTACGTCGCCAAGCCATTTCGGTTCGCGGTGCTGCTGGCGCGCATCCGGGCTCAGCTTCGCCAGCACGAAGCCAGCGAAGATGCGGTGTTTTCGGTCGGGCCCTATAGTTTCCGGCCCGGTTCCAAGATGCTGACCGGGCCCAATGCGCGCAAGGTGCGGCTGACCGAGAAAGAAACCGCAATCCTGCGCTTCCTTTACCGGGCGGGCCAAACGCCGGTGTCGCGGGAGACGCTGCTGCAGGAAGTCTGGGGCTATAATTCGGGCGTCACCACCCACACCCTGGAAACCCACATTTACCGATTGCGCCAGAAGATCGAGAAAGATGCCGCCAATCCTGAAATCCTGGTGACGGAAGCCGGTGGCTACAAGCTGGTGCCGTGATGCGATTTTAAGAAGAGCGTTTCGAAACGATTTGCCTTTCTCGGCCACTGATTCTGAATGTCGATCGAAGATGATGTCACCCTGTTGGAGCGCGTCCCGACACTGCGGCTGTTGGGAACGGACGCGCTGCGCATGCTGGCGATCGGTTCGGAGCAGCGCGCGGTCGCGCGCGGCGCGATGCTGTTCAAGGCTGGCGATGAAGCGGACGCGGGATTTGTCGTTCAGCGCGGCGCGTTCCGGATCGAGAATGGCGCCGGCGCCGAGACCATCGCGGGCCCAGGCGCGCTGATCGGCGAGCTCGCGCTGATCGTGGCGATGGCGCGGCCATCGAGTGCGATCGCGCTGGAACAATCCTCGGTCATCCGGGTCGCGCGCAGCCTGTTTCAGCGCGTGCTGGAAAACGACCCCGCCGCCGCGCGAAGATTGCGCGACGCCTTCGCCAGCCGCTCCAGCCAGATTGCGAGCGATATCTTGATGGCGGGCGCCAAGCTCAGCATTTGAAGTCATTACACGCTTCCCAGTCACACTTCCCAATCATAACTCCAATGTCACGGTCACCGGGACGTGGTCCGAGGGCTGTCGCCAGCCGCGCGCCTCGCGCAGGATCTTGAAATCGCTAACGGTATCTTTGAGCGCGCGCGACACCCAGATGTGATCAAGCCGGCGGCCGCGATTGCCGACAGTCCAGTCGGCGGCACGATAGCTCCACCAGGTATAAGCCTTCTCTGAAAGCGGAATCCGTTCGCGGGCGACGTCAAACCACTCGCCATGGGCCTGAGCCGCCAGAAGCTTTTCGCATTCCACCGGAGTATGAGAGACGACTTTCAGCAATTGCGTGTGCGACCACACATCGTTCTCATGCGGCGCCACATTGAGATCGCCGACCAGGATGTGGCGATCGTCGCCGCGCGGGTGCAAGGGCTCGCAGGCTTTCATCTCGTCGAGAAATTGCAGCT